>ERZ761609.1435-NODE-1435-length-20997-cov-31.793764_pt1 | contig 20997 bp, 20 predicted proteins | sample MGYA00511163_ERZ761609 | MGnify/ENA primary metagenome ERZ761609 (study PRJEB28899, sample SAMN02445070) | bioreactor sludge metagenome | biome: EBPR sludge | place: Australia: Brisbane, Thorneside Wastewater Treatment Plant | collected 2011-12-16 ... | reverse complement strand
AGATTGGTCAGTGACTGGAGTTCAGACGTGTGCTCTTCCGATCTTGTGGTGGCGGAGTACAATGAGAACTCGCGCGGGGACCGGCACCCGATGCGCGCCATCATGACGCGCGAGCACGGCTACATTTTCAATCCATGGTCGGACGGCCGGCGCGTGATGACCACGGCCACGCAGGGCACGGTGACCTACCGGCGGATGAAGGCGCTGGCGGCCTCGGACGCGGGCATCGCGGCCAGGCTGAACATGATAGACCACCGCGCGCCGGAGGAGCTTTACCATTACGCCTATGACCCGGACGCGCTCACGAACCTGATCGGCCGGGCGGACCATGCGGAGACGCAGGCAAGGCTGGCGCGGATGCTGGAGGAGTGGATGGTGCGCACGGGGGATCCGATGCTGGAGGTCTTCCGCCAGCGCGGCGACCCTGCGGTGCTCGACGCCTACGTCACGCGCCAGCAGGCGGAGGCGGAGGCGCGCCGCGCGGGGAAGAAAGGCGGGGCCCGGGGCGCAAAAAAAGCCGCCGCCAAGGGCAAATCCGCCATGCCGCCGGAGAATGCTGAAACGAAAAAGGGCGCGCGCGGCAGGGGCGAGACGGGCCTCATTGAGATCAGGCTGCCGGAGTCGGCGCGGCGCGGCGGGGAAATGACGGCGGTCATCCCGCACTCGCTGCCCGCCGGGCTGGGGGTGCGGAAGCTGCATGTGACGCTGAAGGACGCCGCCGGGAAAAGGCTGGAGCGCAAGGTCATCGAGATCACCGGAAAGGCGGAGGCGCGGGTGAGCTTCACACTGCCGCCCGGTTATGCCGGGGAGAGCGTGAGCGTGGCGGCCTTTGTCGGCGAGGAGTATGAGAAGAGCCTCCAGCACCTCCAGTCAGACGCGGTGCCGGTGGTCCCTTAGGGGTGTCAGGCCGCGATCCAGCCGGCGATGAGGGCGGCGACTTCGGGATGGTCGAGGTAGCCGTAGAATTTGTGCGGATTGGCGCCGTCGCTGCCGGTCCAGAAGTTGTAGATGCGGCGGTCTTTGATGGACTCGAGGTAGCCCAGCCTGCGCATTTCCTTGAAGTCATCGGCCACGCCCTCGTCATGGGAGACGAAGTCGTCATGGGCGGCCACGTTTTCCCAGCGGCGGATGATGCGGCAGGGATATTTGCCGTCAGCGGGCTCGTGGGCGTCATAGAGGTTTTTGATGACGCCGGGCTCGCCGAGCGGGCAGCCGAGGGTGAGCCAGAGGGAGACGCGGTTGCCGGTGTCCTGGATGTCCTTGTACTCGCTCATCTGGGAGTATTTCCAGAGGGTGTCATAGGAGACGATGCAGCCCATGCTGTGGGAGACGAGGCAGATGTCGTCGCCGGCGAGGAGGGCGGGCTTGAGGTGGATGGCCAGGCGCTGGCGCACCTCGGAGCCGGCTTTCCGGGAGAGCAGGTAGGCGCCCATGTCCGGGGTGGCTTTGGCGACGAGCTGGTCGTTCATGCCGAAGATGCCGGCCACGGCGCTGAGGACGGAGGCGGCCTCGTCCTTCCAGCGGCGGTCTTTGTGCTCGTCGAGCAGCTTTTGGTAGTCGGCTTTTTTGAAGGCGGTGGTTTTGCGCGCCAGCAGCTTGTCCAGATCGTCGTCATAACTGCCGGGAAGCTCGCAGGGGCCGGAGCCGTATCCGGGGTCGTTGACGCCGGGCAAATCGCTCTTTTTCTTCTGGCCGGCGGCGATCATGAGGCGGTTGTTGATGTCGCCGTAGTAGGCGTGGGAGCACTCGACCTTTCCGGTCTCGATTTTTTTGGCGGCGTCGCCGTGCTCGCGCTTGAGGCCGTGGAGGAGGGCTTTTTTGACGAGCCTTTCTTTCTCGCTGCCGGAGGGTTTGGTGGAGCGCCCGTGGATGATGATGAGGTGTTTCATGGGGAGGGGAGGCGGGCTTTGCCGCGCGGCGCAAGGAAAGACGCCGGGGCCCGCGCCGGCAAGAGCGAATCCCCGCATTCCGAGTGTCACAAAATTCGATTCCCGAATTTTGATTTTCGAACTTTGAGGTTCCCACTGGCATTCCAACGGCTATGGGTGCCCCCGTCGCCCAGTGGCGATCCTTTCAAACAAACTCTATGTGCGGCATTGTAGGCTACATCGGCAGGCGGCAGGCCAGCCCCATCCTTCTGGACGGGCTGCGCCGGCTGGAATATCGCGGTTATGACTCGGCGGGCATCGCCCTCCAGAACAACGGCAGCGGCTTGAACTTCATCAAGCGCGCGGGACGCATTGACAATCTGAGCAAGGCGGTGGCCGAAGCCAGCCCCCAGGGCAGCACGGGCATCTCCCACACCCGCTGGGCCACCCACGGCGCGCCCACGGATGAAAATGCCCACCCCCACCGCGACCAAAGCGGCAGGCTGGCGCTCGTCCACAACGGCGTCATCGAAAACTACCAGACGCTGCGCGACCAGCTCATCGCCCAGGGGCACACCTTCGAATCCCAGACCGACACCGAGGTGCTGGCCCATCTCGTCGGGCGCTATTTTGACGCCTCGGATGAAAAAGACGGCCCCACCCGCCTGCGCAAGGCGCTCCAGTCCGCGCTCGCCAAAGTCAAGGGCACCTACGGCATCGCCGCCATGCATGCGGACGTGCCCGGCGTGCTTGTCGGCGCGCGGCTGGGCAGCCCGCTCGTGGTCGGCCTCGGCGATGAGGAGCATTTTCTCGCGAGTGATGTCTCCGCCATCGTCGCCCACACGCGCGACGTGGTTTACCTCAACGACCACGATATCGTCTCCCTCACCGAGGGCCGCTACGATGTCACCTCCATGGCCGGGGGCGAGGCGCAGGTGAAGGTCAGCCGCGTCGAGTTCACCGCCGATGACGCCGAGAAGGGCGACTTCCCCCACTTCATGCTCAAGGAGATCTACGAGCAGCCCAAGTCCCTGCAAAACGCCATGCGCGGCCGCCTTTCCCGCGACGAGGCCACCGCCATCCTCGGCGGGCTGAACATGACCCCGCAGGAGCTGCGCGGCGTGGACCGCATCATCCTCAGCGGCTGCGGCACCGCCTTTCACGCGGCCATGGTCGGCGAGTATCTCATCGAGACCCTCGCGCGCGTGCCCACCGAGGTGGAGATCGCCTCCGAGTTCCGCTACCGCAACGTGCCCGCGGACAGGAACACCCTCCAGTTCGTGCTCAGCCAGAGCGGCGAGACCATTGACACCCTGGCCGCCCTGCGCGAGGCGCGGCGCAAGGGCATCCGCTGCCTCGGCATCGTCAACAGCGTCGGCAGCACCATCGCCCGCGAGAGCGACGGCGGCTGCTACATCCACGCCGGCCCGGAGATCGGCGTCGCCGCCACCAAGACCTTCACCTCCCAGGTGATGATCATGAACCTGCTCGGCCTGCTCTTCGGCCGCATTCACCACCTCTCCAGTGCCGACGGCATCGAGATGATTGACGAGTTGGAGGCCATCCCGGACAAGATCACCGCCATCCTCAAGCAGACGGACAAGATCAAAGCCATCGCCGAAAAGCACGCCAATGCCGAGGGCATGCTCTTCATGGGCCGGCTGCAAAACTACCCCGTGGCCATGGAGGGCGCGCTGAAGATGAAGGAGATCAGCTACATCTACGCCAGCGGCCATCCCAGCGCCGAGTTGAAGCACGGCATCATCGCCCTGGTGAAGCCCGACATGCCCTCCATCTTCATCGCGCCGGATGACGCCGTGTTTGATAAAAATGTCAGCAACATCGAGGAGGTGCTCGCCCGCAAAGGCCCCGTCATCGCCGTCACCACTGAGGGCCGCACCGAGCTGGAGCGCCTCACCGAGGACGTCATCTATGTGCCCGAGTGCCCCAGCTACCTCAGCCCGCTGCTCACCGTCATCCCCATGCAGCTCCTGGCCTACCACACCGCCGTCGCCCGCGGCTGCGATGTGGACAAGCCGCGCAACCTGGCGAAAAGCGTGACCGTGGAGTGATGGCGGGGATCGCGCTTGAAAGTTGAACATTCCGGCTTTCCAAAGCATCCTCCCCTCGCTCATCCCTCTCCCCTCGTGACACCTCTCCAGACCCTGCCCGTGCTGGGCGCGGCGCTCCTTGCCGCGCTGCAAGGCCACGCGCAGGCCCCGCCCGCGATGCCGGCGGAGCGTTCACCCGACACCATCGCCGCCGGCGCCGGGGAGTTTGTGGCGCGGGCGGTTTTCTGGACGGAGGACCAGACCCCGGCGGATTTCCTCGATCTCGCCGGCCAGCACACCAAGGCGCGCTGGCGCACCCTTTACCGCCCGCCCCCGCCCGGCCCCATGGCCGACCGCGTGAAGGCCGCGTTCACCCTCGGCAGCCTCGTGGGGGAGACCTTCCTCATCTGGCAGGCGGGTGACGCGCAGCAGTTCCGCAACAACAACCAGGAGCTCGCCACCTTCTGCCGCATCCTCGGTCTCGGTGAAAAAATGCGCCCGCGCCTCATGGCCCAGGCGAAGATGGCCGAGATGGACGAGTGGAAGGACATGCGCCAGGAGATCGTGGACGGGCACCAGGAGATCATGCGCACTCTGCGCGAGCAGATGGATGACGACCTGGCCCTGCTCGTGGACATCGGCGCCTGGATGCGCGCGCTGGAGATCGTCTCCAAGCTCGTGCAGGAGACCCCGGAAGTGGACAAGCGCCCCCTCTGCATCGGCTCCCCCGCCCTGCTCGCCGACATGCGCCAGGACTTCGCCAAGCTCACCCCCGAAAACCGCCGCTCTCCGCTTCTCCAGCCCGTCATCGCCGTCATCAGCGAGCTCGAGCGCGTCTGGGGCGACCCCAAAATCGGCGCCCCCACCCAGAACATGGTCATCCGCACCCACGAGCAGCTCCGCGCGGTGATGGAAGAGCTGACTTTGAGGTGAGTTTTCCAGGCGGTTCGCGGCCGCGGGCGCATCCGACTTTAGTCGGATAAAAAAAGCGCCGCGCATCCGACCAAAGTCCCATACCCGCTCCGGCGCGGCGGGTGCAGGCTGCGGTTGTCATGAAGACCCAAACACACACCCGCCACCGCATGAAACACACCACCACACTCCTCGCCGCCGCCCTGCTCGGCCTTGGCCTCCACCACACCGCCATGGCCGGCTCCAACAACTTCGCCTCCGCCACGGACCTGACCACCCACAACTGGCCCCCCGCAGTCTCGCTGGCCGCCTTCACCAGCGAGAGCGGCGAGCCCGGGCACCGCCCGAACGGCAGCAATGGAGCGCAGAAAAGCGCCTGGTGGAAATGGACCGCCCCGCACAACGGCTTCTGCACCGTGGACACGATGGGCCACTCCGACGACCAGTTCATTTATGACACCCTGATCGCGGTTTACACCGGCACGGACGTCAACGCGCTGACCCGCGTGGCTGGCAACGACGACCATGACAGCCATCTGGGCTACGGCTCGGCGAACTCTTCCAGCGTCACCTTTTACGCCACCGAGGGCGCCACCTACCACTTCGCCGTGGACGGCCGCAGCGCCGCCGCCATCAATGCCAGCAACCACAAGGCACAGCTGCGGCTGCGCCTGTTGCGCGCCCGGGCCGAGCACCGCGTCGGCGTCATCAGCATCCCATTGGAGGAGTTCATGCACGGCATGATCCAGTTTAGCAAGACGGCGGGTCACACCTTCAGCGGCAAGATCCTGATCAACGGCAAGTCCCACCCCTTCAAAGGCGTCTTCGGCCTCGACGGCTACTGCTCCATCTCCATCGAGCGGATCGTTCCCAGAGGAGCCGCGCCCCAGCCTCCCTTGACGATCCTCCTGGACGGCACGCAGAGCATTGCCAACGGCTCGCCCTTCACGGAGTTCGCCCTGATCTCGCATTTGATCAACGGCGCGTGGTGGGGTTCGATGGCGACGCGGCAGACTTTCGCCAAAGGCACCGAGAGCGGACTCAAGGGGCGCTACTCGGCGGCCATCAGCGCCCCGGACAACGTCTGGAAAAGCGGAGTCATGTCCTTCACCGCCACCGGCGCGGGAGTCGTCAAAGGCGCCAGCGTCCTGCCGGACGGCACCAAGACCACTTTCGGCAGCTTCCTCTGTGAGAATGACGCCTCCAGCTCCTGGGTGCCCGTTTACAACGGACTCTACAAAAACGCGGGCTACTTCGCCTCCAGGCTGAAGCTCACCGAGGCGGGAGCCACCGACCAGGTGACCTCGGTGAATGTCTTCGGGCAGCATCACCGCCCCGAGGCTCCCGGCAGCCTCTTCATGCCGGACGGGAGGACATTTTTTACCAGCGTGGTGGTCAAAGGCTCCACCTACACCCCGCCGGCGGCCAAGGCGCGCGCGCTCGGCTTCCTCGACGGCTCCATGGGCGCCGGCAAGCTCAGCATCCCCATGTCCTCCGGCGAGATCAACCCCGCCATCATGGAAAACCTCACCCTCGACACCGGCAACAAAATCATCTTCGCCTCCAAAGCCCGCAAACCCGCCCTCACCCTCAACAAGTCCACCGGCCTCGTCACCGGCTACCTCCTCGATGACGCCGGAAAAAAACGCAGCCTCACCGGCGTGCTCTTCATGGACGGCATGACGCCCAAGCTGGAGGGCCACGTCAGCGGCGCCACCAAGAACTCCTTCTTCGAAGTCATCCCCTGATCCTCGCACACCCCCTCCCCCTCAAGGCTCCCGCGGCACCGCCTGCGGGAGCCTTTTCCTTGGGTGGGGATCGAAGTTCGAAACCCGGAGCTCACGAAACCCGTCTCCTTCCGCGCGGGGCGGATGGAAGCACTCGCATGGAAAGAAACCCCCGGCGGCACGTGACTGCCCGGCCCCGGCCATGTCAGGCGGCTTGACATGTTTCCTCATCACCGCCTTGAATGACAGGCGGCGTGAAAAAAACACCCGCCATGCCTTATGAAACGGACCCCGCTCACGCATCGCCTGGCCATGATGATTCTGGCAGCCTCCTCCTCGTCTGCTTCCGCGCAATCCACCGCCGGCCCCGAGCGTCAAAACCTCCTCGGCTGGGCCGAAGGCGCCTTCACCATCCGCACCCCGAGCCCTCCGCGCACGGAGGCCCATGTCGTGGCCCTCGACGGCCAGCCGGCCACCACCACCATCGGCGTGCCAAAAAACGCGCCCCTGCCGCACGAATTCGTGATCGAACTGCCCGCCTCCACCACCTTCACCAGCTTCGCCGTGCCCGAGATTGGCGAGTTCGGCCCCGCCAAGGGCAGGCATGTCAAGACCGTCGAGATCGCAGGCTCGTCAGAAAGCGCCGAAAGCGGATTCTCACCCCTGGCCGGCTTCGAGATCCAGATCGAAAAAAAAGCCCCGCAGGAATTCCCCGTTCACTCGCCGCGCCCCGTGCGCTGGCTCAAAGTCCGCTTTCTGGACCGCTTCACGCCCCAGACCAGCCCGGCGGACCCGGTGCTCTTTTCCGAACTCATGGGCTACGGCGCCCAGGAGCAGAAGGAGCCCCCCGAAAAAGGCTTCAACGGTGTCTGGACCCTGCGCAGGGGCTACGAAGTCTCGCGCAACCTGATCGAGCTGCGCCAGGATGAAAGCGGCCAGGTCACCGGCTGCCAGGTGCTCGGCGGCCAGCTCAGCAAAATCAGCGGATCGGTGGAAGACGGCATCGTCCGCTGGATCAGCACCAGCGTGCAGGGCGGCAGAAATGTCAGCGTCCCCTCCATCGCCAGGATCACCAGCGAAGGCGAGCTGCACGGCGTCTCCTCCTTTCATGGCGGCCTTCAGACATTCTCCGGCATCCCCGCCCCGCAAGGCGCCACCACCCCCTGCTCCGAGGCGCCCGAATCTGAAAACGCCGTCAGCGCCGCCCTCCAGGCCGGACTCGCCGCCGTGCTTTACGGCATTCATTTCGATGTGGACTCCGATGTCCTGCGCCCGGACGCCGCGCCCGCCCTGGAGCAGATCCTCGAAGCCCTGGAAATGAACCCCTCCATCGCCGTCATCATCGAAGGCCACACCGACTCCGACGGCTCGGACACCCACAACCTCGACCTCTCCAAGCGCCGCGCCGCGGCGGTCGTCCGCTGGCTCGCCGGCAGAAAGGTGGACGCCGCCCGCCTCGAAGCCTCCGGCAAAGGCGAAAGCACACCCATTGCCGACAACGCCTCCGCCGTCGGGCGCGCCATGAACCGGCGTGTCGAAGTGCGCCCGCGCTGAATCCCCCAGCCTCCATCCAGCTTCTCCGCATCACCGGCAATCCCGCCGTCGCAGACGCGCAGCGGGGGATTTTTGGACAGAACCCTGACCGGTCGAAGCATAAGCTGACGCCCCGGAATGCTCCGCCGTCCGATGCAGGCGGATGCCCCGGCATGTGGAAGCGGCGTCCCGCCGCTCGGCGGGTGGAGTGGACGGGGTGTGCGTTTTTTATCCCAAGCACGGAGTGGGAAGTCAGACGTTTTTCCCACTTCTGGGCTGGAGAAAACGGGGTTTTTCAGGTGCGCGGGGAGGTGGCGAACTGGCACGGAGACGACGGGCTTGTGTCAGGCATGGTTACCTCCCGCACTTGGCACTCTGGGAGCCGGTAGCCAGCTTGTCCGCGAACCCGCCCCCCCCCATGGCTAAGCCTCCGCTACTGCCGCTGGACCCCTTGGGTCTCGGGGCGGGGGTTGGAAAAGTGTAACTCCTGTTATGACCTCAAAACAAAAACATCATCGTCTCAAACTGGTGTTGGAGAAAACGCCTCCAATTCTCGAAGCTTCCAAACCTGCCTCTGATGGCTTAGCCAAGCTCGTTTGGGCCATCGGTCTGACCACTGGCTTTATGATTCTTGCTTGGAGGCTGCCCGAAACTGCTCTTGATGCAGGCATCGTTACCCGCGCCATGAAATATGCGCTTCACAAGCTCACCCGCGAATGACGTCCGCAGAGCCGCATTCTCTTAGACATGCTCCCTCCTCATCAGCTCATCCACCTATGGGACGTGAACAACGAGGGCCGCATCGCCTGATTCTCACTCTCCCTGAACATGACTCCCGAATGCATCCTTCTCATCGGCATCCAGGCGGCGGGGAAGTCCACGTTCGCGGCGGAGCGCTTTGCGCAGACGCACGTCATCCTGAACCTGGACACGCTGCGCACGCGAAAACGCGAGGAGCGGCTGCTGTTGGAGTGCCTGGAGCAGCGGCGCTCGTTCGTCGTGGACAACACGAATGTCTCCCGCGCCGAGCGGGCGCGCTATCTGCCGCTGGCCGGGGAGGCGGGCTACCGCCGCGTCGGTTATGCCTTCGAGGCCGCCATCGGCCCCGCCCTGGAACGCAACGCGCGACGGGAGCGCGTGGTGCCGCCTTATGCCGTGCAAGCCACCCGCAACCGGCTGCAATGGCCCGCTCTCGATGAGGGTTTTGACGAACTGCATTTTGTCCGCCTTGCCGGAAATGGCTTTCGCATCGAACCCTGGGAACCTCATGAAATTTGACGATCTGGACCGCGAGATGCGGCGCTTTGAGACAGAGCGGGACTGGCAGGTGCCGGAGGGTGTCTTCATCATCGCCCGCATGGACGGGCGCGGCTTCACCCGGCTGACCAAGGAGGTGATGCGTTTTGAGGCGCCGTATGACGAGCGTTTCCGCGACGCCATCGCGGCCACCGCGCGGCATTTGATGAACTGCGGCTTCCGCGCCCTGCACGCCTTCTGCCAGAGCGATGAGATCAGCCTGCTGCTGCACCCGCGCGATGGCACGTTTCAACGCAAGGAGCGCAAACTGCTCTCCGTGCTGGCCGGCGAAGCCAGCGCCGCCATAACTCATGCGCTGGGCCGGCCCGCCTGCATGGACAGCCGGCTCTGCCTGCTGCCGGACTCGGCGCGGGTGGCGGACTATTTCCGCTGGCGCATGGAGGACGCGCGGCGCAACTGCCTGAACTCGCACGCCTGCTGGCTGCTGCGCCGCCTGGGACGGGACGCCACTGCCGCTCATAATGAGATTGAAGGCCTCGGTGTCGAAGAGAAAATGGCGCTGCTTGCCGGGCATGGCATCGTGTTTGATGAACTGCCCGCCTGGCAGCGGCGCGGTTTTGCGGTCGAGTGGCGGGAGGAGGAAAAAGCGGGCATGGACCCCCGCACAGGCACTGCGACCGTGACCACCCGCCGGAGGCTGCAGACGATTCTGGATCTGCCGGATGGTGCGGAATATGGGCAGTTGATCCTGACTCTTTTGCGGAGCGTGCCCGATGACGAAAGCCGGATGCATCATCTGGCAGGCACGCTGACGCACTTTCAGGTGCCCGCACCGATTGAAGACTTCTATGATGACGGAATGCTGCGGGTGCATATCGAGCGCAAGCCAGGCACGCGTTTGGCGCACGGCTTTTGCTTTCTCCAGCATCCCTCGGGGCGCCGGTCATGGCAGGGTTGGTTCAAAGAGGGCGTACGCTCCGGTCAGTGGGTGTATTGGAAGGATACAGATGAAGCACATGTGGGCGAGGTGACCGAATTCGGAGATGCTGAATACACGCCTATGCATAGCCGTCCGCTTGACGGAGCGGCTCTGTCTCCTGAAAGAGTCATCCTGATCAGCGAGGAGTATGGATATCGCTCCTGGTGGTGGTGGCCGGACCGGCCCATGGCAGAGATCATTTGCTGGTGGAAGGATCTGCCAACTGTCGAGCAATGGTCTTTGAGCGGCCCTGTTTTGCCAGGCAGCACAATTGAGGTTGCCGAAGATGAATCAGCCGCCTTCCATCAGAAATGGATGGATCATCTGCATATACGGCTTCATCTCCACGAGGATGACGACAGTGTGCTGCACCTGCCCGGCGGAGAGACAGTATTGCACCAAGGACACCCCGAAGCCGCGCTCCAACTGTAAAGCAAAGACCGCCGCGCATCATTGCCGCGGACACCTCGTTCCCGCTGTAAGGGGCGCATTTTCCGCTATCCACTCTCGCCTCATGATGCACTTTCCGGCCATGCGTGTTTCCCTGGCAGCCGCCCTTGTTTTTCTCCCGATCCTTTGCCTCCGGGCGCAGGAGCCCGCGCCGGACGCGGAGCCTGAAACCGCGCCCGCCCTCAAAGTCCCGCCCAAGGCCGCCCCGCCCGCCGCAACTGCGAAACCTCCGCCCGAGGATGCCTACCGGCAGATGGAGCTGCTCACACGCGCCATGGAGATGATCCGCCAGAATTATGTGGACGAGGACAAAGTCACCTTCGCCGAACTCGTCGAGGGCGCGCTGGAGGGCATGCTGCGCCGCCTGGACCCGCATTGCGAATACATGGGCCGCACGCTGTTCGAGGACATGCAGCGCGAGCACAGCGACACCTCCGAAGGCATCGGCATCACCGTGGCTCTGCGGGAAGGCGCGCTCACCATCATCACCGTGCGCGAGGACGGCCCCGCCGGGCGCGCCGGTGTGCTGGCCGGAGATCAAATGGTGCGCATCAATGACGTGCTCACCGACAGCGTCGGCGTGGCCGAGGCCATCCAGCTCCTCCAGGGCAAATCCGGCGAGGCATTGAAGCTCACCATCCGCCGCCCCGGCACCCGGCAGTTCCTCGAGTTCAGCATGGAGCGCGAAGTGCTGGCCGAGACCTCCGTGCATGACGCCATGCTGCTCACGCCAAAACTCGCCGGCGGCGCCAAAGTCGGTTACGCGCGCATTTCCCAGTTCACCCAGTCCACCGCGCGCGACCTCTCCGCCGCGCTCGATGAGCTGGAGTCCGCCGACATGCAGGCCTTTGTGCTCGACCTGCGCAACAACCCCGGCGGCCTGCTTGACAGCGCCGTCGCCGTCTGCGGCGAGTTCCTGCCAGCGGGCACCGTCGTCGTCACCACCGAGGGCCGCATCGCCTCCCAAAATCCCCCGCCCTACCGCACCCCCGCGCGCGACGGCAAAAAACCCCGCCGCTACCCCGTGGCCGTGCTCGTCAATCACGCCAGCGCCTCCGCCTCCGAGATCGTCGCCGGCGCCCTCCAGGACCTGAAGCGCGCCATCGTCGTCGGCACCACCAGCTTTGGCAAAGGCTCCGTGCAAAGCATCCTGCCCATGAAAAACGGCGCCGCCATGCGCCTCACCACCGCCAAATACTACACCCCCAGCCACCGCACCATTCACGAGCACGGCGTCACCCCGGACATCCTCTCCAACCTCACCCCCGCCGAGGAGCAGCGCGTGGCCAAGTGGCGCACCCAGCACGGCACCGGCGAGGCCGCCGCCATCGAGATCGCCAACCTCGGCGACAAACAGCTCGAGCGCGCCGTGGACGCCCTCAAAGGCGTGCTCGTCTTCGATGCCTTCGGCTCCGGCGAGGCCGCCCTCGCCCCCCGCGCCCTGCCCGCCGGACAGTGAAAAAAGGCCGCACCCATGAGGCCGCAGCGCATCCTCATCCTCGTCGAAAACCTGCCCGTGCCGCTCGACCGCCGCGTCTGGCAGGAAGCATGTGCTTTGCGGGATGCCGGGCACGAAGTCACCGTCATCTGCCCCCGGATGCGCGGCCACACCCAGCCCGAGGAAAAGCTCGACGGCATCCAGATCTACCGCCACTGGATCACCGGCGAGGCCGGCGGCATCACCGGCTTCCTCGGCGAATACGCCAGCGCCCTCTGCGGCGAGTTCCTCTGCGCCCTCAAGGCCTGGCGGCGCACCGGCTTCGATGTCATCCACCTCTGCAACCCGCCCGACCTCATCTTCCTCGTCGCCCTGCCCTTCAAGCTGCTCGCCGGCGTCCGCGTTATCTATGACGTGCATGACCTCTGGCCCGAGATGTTCGAGGCCAAATTCGCCCGCCGAGGCCTGCTCTACCGCGCCGTCCGCCTCGCCGAGCGCTGCACCCTGGCCCTGGCGGACGCCGTCATCGCCACCAACGAAAGCGTGCGCGCCGTGGTGAAAAAGCGCGGGCGCAAAAGCGATGACGAAGTCTTCACCGTCCGCACCGCGCCGGACAAAATGGACACCTCCGCGCCCGAGGACCCCGCATTGAAAAAAGGCCGCCCCCACCTCGTCGGCTACATCGGCGTCATGGGCAGCGCCGATGGTGTGGACTACCTGCTGCGCGCCGCGCATCACATCCTCCACACCCGCCAGCGGCAGGACGTGCAATTCCTCCTCATGGGCGGCGGCCCCGAGCACGAGCGCCTGCTCGCCCTGCGGGAAGAGCTCGGCCTCGCCGCCCATGTGGACATGCCAGGCCGCGTCAGCCAGGCCTTTCTCTGCACCGCCCTGCGCACCATGGACCTCGGCGCCGCCTGCGACCCCATCAACGCCTACAACGACCACTGCACCATGAACAAAACCCTCGAATACATGGCCTTCGGCAAAGCCCAGGTCATGTTCGGCATCCACGAGGGCCGCGAATCCGCCGGCGAGGCCGCGCTTTACGTCATGGAAAACTCCCCCGAACAGCTCGGCGACGCCATCCTCGAGCTCCTCGACGATCCCCCCCGCCGCCACCGCATGGGCCAGCTCGGCCACCAGCGCCTGCACGGCCCGCTCAGTTGGCCCCACAGCGTCCGCCAGCTCCTCCGCGCTTATGCAAGGGCGCTGGCTGGCAAAGCCCCTTAGTTTGTGCAACGTCAAGGATGAGCGACACGCCGCCCCAGACTCCGCAACCAGACAAGACGTTTACGGCGTGTTCGCTCCATCCGTTTGATCTGCCTCGTGTGGTCGCTGTCAGAGCCTCTCACGCCAGTAGTCCGGCCGTCTTTTGTGGTGCATGACAGCGACGATGCGGACGTGCTGTCCTCGCTCGTTGTAGCGGTAGAAGATGTAATACGGAAAGCGTTTGAGCCGGAAGATGCGAACGCCTCCGCCCACCTGCTGGCAGCGGTCGGGAGTTTTGAGGATGGCTGCCACGCCAGCCTCAACAGCCTCGGTGAATTCCACACCCAGGCGCTGGCGTCTCTCCTCATACCAGGCACCTGCATTATCATTCTTCGAGTGCGTCGGGATGAAACTCGAACGTCATGACTGTGAACGCCTGAGAACGGACTCACGGACACGACGGAGCGCCTCCTCGCCTGGGACGCCCTGAACTGCGCCAGACTCCATCTCGTTAGCCCTGCGAATGGCAACGGCGAGCTGTGTCTCAAAGACGGACGGGGCGTGCGGCACACTCTCAAGCAGCCGCTCAGCGAGCACAATCCGGCTCTCTCCGGTCAGGCAAAGGGCGTCCTCAAACACACGGTCAACGGTAATTGTCATGGCGGGAGGGTAGTGCCAGTCGAAAGGAAGGCAAACAGCCAGTCTGGCTCAAGCCCGCAACAGGTGCTTGTTGGAAGTTGGGATTGAAGATCTGCTCGCTGCTCACGGGAGTGTTGTTGAGCAGGCCGAACGCTTCGGATCAAACGACGGCGAGCGGGAGTCGTTGCTGACACGACAGATAGCCTTCGAGCCGTTGCCTGCATCCGTGTTGTTCGGCGATTAGTTGAGTTTCATTTTTTGCGCGCGACGTTACAAACCACCGTTGTTCCGTGCTGTTCGAGGCGGACATGAACTCCGGGCTGATCCGCAGTGGTGGTGCCAGACGCGGGAAAGAAATCGAAGCGCCGAAGGTCTGGAGGGACATCGTAATGCGTGCCAAGTGGCGGCGGCGCAAAGGCTGTCGGGTCGTAGCCAACCTTTCGCATGGCTGTGTGAGCGAGAGCCAATGCGGTTGCGTCGTCTCGGAGGGCGAGCGGCTTTGCTGCTAGACTGACGGTGCGCCAGCGATAGTCCCAAAGAGTCCATGAATTGAATAAAACGTAAGCCAGAAGAAGCGTCCCCAAAACGCCAATTGCAATGGGTGCTGTCCGATTGGTGCTCAATGGCCGTTGCATCGCTTGTTGTGGTTAGCCGAACGTTTCGGATCAGGCGACGGCGAGCGCAAGACGTTGCTGACACGACAGATCGCCTTCGAGCCGTTGCCTGCATCCGTTTTGTTCGGCCCTTCTGTTGCTGTGTTCATTGCTTCTTCTGTCCAAGAACAGTTTCCGGGCTGACCATCTTGCCATGCTCATCATATAGCACGATGCGAAGTCCTTCATTCAGGATCGCCTTTGCCAGAAGCTTTCGACCTTCTGCCGCCCGGGGTTTCAGCACGTTCAGAGTCATTCCGGCGCTGCCTACTGCGACATTCTCGATCTTGTGCTCGGTTAGGATGGTGTGGACTCTTCGGCCTTCCTTTGCGTTCAATTCCGGTGTGTTCACCCACCCAGCGAGGGCAACAAACTCAGGATCTCTTGCTTTGCTGAATGGACTGAAGGCGAGGACAACGACAGCAACCAACGGGATAAATCGCAGTGTGGTTTTCATGATTCGTAGATTCTTGGAGAGCATGACGATGTGGCACGCTGTTTCTTGGCCGAACGCTTCGGATCAGGCGACGGCGAGCGGAAAGCGTCGATGACACGACAGATGCCATACGAGCCGTTGCCTGCATCCGTTTTGTTCGGCGTCACGGATTCTTCGGAAAAGGCCCGGAAAATAGCTGCCGCATGCCGAAGATCTCTCCGGCTGCGCTCACATTTAATTCGATGTCACCGAATGTCTCTTTGCCGCCTGCATCAACGGTCCGTTCACGACCTTCTTCGTAAAATACGAGTTGCCAATGGCGGGCGGCAAATAGGGGATCAGGGCTCATAGATGCCTCCTGAAGAATGACCTTCGCGCAGTAGTATTTCCCAGGCTTGCTGGCTAGCGCTGCTGTCGCGGTTTCAATAGCTTTCATGGCAGAGACTTGCGGCGCGTTCTCGCGTCGCATTGGTGGAGCCATCGAAAAAGCAGCAGTAGCGAGAAGAAGAATCGCAAGGAGGGCTAGTGGTTTCATGATTTTGGAAGCCTTGTGGCGAGTGCCGCCGAACGTCTCGGATCAGGCGACGGCGAGCGAGAAGCGTTGATGACACGACAGATGCCATTCGAGCCGTTGCCTGCATCCGTTTTGTTCGGCTTGTTGATGGGGGGTCATTGGGTCAGTTCAATCTTCAAGTTGCTGTTCGTGAATGTCACACCTCGGTCAGCCCAATCAACAGTCCAGGTGTCTTCAATCTTCTGGGCTTGCAAGCCTACTCCGAGGTTCATGTCGTGATTCTGGTGGAGGTATGGCTCTCGTCGTGGGCCGTTCGGGACGCCGACAGCTTTGCGATCGGTGTCGAGTGCGAACCACCAGTAGCGGTCTCGATGTGTTTTCGGGAGTTCAATGAAGAGTCGATTCGGACTGAAGAGCATTCGGTAAACGCTCGCGTCAGTTGCTCCGAAAGTGCCGTGAGTGACGCGGGCTTTCCAAGGCGCAGCGCTGACGAGAGGGCGAAAGTGATAAATGTATGCGCCACCCAAGGTGAAGAAGCCGAGCGCAATGATGGAGAGAATCGCTCGAATAAGGTTTCGTCTCTTCATGGCGCTTGGTTCTTAGCCGAACGACCCCAAGCTCAGCGACGGCGGAGGGCTGGCGCTGCCGCTGCGGCAAGGCGGCGGGGGGCGCAGGCGGTGGGAGCAGCGGCTGTGACAGCCCGGAGCCGTTCGCTGCAGCGCATGGTTCGGCGACTTACTTGAGGAGTTGGAGCTTCGAGAACCGGGGATTGAATTCATCTTTGGAGGTGCTGATGGCTGCAACGCCCGTTTGAAGTTCTTTGGGCCAATCTGCCGGAATTTGCTTTGGTTCGAGAACGTCCCAACTGATTCCGTCCACGCTCACGCCAGCAAGAAACTTCGAGCCGCGTCGTTCGAGACGAAGAAATATCGGCCCTTCTTTTGGGAGTGGGTGGTCGCCAGTGAGTCCGATGCGCTGGAGTTCCCCGGCAACTCGGATCTCGAAGTTGGCATACGGCATAGCGTCCTCGCCGGGGCGTTGAAGGACGGCGCGTGCCAAAGTGACAACGTTCCGGTCGTCGAATAGCGCAACGAGGGCCGCTCCGTTGTAGCCTGTCCGTCCGGCTTTGGTTGAATCGCCGCCGGGGGCAAAGCGACCCTCGATCATCACTTGAATTGTGAAGTCGCCGCGGACGGATTGAAGCACCCGCGGCGCATTTGTGGTGTTGATGTCTGCGGCTAAATCGTGCGGGCGTGAACCTGGGACGCTGATGAGTAGAGCGTCGTCCGCAACGAAGAATGTGCAATCGCCGTCTGGATTGACCGCAGTGCCCCAACCGGGAAGCTCGCGCTTGGTCTGGTTATCGTTCGCCACTGCGACGAATACCGAGCAGACGATCGCGGCGAGAGGTAGAATCAGGTTTTTCATTTGGTTGATCGGAGGAGGGTGAGCGTGGCTAGTCGCCGAACGTTGTTTAGCCACACGAATGTACCGGCGAAAAGGATTCGGGGAAGATTTTGCGTGGATGAGGGAGGGGATTCGTCCACGGCGGAGGGGGCGGGGAGAAATCTTTTTCATGATGAACGGGATCCAAGCGAAAACCGGGCCGGAGGTCAAGACGTTGCAGGGAATTTTGCCGGAGAGGGACTCCGGCGTGGATGAGGACTGGCGGAGGGTGGCGGAGTGGCGGGGAGTTGCAGTGAACTTTTTTCTTCTGGCAAAGCCGGGGCCGTTGCTGCTGTATTGGCCGGGTGATTTCACGTCTCATCCCATTTCTGCCGGTGCTGTTTGTCGGCGCGGCGCTTCAGGCTGCCGCTCCGCCGGATGACCAGGCGCGTTTCCTGGCCGGGCTGTCATCGGGCGGCGCCGGCGAGCTGGCGCCGCTGGAGGGCGAGGCCGCATGGCAGGAGCACGCCGCGGCTTTTCACAGGGCCTGGGTGGATGTGGAGGACCGGCAACTGGCGCACATCCACACCTGGATGCCTCTGCACTTCCCCTACATCCAGGCGGACCCAAGCCCGCTGTTCTATTTTTTCAGCGGCCCCGATTTCCTTTACGCCAGCGCGTTTTTCCCCAACGCCTCCGAGTACATTCTGTGCGGGCGCGAGCCTGTGGGCACGCTGCCGGATGTCGCGGCGCTCTCCGCCGCCGCGCGCGCCGGCGCCTTGAGGAACCTGCGCCACTCCTTGAATGCCATCCTCAGCTACAGCTTCTTCATCACCGCCGACATGAAGAGCGATCTGGCGAACACCCAGCTCAGCGGCACGCTGCCGGTGCTGTATCTTTTCCTGGCGCGCGCCGGCTGCCGCATCACCGCGGCCGAACTGGTGTGGCTCGACGCCGCCGGTGATCCCACGCAGGAGAAATCCAAAACACCGGGCGTCAGGATCCGCTTCAACAATCATCGCGGCGTGGCGCAGACGCTTTGGTATTTCACGACCGATCTTTCGAACTGGGGCATCAAGGACAACCCCGCTTTCATCGAATTCTGCCGCCAGCGCGGGCAGGGCACGGCGCTGGTCAAGGCCGCCTCCTATTTGATGCATCTGGACAGCTTCAGCAGCGCGCGCGGCTTTTTGCTGGAGCACTCCCGCCACATCCTCCAGGACGACAGCGGCATCCCCTGGCGTTTTTTCAACGCGGAGAACTGGATGACGAGCCTGCACGGCCACTACCCCGGACCGATCAACCTCTTCAAGCAGCACTTCCAGCGCGATCTGGACACGGCCTTCAAAACGCAAAGCGCGGGTCCGCTGCCTTTCGGAGCAGGCTACCAATGGCGGCCGAATGTCTCCTCCCTCATCATCGCCACCGCGCGCCGCACCGTCCTGCGCGCCATCCCGGTGAACGAGGAATGATCCCGCTCCCGCCGCCGGGCGTAGAAAGCCCTGGCCGGCAGCTTTCGTTTGACTGCCCCTCCCTCCCAACTCTCATAGCCGCCCCATGACACCCGAAGAAGCCCAGAATCAACTCGATCAGCACGTCCGCGAAACCCTTGAATGGCACTTCTCCCCCGAGACGGGCTGCCCGTTCTGGCTCGATTGGGCGAAGAAAAACTTCGACCCGCGCGGCAAGGTGGGCGGCTACGCTGACATCATCACCCATTTCCCGCATTTCGAGGACGAGTGGCTGCGCGATCTCCAGCCGGAAGTCTGGGTGCCCGCAGCCTTCAAAGGCAAGCCCTACAATATCTTCGAGACCGGAGGCACCACCGGCATGCCCAAGCAGCGCATCGGTTGGAATGACTTCCGCGTGGATTACGAGGAGTTCAGCCACAAGCTGGACGACGCGCATTTCCCGCCCGGCCAGGCATGGATCATGGTCGGCCCCACCGGCCCGCGGCGGCTGCGCCTGGCCGTGGAGCATCTGGCGAACTACCGCGGCAGCTCCTGCTACTTCGTGGACCTCGACCCGCGCTTTGTGAAGAAGCTCATCTCCAACAAGCAGTTCGACGTGGCGCGCCAGTACATGGACCATGTGGTGGACCAGGCCACGCTTTTGCTCAAGCACCGCAAAATCTCCGCCATCTTCACCACGCCGAAACTGCTCGAAGCCCTGGCGGAAAAGCTGGATCTCTATGACGCCGGCATCCGCGGCTGCTTCGTGGGCGGCACCACCATGACCCCGCAGTATGTGCGCTTCATCATCGAGGAGGTGCTGGAAAACCGCATCGGCTTCTACCCCACCTATGGCAACACGCTCATGGGCCTGGCCGCCAGCGTGCCGCTGCAGCCGGAGGACCAGTTTTCCATCACCTACTACGCCCCGCAGCCGCGGGCTGTGCTGCGCGTCGTCAACCCGAACGAGACCTCCCAGACCGTGGACTACGACACCTGGGGCCGGGTGGAGCTGACCACGCTGACGAAGGAGTTCTTCATGCCCCGCTTCCTGGAGCGCGACGAGGCCATGCGCCGCAGACCGCGCGCGCCCTACGCCTGGGACGGCGTCGCCGACGTGCGCCCCTTCGGCGCGATGGAGAAGACGATTGTCGAAGGTGTGTATTGAGCGAAGCGCCAGTGACACCAGCCCGCGCCTCATGAGGCGCGGGCTTTTTCATGCCCCCAGCCAGGCGGCCAGGCGGAAGCGGAATCCGGGAAACACGGTGCTCACCGCCTCGTCGCCGGCGGCAAAGTCGTCCCGCCGTCCATAACCCTCCGCCGAAGGCTCCGTGAAGCGCGCGGATGCTCCCGCCTCCGGCTCGATGAGCCAGTATTCTTTCACACCCGCCCCGGCGCAGACCGCCGCTTTGTCCAGATCACGCTGGCGTGTGTTGATGGCGATCTCGATGACCAGCTCCGCCGTGGCCGGATGCGCGTGGCGGAAGTCCTCCGGCGCGCCGGCGAACACGGCGAGGTCCGGCTCCGGCTCGGAGCGGGCGCAGGTGACGGGGCTTTCGCGATCCACGAAGCAGGCGGCGGGAATCACAGATTCCAGCAGTCTTTGCAACAGGCGGACCAGGGTTGGTGCAGCGGTGATTTTGGCATTTTTTTGAAAAGCACGCCCTCCAGCAGCTCCACATCCTCCCCGATGAGTCCGAGCCTGCCGGCCTCGTGGTAAAACTCCACGCTCAAGGGATGGACGGTTTGGCGTGCTTCCGGGCTTTCTAAAACCGTAATCATGGGCACAGCTTAAGCCCGCGCTTTGCGATCCCGCAATCCAGGAATCCATGTCCGCCCACATCCACCACATCGCCACCCGGACGCCCGGTCATGCCTACAGCCAGGCTTGCACGCGCGACCGCCTGAAAAGCTGGACCAGCAATCCCAAGACCCGGCGGCTCATCCACGCGGTTTACAACCGCAGCGGCATCGAGACGCGCCACAGTGTCAGCGGAGACTTCATCACGGGCGCCGATGCCGCGCTTTTCCGAACGGCGGGGGACGGCGCGCTGATCCCGCCGGGCACGGGCGCGCGCAACGCCTGCTACGCGCGCGAGTCGCGCAAGCTGGCGGTCGCCGTGGCGCGGCAGGCGCTGAATGACGCGCCGGGGTTCACCGCGCGGGATGTCACGCACATCGTGTTCGCCTCATGCACCGGCTTTGTGAATCCGGGGCCGGACTACCACATCATCCGCGAGCTGGGCCTGCGGGAGAGCGTGCAGCGCTACACGCTCGGCTTCATGGGCTGCTGCGCGGCCTTCCCCGCGCTGCGCATGGCGGCGCAGTTTTGCGCGGCGGATGCCGGCGCCGTGGTGCTCGTGGTGTGCCTGGAGCTCTGCACGCTGCACATGCAGGTGAATGACGCGCCGGACTCCATCCTCGCGAACTCGCTCTTTGCCGTTGACCCGCACGCTGCCATCGGCGGCCCTGAGCCCTTCGAGTGTTTCGC
>ERZ761609.1434-NODE-1434-length-21004-cov-33.431763_pt1 | contig 21004 bp, 10 predicted proteins | sample MGYA00511163_ERZ761609 | MGnify/ENA primary metagenome ERZ761609 (study PRJEB28899, sample SAMN02445070) | bioreactor sludge metagenome | biome: EBPR sludge | place: Australia: Brisbane, Thorneside Wastewater Treatment Plant | collected 2011-12-16 ... | reverse complement strand
CATCGGCCAGCGCTTGCGGGACGGCGGGCGGCAGGGTGGCGTCGCGCACCATGCCGCCGTAGCGGATCAGGTCTTCGATGCGCTTCTGCAATTCGCGGCTGCCGCTGTCCATGATGCCGACGATGCTGCGCTGGCGCGGGTTGAGGCTGCCTGCGAGTTCGTCGCCCAGCAGCGCCACGCCCTCGCGCAACGAGGCAAGCGGGGTTTTCAGCTCGTGCGAAACGTGGCGCAGGAAGCGCAGTTTCTGCTCTTCCAGCGCCTGCAGGCGCTGACGCAGCCAGTCGACCTCGCGTCCCAGTTCGACGATGTCCTGCGGTCCGCTGATCGCCGGCAACGGGGAGAGGTCGGCCCGGCCGAGCTGCTGGATCGAGGCCTTGAGCTGCTTGATCGGGCGGTTGATCATCCAGGAAAACACCGCGGCCAGCAGCAGCGTCAGCGGAATCAGCGCCAGCGCCAGCACGATCAGCCGCTGCCGGGTGGTCTGCACCGTCGTTTCCAGCGCCTGCAGTTCGTGCTGCACTGCGGCATCGGCCTGGACGAGCAGCGTTCGCGTGTTGGCATGCAGCGCATCGAAGGCAGGGCCGAGCGCATGGAAGCGGGTGCTGTCGAGAAAAACTCCCGGTTGCAGCTGGCGATACAGCGTCCGGCTGCGTGTCCGCAGCGCGGCCAGCGTGGCGCGCGACGCGGCGTCGACGAGTTGCGTATCGAGTTGCGCCAGCTGGGCCTGCAGTTCGTTGAAACGTGTCTGCAGGGCGGGGCCGAACTCGGCGTCCTGCAGCAGATGGTATTGTCCGGCGGCGCGCTGCAGCTGGCTGACCGATTCGACGATCTGCCGCACGTCGCGCGTGATGGCGAGGCTGTTGCGGGTGAACTGGCGCTGGGTGTCGGCCACGCCCTGCAACACGTGCACCGCGTTGATCAGGCCGCTCGCCAGCGGCACGATCAGCACGCCCATGGCGACGATGACCAGGATGGTGAACGAGCGGGGGTAATAAGGGCCAGGAAGCATCCGGACGGCGATCGGCGGCAAAAGCGCAGCATACCCCGATTGAGCATGCGCGGTGGCAGGGCGGCCGCCATCGCGCATGTGGCGGATTTACAGCAGATCGAGATAGCCGAGGATGCCCTTGGCCGCCTCGCGGCCTTCCCACACCGCGGTGACCACCAAGTCGGAGCCGCGCACCATGTCGCCGCCGGCGAAGATTTTCGGGTTGGCAGTCTGGAAGGCGTGCTGCTGGCCCTGGGCGATGACGCGGCCGCCCGGATCGGTCGCGATGGCGTGGTCGGCAAACCACGGCTGCGGGTTGGGGCGGAAACCGAAGGCAACGATCACGCGGTCGGCCGGCACGATTTCTTCCGAGCCGGGAATCACCACCGGGGTGCGGCGGCCGCGCGCATCCGCCGGGCCGAGTTCGGTGGTGACGAGCTTGACGCCTTCGACGCAGCCGTTGCCGACGATCTCGACCGGCTGGCGGTTCCACAGGAATTGCACGCCTTCTTCCCTGGCGTTGACGACTTCGCGCTTGGAGCCGGGCATGTTCTTCTCGTCGCGGCGGTAGGCGCAGACGACCGAGGCTGCGCCCTGACGGATGCTGGTGCGGTTGCAGTCCATCGCGGTGTCGCCGCCGCCGAGCACGACCACGCGCTGGCCTTTCATGTCGCGATATTTTTCGTTGGGGTCGGCGGTCTCGTCGGGATTGGCCAGGTCGAGGCACTTGCGCACGTTGGAGATCAGGAAGGGCAGCGCTTCCAGCACGCCGGGCAGGTCCTCGCCGGGGAAGCCGCCCTTCATGTAGGTGTAGGTGCCCATGCCCATGAACACGGCGTCGTATTCGTCGAGCAGGGACTGCATGCTGACGTCGCGGCCGATGTCGGTGTTGAGGCGGAATTCGACGCCCATGCCTTCGAACACCTCGCGGCGGCGCGTCATCACCCATTTTTCCATCTTGAATTCGGGGATGCCGAAGGTGAGCAGGCCGCCGATCTCGTCATAGCGGTCGTATACCACCGGCTTCACCCCGTTGCGCGCCAGCACGTCGGCGCAGCCCAGCCCGGCAGGCCCGGCGCCGATTACCGCGACTTTCTTGCCGGTCGCCACCACGTTCGACATGTCGGGGCGCCAGCCGGCCTTGAACGCTTCCTCGGAGATGTAGCGTTCGATCTGGCCGATGGTCACCGCGCCGAAGCCGCCGCTGTTCGGACCGCCGCCCACGGCCTCGCCGAAACCGTCGGTGTTGAGGGTGCAGGCGCCTTCGCACAACCTGTCCTGCGGGCACACGCGGCCGCACACCTCGGGCAGCGAATTGGTCTGGTGGCTCAACTCGGCCGCCTCGAACAGGCGGCCTTCGGTCACCAGCTTCAACCAGTTGGGAATGTAGTTGTGCACCGGGCACTTCCATTCGCAATACGGATTGCCGCAGCCGAGGCAGCGGTCGGCCTGCTCCTGCGCGTGCGCCGGGTCCATCAGCGCGTAGATTTCGCGGAACTCGTGCTTGCGGACGTCGGCGGGGGTTTTTGCGCCGTCGCGCCGCGCCTGCTTCAAGAACTGGAATACGTCGCCCATCGTTATGCTTCCAATACTTCACGTGTCTGGCCGGGAATATCCTCGACCAGGTCTTCAATCGAAATCCGCTTCGGCTTGACCAGCCAGACGCGAGACAAGGTGGCGTCGAAGTCGGCCAGCAGCACCTTGGCGTGGGCGCTGCCGGTGAGCGCCAGATGGCGTTCGACCTGCGCCTTGAGGAAGATCCGGTAAGGTTCGGTCTCGACGCTGGTGATGCGCGTCAGCTCGACCATTTCCTTGTTGGTCTTCGACACGAAGTCGCCCGCCTCGTCGACCACGAAGGCCATGCCGCCCGACATGCCGGCGCCGAAGTTGAGGCCGGTGTCGCCGAGCACGACAACGGTGCCGCCGGTCATGTATTCGCAGCCGTGGTCGCCGATGCCTTCCACCACCGCCAGCGCGCCGGAGTTGCGCACGCCGAAGCGCTCGCCGCCCATGCCAGCGGCGTAGAGCTCGCCGCCGGTGGCGCCGTACAGGCAGGTGTTGCCGATCAAGGTGTTGCGGTGCGCGTCGAAGGTCGCGGCCTTCGGCGGGAAGATCACCAGGCGGCCGCCGCCCATGCCCTTGCCGACGTAGTCGTTGGCGTCGCCTTCCAGCGTGATCGTCAGGCCCTTGTGGTTCCACACGCCGAGGCTCTGGCCAGCCGAGCCGGTGAGCCGGATGCGGAGGGTGTCGTCCGGCAGCCCCTGGCTGCCGTGCGCCCTGGCGATTTCGCCCGACAGGCGGGCGCCGATCGAGCGGTTGACGTTGTGCACGTCATAGCTGAGTTCGATCGGGGTGCCGGCCTTGATCGCGGCCAGCGCGTCGGCCACCATCCGCTCGGCCAGTTCGCCCTTGTCGAACGAGGGGTTGCGTTCCTGCTGCGCGAAGCGCGGCGCGTCGACCGGGATACCGCCCTGCGAGAGCAGCGCGTCGAGCTTGAGGCGGCCCTGGCGCGGCGTGTCGCCTGCGCTCACATCGAGCAGGTCGGTGCGGCCGATCAGGTCGGTCAGCTTCCTGATGCCCAGGGATGCCATCAGTTCGCGTGTTTCCTCGGCGACGAACTTGAAGTAGTTGACCACCATCTCGGGCAGGCCGATGAAATGATCGCGGCGCAGCGCGTCATTCTGCGTGGCGATGCCGGTGGGGCAGTTGTTCAGATGGCAGATACGCAGGAATTTGCAGCCCAGCGCGACCATCGGGCCGGTGCCGAAGCCGAACGATTCGGCACCGAGAATCGCCGCCTTGACGACGTCCAGCCCGGTCTTCAGGCCGCCATCCGTCTGCACGCGCACCCGTCCGCGCAGGCCGTTGGCACGGAGCACCTGCTGCGCCTCGCTCAAGCCGAGTTCCCACGGCGTGCCGGCGTATTTGACCGACGAGAGCGGGCTCGCGCCGGTGCCGCCGTCGTAGCCGGAAATGGTGATGAGGTCGGCGTAGGCCTTGGCGACGCCGGCGGCGATGGTGCCGACGCCGGGTTCGGCGACCAGCTTCACCGACACCAGCGCTTCCGGGTTGACTTGCTTCAGGTCGAAAATCAGCTGCGCCAGGTCTTCGATCGAATAGATGTCGTGATGCGGCGGCGGAGAGATCAGCGGCGTGCCGGGCTTGCAGTGGCGCAGGCTGGCGATCAGCGGCGAGCACTTGTCGCCCGGCAGCTGGCCGCCTTCGCCGGGCTTGGCGCCTTGGGCCATCTTGATCTGCAGCACCTCGGCATTGACCAGGTAGGTCGCGGTGACACCGAAGCGGCCGGACGCGACCTGCTTGATCTTGGAGGTCTTGACCGTGCCGTAGCGCCTGGGGTCTTCGCCGCCTTCGCCCGAGTTGGAGCGGCCGCCGATGCGGTTCATGCCTTCGGCCAGCGCTTCGTGCGCTTCAGGTGACAAGGCGCCGAGCGACATGCCGGCAGAGTCGAAACGCTTGAGGATGGACTCCAGCGGCTCGACTTCGTCCAGCGGAATGGGCTGGATGCCATGCTCCGTACCGGTCTTCAACTGCATCAGATCGCGCAGCATGGCTACCGGGCGGCGGTCGACGATCTCGGAGTACTTTTTGAATTCGGCGTAGTCGCCGGTCTTCACGGCCTTCTGCAGCTGCTGTACCACGTCCGGGTTGTAGGCGTGGTATTCCTCGCCGAACATGAATTTCAGGAGGCCGCCGGCGGTCAGCGGACGTAGCGGGTTGAACGCCGCCTTGTGCAGCAGTTTCTGGTCGGACACGAAGTCGTCGAAATTGGCGCCGGAAATGCGCGACACCGTACCCGTCAGGCACAGCTTGACGACATCCTCGTGCAGGCCCACGCCCTCGAACAACTGGGCGCCGCGGTAGCTCGCTACCAGCGAAATGCCCATCTTGGAGAGCACCTTGTAGAGGCCCTTGTCCATGCCCTTGCGGAAATTGCACAGCGCCTTGCTAAGGTTGGGCTTGATCTCACCGGTCTTCACGAATTCGCCGATCACCTGGTAGGCGAGATACGGATACACCGCGGTGGCGCCGTAGCCGATCAGGCAGGCGTAGTGGTGCGGGTCGCGCACGCTGCCGGTTTCCACCACGATGTTGGCGTTGCAGCGCAGGCCGGCGTCGATCAGCGCATGGTGCACCGCGCCGGTGGCGAATAGCGCATGGATCGGCAGACGATCCCGGGCAATGTTGCGGTCGGACAGGACGAGGATCACCTTGCCGGCCTTCACCGCCTCGACCGCGCGTGCGGTCAGCGTCTTCAGCGCGGCTTCCAGCGTGGTTGCCGCCGGGTCGTAGTGCAGATCGAGTGCGGCCGGGGCGAAGGCCGGGTCGTTCAGGTTCAGCAGCCTGTCGAAGGCTTCCTTCGACAGCAGCGGGGTATGCACCTCCACCCGGTGCGCGTGTGCCGGGCTTTCCTCGAACAGGTTGCGCTCGGGCCCGAAGGCGGTGTTGAGCGACATCACGATCGCCTCGCGGATCGGATCGATCGGCGGGTTGGTGACCTGCGCGAACTGCTGGCGCAGGTAGTCGAACGGCGAGCGCACTTTCTGGCTCAATACCGCCATCGGGGTGTCGTCGCCCATCGAGCCGATCGCCTCGGCGCCGTCTTCGGCCAGCACGCGGATGATCTGGTCGCGCTCCTCGAAGCTGACGTTGAACAGCTTCTGGTGGATCAGCAGGCTGGCCGCATCCATCAGCGGCAGGTCGGCGTCCTGGTTGATCGGGAGTTCCAGCTTGACTGCGCTCGACTTCAGCCATTCGCGATACGGCTGGCGGCCCTTCAACTCATTGTCGATGTCTTCCGGCATCAGCAGACGGCCGGTTTCGAGATCGGCGGCGACCATCTGGCCTGGTTTGACGCGGCCCTTGCGGTCCACGTTCGCCGGGTCGATCTGCCACACGCCTACTTCGGAAGCGATGGTGAGAATGCGGTCCTTGGTCAGCACCCAGCGCGCGGGCCTGAGGCCGTTGCGGTCGAGCGTGCAGACGGCGTAGCGGCCATCGGTGAGCACCACGCCGGCAGGGCCGTCCCACGGCTCCATGTGCATCGAGTTGTATTCGTAGAAGGCGCGGATGTCGGCGTCCATCGACTCGACGTTCTGCCAGGCCGGCGGGATCACCAGGCGCAGCGCGCGGAACAGGCCCGCGCCGCCCATCACCAGGCCCTCGACCATGTTGTCGAGGCTCATCGAATCGGAGCCCTTGGTGCCGACGATGGGACGGATATCGTCCATGTTCGGGATCAGCGGCGTTTCGAACTTCTGTTCGCGCGCGCGGCTCCAGTTGCGGTTGCCCTGCACCGTGTTGATCTCGCCGTTGTGCGCGAGATAGCGGAACGGCTGCGCCAGCCGCCACTGCGGCCAGGTGTTGGTGGAGAAGCGCTGGTGGAACACCGCCAGGCTGGAGGCAAAACGGGCGTCGCTCAGGTCGGGGTAGAACACCGGCAGCTTGTCCGGCATCACCAGGCCCTTGTAGCTGATCACGCGGCACGACAGCGTCGGCAGGTAGAACACCGGGTCGGTCGGCTCGAGTGTCTTTTCGGCCTGGCGGCGCGCGATGTAGAGCTTGCGCTCGATATCGTCTTCGCTGATACCGGCCGGCGCGTTGACGAAGACCTGCTCGATATGCGGCAGGGAGGCCAGCGCCGATTCGCCGCACACGCTGGAGTCGGTGGGCACCACGCGGAAGCCGGCGACCGTCAGGCCCTGCGCTTCCAGCATGGTTTTCAATGTGGTGCGTGCATGCGCTTGCGGGGCGGCGTCGCGCGACAGAAACACCAGGCCGGCGGCGTACAGTTCGCCCAGCGTAAAACCGGCCTCGGCCGCTACCGCGCGCAGGAACGCATCCGGTTTCTTGAACAGCAGGCCGCAGCCGTCGCCGGATAGGCCGTCGGCGGCGATTGCGCCGCGGTGCGTCATGCAGGCCAGCGAGCCGATGGCGTTCTGTACCAACGCGTGGCTAGGTCGGTCGTCGATTTGCGTGATCAGGCCAAAGCCGCAGCTATCCTGTTCGAAATCGGGCGAATACAGCGTCCCATCCAGCCAGTTTTGTCGTTCCATGGTTCCGTAGGCTCAGGCAACAGCGACCTGTCCACATGGCAAGCCGCAAAATTCAAGCGAAAAGTCCAGTATTTTAATCCCTCAATTCTCAGGCGGCAATAATTGCCCCGATAAGACCTTGCCAAGTCAAGGGTTCACGCAGCGGCAGGGCGAAAGGGTGGAAGTCGGATTGCCCGTGGAAATTCCTGCCATTCCAAATGAGCGCGTGGCTTCCTATCCTGTGAGGAGGGCGTGCCGATGGAGACGGCCATGAAGTTGCTGAGCTGGAACATTCAATGGGGGCGCGGCCTGGATGGCCGGGTCGACCTCGCGCGCATCCTGCGCACGATCCGCGGCCTCGGCGACTTCGACGTCATCTGCCTGCAGGAAGTCGCGGTCAATTTCCCCAGCCTGCCCGGCAGCCAGGGCGAAAACCAGATCGCCGAGCTGTCCGCCGGCCTGCCCGGCTATACGGCCATTTATGGCGCGGCGACTGACATTCCCGACCGCCGCGGTGGCCGCAGCCGGTTCGGCAACGCCATTTTCTCGCGCCTGCCCGTCGGCCAGGTCTGGCGGCATCTGTTGCCGTGGCCAGCCGAGCTGGATGCGCCCAGCATGCAGCGGATACTGGTCGAGGCCGTCGTCGATGCCGACATCGGCCTGCTGCGCGTGATGACCACGCATCTGGAGTACTACTCGGAGCGCCTGCGCACGCTGCAGATCGATGCCATCCGCCGTCTGCACGCCGAGGCCTGCGCCATGGCGGCGCGTTCGCCGCTGGCCGAAGAACAGGGCGGCTCGTTCGAGGTGTTCCCCCGGCCCGCCGAGGCATTGCTGTGCGGCGACATGAACTTCCCCGCATGGGCTCCCGGGCACGCACGGCTCCTCGCCCCGTTTGCCGGCGGCGAGCCCGGCTGGCGCGACGCCTGGGAGGTGTTGCACCCCGGCGAACCGCACGCACCAACCGTCGGCATCCATCCAGTCGGCTTCGTCGACCGGCCCGAATGCTTCGATTTCGTTTTCCTGACTGAAGGCCTGTCGAGACGTCTCAGGGCGCACGGCATCGATACCGCAACCGAGGCGTCGGATCATCAGCCGGTGTGGGCCGAACTGGCCTGAGCAGCGGCGGGCTTCACGCATCCATCCTCGACACCCGGCAATGATTTGCCCGTGCCGGATTGCTATGCTTGAAAGCGTCGGCAACATCCTGCGCGGTCGGTCCCGCGGGAACCAGAGGGCAAGATGACGGTTTCGCACAACCAATCCGTGGCACTCGGGGCAGAGCAGGAACGCGCCATCGCTCAAAGCCGCGACGAGCCCGAGTGGCGGCGCTGGGGGCCCTATCTCAGCGAACGCCAGTGGGGGACCGTGCGCGAGGACTACAGCCCCAATGGCGATGCCTGGGAGTATTTCACCCACGACCAGGCGCGCAGCCGCGCGTACCGCTGGGGCGAAGACGGTATCGCCGGCTTCTGCGACAAGTACCAGCACCTGTGCCTGGCCGTGGCGCTGTGGAACGGCGAAGATCCCTTTCTCAAGGAACGGCTGTTCGGGCTCACCAACAGCGAGGCCAACCACGGCGAGGACGTGAAGGAGATCTATTACTACCTGGACGCCACCCCCACCCACTCCTACCTCAGGATGCTCTACAAATATCCCCAGCGTGCGTTTCCCTACGTGCAGCTGCTGGAGGAGAACCGAAGCCGGGGCCGGGAGATGCCGGAGTTCGAGCTGATCGACAGCGGCGTATTCGACGACGACCGCTATTTCGACGTCACCGTCGAATACGCCAAGGCCGGCCCCCACGACATCCTGATGCAGGTCACCGCGCACAACCGGGGCGCGGAAGACGCGCCCTTGCACATCCTGCCGCAACTCTGGTTCCGCAACGAATGGTCGTGGGGCGATCCGGACGCGCGGCCGGAGATATTCGTCGACGACCGTGGCGCCGTCGTGGCGCGTCACGCCAAGCTCGGGACTTACCACTGCTATTTCGACGGCGCCCCCGAACTCCTGTTCTGTGACAACGAGACCAACGTGCGACGCCTGTATGGCGCGCCGAATGCGGGCTATTTCAAGGACGCCTTCCACGAGCGCGTGGTCAACGGCAACCACGACGCCGTCAACCCGGCGCGCAGCGGCACCAAGGCCGCCGGGTATTTCGTCTTCAACGTGCCGGCCGGGGACGCCGTAACGGTCCGCCTGCGCCTCGCCGACACCCCGGCGCAGCAACCGTTCCGGGATTTCGCCGGGATCCTGGCGCAGCGTCAAGCCGAGGCCGACGCCTACTACGACGAATTGCAGGCAGGCATCAACGATGCCGACGCGCGGCTGATTCAGCGCCAGGCGCTGGCCGGCCTGATCTGGAGCAAGCAGTTCTATTTCTACGACGTGCCGCGCTGGCTGGACGGCGATCCGGGCGTGCCGGCGCCGCCACCCCAGCGCCGGCGCGGCCGCAACAGCGACTGGGGCCACCTCAACAACGCCGACGTCATCTCCATGCCAGACAAGTGGGAATACCCCTGGTACGCGGCGTGGGACCTGGCCTTCCACTGCATTCCGCTGGCCATGGTCGACCCCGCGTTCGCCAAGGACCAGCTGGTGCTGATGACGCGAGAGTGGTACATGCACCCCAACGGGCAGATTCCCGCCTACGAGTGGGCGTTCGGCGACGTCAACCCGCCGGTTCACGCCTGGGCCGCGTGGGAGGTCTACAAGACCGAGCGCGACGCCAACGGCGGCCGCGGCGACATCGCCTTCCTCGAGCGCATCCTGCACAAGCTGCTGCTCAACTTCACCTGGTGGGTGAATCGCAAGGATCCCGCCGGCCACAACGTTTTCCAGGGCGGCTTCCTCGGCCTCGACAACATCGGCGTGCTCGACCGCAGCAGCCCGCTGCCGGGCGGCGGCCAGATCAACCAGGCCGACGGCACCAGCTGGATGGCCATGTATTGCCTCAACCTGATGCGCATCGCCCTCGAGCTTGCGCAGACCAACCATGTCTACGAAGACATCGCGACCAAGTTCTTCGAGCACTTCCTCTACATCGCCAGGGCCATGAACAACATCGGCGACCAGGGCATCGGCCTGTGGGACGAGGAAGACCAGTTCTTCTACGATGTGCTGCGTTTTCCGGACGGCCGCATGACGCCGCTGCGGGCGCGCTCCATAGTCGGGCTGATCCCGCTGTTTGCAGTCGAGATCATCGAACCGGAACTGCTGGAGCGCCTGCCGGATTTCAAGCGCCGGCTCGAATGGTTCATGAAATACCGCCCCGAGCTGGCGGCCCTGGTCGCGCACTGGATGGAGCCGGGGCACGGCAATCGTCGCCTGCTGTCGCTGCTGCGCCCCGACCGCATGCGGCACGTGCTGCGGCGCATGCTGGATGAGGCCGAATTCCTGTCCCCCTTCGGGGTGCGCTCGCTTTCCCGCGCGCATCGCGACCAGCCCTACCTGATCGACCTCGACGGCCACCCGGTCAGCGTGAGCTACCAGCCGGCCGAGTCGGAGTCCGGCCTGTTCGGCGGCAATTCCAACTGGCGCGGCCCCGTCTGGTTTCCGGTCAACTACTTGCTGGTGAACGCGCTTTACCGCTTCGCCGACTTCTACGGCGAGGGGCTGAAGGTGGAATACCCGACCGGATCAGGCCGCGAGCACTGCCTCGATCAGGTCGCCGACGAACTGGCGCTCCGCCTAGTCAGCATTTTCCGCCGCGACGGGCAGGGCGGCCGCCCGTTTCACGGCGCCAGCGACAAACAGAACAGCGACCCGCACTTTCGCGACCACCTTCTCTTCTACGAATATTTCCACGGCGACAGCGGGCGCGGCATGGGCGCCTCGCACCAGACCGGCTGGACCGGGCTGGTGGCGAAGCTGCTGCAACCGCGCCGCTAAAGGGGCACCAGGCCAATAATAGAAAAAGCCCGCATTTACGCGGGCTAGTTGGATTTCTTACATCTTGTTGGACTTGAATAGGTGGTGCGGGGTTTACTGCCGAACTACTCGCTACTGGGGCAGAGCGTAATAGAGCGTCTTTCTGCGGGGCATTGCCAATCAAGAAACTATGGCTGGCCGTTGATGCGTAGACCGGCCTTCGCAAGCAGGCCGCGATATCACCGGGCAGTCCCGATGAGACACAGTTACGCCCCCTCGATCACGCGTGCCACGTCGCCGTGGCACCCTGATGGCCGACATTGCCGAAAGCGTGGTTTGGTATGCGTTTCGGCCATCGTCTCACCCCAACCCGGAATACCGCTCGAAGAATGCGGCAAGCTTGTCCAATACTGTCTGCTTTTTCGCTGAGTGGCCGTTGTTCTTGGCAAACCTTGAAACAGGCGGCAGTATTTTAGTGATGGCCGTGCCGCTCACCGGAATCGCACCATCGCGGAAGGCATTGTCCACGAATGCTTTGGTCTCATCGGCGTTCAAGCCTTCATCGGCGATGATCCGGTCCAAGTCCTCCACCTTTCTCTTCGCAACGAATGCCTGCCATTGCGCATCCACCTTGGCCTTCGTCGAAACGGAATCCACGAACTGCTCGATGAGGTCTTTCTTGTTGCGCAAGCTGGGGCTGGCATTGATCGCGCGTTCGATGGCGGCGCGTATTTCCTTGTCCTGCCCGCTGCCCTTGGTTTTCAGGTACCGCTCGACCAGCATCAGGATGTAATCGACGTTGATTTCAACCTGCTTGATCAGCTCGATCTCGAACACCACGTCGTCGTTGATCGATTCCTTGTCAGCATCCGACGTACTACGGAATTCGGCATAGAGATTCAGATACAGGCTCTGGTAATCCTGGAAATCTCGCTCGCTCAGGATTTCGTTGCCGGCAAAATCATCGAAGGCGGTAAGGATGTTCTTCAGCCGCAGGATCGAACCGAAGAGCTTGATGAACGCCTTCTGCGCCGTTTCGCCGATGATCGCGCGGCCTAGCGGGAAACTGGCGACGAGTTCCTCGATCCGCTTCTGGTATTCCTTGTAGTACTCGGCGTAAGGCTTGAGCAACACGATGCCCTTCGCGTTCTCATTGCCGAACAGCGCCAGGGCGTCGTTGGTTTCCTGTTCCAGATCGCGGAAAGAAACGATGTTGCCGTAGGTCTTGACCGAGTTGAGGATGCGGTTGGTACGCGAATAGGCCTGGATCAGTCCGTGCGCACGCAGGTTCTTATCCGCCCACAGGGTATTCAGCGTGGTGGCGTCGAAGCCGGTCAGGAACATATTGACCACGATCACCACGTCCAGCTCGCGCTGCTTCAGCCGCTGCGACAGATCCTTGTAGTAGTTCTGGAACTTGTCGGCGCTGGTGTCGTAGTTGGTGGCGAACAGGGTGTTGTAGTCCTTGATCGCGGCATCCAGAAAATCGCGCGCGCCTTGATCCAGCCCTTCCATCTCGAATTCTTCTTCGCCGAGCAAACCATCTGCCTCCTCTTCGTTGGCGGCGAAGCTGTAGATCAAGCCCACCTTGAGGCGCTGAGCCTCAGGCAAGACCTTCTGCTGCGCCGAAAATTCAGCGTAGTAGCGTTTGGCCGCGTCGATGGACGCGGTGGCGAATAGCGAATTGAATCCGTTTTGACGCTTTTTCCCCCTCACCTCGTCGACTTTGTTTTTGCTTGCAATGACTTCAGCCACGTTGTTGACCACGCTGCTCACGTAGCTGGCACTGCGTTTGGTCTTCTGGTCGAAGTGCTCGCGGATATAGCCCACGATCTGCGCGATGCGCTCAGGTGCCAGCAGCGCCCGCTCGGTATCGATGGCCGACACCTTCTTGTCTCGGATAGCAGGCGAAGCCTTGATCGTGTTGATGTAGTCGATACGGAACGGCAGTACATTCTTGTCGTTGATGGCATCGACAATCGTGTAGGTGTGCAGCTTGTCGCCAAAAGCCTGTTCCGTGGTGCGCCGCAGCGGGTTGCCGCTGGCGCCTGCGTTGTCGGCGAAGATCGGCGTGCCGGTGAAACCAAACAGGTGGTAGCGCTTGAACACCCGGGTGATTTCGGCATGCATGTCGCCGAACTGGCTGCGATGGCATTCGTCGAAAATCACCACCACATGCTGGTCATAGACCGGATGCTTCTTGTTCTTCGCCACGAAGCGGGAAAGCTTCTGGATGGTGGTGATGATGATGCGAGCGTTCGGGTCTTCCAGTTGCCGTTGCAATACCGCCGTCGAAGTATTGGAATTGGCTGCCCCCTTCTCGAAGCGTTCGTATTCACGCATGGTCTGGTAATCCAGATCCTTGCGATCCACCACGAAAAGCACCTTGTCGATCTCCGGCAAGCCCCGCGCCAGTTGCGCCGCCTTGAAGCTGGTCAGCGTCTTGCCGCTGCCGGTGGTGTGCCAGATATAGCCGCCCGCGGCGACGCTACCGAGTTGACGATGGTTGGTGGCCGTGGCAATGCGCTGCAGGATACGTTCCGCAGCAACGATCTGATACGGCCGCATCACCAGCAGCTTGCGGTCCACATCGAACACGCAGTAGCGAGTCAGGACATTGAGCAGCGAGTGCTTGGCGAAGAAAGTCTTGGCAAAACCGGCCAGCTCGGTGATCGGCAGATTCTTCGCGTCCGCCCACCAGCTGGTGAACGAAAAGCTGTTCGAGGTCTTGCTCTTGCTGCGTTTGCTGCGCTGCTCGGCCAGATGGCCGTCGCGCACGGTGTTGCTGTAGTACTTGGTCAGCGTGCCATTGCTGATGATAAACAACTGCACGTACTCGAACAGGCCGCAGCCCGCCCAGAAGCTGTCGCGCTGGTAGCGGTTGATCTGGTTGAAGGCCTCGCGGATGTCCACGCCCCGGCGCTTGAGCTCCACATGCACCATCGGCAGTCCATTGACCAGCACCGTCACGTCGTAGCGGTTGGCCCGCGCAGCGCCTTGCTCGCCTTGTGGGACTTCGTACTGGTTGATGACTTGCAGGCTGTTGTTGTGGATGTGCTGCTTGTCGATCAGGTAGAAGTTCTTGATGCTGCCGTCGTCGCGCTTGAGCACCTGGATAGGGTCTTCCTGGATGCGCGCGGTCTTTTCGACAATGCCGTCGTTGGCCCCGGCTATGCAGGTGCTGAAGAAGCGCTCCCATTCGACGTCGGAGAACGTGATTTTGTTGAGCTTCTCCAACTGGCGGCGTAGGTTGGCGATCAGATCCGCTTCCGAGGCAATGGGCAGGTATTCATAGGCCTGCACTTGCAACTGCTTGATGAAGGCCTTTTCCAGCTCGGCTTCGCTTTGATAAGCGGATTCCCGCACGCCCTGGAATTCGGGCAGGAATTCGGCAACGACGGTGCTCTCGCTGGAAAGCGCGATGGGCTCGTAGCGACAAGACTTGAGATCTTCGCTCACGCAGCCTCCCGGAAGGTGAGCAGACGGTCGCGATAGTGTTCGTATTGCTGGCGACGGGCCCTGATCTCGGCGGGCAGGCCGATGGAGATGTCGTTCACCAGGGCATCGAAGCGGTCGAGGATGGCGACGATGCGCTCTTGTTCTTCGAGTGGCGGGACGGGAATGCGTATCTTGGAGAAGCCATCCATCAGAAGCGTATTGACCTTGGTGCGAGCCACATATTTCGCTTTCTCTGCGATGAATGAAGTCGTTTGCATGCAGTAAGAAACGAACTTCGGGTTCATCGAATGGCGGAAAGCGTAGCAGTGGTCATGAATGGCCACGTCGTCCGCCCCCATCCATGCCACCGCCTTGCCGACATCCTCGACGGTTTCTCCCACGTCGGTGACCACCACATCGCCCGGCTTGGCGAAGCGCAGAATCGGTTTCATCTCGGGTCGAACGCGGGAAATCACAGCATTCGCTGACGTGCCATAGTGAGTGTAAATCTCACCATAATGGATGCAGGCAACGCCGTCCTCGACATAATCGGCCTTGGTGAATCGGCGCCCGCGAATAAATGTTCCGATCTCAGCCAAGGTCATCCACCTTATGCTTGCTTGCTTGCTTGCTTGCTTGCTTGCTTGCTTGCTTGCTTGCTTGCGCCGGTCGTGCGCTCATCGAAACTGAGCAGCGTATCGCGGTAGTGCTGGTACTGCCGCCGGCGCGCCTCCAGCTCCGCCTCCAGCTCCGCCTCCAGCTGGGTGAAGGTGTCCAGCACTTTCACGATTTCGCGTTGCACTTCGAGGGGTGGGATGGGGATGCGAACTTTCAGGAATCTCTTCTTGGAAATGTTGAATCGCGTGACTCCACTCGCACTCATAACAATCTCTTTCCGTACGGGGTCGCTGCGGAAAACATATTTCGAGAATCCAGGAAGTAGTACGGCAGTGTCATGAAGCCGGTAGCCGAAACAGAAGCTGTTCAAATACAGGGCTTCTTTCGGGCTTTCAATAACCACGGATGACATGCCCACTTCATCAGGCGTTTCCGAGGAACCCGTGAAGAGAATGTCGCCAAGCTGAACGAGGTTCTGATTCTCTCCCGCCGCCACCCGAACAAAGTCATTTGCCTGGAGGTCGACGGCAAGATTGTTGAAAATGTTCTTGTAGGAGACAAAGCGCGCGTTGCCATTGCTGAAGTCGGTTTTGGTCTTTCCCGTGAGTCCGCCGAAGGTCGAGCCCAACTCGTTAAGACTTATAAATTCAACCCCATTCGAGCAATGCTCGGCAATAAGCTCATCAACCCGACTCATGCCTGTTCTCCTTCCAGATCAGTCACGATGGCATCGATCTGTTTCCTCAGTTCCGTTTGTCTTGCGACGATGCGGGCGATCTCGGCGTTGAGCGTTTTGATGTCTATCGCTACGGTGGTGTCCCGCTGTTCGACATACGAGGAAACCGCAATGTTGTAACCGTTCTCGGCAATGTCGCCGTTGTCCACCAGCCGTGCGAAGTGGTCGATGTTCTTGCGCCCGGTGTAGGCATCGAGGATTTTTTGATGGTGCCCGGGCAGCAGCTTGTTCTTGTTGCCGCTGCGCACGAACTCGCTAGAGGCATCGATGAACAGAGTGGCGTTGTCGTGCTTGGATTTTTTCAGCACGATGATGCAGGTGGCGATGGTGGTGCCGAAGAACAGGTCGGGCGGCAGCTGGATCACGGCATCGACGTAGTTGTTGTCGATCAGGTACTGGCGGATCTTCTGCTCCGCGCCGCCGCGATAGAGCACGCCGGGAAACTCGACGATGGCCGCCGTGCCGTTCACCGCCAGCCAGGACAGGATGTGCAGGGTGAAGGCCAGATCGGCCTTGCTCTTGGGGGCGAGCACGCCGGCCGGGGCGAAGCGCGGGTCGTTGATGAGCAGCGGATTGGCGTCGCCGTCCCATTTGATCGAGTACGGCGGATTGGAGACGATGGCTTCGAAGGGCTCGTCGTCCCAGTGGGCCGGGTCGGTGAGGGTGTCGCCGTGGGCGATGTCGAACTTCTCGAAATTGACGTCGTGCAGGAACATGTTGATCCGGCACAGGTTGTAGGTGGTCAGGTTGATTTCCTGGCCGTAGAAGCCCTGGCGTACCTTGTCGTGCCCGAGCACCTTGACGAACTTGAGCAGCAGCGAACCCGAGCCGCAGGCCGGGTCGTACACCTTGTTGACTTCGCTCTTGCCGACCACGGTGATGCGGGCGAGCAGTTCGGAGATTTCCTGCGGCGTGTAGAACTCGCCGCCGGACTTGCCGGCGGTGGAGGCGTACATCTGCATCAGGTATTCGTAGGCGTCGCCGAACAGGTCGATGGTGTTTTCCGTAAACCCGCCTTCGCTGCTGGCCAGTGGCAGGTCGCCGATGGCGTCGAGCAGCTTGACCAGTTTTTCGTTGCGCTTGGCCACGGTGGGGCCCAATTTCGAACTGTTCACGTCGAGGTCGTCGAACAGGCCCTTGATGTCGTTCTCCGAGTCGCTGCCAGTGGCCGAGCCTTCGATGTCGGCGAAGATGTTGCTCAGCGTTTCGTTGAGGTTGGCGTCATGCCGGGCTTTTCTGCGAACGTTGGCGAACAGCTCGGAAGGCAAGATGTAAAAGCCCTTTTCCTTCACCGTCTCGGCGCGGCCGAATTCGGCGTCGGCATCGCTCAAGCGGGCGTAGTCGAAATCCGGCGTACCGGCCTTGCGCTCCTGTTCGTTGAGGTAGCTGGTCAGGTTTTCCGAGATGAAGCGGTAGAACAGCATGCCGAGCACGTAGGTCTTGAAGTCCCAGCCGTCGACGCTGCCGCGCAGGTCGTTGGCGATGCGCCAGATCGTCTTGTGCAGTTCCGCCCGTTCGGTTTCTTTGTTGTTGGCCATCTCACCCTTCAATCATTCTTGTTCTGATCCACTCACTCTTTTGCGTCCGATACCGCTCGGTACGCCTGCTGTGGATCGTTTGGCTCTTCAGGATGGGTCATGGTGATCAGCCCAGCCTGGAGCAACGGCTGCACGTATTTTTGCCGGATGTATTCAGGATTGCGTTGCAGCAGGGTGCCAAGTTCTTCCAGCCGCCACGCCTGATGACGCAAGAGGCCGAGTGCCACCGCGCGTACGTCGTCGGGTGGGCTGCGCCGGCCCAGGGCGCCAAGCCGGGCAGCCAATTCGCCGGGCAGGGCGGCCAGCAAGACCCGCCGGGCTTCCTGCCGGGCGCTTTCCTGCTCGCTGGTTATGGTTTCTGACTCCCTAGACAAGCCGGGAGACTCCCTAGACAAATCGCCGAGCTCCCTAGATAAGGCTTCAGGGTGGGCAGATAAGGCTGGGGGGTTACTAGATAAGCGCTCTCCGCTGGTTCCCAGCCGGTCGGTCGGCACATAGTAGGTGGCCGAGCCCCGGCCCTTCTGCGCCAGCAGGCCAGCGTCGCGCAGCCGGCGCAAGGCGCCGCTGGCGGCGAGGGCATCGACCTTGTTCAGTTCCCGGTAGGTGGCGTTGTCGATGGCGCCGGCTTCCCTGACCACGATCAGCGCCTTGGCCTCTTCATCGGTGAGGTGCAAGTCGCGGAATTGCGCGAGCCAGACGATGTCGTCCTCGCCGAGGAAGTGATGGAAGAAGTAGCGGGCAACGAACTGGTCGGCGCCCCGGTCGGATTCGAACAGCGGCGGGGTGAGGCCGGCCTGTTCCATGCTCTCGCGCATGACGCGAATGCCGCTGCCCTTGGTTTCGGCAAAGCGGGTTTCATGCAGGACTGCGGCGATCTTGGGGTTGCGCGGCTGGGAGCCGGGTTCGCCCAGGTGCTCGGGTGACTTGAGCGAGAAGCCGGGATTGCGGATTTCGAGCCGGTTGGCGTAGCGGATGATTTGCACCGGGCTGTGGCTGCGGTAGCTGCGGTGCATCAGCGCATTGACCAGCGCCTCGCGGATGACGCGCAGGGGGATCACCGGCTTGTCCTGTCGCTGCAGCGCGCCTTCGTCTAGGCCGAAGCTCTTGGGCAGATCGTCGAGGACTGCGGCCTGGGCGCGGCGGATCAGGCGGAACAATGAATCGCGCAGTTCGACGGTGTCGAAACGGCGGTCGGGATCGGGCACCCAATCGCGGCCGGGAACGCGGATGTAATCGACGCGGGTCATGGGAAAGCAGCGGCGCAAGGCCGAGGGCTTGCCGAACAGGATCAGACCGGCGACGGTGGGCTTCCACTCCCTTTTTTGATTGCGGCGGATGGCGCCCAAAGATTGCAGCAATTCTTCGTCGGGCCAGCGCAGCTCCTCGGCATCCGGGTTGGCTTCGGCGCGGGACTGGCGGTAGTCGGCAATGGCCTCGGGCGAGAAATCCTCCAGGGAGGCGTCGGCGACGATGCCGGCGTCGAAGCTCTCCTGCTGGCGCCCCTGGTAAAACACCGCTAGGTCGTCGTCGGTGCAACGTTGATCGGTGCTGCCGATGCGGCGGAATGCGCCCTTGGGCAGCCCTTGGCTTTTAAAGAAGACGGGTTTGTCCTGCGGCTGAGCCTCGGGGACGAAAACGACAACGACATTTTTGCCCTGGACGTTTTCTGTCGAGATGTCCACCCGCAAGGGCACATTGAACATGTCGCGGCACTGGCTGGCGATGTCCGCCGAGAGCTTGTCCGGCTGCTCGATGCCCTCAACCTCGTAGGACGGGAATAGCGCCATCTCTTCACGGACGACGCCCAATGCGATCCAGCCGCCACCCAGACCGGGCTCGTTGGCAAAGGCGCAAATTGTTTCCAGCACGGATTTTCCGGCATCGGAGGCACGCTTGGCCTCGATGCGCTCGTGCTCATCGAGGAGGTTGAGGCTTTCGAGCAGTTCGGCAGCGGTCACGCAGTGATCTCGCGCGCAGACGCATGCTGCAGTGGCTGGCAGAGCCTGCAACCGGCAATATCCTGGATGAATTCAAAGGTTTCGTGGCTCTTGCTCATTTGGAGTTGTCGAAAGACATTGAGCTTATCTGGCCTGGTTGTGATGGTGGAGCGGAGGAGGATCGAACTCCCGACCTTCGCATTGCGAACGCGACGCTCTCCCAGCTGAGCTACCGCCCCAGTGCGGCGGATTATAACGTCAGCGACGCGATGCGGAAAGCGCCGCGAGGCGAGCGGGCAGATTGGGCAGCAGGCGGGCGGCGAGCCAGCCGAGTAGGACGCCGCCGCTGTTGGCCAGCGCGTCAAGCCCATCGGGCTGGCGGTCGGGGGTGAGGCCCTGCAGCAGCTCAATGGCGGCGCCGAACAGCGCCACCGCCACGGCGAGTTTCCAGCGCCGCCCCGCGACGAGCTGCGCCCACCAGAACATCAGCAAGGCATAGCCGGCGAAGTGGACGATCTTGTCGCCGTGGCCGCTTTCGCCCAGCACCGGGGGCGTCAGCGACAGCACCAGCGTGGCGGTGATGCCGAGCCAGCCGCCCAGCTTCCACAGCCGCTCGATCACGCCCGCCGCTGCGCCCAGCGCAGCATGAGAATGCCGGCGACGATCATCGGCAGGCTCAGCCACTGACCCATTGACAGGCCCAGCCCCAGCAGGCCGAGGAAGGCGTCCGGCTCGCGGGCGAATTCGGCGAGGAAGCGCAGGCTGCCGTAGCCGATCAGGAATACGCCGGAGACGGCGCCGGTCGGGCGCGGCTTGCTCGAATACAGCCACAGGATGGCGAACAGCAGCAGGCCCTCGCCGGCGAACTGGTAGAGCTGCGAGGGATGCCGACTGACGCCGTCCGCCGCCTGCGGGAACACCATGCCCCACGGCAGGTCGGTGGCGCGTCCCCACAGTTCGCCGTTGATGAAGTTGCCGAGCCGCCCGGCGGCGAGGCCCAGCGGCACCAGCGGGGCGATGAAGTCGGTGACCGCGAGCCAGCGCAGGCGATGGCGCTGTGCGAACAGCGCCATCGCAATGATGACGCCGAGGAAGCCGCCGTGAAAACTCATGCCGCCTTCCCACAGCTTGAGGATGTCGAGCGGGCTCGCCAGGTATTCCGTGGGTTTGTAGAACAGCACGTAGCCCAGCCGCCCGCCGAGAATGACACCGAGCACACCATAGAACAGCACGTCGTCGAGCATTTTCTGCGTCCAGCCCGACCATGGCCGGTGGGCGATGCACCAGCGCCCGAGCAGGATGACCTGCATGAAGGCGACGAGGTACATCAGGCCGTACCAGTGGATGGCGACGGGCCCGAGCTGCAGGGCGACGGGATCGAATTGCGGATGGATGAGCATGAGGTGTCCGGGTGGGGGCGCGGCAGGTAAAATGGCCGAATGATTATAAATTGCCTGAGTGACCATCATGCCTGACTACCGTTCCTGGACCACCACCCGCGGCCGCAACATGGCCGGTGCCCGTGCGCTGTGGCGCGCGACCGGCATGAAGGACGGCGATTTCAACAAGCCCATCGTTGCCATCGCCAATTCGTTCACCCAGTTCGTGCCGGGCCACGTGCACCTGAAGGACATGGGCCAGCTGGTGGCGCGCGAAATCGAGGCAGCGGGCGGCGTGGCGAAGGAATTCAACACGATCGCGGTGGACGACGGCATCGCGATGGGCCACGGCGGCATGCTGTATTCGCTGCCTTCGCGCGACCTGATCGCCGACTCGGTGGAGTACATGGTCAACGCGCACTGCGCCGACGCGCTGGTGTGCAT
>ERZ761609.1433-NODE-1433-length-21020-cov-49.038970_pt1 | contig 21020 bp, 16 predicted proteins | sample MGYA00511163_ERZ761609 | MGnify/ENA primary metagenome ERZ761609 (study PRJEB28899, sample SAMN02445070) | bioreactor sludge metagenome | biome: EBPR sludge | place: Australia: Brisbane, Thorneside Wastewater Treatment Plant | collected 2011-12-16 ... | reverse complement strand
TTGGTCAGTGACTGGAGTTCAGACGTGTGCTCTTCCGATCTACCTCCCCTGGTGGCGCGCCGCCGCCGCTGCCGTCCTGCTCGTTGTCGCCGGCCTCACCCTCGCCCGGTTCCAGCAGACCCCCGCCGCCGCCCAGCCCCAGGTCCGCGCCGTCACCCCCTGGTATTTCAGCGCCGGCGTCCCGCCCGTCGAATCCGGCCAGTTGATTCGCATGGAGATTCCCCCCGAAACCGCCGCCCGCTTCGGCATCCTCGTCCAGGGTCCCGTGCAAGCGGATCTGATTGTTGGCGACGACGGCCTCACCCGCGCCATCCGATTTGTTCAATAGGAGAGACTCATGATGAAACCCTTGATCCTTCTCGCGCTGGCCTCCGCGGCCTTCGCTCAACAACAGGACTTCCTGATCCACCGGGCCGCGCCCGGCGAACAGGTGCAGTTCTTCACCTCCACCACCAATCCCGTGAAGGGCGCGCCCTACATGGCCGAGGCCGTCACCGAAACCGTCCAGCGCCTCGCCGACGGCACCCGCATCGCGAACACCACCACCACCAGACTCTACCGCGACAGCGAAGGCCGCACCCGCACTGACACCACCCTCAAGCCTCTCGGCCCCTGGGTCGCTGAAGGAACCGGCGGTGGCAAAGCCATCTCCAGCATCTTCGACCCCGTCACCAACGAAAGCCTCACCCTCCACCACGACACAAAGCTCGCCCACCGTGCCAACATGCGCACCCGCGCCCTGGCCGCTCTCCCGCCGAAGGGCGAGCTTGGCGCCCAACCCGTCCGGATCGACGTCGAAAAGCGCGTCATCATCGCCGGCGCCGGACCCGGTGAAGCCCCCGTCGGCGACGTCCTCATGCCCGGTCCCGGCACCATCCACTTTATTCACGAAGGACCCGGACCCGCGCCCGGACCCGGCGGACCCACCCACGTCATGATCCGCGATAAGGTCAACGCCCAGACCAAGCCTCTGGGCAAGCGCATGATCGAAGGTGTCGAATGTGAGGGCTCTCTCACCACCCTCACTATCCCAGAAGGCCAGATCGGCAACGACCGGCCGATCGAAGTCATCACCGAAGTCTGGCGCGCCCCCTCGCTCAAGATCGATGTCGTCCGCAAACACAACGATCCCCGCTACGGCGAAACCAACTACCGCCTGATCAACCTCGTCCGCGCCGAGCAGCCCCGTTCTCTGTTCGAAATCCCCTCCGGCTACGAACTGAAAGAACTCCCCGCCACCTTCAATATCAAGGTCGATCCCCCCAAAGCGCACCGCTAATTAAACCCTCGAGGGGAGCGCCCACGCGCTCCCCCGCCTAACTTGTGTGCACGTCCTCCAGGTACGTGTAGCCGTACAGCCCCTCCTCATAGAACTTCAGCAGCCGTCCCGATTCCTCATACCCGATCTTGCCTTCCATCACCGCCTTCTCCACATCCAGGCGGAACTGCTCCAACAGATTTCCGGCGGTGAACTGCACGTAGTGCAGCACCTCCTTCACCGTATCGCCGCGGATCACCGCTTCCAGGATCGGCGTGTCGTTCTCGTTCAGCCGCACGTGCACCGCATGCGTGTCGCCCAACAGATTGTGCAAATCGCCCAGAATCTCCTGATACGCGCCCACCAGAAACGCACCCAGATAGTAAGGCTCACCCGTGAAACTGTGCAGCGCCAGCGTCTTCTTCACGTCGCGCCGGTCGATGAACTGATCCACCTTCCCGTCGCTGTCGCATGAAATGTCGCCCAACACCGCCCCCCGCGTCGGCGGCTCCGTCAGCCGGTGGATCGGCATCAGCGGAAATAGCTGTTTCACCGCCCAACTGTCCGGCATCGACTGGAACAGCGAGAAATTGCAGAAGTACGTGTCGGACAGCGCCGCCTCCAGCCCCTCCAGATCCTCCGGCATCACATCCAACTGCTTCGCCATCGACAGAATCCGCCGGCTGATCACCCAGTACAGGTTCTCCGCCAGCGACCTCTGCTTCAGCGGCAAATACCCGAGGCTGAAGAGATTCAACGCCGAATCCAGCGCCTGCTGCGCGTCGTGGAAGCTCTCCAGCAGGTTCTTCATGCTCAGGTTCTTGTACGTCTCCATCAGGTCAATGATGGGCTGCTCGGCGTCGTCGCCCAGGCTGTCCGGGATCGCTTCGCCGCCGTAGCCCGATACGCCCAGCACATTGAACACCAGGACACTGTGGTACGCCGCAATCGCCCGCCCGCTCTCGGTCACGATATGCGGATGCGGCACCTCCGCCTCGTTGCACACGCTCTGAATGTGGTGGACCACGTCGTTGGCGTACTCCTGCAGGCTGTAGTTGACGCTCGACTCGAAGTCCGTCTGCGATCCGTCATAATCGATCCCCAGCCCGCCCCCCACGTCCAGCATCTCCAGCCCCGCCCCGGCGCGTTTCAGTTCCGCATACACCCGCGCCGCCTCGATCACCGCCGCCTTGATGTGCCGGATATTCGTAATCTGGCTCCCCAGGTGAAAATGCAGGAGCTTCAGGCAGTCTTCCATCCCCGCCGACCGCAGTTGCTCCAGCGCCCTCAGCGCCTCCGTCACCGTCAACCCGAACTTCGACCGGTACCCGCCTGACGACTTCCACCGCCCCGCGCCCCGGCTCGCCAGCTTCACCCGGATCCCGATCCGCGGCCGCACCCCCAGCCGCGCCGAATGTTTCAGAATCAGGTCCAGTTCCGTGTACTTCTCCACCACCGGCGTGATGTGACGCCCGATCTTGGCCGCCAGCATCACCATCTCGATGTACTCATCGTCCTTGAAGCCATTGCAGACGATCGGCGTCTCGTTGTCCGCCACCGCCGCCACCGCCAGCAGCTCCGGCTTCGACCCCGCCTCCAGCCCGAATCCGAACTGCCTCCCAAACTGGTAAATCTCCTCCACCACGTGCCGCTGCTGGTTCACCTTGATCGGATACACGCAGATGTAGCGCCCCTGGTAACCGTGCTCCTGAATCGCCGCCTGAAACACCGAGTTCAGCTCCGCCATCTGCACGCCCAGCACTTCCAGAAACCGCACCAGGATCGGCGGATCGATGCCCCGCAGCACCAGCGTGTCCACCAGCTTCTTCAGGTCGATCGAACGCTGCGGATCACGCGTCGGATGCACCAGCACATGCCCGTCGTTGCTGATCGAGAAGTAACCCTTCCCCCAACGGTCGATGTCATACAGATCGCGCGAGTGCGCCACGGACCAGCGGTCCGTGGGTTCCCACACCTTGGGCGTGTCAGGCAGCTTGACGTTCAATTTCGAAGAGACCCTCCCGAATCTCCAAGTTTCCCTAAATTGCGCTCAAGGGGCAACCTCCGATTCTCCGCTCCCCCGCCGACACTGTAGAATCAGCGGTATGACCCAGGAACTGACCGGCCAAACCGCACTCGTCACCGGAGCCAGCAAAGGAGTCGGCAAAGGCATCGCTCTTGAACTCGCCCGCCGCGGCTGCCGCGTCGCCGTCAACTATCATTCCGACGCCCGCGGCGCCGAAGCCACCGTCGCCGAAATCGCCTCCGCCGGCGGCAGCGCCTTCGCCGTCCAGGGCAACGTCGGCGATTCCGCCCAGGTCGCCGCCATGTTCGACGCCGTCACCGCCGAAGCCGGCGGCCTCGACATCCTCGTCAACAACGCCGGCGTCCAGACCTGGAAACCCCTGCTCGAGCTCACCGAAGCCGAATGGGACCGCGTCATCGCCACCAACCTCAAAGGCGCCTTCCTCTGCACCCAGCGCGCCGCCCGCCTCATGCTCGAACGAGGCGGCGCCATTGTCAACATCGGCTCCGGCTGCAATAAGTGGGCCTTCCCCAACCTCGTGGACTACACCGCCAGCAAGGGCGGCATCGAGCAGTTCACCAAAGTCGCCGCCGTCGAACTCGGCAAATACCGCATCCGCGTCAACTGCGTCGCCCCCGGCGCCATCGAAATCGAGCGCACCAAGGAGGAAGCCGGAGACTACGCCGGCACCTGGGCCAAACTTACCCCCCTCAACCGCGTCGGCCTCCCCCTCGATGTCGCCCGCGCCGTCGCCTTCCTGGTCTCCCCCGAATCCGACTTCATCACCGGGCAGACCATCTGGGTCGATGGCGGCCTGTTCACCAAACCCGCCTGGCCCTACGATTAAACCGCCGCCGGTGATAGACTGCACGCTGATGTCCCGCCTCAGCCGCCGCAGCCTTTTCGCCACCGCCGCCGCGCCGCTCCTCCGCGCCACTGCCCCCCGGCCCAACGTCCTCATGATTGCTGTGGACGACCTGCGCCCCGAACTCGGCTGCTATGGCCACCCGAAGATCCGGTCCCCCCACATCGACGCCCTCGCTGCCCGCGGCCTCCGCTTCGATCGCGCCTATTGCCAGCAGGCCGTCTGCGCCCCCACCCGCGCCAGCCTCCTCACCGGCGCCCGCCCTGACTCCACCCGCGTCTGGAACCTGCAAACGCCACTCAACACCGTCCGCCCCGATCTCATCTCCATCCCCCACCACTTCCGCCGCCACGGCTACCAGACCGTCTCCCTCGGCAAGATCTACCACCACGTGAACGAAGACCCCAACGCCTGGTCCACGCCCCCCTGGCAGCCCAAGGGCGACTGGGCCGGCGGCTGGCGCGCCTACCGGGATCCCCAATCCGCCCTCATCGAGCGCCAGATGGCCGAAATCGGTAAGGCCGAAAACCCACCCCGCGAAGGCCGTGGCCCCGCCTGGGAAATGCCCGACGTCCCCGACAACGCCTACCCCGACGGCATGACCTGCGACCGCGCCATTAGCGAACTCCGCCGCCTCCGCCACCAGCCCTTCTTCCTCGCCGCGGGCTTCGTTAAACCCCACCTGCCCTTCAACGCCCCCCGCAAATACTGGGATCTTTATCAGCCCTCTGATCTCCACCTGCCCGCCCGCCGCGCCTGGCCCGAAGCCATGCCCGCCCTCGCCGCCTCCGAATGGGGCGAACTCCGTTCCTATTCCGGCATTCCCGGCAAGGGCCCCGTGGACGAACTCACCTTCCGCATGCTCATCCACGGCTATCATGCCTGCGTTAGCTTCATGGACGCCCAGGTTGGCCGGCTCCTCGCCGAACTCGACTCGCTCGGCCTCCGCGACAACACCATCGTCGTCCTCTGGGGCGACCACGGCTGGAAACTCGGCGACTACGGCGCCTGGTGCAAGCACACCAACTTCGAAATCGACACCCGCGTCCCTCTCATCCTTTCCGCCCCCGGCCTTGCTTCCCCCGGAGCCGCCTCCCCCGCCCTCGTCGAATTCGTTGATATCTGCCCCACCCTCGCCGAACTCTGCGGCCTCCCCATCCCCGCCCACTGCGAAGGTCTCAGCATGAAACCCCTGCTCACCAACCCTGCCCGCCCCTGGAAAGCCGCCGCCTTCAGCCAGTACCCCCGCGGCCAGGACACCATGGGCTACACCCTCCGCAGCGGCCCCTACCGTTACACCGAATGGCTCCGCCGCCCCGGCGATGAAGTCCTCGCCCGTGAACTCTACGACGTCAGCGCCGGCCCCGCGCCCTCTGCCAATCTCGCCGGCCTGTCCCAACACGCCTCCACGGTCCGCTCCCTCTCCCGCCTCCTCGACAAGGGCCAGGGCTGGCGGACCGTCCGCGACCGCGCCCCCATCTGAACCCGCCCCTCGTGGTATATGATTCGGGCATGATGCGCCGCTCTTTCCTGGCCGCCGCGGCCGCCGCGCCAGCCGCTTTCTCCTTCCCCTCCGCCACCGTCCAAACCGCCATCCCCCGCTGGCGCGGCTTCAACCTCCTCGACTACTTCCAGGCCCTTCCCCGCCAAGGCGGCCGCCCCCAGCCCGCCCCCGAGGAGTACTTCAAATGGATCCGCGACTGGGGCTTCAACTTCGTCCGCATCCCCATGGACTACTGGCTCTGGATCGACTCCGACTGGCAAACCACCCGCACCCTCACCCCCGGCGACACCTTCCGCATCCGCGAATCCGCTCTCGCCCCCATCGACCGCCTCGTCGAACTCGCCCGCAAGTACGGTCTCCACATCTCCCTCAACCTCCACCGCGCCCCCGGCTACTGCATCAACAACCCCGAACGCGAACCCTTCGTCCTCTGGTCCGACCCCCGCGCCGAAGAGGCCTTCTCCTTCCACTGGTACACCCTCGCCCACCGCTACCGCTCCGTCTCCAACTTCGACCTCTCCCTCAACCTCCTCAACGAAGCCCCCACCCCCAAGGAAGGCTACATGTCCCGCGAGGACTACCGCCGCGTCATGACCCGCGCCCTCAACGCCATCCGTTCCGTCTCCCCCGCGCGCACCGTCATCGTCGACGGCCTCTCCGTCGGCAACCAGACCGTCGATGAGATGATCGACACCGGCGTCGCCCAATCCGTCCACGCTTACTTCCCCGCCCAGATCTCCCACTTCCGCGCCTCCTGGGTGGACCGCAACATGGACTTCCCCGAGCCCATCTGGCCCATGATCACCGATGCCGGCTCCCCCCGCATCTCCCGCGAAACCCTCGAACAGCGCTACGCCCCCTGGGCCGATCTCGCCCGCCGCGGCATCGGCGTCCACTGCGGCGAATGTGGCTGCTACAACCGCACCCCCCACGCCGTCATGCTCGCCTGGATGAACGATGTCCTCGACATCCTCTCCGGCTACAACATCGGTTACGCCCTCTGGAACTTCAACGGACCCTTCGGCATCCTCGACACCGGACGCACCGATGTCGAACTCGAGTCCTGGTTCGGCGCCACCCTCGACCGCAAACTCCTGTCGCTGCTTCAGACCTATTGAACTCCGCCGCGCCGCTGCCGCCACAGCCCCAGCCCCGCCAACCCCGCCGCGAGCAGCAGCAGCGTCCCCGGCTCCGGATTCTCCACCATCCGCTCCGGCGCCAGCGCATACTCGAACCCCGCCCCGCTCGTGAAACTCACATCCTCCACCAGATTCCCCTGCGCATCCGTGAACCGGAAAAGGATCTGCGAAGTCTCCAGGCTCGCCACCACCGCCGCGTAATGATACTCCTGCCCGCCCCCCTGCCACGCCAGCCCCGCCGCCGCCCACAGCCCGATCGCATAGTCCAGCCGCTCCCCAAACACCAGCGCCAGCCGCCCGATCTCCATCAGCCCCGGCTCCACAAACCGCATCTCCCCCTCGCCCGCGCACACCCCCGCACACGCCTGCGCCCCCCGCGTCCCCCCCGTCAATTGCTGCATCCCCGATTGCGGCACATCCCGCCAGTACACATGCAGATAGCCCGCCTCCCCCGTCCGCTCCGCCGCCTCCGCCACCAGCCAGTCTTTGAATGATGCCGACGCCCGCGCCTGCAGTTGGCCCGCTTCCGTGCCCGCGCCCGCCGCCGTCGCCACCGTCTGCACGCTCAATTCGCCCAGCCGTGCCACCCCCGCCGCCGTCGCGCTCACCGAAAACAGCGGCGCGTTCGGATCCGCGCTCAGCATCGTCACGCTCGTCAGCCCGGTGGCGTCCTGGATCGTCCCCCCATATTGCAGGTGCGCCGCGCCCCCTTCAATCCCGCTCGTCGCGTAGATCGGCCCTCCGGCCAAAGGCAGCACACCCAGACCCAGCGCCATCATCAAGCTCAGGACAATTCGCACCAGTTTTGCGCTCCGCTTGTCGTTGCTGTCACCCCGAGAATATCACCGAACGACAGGTATATCGACAAAAATTGCGGGACTAATTGCGCAAAAATGTACTAAGTTAATTCCTTATTACCCCTCGATCGCAGAGGAGGTATCTCCGTCCAGCCACTTCTCCAGCCCCGCACCCCGCACCCGCAAGCCAATATAAAAAGGCCCGAATAGCGCATAATCCGCGCTCGCCTCGTCAAACCGCATCTCGTATATCAATTGCTTGAATGGCAGCGGAGATTCCGCGAACAAATCCACGCCCCACTCCCAATCGTCAAAGCCAATCGACCCCGAAATCACCTGCTTCACCACCCCCGCATACTTCCGCCCGATCATCCCGTGCTCGTGCATCATCCGTTGCCGCTCCCCAAACGGCAGCGAATACCAGTTCTTCACCTCGCCCCGCTTCTTGTCCATCGGGTAGAAACACAGATACCGCGCCGGCGGAATCTCCGGATACAGCCGCACCGCCATCGCCTTCCGCTGCCGCTCGATGATCTCCCCCGCGGCCGCCTCCCATTCCGGCGTCGCCGGCGTCAAACCCCGCCCGCCCAACTCCTCATACAGCTTCCGCGTGCTCTCATACAGCCCCAGTTCCACCACGCTCAGGTACGACGTCCGGATCTCCAGATACCGCGCCAGCCGCAGCTCCTCCACCGCCCGCTGCGCCGCCAGCAGTCCCGTGAAATCCTGCCGGAAGTGCACCAGCATCAGATCGCCCTTGTGCCCCAGCATCGCGAACGCCGCGCTCTGCTCCCCGGCCGGCGCGCCCGCGGCCTTCTCCAGCCACTCGCACGCCTCCGCCGCGATCAGCTTCCGCGTCTGCAAATCCGTGTCCAGCCAGTCGTCCCACTTCACGCGGAACATCTGGTGCAGCGCGCTCGATCCGTCGAGCGTCATGGGCGCCATGGGCAGCGCGATGGGTTCTTGCGTCATGCGTAGGGGTGGCGGTACGGCGCCCGGTACGGCCGCATCAGCAGCTTCCGCGCCGCCGCGTCATCCTTGATTGTCTCACTCGCCGCATCGAACTGCACCGCGCGCCCCGCCTTGTACGCAATCATCCCCAATTGCACCGCCGTCGTGCTCCGCCACGCATCCTCCACCCCCACCAGCCCCACCTTCTTCCCCCGAACCGCCTCCAGCCATTCCGCCACATGCGCCGTGCCCGCATCCGCCGCCGGCTTGATCTCCATCACCCGCTTCTCCGCTCCCTTGCCCTTCGGCATCACCTCCCAGCGGTTGTCCGTCACGAAGATCGTCTCATTCTCCCCATACAGGAAGATGCCGTTGTTGTACGCCGGCGTCATCTCCACCGCGCCCCACAGCCGGTGCCGCCACACCACCGGCAACTGCTCGAATTCGAAGTGCGCCGTCAGCGTGTCCGGCGTCGTGATCCGCCCCTTGTAGTGATACAGCCCGCCCGCCGCGCTTACCGTCTTCGGCAATCCCAGCCCCAGCATCATCCGCGTCGCATCGATCAGATGGATGCCCCAGTCCACCAGATGCCCATTGCCGACATTCTCCTCCAGCCGCCAGGCCCGGTGCGCCACGTTGGGCGAATACGGCATCCTCGGCGCCGGCCCCAGCCACAACTCCCAATCCAGCGTCAGGGGCGGCGACTGCGGCGTGTTGTCCAGCGGCCCTGCTGTGTAATGGATTTGGACATCCGCCTGCACGATCCGCCCCGCCGCGCCCCCGGCCACATACTGCCTCACCGCCTGATACGCCGCGCTCTGCCGCCGCTGGAAGCCCACCTGCACCACGTTGCCCGCCTTCGCCTGCGCCCGCGCCATCGCCCGCCCTTCGCGCAGGTCATAAGCCAGCGGCTTCTCCATATACACCGCCACCTTCTTCTCGCACGCCGCGATGAACGGCAACGCGTGCCAGTGCGGCGGCGTCGCGATGATCACCCCATCCAGCCCCGGCGCATTCAGCAGTTCCTTGTAGTCCTTCGTCAGCAGCCCCGGCCGCTTGCCCTGCTCCTTCTCGCACAGCGCCGCCGTCTCTTCCAGGTGCTTCGTATCGGCATCGCACAGTGCCACCACCTCCGCGCCGCCCGCCTTCCACGCCGCCCTCGCGTCCACCCCGCCGTACCACCCGCAACCGATGATCCCCAGCCGCACCGCCGGAGTCTGCGCCATCAGCCGTCCCGCGGCCGTCGCCGCGCCAAGGAAGAAACTACGCCGGTCCATGGATCTAAAATATCATCGGAACAACCGCCGAACCGGGCTGCTACGCTGAATCTCGTGGACGCCCCGCGCTACCTCCTCTCGCTGCCCGAACGCGTGCTCCGCTCGGCCTCCGCCCTCGCCGGCGGCCTGCTCCGCGAAGTCGGCGAAACCGCCCTGCCCGCCGCCCTCCGCCGCACCCGCCTCTATCGCACCATGGTCGAAGCCGTCCTGCGCTTCCTCATCGAACAGGTCGGCCAGGTCGAAGGTGCCTTCCCCGCCGAAGGCCGTCTGGCCGAGGACTTCCTCCTCCGCCGCACCGCCGGCAATGGCCTCGAAATGATCGGTCTGCTCACCTTCCGCGCCTCCCCCGTCTGGGTCCTCGCCGCCTTTGCCGACCTCTCCGGCGCCGGGCGCCACCTCATCCGCGAAATCAGCGACTCGCTCAAAGCCGAAGGACTCATCCCCGCCAACGCCGAGCCTTCCACCATGGACCAGGTCCTCGACGCGCTCGAAGCCTCCGCCGGTCGTGCCGCCGAAGCCATCAACACCCCGCCCCTCGACGTCGCCGCCCTCCGCGCCGAATGGGACGCCATTCGCGAACCCCTCGCCGGAGTCCCCCGTCCCGGCATCGAAACCCTCGAACGCCAGTGGCGCGACCTCCGCGCCGCCGCCCTCGCCGAGCAGCGCTCCATCTTCGAACTCTCCTCGATGCTCGCCCTGTCCACCGTCACCCGCCTGCCCGGCCAATTCCTCTGGCTCGGCCGCTCCACCCGCGCCGCCGCCCGCCGCGCCTCCCAACTCCTCTCCGTCAACATCCTCGACCACTACACCTGCACCCTCGAGGAGATCCGCACCCAGGGCCTGCTGCCCTGGTGGACGCGCGAATTCCGCCCCTACCTCGCCGGCGCCGCCCGCGCCTTCCATCCCGAAAAACACACCCTCACCGACCGCCTCCTCGGCCGCCGGCCCCGCTCGCCTCGCGCCTAGAAACTCAGCTTGCCTGCAATCGTGATGCGCCGCGCTTCCGGAAACTGCGTCGCCGTCACCTGCCCGAACAGTGTATTGGTCGGCGCCGCGTTCGGCGGGTTGAACATCGCGCGGTTCAGCGCATTCTGTGCCTCCGCCCGCAACTGGAAGCGGATCCGCTCCGTGATCGCGAAGTTCTTGAACACCGACATATCCCACTGGTCGAACCCGTGTTGCCGCACCCCGTTCAGCCGCAGCGGAAACGTCCGCTTGTTCCACAACAACTGCTGTGCGGGCACTTTGTTGAAGTCGTCCGTATTGAACCACCGCTCCACGCTGCGCTCGCCCGACGACAGCGGAATGTTCTTGATGTCGCCCACGTGCAGCACGTTGCCCCAGTTGATCGGCGCCCCGGTCTGATACTGGTAGATCCCCTGGATCGACCAGCCCCCGAACACGCCATCCACCCAGTTGTTCGCATTCGCCAGAAACATCCGCCGCTTGCCAAATGGCAGCTCATAGATGCCCGTGAAGCTGAAGTGGTGCGGCCGGTCCTGCGGCGAAATCACCTTCGTCGGATATGTATCGAACGTATTGAGCCGCTCAATCGCCTCCATGAACTTTGACCAGGTATAGGTGAACCCGTACGTCATCCCATGCTGGAAGCGCTTTTCCAGCCGCATCTGCAGCGAGTGGTACCACGAGAAGCCGATGTCATCGTTGTACGCAATCTCAAAGAAATGCGGATAGGGCGTCAGCAACTGCTGCCTCTGGATGTTCGCGCCGGCCAGCGACGTCCCCGCGAAATCCGGGATCGCCCGGAACGGGTTCGCGAAGTTCTGGGTCAGATAGTTGATCGTCGGGTTGTCCCGAACCGGCGACGTGCTCCAATACTGCTCCGGCAGCGGGCTCCCATCCAGGCTCATCGCCAGTTTTGTGCCCCGGTTGCCGACATAGCCTACATCCAGCAGCATCCGCATCGGCAGTTCCCTCTGCAAATTGAAACTCCACCGCTGCATGTAGGGCGTTCGCTGGTCGGGCAGGAAGAATGAGGGCGACCGCCCCACAAACGTCCTCAACCCCGCGCTTGCTCCCGCCGGCTGAATGAACCCGTCGGGGAACGGGTTCCCCGTCGAAGCCGCAAACGTCAGTCCGTTATCCAGACTCGACACCAGCGATGTCCGCTGGCTGAACCCTTGCTGCTGCACATCGTTGAACGCCGCCCCGATCTGCTGGAAGAAAACGCCGTACCCGCCCCGGAACACGGTCTTCTGATTTAAAGTCCACGCAAACCCGATCCTCGGCGCGAAGTTGTTCCGGTCTGTTGCCCACAGCCCCGTCGGCACGCCCCCCACGCCCGCGAACAACAGCCCGCCTCGCACCCGGAACTGGTCCAGCGGCAGCTCGGGTATCTGCGCGCCCGCATACGCCGCCCGCGCCTGCGCTTCAATCGGGTTCGGTGTATCGAAGTCAAACCCGCGCACCGTCCGGTTATACCGTTCCCGCGTCGGCGACTCCATCTCCCACCGCATGCCCAGGTTCACCGTGAAGTTTCGTGTCACCTTCCAGTCGTCCTGGAAAAACAGCCCGAAATACCGCGACTGCTGCGCAAAGCTGTCGTTGATGTCTTTGCCACCCCCCGTCGGTATCCCAAACAGAAAACTCGCCATCCCCTGGCCGATCGGCGCTTGCGGCGAATTGTCCAGCGGTCCCCGCGTCCAGCCGAACTGATAGTCCAGCACCGGCGACACGTTGCCCAGCACCCAGCTATTGTCCTGATAAACCCGAAATTCCCCGCCCCACTTGTAGCTGTGGTTGCCCTTGATCGTGCTCACCGTCCCCGTCAGCGTATGGTAGTTCGACGCAGTGATGCGCCCGCTCGCCTGACTCAGCGCCTGCATCCCCTGAATCTGGACCACCGGCAGCGCCGCGATCCGCGGATCCAGTTGGTTCACCAGTCCCGGCGCAAAACCCAACGCCGCCAGGTCGATCCCCATGCTGTCCGGGTTCAGGTTGTTCAGATACCGCGTCAGCCCGTAGCGCATGTTCAGTACCGTCGCCGGCGTCAGCACATACACGTCGTCCAGCGTCACGCCCCGGTGCCGCCGGTCCTCGACCTGCCCGATCGCCACGTTGTCTGGAAACCGCCGCCCGGCCGGCTCGTCCAGGTTCGACATCGCGAACGAACCGTAAATCCGGTGCTTCTCGTTAAACGTATGGTCCACCCGGAAACTGTTGGAGAAGTAATCGATCATCGACCCGATCGGATAAATGAAGTTATTCCGTCCCTCCGCGTTCGAGAAATCGTTCGGCTCCGGATAGAACTGCAGCAGATTTCTCGACACCGGATCAATCCGGCTCTGCGGAATGATATTGCCCGGCAGCGGCTGCCGCGAGAAACGCCCGCCCGCCGCCGGGGCGATCGTCGACGGATCATAAATCTGATACTGGCTGCCCAGCGCCAGCAGCGCCGAAAAATCGCCCTGCCGCTGCGCCATCGTCGGCACCGTGTTCACGCCCGTCTGCGGCCGCTTCCGCCACAGTTTGTCGAAGCTGTACACGATGAACGTCTTGTTCTTCACAATCGGCGCGCTGCCCGTCGCCCGCCACCGGTTCGTCAACACCGGCGGCCATTGCGCCTTCTTCTTCTCCTCTGTAATCGGCCCCGTATTCGGATCGAAAATAAACCGGTTGACAAAGAAATTCCGCGTCGTCAGCGGCCGGCTGTAATGGCTGTACCACAAATCGCCCCGGTACTCATTCGTTCCCGAGCGCGTCACGATATTGAAGTTCGCCCCCGAGAATCCCCCCAGCGACGCATCAAACGGCGCCGTCTGGATCTTCATCTCCTGCACCATCTCCGGCGGGGGCGAGTACGTCACCTGCCCCGCGCGCGTCATGATCGGATTCCCATCCAGCGTGAACTGGTTCGACCGCGTCCGCGTCCCCGTCGACGCCACCTGCGAGATCGAATCGAGCGCGTGCGGAAACCACCCGTGGCTCGAGGCGTTCGTCGAGATGATCCCCGGCGTCAGTTGCAGCAGGTACAGCGGATTGCCCCCGGCGAGCGGCAAATCATGCAGCCTCCGCCGGTCCACGAGTTGCCCCACCGACGCCTCCGCCGCATCCAGCAGCGGCGTCTCCGCCGTCACCGTGATCGACTCGCTCAACTGCCCTGGCTCCAGCGTCACGTCGATCGTGATCGCATCGCCCGCGCGCACTTCCACCTCGCTCCGCTCAAACCGTTTGAACCCCGGCTGTTCCACTCCAACCCGGTACCTTCCTGGCACCATGTACAGCAGCAAATAGTTGCCCTGCTCGTTCGCCGTCGCCGCGAACGCCATCCCCGACTCAATGTTCACCGCCTGGACCTGCGCCCCAGGCACCGATGCGCCCGAGGCGTCAATCACCCGTCCTACAATCCGTCCACGCGGATCCTGCGCTGCTCCCGCCGCCGCCAGCAGCGCAATCAAGCCGGTGACCAGCACCACCCGCCAAGCCGCATCGCGCGAAGCCCGCGCACCTGAAGATCCAAGAATTGACTCGGGCATGCAGGACACTTATCACGCCTATCTACCCGAGTCAATCATTATCCGCTATCGCTTGCGGGGTTGCGCCTCACTCAGCCAGCGCCGCCAGCACCTCCGCCGTGTGCCCCTCCACCTTCACCTTCGGAAACACCTTCGCGATCCGTCCCTCCGCGTCGATGATGTAAGTGGTCCGCGCCACGCCCATGTACGTCTTCCCGTACATCGACTTCTCCACCCACACCCCATACTTCTCGGCCACCTTGTGTTCCTCATCCGCCAGCAGCGTGAACGGCAGCCCGTACTTCTCCTTGAACTTCGCCACTGCCTTTACCGGGTCCGGCGACACCCCCAGGATCACCGCGTCCGCCCCTGCAAACCGCGGCATCTCATCGCGGAAGCCGCAAGCCTCCTTCGTGCAGCCCGGTGTGTCCGCCTTCGGGTAGAAGTACAACACCACCTTCCTGCCCTTCAGCGAACTGAGCTTCAGCTTCTCGCCCGCATCGGTCAATACCGTGAAATCCGGCGCTTTTGTGCCAACTTTGAGTTCAGCCATACTAGAAATTACGATGCTGAAAGCCGCCGCCTGGAGTCTCGGAATCTTGCTGTGGCTCGCCCCGCCCGCGCCCGGCCAGGATCTCAGCGAGATCGACGGCGCCACCCTCGCCAAGCCGGATGCCGACGCCCTCCGCAACCTCTCCCTGCTCATCCGCCAGTTCATGCCCGAGTCCATGGACCCGGTGCTCTCCCGCCTCAACTCCGCCGTCAACCGCGCCTTCAAGTCCGGCGACGACACCGCCACCTGGCGCCTCATGACCCGCCTCCTGTTCACCCTTCAGGGCCAGCGCTGGAGCGAGGGGCTCGACGTCCTTTCTTCCTACAACCTCGCTCTCGACCGCCGCCTCGCCGCCCCCGGCGAACCCCTCACCGTCTCCCTCCAGCCCATCTTCACCCTGGGCCGCTCTTTCTCGAATCCCTACACCATTCGTCTCGCCCTTTCCGACGCCCGCGGCCGCCCCGCCGCTCCCGCCCACACCATCCAGGTCACCGAACTCGCCCCCCTCCAGCACGCCTTCCCCACCCGCGGCCTCAAGGACGGCGACTACGAACTCACCTATACCCTCCTCACCCCCGCCGGCGACACCGTCGCCGAAGTCCGCCGCCCCGTCTCCATCGACCGCCGCCTCGACCAGCGCCTCGCCCGCCTCCAGCAGGACCTCGCGCGCCTCCCCCGCGATGCCGCCAACCCCAAGATCCTCGCCGCCCTCGAAACCGCCGAGTACGTCCACCAGACCTTCACCCGCGCCCGCTCCGAATACGTCGCCTCCACCCGTCATCGCGCGCCCCCCATCGCCACCCGCATCCTCGGTCTCGATGACACGGCCCGCTATGCCGGCGACCCCCTGGATCTCGCCAACGGTCTCGACCTCGCCGAACGCCTCCTCGCCGCCGCCCTCCGCGGACGCGACCCCTTCGCCGGCCTCACCGGCGACCTCCGCCTCGCCTACCGCTCCCCCATCGACCAAACCCTCCAACCCTACCGCCTCTACGTTCCCAAGACCCCCGCCCGCCGCCTCCTCGTCACCCTCCACGGCGTCTCCGGCGACGAGAACACCTACTTCGGCCCCTTCACCGATGGCCGCCTCCCCCAACTCGCCGAGCAACGCGGCTACCTGATCGCCTCCCCCAACGGCCGCGGACCCGTCGGCGGCTACGTCGGCGCCTCCCGCCAGGATGTGTACGATGTTCGTGAGCGCGCCCTCGCACTGTTTGGCATGGACCCCCGCCAGGTCTATCTCACCGGCCATTCCATGGGCGCCATGGGCGCCTGGCAGATCGCCCTCGAAAAACCCGATCTCTGGGCCGCCATCGCCCCCGTCGCCGGCGCCATGGGCGTTACCCGCCGCCTGCTCGATAAAGCCCCCAACCTGCCCGTCTTTCTCGCCCAGGGCGCCCGCGACCGCCTCACCGTCCCCTCCATGGCCCGCAACGTCGCCGCCTTCGCCCGCGAAGCTCTCCATACCTTCGACTACCGCGAGTACCCCGACGCCGACCATTTCACCATCGGCGCCGCCTCGCTCACCGACGTGTTCGACTTCCTCGACCGCATCCAGCCCGCGCCATGACCCGCGAAGCCGCCCTGAAGAAACTCCGCCCCCTCTGCCTCGCCCTGCCCAGCGCGGCAGAAACCCTCAAATGGGGCGCCGATATTGTCTTTGAAGTGAATATGAAGATGTTCGCCATCCTGGGCGAATGGCGCGGCTCGCTCTGCCTTACCGTCAAGGTCGGCAAACCCGCCATGGGGATCTTTTTGAACGACCCCCGCTTCTTTGAAGCGCCCTATGTCGGCAAACACGGATGGGTCTCGCTCCGCCTTGGAGAGAAACCCGATTGGAAAGAAATCGCGGAACTCGTCCGCGCGAGCTACGACCTCGTCAGTGCGAAGAAGCCCCGGAGTCGATCGAAGCCGTCAACGCGCTGACCGGCACGAAGAACACCTCGAAGCGCACCGGATCCAGCACCTGCGCCGGCTGCGCGCCCGGCACGCCCGCCGCCAGCAGCAGCACCGTGCCTGTCCGCTCCAGCCCCGTCGGGCGGAAGCTCAAATCCAGCGCCGCCTTCAGCGCCTGCGCCTCGGCATCGATCTTCAACACCTGTTGCGTGCCCGCCGACGCGACAAACACCGTGTGCCCGTCCGCTCCCAGCGCCACGCCCACCGGATCCAGCAGCCCGTGGCCCTCGTTCGCCACCAGGCTCACCTGCGGCGCCCCTTCCAGTTGCGACACCCGGTGGACCTCGTTCCGCGCCCGGTCCGCCACCAGCAGCGCCTCGCCTTCCAACACCAGCACGCCCGCACGCTCCATCGCCAGCAGCAGCCTCGGCGCCGCGTTCGGCTTCAGCGCATACAGCGCCGCCGCCGTGTCATTCTCCTGGAACGTCGCATAGACGTTCGCGCCCGCCTCATCCACCGCCAAACCAACCAGCCGGCCCGCTAGCGCGTTCAGATCGATCTCGCCCGCCGCCTCCGGCGTCTCGCCCAGGTTCCGCCAGATCTCCAGCCGGTTGTGCGCGGCGTCATGCAGGGCCAGCGCCCCGCCATTGCGTGAGAACGCCGAAAGTCCCAGATCCGAGGCCTCTTCCCGGAGCGTCAGCCACACCGGCGCGCCCGCGCCCAGCCGCCGCAACAGCGAGAGATTCCCCTCCCGCGCCACCAGCGCCTGCTGCCCGTCCGCCGCCGCCACGGCATATTCCGCGTTCTGCACCGCCGGCGCGCCCGCGTATGCCGAACCCGCCGAGCCCAAAATCGGCCGGATGGTTCCGTTCGCTGAGTCCACCAGCAGCCCCGACACCGGACCCCGCAGCGCATCCTCCGCACCCGCCCCCAGCGCGCCCGCCATCACCACCGTCAGAACCCTCAAGGCAGTTTTCATCCGTTGCTCCGCTCTCTCTACCCTCTTCTCGATTTGTATCTTTATAGCACGGATTCGCGAGCGCGGCGGAAAGTTTCGACTTTCCCTCGCCTTACCGCATATTTGCCTTCAAAACCTTCTTCCGCAGCCGGATCGACTTCGGCGTCACCTCCACAAACTCGTCGTCGTTGATGAACTCGATCGCCTGCTCCAGGTTCAGAATCCGGGGCGGCACCAGCCGGATCGCCTCGTCGGCCGACGAGGCGCGCATGTTCGTCAGCTTCTTCTCCTTAACAATGTTGACGTTCAAATCGTCCGGCCGCGAGTTCTCCCCGATGAGCATCCCCTCATACACCTCCGCGCCCGGCGAGATGAAGATCTCGCCCCGTTCCTGGAGGTTGTAGATCGCATACGCCGTCGCCGTGCCCCCGCGGTCCGCCACCAGCGCTCCGGTCAGCCGCATCGGAATGTCGCCCTGCCAGTCGATATACCCGTTGAACAGCGAGTTCATGATCGCCGTCCCCTTGGTGTCCGTCAGCATCTCCGACCGCAGCCCGATCAGCCCCCGCGATGGCACCTGAAACTCCAGCCGCACGCGCCCCGAGCCGTGGTTCACCATCTTGGACATCTTGCCCTTCCGCATGCCCATCTTCTCAATCACCACCCCCGTATAGACATCCGGCACGTCCACCACCAGCAACTCGAGCGGCTCCTTCAGCACTCCGTCGATGGTCTTCGTCAGGATCTGCGGCTTGCCCACCATCAGCTCGAAGCCCTCGCGCCGCATCATCTCGATCAGAATCGCCAGTTGCAGCTCGCCGCGCCCCAGCACCTGAAACGCATCCGGCGAGCCGGTCTCCTCCACCCGCAGGCTCACGTTAGTCAGCAGTTCCTTCATCAGCCGGTCGCGCAGGTTCCGCGACGTCACATACTGCCCCTCGCGTCCCGCGAACGGCGACGTGTTGATGGTGAAGGTCATCCCGATCGTGGGCTCGTCGATCTGGATCTTGGGCATCGGCTTCGGCTCCTCCGCCGAAGAGACCGTCTCGCCGATGGTGATCCCCTCCACGCCCGCGATGGCCAGAATGTCGCCCGGCCGGGCCAGCGTCTCGTCCACCCGCTTCAGCCCCTCGAACGAATACATCTTGGTGATCCGCGTCCGTTGAATCGACCCGTCCAGCTTGCAGATCGACACCTCATCGTTCAGCTTCAGCGTGCCTTGAAACACGCGTCCGATCGCCAGCCTGCCCAGGTAATCCGAGTAATCCAGGTTCCCCACCTGGAACTGCAGCGGCGCTTCCGGATCGCCCTTCGGCGGCGGGATGTGCTTCAGAATCGCCTCAAACAGCGGCTCCAGATTCTCGCCCCGCCCTTCGGGCTCGGCCTGCGCGATCCCGTCCCGCGCCACTGCGTACACCACCGGGAAGTCCAGTTGCTCCTCGCTCGCGTCGAGGTCGATGAAGAGGTCGTAGATCTCGTTCAGCACCTCCTGAATCCGCGCATCGGGACGGTCGATCTTGTTCACCACGATGATCTGCGGCAGCCGCGCCTCCAGCGCCTTGGTCAGCACATACCGCGTCTGCGGCAGCGGGCCCTCGCTCGCATCCACCAGCAGCATGACGCCGTCCACGAGCTTGAGCGCCCGTTCCACCTCGCCGCCGAAATCGGAGTGCCCCGGCGTATCCACGATGTTGATTTTGTGGTCGTGGTAGCGCACGCCGGTCGTCTTCGAGAGAATCGTGATGCCGCGCTCGCGCTCGAGTTCGTTCGAATCCATCACGCGCTCTTCCACGAGTTCATTCGACCGGAAGATGCCCGACTGGCGGAACATGGCGTCCACCAGAGTGGTCTTGCCATGGTCCACGTGCGCAATAATCGCAATGTTGCGGAGTTTTTCTAAGGACATATAGGAGGGGAAGTTTCATTGTCCCACACCGCCGGGTTGCTAGACTGATACGTGTGAAGTCCCCGCGCGCCGGCCTGCCCACCCTTGTCATTGTCGGGCGGCCCAATGTCGGCAAGTCCACTCTTTTCAACGCCATCCTTGGCCAGCGCCGGTCCATCACCGGCGACGAACCCGGCATCACCCGCGACCGCATCCACGGCGAAGCCTCGCACCGCCGCCGCCCTTTTGAACTGATCGACACCGGCGGCATCATCCCTGACGACGCCCAGCTCATCCCCGCGCAGATCCTCAAACAGGCCCGCGTCGCCCTGGAACAGGCCGCCCGCATCATCTTCCTGATCGACGGGCGGACCGAAATCACCGCCGCCGACCGCGAACTCGCCCAGATCCTCCGCCGCCTCAGGAAGCCTGTCATCCTGGCCGTCAACAAGATCGACGACCCGAAGCGCGAATCCCTCCTGCACGAGTTCCACGAACTCGGCTTCGACCCCGTCCTTCCCGTCTCGGCCGAACACAAGCTGGGCCTCTGGGAACTCCTCGACGCCGCCACCGAAGGCTTCCCCGAGGACGAGGAGACTGAAGACGCCGCCCCGCCGGCGCGCGACGAGCGCCCCCGCGCGGTGCGCGTCGCCATCATCGGCCGCCCGAACGTGGGCAAGTCCACCCTGCTGAACGCCATGGTGGGCGCCGACCGCGCGATCGTCAGCCCCGTCGCCGGCACCACCCGCGACTCCGTGGACGAAACCCTCGAAGTCGACGGCCAGACCTACACTTTTGTGGACACTGCCGGCATCCGCCGGCGCGGCAAAACCCATGAGATGGCTGAGAAGCTGAGCGTGGTGATGGCCCGCCGCCACATCCGCATGTCCCACGTGGCCTTGCTGGTGGTCGATGCCACCGAAGGCCCCGTCGGCTCGGACGCCACCATCGGCGGCTACGCCCATGAAGACGGCCGCGCCCTCGTCATCGTCGTCAACAAATGGGACCTGATCGAGGACTCGAAGCGCAAGGAATACGAAACCGCCATCCGCGACCAGTTCAAATTCCTCGACTACGCCCCCATCGTCTTCCTCTCCGCCAAGGAGGGGATGGGCATCAAAGGCCTCTACCGCCGCCTCGCCATGGTCTGGGACAACTACAACCGCCGCGCCACGACCGGTGAACTGAACCGCCTGGCCGAAACGATCCCCATGGAGCGCGACCGCCGGATCTTTTACATCACGCAGCCCTCGGTCCGCCCGCCCACGTTCGTGCTGTTCATGAACAACATGAAGCCGCTCCACTTCTCGACGGAACGGATGATCGTGAACCGCCTGAGAAAGGCCTTCGACTTCAAGGGGACCCCTGTCCAGTTGAAATACCGGGCGCGCCGGGCGTCGCCGGCTGAACGCGGCAGAGTGTAAGGGAGGGGATGG
>ERZ761609.1431-NODE-1431-length-21040-cov-37.746295_pt1 | contig 21040 bp, 20 predicted proteins | sample MGYA00511163_ERZ761609 | MGnify/ENA primary metagenome ERZ761609 (study PRJEB28899, sample SAMN02445070) | bioreactor sludge metagenome | biome: EBPR sludge | place: Australia: Brisbane, Thorneside Wastewater Treatment Plant | collected 2011-12-16 ... | reverse complement strand
CTTCTTCACAACACAACACAAATTCTTCTTGCTATCCGGGAGGCATCCATATAAGCGCACCATGAATTTCACACCCCGCTCAGCCGCGATTGCTGCGGTGCTTAGTACGGGTATTGCCCTGTACGGGTGTTCCAAGCCTGAGGTGCTGCCTGAGCCGGTGCGCTCGGTCAAGTTGATGACAGTTGGCGCAGCCGGGCAGTCATTTGCCAACGAATATGCCGGTGACGTGCGTGCGCGCAACGAGGCACGGCTGGGTTTCCGGGTGGCAGGCAAGCTGTCTGCACGTCCGGCCGAGGTGGGGCAACGTGTCAGGGCCGGCCAGGTGCTGGCACAGCTGGACACGAGCGATTACCAGTTGGCCGAGCAGGCTGCCCAGGCACAGGTGCAGGCCGCCACGACCCAACGCGACCTGGCAGCGGCAGACCTCAAGCGCTTTGCGGCGCTGAGGGAGCAGAACTTCATCAGCGGTGCGGAGCTGGAGCGCCGGGAAACCACCTTGAAGGCGGCGCAGGCTGCGCTGGATCAGGCACAGGCACAGAACAGTGTGCAGCGCAACCAGCGCGGCTACACCACGTTGGTGGCCGAGCGGGCGGGTGTGGTGGTTGGTGTGGAGGCCGAGGTCGGGCAGGTGCTGTCGCAAGGATCGCCGGTGGTTCGGCTGGCCTTTGATGGCCCCCGGGATGTGGTGGTGAACGTGCCCGAGCACAAGGCACCAGCCGTGTGGGTCGGGCAGGCCGTGAAGGTACGCCTGTGGGCATCCGACCGGTTGCTGGATGCGCAAGTGAGGGAAGTTGCTGCGAGTGCAGACCCCGTGTCGCGGACGTTTGCCGTCAAGGTGGCCCTGGCTGCCGATGCTGCCGAAGCCGCCCTGGGGTCGACTGCTTTCGTGACATTCACGTCGGCCGCGCAAGGCCAGGCCCCCCTGCTGATCAAGCTGCCCACGGCCGCGCTCTGGCAGCGCACAGGCGGCACAGCCGTGTGGGTGTATGACGGCACCGCTGGCGTGGTCAGGGCCCAGGCGGTGACGGTGGCCACGGCGGATGGCAACGAGGCCGTGATTGCGTCGGGCCTGAAAGGTGGTGAGCGCGTGGTCGTGGCGGGTGTGCACGTGCTCACTGAGGGCCAGAAAGTGACCGTGTATGCCGGAAAATCAGATGAAAAAACTGCTTCAGCGATTGTTGGGAATCAGGTTGATGCTTCAGTTTCAGTGGTGAGTGGTGCCTCGCCGGTTGCAAAGGGTCAGCCATGAGCGCGGGCCAGCCGTTGAACCCGGCGACCGGTTTCAACCTGTCGCGCTGGGCGCTTGAACACAAACCATTGACGCGCTACCTGATGGTGGTGCTGATGTTCCTGGGCATTGCGTCCTATTTCCAGCTCGGTCAGGATGAAGACCCGCCCTTTACGTTCAGGGCCATGGTCGTGCGGGCGTACTGGCCGGGTGCTACCGCCCAGCAGGTGTCCGAGCAGGTCACTGACAAGTTGGAGAAAACCCTCCAGGAAGTGCCCCATGCCGACAAGATCCGCAGCTACTCCAAGCCGGGCGAAACGCTCATCATTTTCCAGGTCAAAGACAGCACGCCACCGTCCGAGGTGACCCAGGCCTGGTACACCGTCCGCAAGAAGATCGGTGACATGCGTGGCACCTTGCCGCAGGGCGTGGTGGGCCCGTTTTACAACGACGAGTTCGGTGACGTGTTTGGCGTCATCTACGCTTTGCAGGGCGATGGCTACAGCTATGCCGACCTCAAACGCCTCTCGGACGATGTGCGCCAGCAGCTGCTTCGGGTCAAGCACGTCAACAAGGTCGAGCTGTTTGGTGTGCAGGACGAAAAGCTGTTCATCGAGATGTCGCAGCGCCGGCTGGCCGCACTGGGCCTGGACATGAATGCCGTGCTGGCCCAACTCGGTCAGCAGAACGCGGTCGAGTCGGCGGGCACCTTCCAGTCGCCGCAGGACATCGTGCAGGTGAGGGTGGGCGGTGCGTTCGGTTCGGTCGAACAACTTCGCGCCATGCCGGTGCGTACCCCATCGGGCGCGCAGTTGCGCCTGTCTGACATTGCGGACGTGAAGCTGGCCTATGTGGACCCGCCTCAGGTGAAGGTGCGTCACCAGGCCAAGGAAAGCATTGCCCTCGGGATCTCCATGGCCAAGGGCGGCGACATCATTGCCATGGGCAAGGCGCTGAAAGAAGCGACTGCCCGCATCGAGCGTGACCTGCCAGCCGGGGTGCAACTGTTGCAGGTGCAGGATCAGCCCAGCGCGGTGACGCGTTCGGTCAACGAGTTTGTGAAGGTGCTCATCGAGGCCGTGGTCATCGTGCTGGTGGTCAGCTTCTTGAGCCTGGGTTTGCACCGCAACCCCCAGGGCCGCGGGCTGAAGCGCTATACGCTCGATATCCGGCCGGGCCTGGTGGTGGGCATCACCATCCCACTGGTGCTGGCGGTCACCTTCCTGGCCATGTACTACTGGGGCATCGGCTTGCACAAGATTTCGCTGGGCTCCCTCATCATCGCGCTGGGGTTGCTGGTGGACGACGCGATCATTGCCGTTGAAATGATGGTCCGCAAGCTCGAAGAGGGCTACACCATGTTCAGGGCAGCCACCTTCACGTGGGACGCCACGGCTATGCCGATGCTGACCGGCACGCTCATCACCGCAGCAGGGTTTCTGCCCATCGGTCTTGCGAAATCGGCCGTGGGGGAATACACGTTTGCCATTTTTGCGGTGACGGTCATTGCGCTGGTGGTGTCATGGTTTGCGGCCGTCATGTTCGTGCCCTACCTGGGCGTGGTGCTGCTGAAGATCAAACCACACATCGGCGATGTCCACGAGGTGTTCGATGGCCCCATGTACCAGCGTTTCCGCGCACTAGTCACCGCGTGTGTTCGTCATCGCTGGCTGACCATCGGGGCAACCATCCTGGTGTTTGTGCTGGGTATTTTCGGCATGGGCAAGGTGCAGCAGCAATTCTTTCCCGATTCCAGCCGACCTGAAATTCTGGTGGACCTGTGGTTGCCGGAGGGCAGCAGCTTTGCGCTCAACGAGTCGGTCGCCAGGCGTGTGGAGGTTCGCCTCGCGCAGGAGCCGGGCATCCAGAGTGTGAGCACCTGGGTAGGCTCGGGCGTGCCTCGGTTCTACCTGCCACTGGACCAGACGTTTCCCCAGACCAATGTGTCCCAGCTGATCGTCCTGCCGAAGGATCTGGCCACGCGTGAAACCCTGCGCAAACAATTGCCCGGCATCCTGGCGCAGGAATTCCCCGAGGTGAGGGGGCGCGTCAAACTGCTGCCCAATGGTCCACCGGTGCCCTATCCGGTCCAGTTCAGGGTGGTCGGTCCTGATCCTGCGGTGTTGCGCGAGCTGGCAGATGGTGTCAAAGACATCATGCGTGCCAATCCCAACACAAGGGGCGTGAACGATAACTGGAACGAGTCGGTCAAGGTGTTGCGGCTGGAGGTCGATCAGGCCAAGGCGCGTTCCCTGGGTGTCAGCAGCCAGTCCATCGCGCAGGCAGCCAAAACCATTGTCAGCGGCACAGTGGTGGGCCAGTACCGCGATGGTGACAAGCTGATCGACATCGTGATGCGACAGCCGCTCGACGAGCGTGATGCCATCAGTGACCTGGGCAATGCCTATTTGCCCACGGCCAGTGGCAAGAGCATCCCGCTCACCCAGATTGCGCAGCCAACGTTCACCTGGGAGCCGGGTGTGATGTGGCGCGAAGGGCGTGAGTACGCCATCACGGTCCAGTCCGATGCGGTGGAAGGCATGCAAGGCGCCACACTGACTGCACAGCTTCAGCCGGAGCTGCGTGCGCTGGAGCAGGGCTGGCGTCAGCGAGACCTGATTGGCTACAAAATTGAAGTGGCCGGCGCCGTTGAGGAAAGCAGCAAAGGGTCAGCTTCCATTGCGGTTGGCATGCCGGTGATGCTGTTCATCACGTTCACGCTGTTGATGCTCCAGCTGCACAGCTTCAGTCGAGCCATGCTCGTGTTCCTGACGGGGCCTCTGGGCATGGCTGGTGTGGCAGGTGCGCTATTGGTTTTGAACAGACCTTTCGGCTTTGTTGCGTTGCTGGGTGTCATCGCGCTGATGGGCATGATCATGCGCAACTCCGTCATCCTGATTGACCAGATCGAGCAGGACCGTGCCAACGGCGTGCCCGCGTGGGACGCGGTCATCGAATCGGCTGTTCGGCGCATGCGCCCCATCGTCCTGACGGCGGCAGCTGCGGTGCTGGCCATGATCCCGCTCTCTCGCAGTGTGTTCTGGGGGCCGATGGCGGTGGCCATCATGGGAGGCCTGATCGTGGCCACGGCCCTGACTTTGCTGGCCTTGCCAGCCATGTACGCCGCCTGGTTCAAGGTCAAACCGCCCGCACAGTAGAATAGAGGGTTAGCCGATTTCCGGACGGTAAGGCTCAGGCTTTGCAGTCCGTAACGGCGCGGGTGGCGAAATTGGTAGACGCACCAGGTTTAGGTCCTGACGGTGGCAACACTGTGGGGGTTCGAGTCCCCCCCCGCGCACCACTATGAAGTGGGAGAAAAACATGAAAAATCATAGGGTTATGTGATTTTTTATCCTTCTCCCTCCTTCATCCTGTTTCATTTGATTTCATCCCGTTTCACCCAATTTCAGGACTCTTGTTTGGGGAAACTTTGGGAAATTCGGACCGGAAATCCTGTGGCTCTGATGCCACACGATGTTCACTCGATGCATCACTGAACCCGCAATCTTTGAGCATGTCATACCAGCACCTTGGGGTACTTCAATCGATGTTTCCGGGCGTGCTCATGCTGGACATCGATCAGATTGCGTCCATCATGCGGTACGGACGTGGTCATCTTTACAACCTCAGTTGCGAAGGTAAGCTGCCGTTCAAGGTCAGTAGAGGCGTTGGCAACAAGATCCTCGTATCCATAGTGGAGATGGCTGACTACTTGGACAAAACGATGTTGTCTGAGTACGACCCGGCACCACCTCAGACTGAGCTTGTCGTAAAAAAGCGAGGCAGGCCACGCGGTTCATCCAACAAGACTTCATCATTCACGATGGGGTTTCAAGATGAGCTGCATCAAGCTGTTTTCAGAGTTCGAACCAAAGAGCTGTTTGCAGATCTTCGGATTGCCTTTGATGCCATGGAGCTCTCAGGTGTTGACTCGCTGAGTTGCAGCCGCATACTTTCTCAGCATCGCATGCGGTTGACCAATGTGGCGGCAGAAGCGGAGCGTCGGTTCGATGTCCTAAACTTGACGCTCGGGCGCAAAGCTGTGCCGGACGTTCCTTTCTTGGACAGGGAAATTCCCTTCTTTGTGTCCGATCGTGGTTTGGTTCTTGACGTATGCGTGGCAGTCAGCAATTTGGATGCAAGCACGCTCGCTGAGTTTCGAGTTCAATGGTTCACTTGGCCGCACGGGTTTGCTCTACCGTGGATTGCAGAAACAAACCGTCTGGCATGGCTCCATAAAATGACACAGTGGTCATCTGATTTACCCCTTGCTGTTGCAGAGTACAGGCGGCAAGCACTCAACCTCATTTAGATCATCATGGCAGCTTCATCCCGTGAAGAGCTCCTCAAATTGGTCGCGAAGCTTTCTAAGAAAAGCCTAGCCATCACGACAGTGACCAGACAAGAAGCGGCGGCATTCTTAGAGGTTTCAGTGCGAACTTTGGAAAACCGTGCCCGCAAAGGTGAACCGCCGCCGCCTGCTGCTTCAAATCCTGGTGGTATTCGTGGCAAAGTTGTGAAGTACCGCCTTAGCACGCTGGTGGAGTTTTGTTCTAGCGACGGTTTTGCCAACACTGCGGAAATTCAAGATCATGCGTCCAGGGTGGCGGGAACTGATGCTGATGGGCAAGCCATAGAAGACGAAAAAGCCAGAACGGTCCAAGCTGCCAAGCCTCATGTTGTTTTGGCCTCTTCCCTGTTTGGCTCCCATGGACCGCGATACAGCGACTTGCGCGCGCACGTCGCCAAATGGGCAACCACAGTTGACCCCGCCGTCTCGGAAGATGCAGAGTTCCCATTCTTCGTCAACGAACAGGGCTTGGTTCTGGGTCCAGCGTGGCAATCCGTTCAGCAAACCTTCGACTGGTTCATGGCACCGGACACCGATGTGACGTTCCAAACATGGGTGCGTGGTCTCGCGATGGTCTGGGTCAACGAGTCAGATCGTCTGGCCGCCATCAACGACTGCGCCAAAGACGTGCCAGAAGTACCTGATCTGGTGGCTCAACTCAGAAAGCAGCAACTCGCTGCCATCTGACGGCAGGGCTATCAGCCAAACAAACCGTCAACCGCATTCAGTGCTTGGCTGGCACTGATGTCTTCCCCTGACAAAGCGGATTGCACGGCAACAGCCACCAAACCCGCTGGCATCGTGCCCAGAACGGTCGGCAACGACGGCATCAACTTGGCAGCTCTTGCCACGATGTTCGGGTGGCTTGCCAGCGCATCCACACCGTCTTCCGATGCATACGCTCGCAGGCAATCTTCGTCTGTGGGTTCACTGAGTGCCAGCAAAAAATCCCACCTAATGGCTGGGTCAAGACGTTGCTCTGATTTCGGCTGATTGTTCATGACTGTCATTTTGGCGCGTGTGCTGGGCAAAGTTGCGCCACTTGACAATATATCATACGAATGATATAATTATTATCTAATATACTAAATAAGGAATAATAAATATGACATCTATTTGCACTCCCCGCGTCACAAGCCAAACACCCTTGCGCCAGTCTTTGAATTGGTACGGAGCACACGTCATGAGCACAGGTCAAGGGCAATGCACGGTTTACCTGGGCACATTGGAGATTGAACTGACAGCGGTTCAAGCTCAACAACCAGACACCTTGATTTCCATCACCATGAACGGAGTGGAACATCTCGGACCCGCTGAACTGTATGCCGGTCAGGCTCTGCCATCAGGCGTGACATTGGATGAAATCAGCTTGCTCCCCATGGTGGAGCCCATCCAGCGGGTGCTCAACCATTTCTCGTTCCCCTACGAAATCATCGACTGATTGAAGGCAGTGACGGATAAGAAGAATCGGGCTGATGACCCGATTTTTTGCTTTCAAGGGACTGGACTCGTGATGGCCGTGTCACCCAGCACGGCACCAATGGGCACCAACCCATTGCGTCTGACGATTGACTGGCTGCGTCCCTGTGTCGTGGACCCCATGCGAGCCTTTGACAATACCGCCGACACCGCTGGTGAAGCCGTCGGCATGGTTTGCACAAGTGTTGCCGATGTGGGTTGCATCATTGCCGTGGGCTGTGCTGATTCATTGGGTTCTGGTTTGACATCCAGTACCAGTTGACCAGTCAAAAAGTCCGCCATCTGTCTTGCATCCTTCGCTGCTCGAAATATCTCCCGGTTGTCGCTGCGCAGCACCTTGACCCACGACTCGATGTAACTGGCATGTGGGTCCACCGGTCCCGGCACACCCAGGCAGCCACATAAGAAGGTGCTGCACAGTTCTGCTCTCAGTTCTTCCATTGCGTACGAATCGCTGCCCCACTTTGAAAAGGATCGGTTCAACCTGGATTCATGCCCTGACCAGTGAGAAATTTCGTGCAGCAGTGTTCCCGAGTAAGCTGCCGCATCAGCAAACGCGCCTTGTTCTGGCATTTGGATGTAATTGTGTATTCCGGTTCAACGTGACCGGTGATTCCGGGATCGTGACCGCTGTACCGGCGAAGGTGACCAGGGGCGTTCCGGCAACGTGACCGCTGATTCCGGTGAACGTGACCGATGACCTCGGTCACTGCAACCGGCACGGCGGCATACGCAGCCCAAACGGTGTTGCGCGTATTTCAAACCCGGCGGGACGGGTAGCTTCCAAGCCTTTGGCCAAGGAGTTCCATGCCCGCTTTACGGATCGATATGCGCAAAATCAAAGACGCCTTGCGTCTCAAATTCGAAACCAACCAGTCTCACCAGCAAATTGCCACAGCGCTGGGCATCTCCAAAGGCGTGGTCACCAAGTACGTGGGGCTGGCGGTGGCAGCCGGGCTGGACGCCCAAGCCGTTGCGGCCATGGACGAAGCCAGCCTGGAGCGACGCTTGCTGGCCCATCGCAGGCCCATTGACACCTTCGCCCAGGTCGACTACGGACGCATTCACCAGGAGCTTGGACGCAAAGGCATGACCCTCATGCTGCTGTGGGAAGAGTACTGCGCCCAGGTCGGCTGCGAATACAACCCGCAACTACCCGTCAAAGCCTGGAGCTATTCCCAGTTTTGCGAGAACTACCGCCGCTTTGCCAAGCGCCTCCAGCGCTCCATGCGCCAGGTACACCGTGCGGGAGAGAAACTGTTCATCGACTTTGCAGGCCCCACCATCGCGTTGACCGTGCAAGGCAAGGAAGTTGGCCGAGCCCATATCTTCGTCGCCGCCTTGGGTATATCTGGCAAGTGCTACTGCACAGCCACCCCGGCGCAAACAGCTCGCGACTGGCTGGGCGCGACCGCACAGGCGCTGCAGTTCTATGGTGGCGTGCCCCAGCTCATCGTGCCGGACAACCCCCGTGCGCTGGTGACCAAGGCAGATCGCTATGAGCCACAGCTGACCGACACGGTGCAGGACTTTGCCCGCCACTACGGCTGCTCGGTTTTGCCTGCACGGGCCTATCACCCGCAGGATAAGCCCAAAGTCGAACTCAACGTGCAAATGGTCGAGCGTTGGATTTTGGCGCGACTTCGCAAGCTCACTTTTGCCAGCGTCCAAGACGTCAACGATGCCATCGCACCCCTGCTGGACTGGCTCAATGCCCGTGCATTCCAGAAGTTGCCGGGCAGCCGAGACAGCGTGTTCGCCCAAATCGATGCCCCGGCCCTGATGGCATTGCCCTCACAACCTTGGGAGTGGGCGACCTTCAAAACAGTGCGTGTGCACATCGACAGTCATGTGGAGTTCGAGGCTCACCGCTACAGCGTGCCCAACGCATTGGTGGGTCTGGTGCTGCAGCTGCGCATCACCACCCGTGTCGTCGAGGTGTTGCACCGGGGCAACCGCGTGGCCAGTCACATGCGGTGTGCCCATGCTGGGGGGTTTACCACCGTGGCCGAACACCTGCCCGAGCGACATCAGTACCAGGCCAGCTGGACACCGGAGCGTTTGGTGGCCTGGGGGCTGCGCATTGGTATGGCCTGCGGTGCAACGGTGCAAAAAATGCTGGACCGTCAACGCCATCCGGAGCATGCCTACCGGGCCTGCCTGGGGCTGCTGTCACTGAGCAAACGCTATGGAGATGAGCGACTGGAGGCAGCGTGTACTTTGGCGCTGAGCCTGGGCACCAGCAAATACACCCACATCCGCGACATCCTGCTCAACGGGCGTGATCAGTTGCAAGCCAGTGCTGTACCTCAGTGGAACAGCCCCACCCACGCCCATGTGCGCGGAGCGAAGTACTACCAATGAAACCTGTTTCTGCTCCTACAACGGGGCCCCTGTTTGAACACGGGTCTGAAGCGAAACACACCATCTCCAAAAAAGTGAGCCACAACATGATGATGAACACCACCTTGGATCAGTTGCGCAGCCTGCGCCTTCAAAGCATGGCACAGGCGCTGGAGCAACAGCTTGGCCAGGCAGGCATCGCTGCCATGAGTTTCGAGGAGCGCCTGGCGTTGCTGGTTGACTGCGAGATGCATGGCAGGCAAGACAGGCGCTGTGCACGTTTGCTCAAAGCGGCCAAGCTGAAATATCCGCAGGCAGCCATCGAAGACTTGGACAGTCGGGCTGCCCGCGGCCTGGAGCGCAGTGCGGTGATGAGCCTGGCTTTGGGTGAGTGGGTGCAGCGCGGCCACGCCGTCTTGATTACCGGTCCAACCGGTGCGGGCAAGTCATGGCTGGCCTGTGCGCTGGCCCAGCATGCTTGCCGTCGGGGCCACAGCGCGTTGTATCAGCGGGTGCCGCGACTGGGCGAGGAGTTACGCATCCGACATGGCAATGGCACATTCACGCGTTGGCTCGATACGCTCAAAAACACGGATGTCTTGCTGCTGGATGATTGGGGTATGACGGCGATGGATCACCAGACACGAGCCGATTTGCTGGAGATGATCGATGACCGGGCCAGTCACCGGGCGACCATCATCACAAGTCAGTTGCCTATTGAGCATTGGCACGAGTGGATTGGGGACCCAACGATGGCCGATGCGATGCTGGACAGGCTGATGCAACACCACCACCGATTCACGCTGAGCGGCGAATCGATGCGCAAAAGAACCGCGCTCACCAAGTCAAAGGCGTTGGATGCGCAAAACGGTGCGAACTGATCTGGCTCTGAGGGTTCAGCATGTGTACATGCCGAACCTGGGGGGGCCTCCGGCGGCCTGGCAGGGGCCTTGAAGTTGAATACAACTGAACTCGAAGACAGGAAACACCGCCGAAAAAACACCTCGGCATAGAATCAAATCGCGCAACACCAATCATCGGTCACATTCACCGGCACGCCGGTCACGTTGCCGGAATCAGCGGTCACGTTCGCCGGAATACGCAGTAATCGCCCGCTGGCGCGTAAAACGCCCGGTTCCCGCCATGGCGAATGTCGGGGTTCAACCGCGCCACGATCTCTTCCACCGCATCAATGGGTGCCCAGTTCCGCTCTGGTGCCGACACAGGTTCAAGCCCTTCAATCTGGCTCGCATGGAACACCCGGTAGTCCGTCAGGAACGGAATTCGTTTGCCATCCGCCGTGTTGCCGCTGGTCGGTGTACCCGATGTCGGCGGTGGCATGGCATCTTTGCCCGGTACATCCAGCATCTTGAAAAAATACACGGGGGTGGATGTGGAGCCCTTGCGCACACGCAGCCCCATGTCATTGGCTTGCTTCATCGTGAACCAGCGGTTGTCGGTGAAGCCTTGCGCTTGTGCGGTCATCATCAATAGCACAGCGTTGACCCCACTGTATGGGCGTTCCGTGGCTCCGTTCATGGGCATGCCTGCGGCACGAACTTCCGTCCAAGGACGCTGCCAAGGTGCAGTGCCTGCTTCGATGGCGGCAATGATCTTGTCAGTCACTTCTTGGTACAGGTCACGGCGTTTGTTCGGTGCAGCCGCATTGGTGGCTGCTGTGCGTGATGGGGTGGCAACTTGGCTCATAGAGCACCCCCTATCGCATCGGCTTCATTGCCCGTTTGCTGTCCCAGCGATGCCACCAAGTTCATCAGCGGCATGTCGGTGTTGACCTGAATCGGCATTCCAAAGGCGGGCGAACCCACCATGAAGTACAGGTGCGCAATGGGCTGTGTGCTGGGGGTCAATCCCAATGCTTGCGACAGTGCCGCATTGCCAGGTTGTTGACCGTTCTGGTCAGTGGGGTAGGGCGGCAGCAACTCTTGCACCACAAAGTATTCGCCAGTAGCTGGGTTCAGTTGCTGGTGTCGGACATGTTGTCCATCCATGGGCGCCAAGACTTCCATGCGGGGCTGAATCGGCATGTTCAATCCGCTTCGGTCGCGTATGCCCGTGATGGGCAACATCAATACCATGGGTGACACTTCAAACACCAGACCGAAAGCCTGTGCAGCATTGCGGCGCAACACCACTATCCAAAACCATCGCAGCCCTTTGCTGGTGCACGCAAAAAAATGCTCGGTCGGTGGTGCTCGAAGGATAGGCAGCGACAAAACCAGTTCGTTTGGGTAGTGCGCCAGCACATCGTGGTGCAGGTAAATCAGGTTGATGCCAAAGGCAAAACCGTTCCCTGCGGGTGTGCCTTCCACACTGGGGCGTAAAGCCGACAGCCAGGCAAAGCCCTGTTCGTCAGACAGTCTGTGCAGGTAAAACGATGGTTGCCAGGCATTGGCAACGGGTGGCAACACCGGTTGTGTGTTCGGCGGTGTCCAAGGATTGGATGAGAGACTGGGATTCATGGTCGGTCTCCCTTCGCTGGAAACTGCCATTCATCTTTGTGGGCATGGCGGTGTGTGCCGCGTGTGTCCCGGAATCGCTCTGCCAAACGCAATGCCGCCAGCAGCCGTTCATTGGGTCTTGACCATTTGGGCTGGTACATCACCTGATAACGTTCTTCGATGTGGGCGACAGCTCGATCAGCAAAAGGGGATTCAAGTCCTGGTGTCATGCCAGCGGGACGCTGGGTGCCAAAGATTTCCGCCAATAGGCGCAGCAATAGGGTCAACATGACACACCCCCGTTTCCTTGTGTCAGTGGAGTGGTGCCATCCGGTCCGATGATGGGTGGTCCGTGTGGGCGTGCCGGTGGGTATGCCTTGTGCGTTCCCTTTTTGTGTGTGGGGCGATGTGCTGGTGTCGCTCGTTGTCGCAACAGGGCAGCGGTGACTGGTACGGGTGACACAGGGGTTTGGGGTGTCCAAATGCCAGCAGGTGGTGTGGTCGTTGTGTCCCTGGTTGTGTGCGGTGGCTTGGCATCACGCAAAGCAAGTGCCTGTCCAATGGAGCTGGTCAGGTCGAGCAACTGGGCTTGAACCTGTTTGACTTCTGCCAGCACACGTTGCAATTCGGCGTTCGCTTGTTCCCAAGCATGCGCAGATAGGTTGTGGTCCAGTCGGTCTTGAAATGCGTCGGCATTCCATGGGGTGAGCCTGCCCAGGTGAACGGTGGCAGGGCGTTCAATGCCACGGTCTTTGTGACTGCGGTGGTCGATGCGTTCGTCGCTGCCGATGGTTTGCAAAGCAACGTTGCAGGCATCTGCCCATGCGGCCCGCCACTCTGTGACCAATGCCTTGTGGTTCCAGTCCCTGCGTTTGGCTCCCATGCCATCGGGGGTGACATCACGCAGTGTCAACAGGATGTGTGCATGCGGGTTGTCGGGTTTGCCTTGTGTGCCCTTCTTGCTGTGGATGGCGATGTCAGCCACCATGCCCTTGGCAATGAACTGGGTCTGCACGTACTGGGTGACCAGTGAAACGTGCTGCTCGTGCATCAATTCCAATGGCAACGACACTTCAATCTCGCGTGCCAGTTGACTGTTGACGCGGCTCTCACTTTCTTCAACTCGGCTCCACAAAATGGACCGGTCGAAAACCCATGCGGGCGATTCTGGTGGAGCCAGGATGGCTCGGTGGGTGACTTCCTTTTTACGGGTGTAGTTGAAAACTTGACCCGTGCGTTCACAGCGCAGTCGAGAGCCTGAGCGGTACGCTGCGGCTTGAACGGCGTTGTGTCCATCGCTACGGGCGATGATTTTGATGCTTGAATGAAATATGGCCATGGTGTCTCCTTTGTTGATGACCGACGGTCAGCACACAAAGAAGGCGGGTTGCCATGGACATGAATCTGGGCACCTGAAAGGCGTGCCCTGGATTCGGTTTTGAGCCCCTGGTGGGCGCACACAAACGTCAGTTTGTATCAGTGCGCTTGGCTGTTCTTGTCTCCAATGAATGCTTGACTGTCTACTATCAACATGCCAGATTGATAGCAACAACTCAAGTATTAACAGGGGGATATGCCAATCATGACCACTCAACACAATGAATCAACCGCTCGCGCTGAGATAGCGAGCGACAACCTGGAACGGCTACGGGACAGGGAAGCGAAACTGCGGGAAAAAGCCCAGCAGCTGCAAGCCAAGGCAGAGCATTTGGAGCGGGTTCGACGGGTGCAGCAGCAGCGGCTGGCACGCGGGGTGGATGCCCACCAGAAAATCATCCTGGGGGCATTGGTGCAAAAAGCGGGGCTGGATTGGGTGCTGGAAGACCCCGGCCACACACGGGGTCAAAACGACGACGTTTCGGGTGCGTTACCGAGTCGTTTGGATGCGGTTTCGAAGCAGTATGACTGCGAGCGTATCCTGGCGGCGCTGACTTGGCTGGCGGCGGTGTTGAAACAGGGTGAAAACGACGTCGTTTAGGTGCTGAATTGGGCACCTTTAAGCTTCTTCATGCTTGTCCCATCGCCAACCTTCAGACTGACTAAAATACCAGCTCTACTAAATCGGGAGTGATGATGAAAAAAATGAAGAATGCGGTTTACAGTGCAACGATTTGTGCATGTCTGTCTTTGCTGGCTGCATGTGGTGGTGGCGGTGACGGTGACACGAGTACTCCTATTCAGGCTCCAACAGCCAGCATTGCACCGGTTAATGCCGTTGCATTGGGTGCTAGCGTTAACCTTGATGGCCGATCAAGCCTTGGCCCAAATGGTGGCGAACTTACCTACCAATGGGGTCTGATAGCGGTTCCGGCAGGAAGTGTTGCTGTGATAGCGGACCCGAAGGTCTCTCAGACTGCCTTCCTTCCAGATAAGGCGGGTGTGTACGAAATCAGACTTACTGTAACTTCGTCTGGAGGTCTCAGTGCTTCTGCCACAGCACGTTTTGACGTTCAGCCAGTATCGGCCATCATCGACCGAACCAGAACACAGTGGTTGATTTCCGAGTCAACATCGTCTTTGGATGGTGTGAAGACAACCAAAATGCTAGCTCCTGGTTTGGGTGGTTCGAATTTTGTTATTACATGTAACAGCAAAGGAGAGCGGGCTTATTACATCGAAACGGATTTTGTGACTGGCAGTGGCGCAATTAGCTATCGAGTAGGGCACTATCCGGTCGCGACAGAACTTTGGAGCGAATCGCAGTCGTCTGGATTTCGTAGGTTGTTTCCTGCTAGGTTTGATACAGAGCTGCTCAAAAAATTCTACAAGTCAAACGAGTTCATACTTGATGTAAGCAAGTACACCACTGGCGTTGTAAGGTCTGAACCGAGAATGGTCGGATTCCCCGCCGCGATTGATAAGACGCGGGCATCATGTGGGTGGTCTGAACAGGACTTTCCGCCGAATAACGGGTGGAGTGCTGAGCTTCCAGATGTGGCTGCGCTGACTGCGAAGAAGCCAACTTATTTATCTGGGACTAGTCCTGCTGGTTCAGCTTTTAACGGCCAGTTTGGTTTTGTGGCGTGGGTTGCAATCAATAGCGGTAACAAACCACAGCTGTTAGTTCGTGTCGGTGAAGACAAGTCACTGTGCAAAGGCAGTGACGTGGTGAGCGACTATTCTTTTTACGTTGAGCAAGCTGGTCGCCGCGTTGAAGCATCGCCGGGCTTCGACTTTAGTCTGAAATGCAGTACCAACCCCCCCGCTACGCTGGCATTGCAAGGAGACTTTGATCCATCCCTGCCGTTCGTGTTGAAGGCCTATTTGTTCCATTTCACCACGTTGACTCCCGGACTGCCATTCGCTGAGGTGACATTTTGATGCTCTCTGCACGACACCAGACACCGTACCTTCTTGATTGAGCAAGGTGTGGCTTAACTTCTCTTTACAGGTGACCCGATGATTTGTAAAAAATTGATACTCGCCCTGGTTGTTACCGCGTCTATAACTAGTGGATGCGCAACATGGTCAACGGCTTCGGTCGAAGGTGCTGATAAAGCCACCGCTGGTGCTGTTGCGACCAGCAAGACACCGATTGGTCAAATTCTTCTGACCGATCAAGACGTTTTGGACAAAAAATACGTCGCACTAGGTGATATCACGGCAACGGTGAACAAAACGACTGTTTTTCATCCCAGTCCTACACGTGAAATGGTGAATGAAGAGTTCAGAAAGCAGGCGCATGCTTTGGGTGCCGATGCCGTGATTTTGATTCGTTATGGAGAAGTAGGCGTATCTTTGATGAGTTGGGGAAGCCTAGAAGGTAAGGGCCGTGCGATTAAGTACGCTCAATAACGCAACACTGCTGTTTACAGTAGTGTTTGTGGCCGGGTGTGCTGCCCCTGCGCCAAGTTTGCCAAGAGTGACGTCACAAGCATCTGAGCTGGGCTTTCAAACACCGGGGCAAGGTGGAAGGACGTCTGGTGATAACAAGCCGATTGCCTTGATCGTCTCCCCTGTTTGGTCTCAATTGAGTGATGCTGAACGCGCTGATCTTGGTGCTCGCTTCGACTTGAAACTTCTTGACCCCGAGCAGTATGGCGTGGTCTTGGATTCGCAAGGTGTTGACGAATCTAGCAAGGGAACGAATGCCGGAACCGCATTGGGAGCCGCAGTGGGCAGTGCAGCGTACATTGATCACGCATTCCGTGGTAGTAACAACTATTCGGCTGGTGGGCATCTTGCGCTTGGCCTTCTCGGAGCAGCTATTGGGTCAACGCTGGACAAACCCACCGTTTCGCAGTTTCATTTTCGCTATACGGTAAAGCTTGGTGATGGGGATGTGAAGTATTTCGACGAAGTGAAGTCCACACAGTTTCGTCATTCTGTTGGTGTATGCTTGGCGGTGCCAGAGTTGAGCTTGATTAGCATCCACACTTGCAACCAGACTGTCGACTCTGTGCGGGCGCGACTTCTTACTCAACGTCCGTCTGCGAAAATTGCTGTCCCAAACTGAAACCAGTTGACTCCGAAAGGGTCAATTTTTGACTCGGCTGCTTTCCTATTTTCGCGGGGAGTGGAGTATCTGTGAAGTCCTCGGGAGTGAGTGAGCGAGCAGAACGGTTTTCCGAGCTCGGGCACCTCCTAAGGCTCTCTTTCTTTTGGCTCGTAACGTTTTCAACCTAAGTTGATTCAAGGGTGCAACGCACAACCAGCGGTGCTTAGTGCGCTCGCGCTGTATGGGGTTGAGCCTCCGAGACCGCCAAGTCGATGGATGGCTCATAGCCCTATCCATAGAATTTCTTGATGAATTCTTGGATGATTCTTAGAGTGTTCAGCAGACAGTCCGCAAGTCCGCAGTTTTCTAGCGAATCCGTCCATGGGGAGTGGACGTTGCAGCGGTGTTAAGGGGCGTCCCAGCGATAACAGTGGGCGAGAACGCACGTTCAGTGGGAGTTATGACTTGTCGTGTGGAGCCTGTCGGGCGTAAATCGGTTAGCCAATGTCTGGGCGAGCCCGGCCCACTCCTGAACGCTCGAAGAAGTAGCCATTTTCTATCAGCCCCCTCCAAACGACCCGCTGCACACGTAATCATGTACCTGTTTTACGTAGCTCGTCGTGTATCGATCTCTCGTCCCATGTATGAGGTGCCTAGCCCCAGTGTCGCTCGTACTGCATGGGGCAGTGCTAAACCGACAGTTACTTCCGTATAGCGATTCTGGAGCTCAGTTCTAAAAATCTTCCCTGGAACCGTCTTCGTACAAGACACTCTCCACCGTGAACGTGACTGCCATGTTCTCTCGGTCCGTGTTTTTCACCCAGTTGTGTCGGTCCATGAATTGGTTGTACTTGAAGCCTGTCCCCGATTCGACCATGCGCTCCCCGGGATTGAGCGGACGGTCGATCGTCCAACCGATTCCCATTTGCTTCTCACCAAACAGATCATTTATGTTGAGAGTGCCCTTGATAGCGCGGGAGGGCTTCTTCAGTGTGGCCGCCACAAATTCAATATCAAAGATCACCATCTTCTCGTACTTTTGCTCCGACAGTCGCTTACTCAGTAGCGTCGCCATCACAATTTCATCCTGCGGCTTCACTTTTGCTATCGCTTTTGTTGCCGGCTTGGCTGCCGATTGCTGATTCGACGTGGCAACTGCTGCGGGCGTCGTCGGTAACCCGTATTTTGCTGTCAGTCCCCGCTGTTCTAGGTTAGCCAACGTCCCTTCCATCGTTGCAATAGTCGACTCTCGAGTGGCTTTGATCAAGCCTCCCGTGTACTTATCGGCCTCAATTCGGGCCGATTCGATACGACTTTTCAACGCTGCGATATCGGCCTCAATCGCTGTGGCAACAGCAGCATCTGGCTTGTGAATAGTTGCCTCAAATACTTGCTTCGCGCCAGTTGAGAGAATGGCGATTTTCTGAAGTAGCAGAGCTTCTGTCGTCTTCAGGACAGCTATTCGCAGTTGAATTTGGGACTTGATCAAGCCGCCCGTGTATTTTTGATCTTCTGATTCTGAATCAGTAATCCGTTGTTTGACGCCTTCTATCTCTGATCTTAGTGCGGATATTTCAGCCAAGTTTTTTTGCGCTGGTTCCACAGATTGGCTGGTTGGAACGGGTGTAGTCTTCTTCGGTGGGGATTGAGCTGCCGCTGACGATATTTGCAAGACCGCATAGACAATGGTCATCGTGAGGCGAGAGGAATTCGACATACGCACTGGGGACTCCTGTTTATCCGTTGAAGCGACTAGTCCAAGACATCGAGTGTGGTGCGGAGCCATGTCGTTGATGGTGCAACTACCATCATGTTTTCCCTCCGTATCCTATTCGGATTGCCGAAAGCCCGCCATCCCCCATTTGGGGGAGTCGTCTAGGATCTGAGCGAAGAACACTGCACTTTTCCAGCCTAATCACGCAGCGCCTTGCTACATGTCTGGGTGACGGTCTTACTAACCCGCATGAAGCAAGTGGTTGACTCGTCAGGGGGGTACTTGACAAGTAGCATCCCCGTTTTGTATTGTGAAAACAAGGGGATTCACAATGACAAACAGCATCACAAGCAAGACGAGCAAAACAACCAAGGCAGGCAGCACTCACAAACGCAGGTCACAGGCTTCAAAAAGACCAAGGCATGCAGCACCTGCTGTGCGAACGGGTGCCGATGGGCTTCCAGAGCCCGCAGTGCAATACATGGATCATGCACCCATGCACCCTGCGTTTTGCTTCACTAAGGGACTTTTTCGCTCGTTGCAAAACGGCGGGCGCGATACGGCCTTGGACGTGTCTGGTCGGTACAAGGTTTTCAACTTCGAGATGACGTTGCGGTTCACCGGCCCTGCGATGTTGGACGTCACCGACATGATGGTTTTTTGTGCTCTGTGCCAGCAAGCTGCATTGCCAGAGGCATTTCGTATTGGCGAAAACCACCGAAGCAGGCAGGTCGCCGAAGCGGGTTTTCGCCGCTCCGGGGGAGCGTGGCGCGTGCCTTACGTCATTGCCTGTACTTCCTACACAGCACTGGTGAAAGGTGCAGGTTTGACGGCTACTGGCAGCAACACCGATGCCATCAAGGCAAGCCTTCAAAGACTCGCTGCGACAACGGTCCAAGTTACCCACGTCAATGGCATGGGTGGCAGGCAAGAAATGGCGGAGTCGTTGATCGCGATATTCCAGACAAAGGAAGGTCTCAAAATCGCTTTGAACAGTGTGGCATCAACTGTGCTCACCGATACATCCAAGGGGGTTTGCTGGGTCAATATGCGGGAGCTGAGAATGCTGAAAAGCAAGCCCGCTCGCAGGCTCCACGTCATGCTGTGTGCATGGGCTAGCAGCAAGAGCTTGAAATTGATCCAGGAGACGAACTTGGCCGCCCACATTTACGGGGGTGAACCTGAGGGTGCGAGCCAAAAGAAAGAGCGGTTGCGAACTGTGAGAGCGGCGACCCAGGAAATTGCCAAGTTGCCTGGGTGGGTCTGTGGGGTTGACCGCCCCGGCATGATGAAAGTGAGAAAGCCGGTGTTCAAGGGAACACCGGCAATTTGCCCCGAGACTGCGAACCCCGTCAACCTTGAAACTGCGGCTTAGGTCCCCATGCCAAACGTGAAATCACTGTACTCCTGCGCAAGTTCGTCAAGCAAAAAGTCCAGCTTCGTCAGTACAGTGGACGCTGAATAATCGAGGTGCTTTGCAAGTTTGAGCAGTTCCGGCGTGACCCGCCTTGTGAAGCGGTCTGTTGACAATGTTACCGGGCCGACCATCAACGGCGGCAGCCAGTTCAATTCGCCATTGAACCCGCTTTCAAGTGTTGGCGGGAATACCATTGGTAGCGAGTCAAATTTGTACGTGAACTGGTTGAAGTTTTGAGTCTGGACAGCGTAGTCAACGGTGAATCCATGCGTACCCAGTTTGCTGGTGAAACAAAATCGCCCATCAGCGCTCGGTGTGTTTTGAAGCCCTTCTTGAATTGCCCTAAGACAGCTTGTTTTCAAGCACACATCCGTCATGTGCAAGTAGCCTTCGATCAGTTCATCCACACCGCAGGGAATAGTCCAGTTGGCTCTTGAGGAAGTCCCTACATGCGCGGTTGATCCGACATTGTCAGTCGTTACAAGTTGGATGCCAGTGCCCTGCTCCTCAATGAGTGGAAACTGCGGATTCAAGGCGTGAGCACAAGCAGCACCAAGAATCATCGGGTCATAACTGTCCCGCGCTTTGTCGAGCTGATCCATGGATGACTTGACTCTGTTGCTGTGGAGGGAGAACTTCGTCACCATTTGGGGCACGTCATCCGGGCTTGATGCCTGTGGGAACTCCATCCGGAACGCAAAGCCATAGCTATCCAAGTTGCCAGCAACATTCGTGAAACATCTGGTGCTTTGTCTTACGTACAGGCACACCGTGCCCTCTGTTGCATTGCGAGCAGCCAAGTCAATGAACACCTCCCAGTGTCCGCTGAACTCAAAGGATGCCACCCAGCGCTTGAAATCCTTACGCAAGCGTTTGTTCATGGCTGAAAGCGCATTCTTGCCAACGATGAATTGGCGCGCCTTGGCTACCTTTAATCCGTACCCTTGCGCTACTGCCGCGCAGAGTGCTCGCTTCCTATTCGACGAAAGTTTTCCGCCGTATCGGCAAACAGTGTTTCTTTTCATAATAAAATCCTTAAGTTAAGTATAATTCAATAGTTATTTTCTATCGTTTACTCGCATTTCGGCCCGCGTCTCATCACAAGATCGCTACAAAGCCGTTGCCGAGTGGTTTTGCATGTGCGTTACTGCCTGTCAGTAGCGACGAGATTGCCCGTCGAACTGCTCGCAAATTAACGTCCATGCGACTTTGGGTTGCCCCGATCGAATGGCGATAGCCCCTGTCTTTGTGCTCAGTTTGTTTGTCATTTGAGACCTCCTTGTTTGTTGATGACAGGAGTAATGGTCTCAAAAAAAAATCGTTTTGCAACAAACCACAAGGAACCACACAGAACCACACCCACTTAAAAAAGGCAGTTTTTACTGGCGGTAGGCAGCACTACCGGAAGGCGTCTTCTGCTGATGGCAAGGTGCGCACTTCTTCCACGAATTTCTTTGCGTCCGCAAGGCCGAGCACCTTGGTCAAGGCACTGATGCCACGGTGGCGCAGGGTTCCAGAGTTCTCTACGAGCAAGGCGTACAGCTCTTGAACCTGGATTGAAGACCCCTCGAAAACCTGGTCCAAGCTGGAGTAGAGAATTCCAACCAACGG
>ERZ761609.1430-NODE-1430-length-21046-cov-56.462770_pt1 | contig 21046 bp, 17 predicted proteins | sample MGYA00511163_ERZ761609 | MGnify/ENA primary metagenome ERZ761609 (study PRJEB28899, sample SAMN02445070) | bioreactor sludge metagenome | biome: EBPR sludge | place: Australia: Brisbane, Thorneside Wastewater Treatment Plant | collected 2011-12-16 ... | reverse complement strand
GCCGGCAGCATCGCGGCCGCCCGTGGCGGGAGCCTCAGCAGCAACTGCGTCGTCCGTGCATCCACCAGGACCGCGGACACCGGCTCAGCCCGCCTCCCACTCTCCTGGATCAGCAGAACCGGCAGCAGTGGCAATCCCACAATGTGCAACAGCAACGAAACCACCAGTGCCCCCGCCGATGGCATGCCCCCCCCCGCCTCCCGGAATTGAACCCCAACCTGAGGAGATTCGGATTGAGGCGCCAGCTGTATCCTGAGCACCACGGACTCCTCCTCAGCGGGACTGGAATCGGCGCGGACCGCGCTCCTCCCCCGCCGTCTGCGGCATCGACCGCGTCACCAGACTCGAAAGCGCCTCGGCCTTGCCCCGGCATGGATGCCCGCTCCCCATCTGCTCGCGCGGGTGAACCGACCCGAAGTTCTTTAACCCGCATAACGCAAGGTCAAAACGATCCTTCGCGCCAACTTTCTGAAATAACTTCGAAAGATAGACCTTCACGGTCCCTTCCGTCACATTCAGATGCGAAGCAAGTTCCTTGTTCTTTAGTCCCCGTGTCAATAACTCAACCAGTTGACTTTCTCGTGGACTTAAATGCACTGATGCAGTCTGAATTGCATCCACCGGCAGCAGCGGGTCAAAGAAGAGCTGACCTTCCGCAACCGACCGGAGCGCTGCAATCAGTTCGGTTTTGGAACTGCGCGTGCTAACAATCCCTGATACGCCCAACTCGCGCAGCCGGAACATGTACTCGGCCGGCAGATCCTGGACGAACAGGCAGATTCGACGCCCAGGCCGGGCGCAGAAATCACTAACCTGTTGAATATCCGTGGGATTGTCCAGATCAGACAGCAGGACGCCTCCGTCATCTGCTGCCCTCAGCGCCCCCGTATCGTATAAGTCCAGGGCCGATCCAATCACCTCCACGTCGCCATCATCCTCCAATATCACTCGGATCCCTTCACGGAAGACCGGGTGCCGCGACACGATCATGACTCTGATCATTCCTTCGCGCCTCCGATTGCGCGATCTCCGGGCCAACTCGCTTGACCTGCTTCGCTGAAACCCGAAATAGCCAGCTCAGGTCAATTACCTATTCGAGTTCCCATGTACCCGCATCCTACCCCCCTTCGCGTTCGTTGGCAAGACTTTTCTTAGCATCAGCAGTACTAACCCATTAATTCATACTTCTTCGTATTCGTTAATCCGGGCATTAACCTTGGACAACTTATCCAAATTCAGGATTGAGTCAAACACCTGAGTCACCGTAGTCTGTCTTCCGTAGACATCATGGGCGCAACACCTCAAATGAAGCGAAAAGCCACTGGCGCCAACGATCTCGAATGTACCGTCAGTCTGCCCCAGCTCAACCAGTGGAACGTGCCCGCCATTGCCACCAATCTGGACCGCCGTGGTGCGGTCATCCATTTCCTCTATCGGGGAGGACCCGCCAGCGAAGTCATCCCCGAAATGGGCGCCGAAGTCTCTCTCTCCCTTCCCGCCCACCTCGGTCAGAAAAATCGCTTCATCCGCTGCCTCGGACGCGTCAAGCACCGCTCGGTTGACAGCAGCGGCCGCCTTTGGCTCGTCTTGCGCTTCTTCCAGCTCCACTTCGAATCGGTTTCCGCCTCGAACGGACTGGCTCAACCATTGGCCTCGATCCCGGACATCCGGGCGGGCGTCCACGATCCGTCGATCGCGGAGGGATGTCAACCGGGGGTGACCCCACAACTCAAATTTGTCTGATAAGGAGATGGATCATGTTGAATCTTCTGAACAAACTGCGCCGGGAGAAAAAGGGCCAGGACCTCGCCGAGTACGCTCTGCTCGTGGCCTTGATCGCCACTGTCTGTGTCACTGCGGTCAGAACGCTCGGCACCACCGTTGCCGGCGTCTTCACCACCATCAGCTTCACCTGACCGCTGCTTTCAATGCGGCCTGATTCGAAGCAAGGCAACTCAGGCCGCCGCCCAGTCCCGCTGTGCGGCGGCCTGCCATTCCAGACCGGAGGGCCTGGAGAAGGGAAGTGAGACCGTCATGGACAAGCGAATCATCGGAGTCTTCGTTTTTGCCGGACTTGTAGCGTTAATCACGAGTGGCGCAGTCTATAAACTGCTCGCCGGCCGTCTCGCCAGCGCCAGCGCCAGCGGCCCCACCGTCTTTGTCGCCGCCCGGGATCTCGCCCTCGGCGTCCCGCTCTCGAAGGACGACCTGCGCCCCGAGCAGTGGCGCTCCCCCCTGCCCAAAACCGCCATCCAGTCCGAGGAACAACTCCTCGACCGCCCCGTCCTTCAGCCCATGGTCGAGGGTGAACTCTTCACCGAGGCCCGCCTCGGCCCCAAGGGCGGCGGCGCCGGACTCGCTGCCAAAATCCCCAATGGTATGCGTGCCATCGCCGTCAAGGTCAATGATGTCATCGGTGTCGCCGGCTTCGTCCTGCCCGGCATGCGCGTCGATGTCATCGCCCTCGGCGAAAAGCCCGGTCAGCACCGCTCCTCTGACCTCTATGGCATCCGCTCCAGAACCCTGCTCCAGAACGTCGAAGTCCTCTCCGCCGGACAGAATATCGAAACCGACCCCAACGGCAAGCCTGCCCCCGTTCAGGTCGTCAACCTCCTCGTCAACCCCGAGCAGGCCGAAATGCTCAGCCTCGTCGTCACCGAGGCCAAACTCCAGTTGCTTCTGCGTAACCCCCTCGATACCGCCCAGGTCGCTACCCCGGGCACTGCCGAGGGAATCGTCTTCGGCGAGATGCCCGGCCGCCTGCCCGGCGCGCGGACCCAGCGGGTCAGTGCCAGACCGGCAACCCCGGCCCCGCCGCCCCCACCGGCCATGGAAACAGTCGTCGTGCCGGTGACCATGGAAATCCTGAACGGAGCGAAAAGGCAGGACGTCAAAGTCGGCGAAACCACGGAGGAGCGGCCGGTGGAAGGCGGCCGAAAGAAATGACACCTACACTCAGCACGTCCATCATCGTTCTGGCGCTCCTCTCGGCGCCATTCGGAGGAACGATCCAGGGGCAGGAACCCAGGGAGATTTCCGTCCGTGCCGGTAAATCCCTCGTCATCGATAGCCCCGTCGAGATCGCACGAGTTTCCGTCGCCGACCCCGACGTCGTCGAGGCCGTCGGCATCACCCCGAAGGAGGTCCTCCTCAACGGCAAAAAAGCCGGCGGCACCAGCGTCATCGTCTGGCAGAAGCCCGGCGGCCGCCTCCTCTTCGACGTCGTCGTCGAAAGCGCACCCGACCTCAAAAAGGAGTGGGTCACCCGGGAACTCGAAAAAGAATTCGGCCCGGGCCAGGTCCAGGTCGACCCGCAGGGAGAGAACGTCTTCCTCCGCGGAGTCGTCGACGACCTGGCCGAGGCGGGGAGGGCCGAAGCTATCGCCGCCGTCCTTGGCAAACCGGTCAATCTGCTCAGGGTCACCATCCCCTCCGATCCCGAGCAGCAGATCCTGCTCAAAGTCCGCTTCGCCAACGTCGACAGAACCGCCCTCCAGCAGTTGGGCATGAACATCATCAGCACCGGCGCCGCCAATACCATCGGCCAGACCACCACCGGCCAGTTCCCCGGTGCCCAACTCGGCCAGGCACAACAGTCCAACCACGGCCCCTTTCAATTGTCCGATCTGTTGAACGTCTTCCTCTTCCGGCCTGACCTCAACCTCGCCACCACCCTCCGCCTCCTCCAGCAGCGCCGGTTGATCGAAATCCTCGCCGAACCCAACGTCCTCGCCATGAACGGAAAAGAGGCCAGCTTCCTCGCCGGCGGCGAGTTCCCCTATCCCGTCGTCCAGGGCGGCGGCGGCGCTCTCGGCGTCCCCGCCATCACCATCCGCTTCCGCGAGTTCGGCGTCCGCCTTGGATTCAAACCCGTCATCACCTCCCGCGGCACCATCCGCCTCCAGGTCGAACCCGAAGTGAGCGCCCTCGACTTCGCCAATGGCTTCACCTTCCAGGGCTTCAATATCCCAGCCCTCGCCACCCGCCGCGTCTCCACCGAAATCGAACTCGAAGACCGCCAGAGCTTCGCCATCGCCGGCCTCCTCGACAACCGCGTCACCGAAACCCTCAGCCGGATGCCCGGCCTCGGAGACATCCCCTTCCTCGGCCGCCTCTTCCGCTCTCGCTCCGTCGAGAAGAACCACAGCGAACTCCTCGTCATCGTCACCCCCGAGGTCGTCCGGCCCATGGACCCCGCCCATCCCCAACCCCAGATCGATTTCCCTGCGGAATTCCTCTCCGGTGGCTCTTCCATCGCCCCGAGAACACCCGCCTCTGAACTCACCGGCACTCCCCAGCGTCCGCCCGTCATGCCCATCCCCGTCGAAGTGTTGAAAGAAGAGAAACGCAAGGAGGCTGAAGATGCCGGGCGTCCGCGCACCCTCCCCGATGGCGCCGCCGGTGCCAGCGAGCGCGGCGCCTCCAGATTCCGGTCGGCCCCCGACCGGATGCAGTGACCGGTCCAGACCGTGAGGAAGAACCAATGTATCCCGCCAAAATAGGCATTGTCCTCTCGGATTCAGCCCTCTGGCAGGAGGTCCAGGCAAGTCTTGCGGCTCTGCCCGTTCAGGTCGTCTTCGAACTCCAGGGCGTTCCCGACCCGTGGTCCCTTCTCGAAAAAATCGAAAAGTTCGCCCCCGAAACTCTCCTTCTCGAACCCTCCACACTGCCCATCGCCCTCTCCGACTTTGTCCGCGACCTCCGCTCCACCGGAGTCGATTGCGAAGTCGTCGTCGTCCGCTCCCGGCCCAGCCCCGACGACATCCTCGACGCCCTCCGCGCCGGCGCCATGGAGTATCTCTACCCCCCGCTCGGCGATTCCCTCAAGGACGCACTCGCCCGCGTGTCCCGCCGCCGTGACGAACATCTCGCCGGCGCCCAGGCCAAATCCCGCCGCGGCAAACTCATCGGAGTGCTCTCCGTCAAGGGCGGCTGCGGCGCCACCACCCTGGCTTGCCACACCGCCCTCGAAATCGCCCACCACACCCAGCACGGCACCCTCCTCGCTGATCTGGATTTTCACTGCGGCCTCGTCCGCTTCCTCATGCAGTCCAAATCCCGCTATTCCCTCCTCGATGCCGCCAATAACCTCCAACGCCTCGATCCCAGCTTCTGGCGCGGCCTCGTCTCCAACGGTTACGACGGTCTCGAAGTCATCGCCTCCACCCCTCTCGAAGTCCCCCAGCGGTCCCCCGCCGACCGTGAACTCAGACGCGTCCTGCACTTCATCCGCTCCCAGTATGACTGGACTGTCGCCGACCTCGGCCAGGGCCTCGATGCTGTCGCCTTGAGCGAAATCGAGGAACTCGACACCCTCATCCTTGTCGTTACCCAGGAAGTCCCCGCCCTCCAGCTCGCCAAACTCATGCTCCGCTTTATCCACGAATCCGGTGTCCCCGCAGACAAGATCAGACTTGTCGTGAACCGGGTCGCCCGGCGCAACGGCATCTCTCTCGAAGACGTCGAGAGCGTGCTCGGCATCCCCGTCTTCGCCGCCATCCCCAACGACTACGGCTCCCTCGAACAGGCCTACGCCCATGGCCGCCTCCTGCCCGAGGGCCACCGCGTCCGAAATGCCATCAAGGAACTCACCCAACGCCTCACCGGCCTCACCACCCCCGAACCACGGAAAAAGTTCAACCTCTTCGGCCTGTAAGGAGGAGACAATACCATGGCCAACGTCCAGTCCAGCTTTGAATCCGCCCCCCATCCCCCTCCCAAAAACGATGCCCCCTGGGTCACCCGGCTCTTCAGCCGCCAGGCCTCCAGCCCCGAGTACCAGGAACTCAAATTCAGCCTCCACCGCAGCCTCCTCCACCGGATCAACCTCGAAGCCGTCGCGGTTCTGCCGGAGTCGCAGGTCCGTGGCGAAATCCGTATCGCCGTGCAACGCCTCGTCGACGAAGAGGCCACCCCCCTCTCCCTCACCGAAAAGGACCGCGTCGTCGACGAGGTCCTCGACGAAGTCTTCGGCCTCGGCCCGCTCGAACCCCTCCTCAGCGACTACTCCATCGCCGATATCCTCGTCACCACCCCCAAACTCGTCTACATCGAAAGACACGGCCGTCTCTCCCGCACCCCCGTCGAGTTCAAGGACAACGCCCACCTCTTGCGCATTATCGAGAAGATCGTCTCTCGCGTCGGTCGTCGCATCGACGAAAGCTCGCCCATGGTCGATGCCCGCCTCCCCGACGGCTCCCGCGTCAATGCCGTCATCCCCCCCGTTGCCGTTGACGGCCCCTGCCTCTCCATTCGCCGCTTCGGCCGCAGCCCCCTCAGCACCCAATCCCTCGTCAACAACCTCACCCTCACCGAGGGAATGCTCAAGCTCCTCCACGCCGCCGTCGGCGCCCGCCTGAATATCGTCATCTCCGGCGGCACCGGCACGGGCAAAACCACCCTCCTCAATGCCCTCTCTTCTTACATCCCCGAAACCGAACGTATCGTCACTATCGAAGACGCCGCCGAACTCCAGCTCCAGCAGATTCACATCGCCCGCATGGAAACTCGCCCCCCCAACGTCGAAGGCCGCGGCGCCGTCCATATCCGCCAGCTCGTCATCAATGCTCTCCGCATGCGCCCCGACCGCATTATCGTCGGCGAGGTCCGCGGCGAGGAAGCCCTCGATATGCTCCAGGCCATGAATACCGGCCATGATGGCTCCCTCACCACCGTCCACTGCAACAGCCCCCGCGATGCCATCTCCCGGCTCGAAGTCATGATGGGCATGGCCAATGCCAACATGAGCATGCAGTCCATCCGCCAGCAGATCGCCTCCGCCGTCGATCTCTTCGTTCACATCTCGCGCTTCTCCGATGGCACCCGCCACGTCACCCACCTCACCGAGTGCGTCGGCATGGAGCGCGATGTCATCACCACCCAGGACCTCTTCCTGTTCGAGAAGGTCGGTATCGGTCCCGACGGGCGCGTGCAGGGCCAGTTTCGGGCCACCGGAATCCGTCCCCGGTTCTACGACAAACTCCGCACCGCCGGCTTTGTCCTCCCGCCCGACCTCTTCCAGACCGTCGTGGAGATCTCATGACCATCCCCGATATGAATCCCGGCGAACTCCTCATCATCGCCGGCGCCGCCTGCGTCGCCGCTCTCGCCACCGTCGGCTCCGGCCTCTGGCTCATTGGCCGCACCGAACGCAGCAGCCGCCTCGATCAACTCAACCGGCGGCTCCCGGAGAATCCCCGGGTCCGCGAATCCGTCCGGCCCATCTTTGTCGAGGACCTCGGCAAGTCCCTCGGAGCCTTCGGCGCCTTCCGCCCCGTCCGCGCCCTCCAGGTCCGGCTCGAGAGTGCAGGAATGGACTGGTCCGTCTACACCTTCCTCTCCAACATCCTCGCCATGCTCTGCCTCGGCCTCTTTCTCGGCCTCCTCATCCCGCTCGCCGGCGCCAGGGTACCCAGCATGATCTTCTACTCCCTGCTCGCTTGCACCACTCCCTGGATTGTCATGGAGTACAAACGCAGTCAACGAATCCGGACCCTCGAAGCGCAGTTGCCGGAAGCCGTCGACTTCATCGCTCGCGCCATCCGCGCCGGGCACGCCCTCAGTACCTCCCTGGAACTCCTCGCCGCCGAAGGCCCAGAACCCATCCGCACCGAATTCAGAAAGGTTCACATGCAATTGAGCCTTGGCGGCGGCCTCGACACCGTCCTGCGCGAACTCATCGCCCGCGTCCCCCTCGTCGATGTCCGCTTCCTCGTCTCCGCCATCTTGCTCCAGCGCGAAACCGGCGGCAATCTGAGCGAAATCCTCACCGGCCTCGGCAAAAACATCCGCGAACGCATGATCCTCAAAGGCCAGGTCCGCGTCGCCACGGCTCACGGCCGCATGACGGCCATGGTCCTCACCCTGATTCCCCTTTGTCTCATCGTCTTTATGCTCCAGAACGCCCCCGAACAGATGGCCGTCTTCGTCGAGCATCCCACCGGACGCCTCCTCGGCATCTGGATGATCGTCTCTCAGGTGATCGGATACCTCATCATCCGCAAAATGATCAGGTTCAAGGTATAGTCATGGAACTTCATGTGATCACCGCCGCCGTGTTCGTGTTCGTCCTGATCACCGTCGCCGCCTTCGGGTACAGAACGTATTCGCGTCCCGCCGGCGTCCTCGAAAAACTTCACGCTCCCCCACCCGGCCTGCGCGATGCCGCCTCCGGCGGCTTCGGTCCCGGCGCCGTCCCCCAGATCCCCAATTTCCGCATCCGCCAGTCCCTCCAGTGGCTCGGCGAGAAGATCTCCATCAACCCCGAAGAGGCCTCCGTCACCCGGCGCATGCTCCTCTCCTCCGGTTTCCGCCACGAATCCGCTCTTCCCGTCTTTCTCGCCATCCGCGTCGTCTCCGCTGCCCTGCTCATGGCCCTCGCCGCCGCCGCCACCACCGTCACCAACTGGCTCCTCCCCGCCGACCTCCTCCTCATCGCCGGCTCCGCTCTCGCCGGCTACTGGCTCCCCCTCCTCGTCCTCGAGGAAATCATCATGCCCCGCTACCAGGAGGCCCTCCGCTTTGCCCTCCCCGACGCCCTCGACATGATGGTCGTCTGCGTCGAAGCGGGCATCGGCCTCGATCAGGCCATCCGGCTTGTCAGCGAGGAACTCGAAATCACCCACCCCGAACTCTGCCAGGAACTCCGCCTCATCTCCGTCGAAATGCGCGCCGGTGAACGCCGGATGCAGGCCCTCAAAAACCTCGCCGAGCGAACCCGCGAACCCGAAATCTCCAAACTCGTAGCCATCCTCATTCAAACCGATCGCTTCGGCACCTCCGTCGCCGATGCCCTCCGCACCCACGCCGACTTCATGCGCGTCAACCGCAAGCAGCGCGCCCAGGAAAAAGCCGGAAAACTCGTCGTTAAACTCATCTTCCCCATCTTCTTCTTCATCCTCCCCGCCATCCTCATTCTGGTGCTGGCTCCCGCCTTCATCCAGATCCTCCAGGCATTGGGCTCATTGAGCAAGCGCTAACCCCCACGAAAGGAGTCTTTCATGAACGACCAATTGATTAACACCGGCCTGATCCTCGCCATCATCGTGCTCTTCGTGCTTTGGTACCGCCGCCGCCGCGCACGCAAGCTCAAACAGTGGAAATAGCCGGAGCGCCCCCTTAGCCTCCGCCGCCATTTCCGGCCGGTCGCACCGGCCCATTTTCGCCTTGACCCGCCTCCGTTGCCAGATACAGCAACCGGCAGAGTTCCCCTCGCGTCACGCTGTCCCGAGGCTGGCTGATCCACTCGCTGTCCTCCACCTCAAGGCCGTCCGCTTTCAGCCAGCCCCGGACCACCCCCTTCGTGATCTCCGCCGCCTCGCCTCGCGCTGCCCGTCCCGTCGCCAGTCTCCACCACTCCCGCGCCGTTGTCGCATCCACCGCCTCATCCGCTCGCGCCCGGTAGTCCTTGAAAAACCCCTTGCTGCCGAAATACTGCAGCGCGGCATACGCCCGATGCTTGCGGTCAATGTCCGAGAAGTACGTGATCACATGGTCGCCTCGCAATAACAGCCGTTGCAGCCGGTTTACGTTCACCCCCCTCGGCTCCACGCCCCCAGCCAACGCCAGATGCGCCGCCGCTCCCGCGGCCTCGCCCATCGCCATCCAGGTCGGCTCCAGCCGCACAGTCGAAAACGCCACATGCGTCGTCGACGCCGCCACCGGCGCCAGCAGCCCATCCACTCGCTCCGGCACCATCACCCGGTACGGGATCTGGTACGGCCGTGTCAGGTTATCGAGCATGAATATGTAGCCTTCGAGCGCGACATCGTGCCCCGCCTCCCGGCCTCGCACCGGAAAACTGTCCACCGGAAACTCACCCGCCGCGATACTGTCCGCGTGGACCCGCGTCCGCCCCAGACCCGGCCCCACAATCGTGTCATTCTCCGTCAGCGTATACAGCCCCACCAGCCGCCGCGCCTCCCGCACGTACAATTGCCATGGAAAATTGTCGTTATCCTTGAATTCATCCTTCGCCAGATGAAACTGGTTCGCCAGCCTGCGATGATCCGGCGGTATCTCGGAATCGTTCTGCAGAAAATAGAGCAGCCCCAAGGTCAGGTTCCGGATCCGCGCCGTGATCCGCTCCCGCTCCTCCCAGTCCGCTTCCGGGTATCCGTGGTTGATCCCCGCGAAAGGAAACCCCAGCGCCCGGGGGTTCATGTTCACGTCCAGCTTCCGGTTCGGCAGTTCCGCCATGGAGATCGCCCGCACCACCGTGTTGAACGTTGGAGCGTAGTACCCGACACCCTCCTTCATCACCTTCGGCGGCGCGAACCGCCCCGATCGCCAGTCGTCCAGATACCCCAGGTAGTTCGCTCGATCGTAATCGGCCGGCGGTCCGCTCAGCACCCGGCTGTTGTCCGGATCCGTCGTCAGGCACAGCCGGAACGTGTACGCCGGAATCCGCTCATCTCCCTCGCCGGTCGTCCCCGGAAGGAATGCCCGCGTCTCGTAATCCTGATACACCACCCCCGCATGCAGTTCATTGAATTCCGCCCGGCTCTCGCGGCCCACCCGGTACCGCGCCCCGGCGAAGGCCGCGAGGTCCCCTTCGTACGTCCCGTCGATGAACACCCCGCCCCGCAACTCCACCATCTCGCCGCTCCCCCGGTTGCGCACCCGGATCGCCGTCAGTCGCTGCCCGGACCGGACGGCCTCCATCAGCCGGTGGTGCGTCATCACCCGGATCTTCCCCTCCGCCGCAACCATCCCATCCATCACCCGCTGCGCCACCGATGGCTCGTAGTAATACCCGTCCCGCGCCAGTTTCACGTTCGCCGACTGCGGCCCATTCATCTCCACGTAATGCCCATGCACCCGGCGCGTGAACTCGTAAAACAGCCCCCCGATCGCCTCGCGCGTCTCGATGTCCGACTTGCCCAGCCCGCTCGTCGTCATTCCCCCCAAATGCCTGTGGTATTCCACCAGCGCCACGCTCCGCCCCAACCTCGCCGCGCTGATCGCCGCCGCTACCCCGCCCGGCGTCCCCCCGTACACCACCACGTCATACTCCGCCCCAGCCAGCGTCACGCACAGCAGCAGCCCGCCCAGCAGGACTCTCATCGCCCGAGCCCCAGACTCGCCATCGGGATCTCCGTCACTTCAATGTCCTCCTTGTTCGTCGAGTAAATCACCCAGATCGAACCCCCGTGCTCAATCGCATGCGGATACTGTAGACTCCCGCTGCCTTTCGCCCGGCCCGCGAATCGCCTCTCCGGCGCATCGCGCCGGATCGCCACCGGCCGCTCGAACACCCATCCGTCCTCGCTGAACGAGATCGCCAGCGGATCCCGCTTGCGGGGATTCGGGTTGTTCACCAGATAGTACCAGCCGTTCGACAGCCGCCCCGGAAAGTTCTTGCTCGTCGCGTCCGGGTAGTTCGTCCGCACCGGCGAAGTCCACGTCTTGCCATCGTCGCGGCTCACTGCCCGCAACAGATACCCCGACTTCGTGTTGTCGCGGATGATCATGTGCACTTCCCCTCCACCCGTCGCATAGAACGTCGGCTCATCCATCCGGTCATACGGCGGAGCCGCTTCAATCGGGGTCAGTGACCATTCGCCCGGCTTCTCGCTCAGCGCCATCTTCACATCCATCCTCGCGTCGCGGCAGACCATCGCCAGGGCCCCGCCCAATCTCTCCGGCGGGAAGTTGTTCATGCAATCGTCCGCGAAGACCCCGCGGTCCCGCCAGCTCTCCCCATCCCACTCGAAACGCATCAGCCGCAATCCCGGCCACACCTCCGCCTTCCCCCGCTGCCCATACTCCGCCGCCTCCACATAGGCGGCCAGCGCCGTCAGCTTGCCGTCCGCGACGTAGATCCCCCGCGCGATCCAGCGCGCCTTCCCCTCCGCTCCATCCGGGTCCGCTACCAGGGTCTTCGATTCGCTCCACTTGTGGCCGTCGGGGCTGGTCGCGTACCGGACGAACTGATCCGGATCCTCCTCGCCCACTCCGGCGGAGGACCACATCGCCCAGAACTGCCCGTCGAAATGAGCAATGTAGGAATGAAGATTGAAGCCGGACACCTTCTCCTCGCCCGCGAACACCAGGCTCGTCCGCCCTTCCACGAGCGGCAGCGCGCCAGGGTCCGCCAGAGCGGCGGGGTCCTTCAATAGGACGGCCGGAGCCCGCTCGCCAGTCCCGCAGGACGCCGCGAGACAGCTGAATATGAGCACGATCTTCTTCATCATTATTGGTTCTCCAGTCGGAAATCCGCGATCCGGTACTCCGAGATCTCGATGTCTTCCTTGTTCGTGGAATAAATCACCCACAACGAGCCGTTCTTCTCGATCGCGTGCGGGTACTGGAAGCTGAACCGGTTCTTTGCCCGGCCCGGGTACCGTTGCTCGGGCGCGCCGGACCGCAGCGCCAGCGGCCGGCCGAACTTCCAGCCATCGCGGCTGAAGCTGATGCCCAGTGGGTCCCGGCTGTCCGGATTCGGGTTGTTGATCAGGTAATACCAGCCGTTCGAAAGCCGCCCAGCGAAGTTCTTGCTGCCGGCGTCCGGGTAGTTCGTCCGGACCGGCGCGGGCCAGGTCTCGCCGCCGTCCCGGCTCACGGACCGGTACAGAAACTTCGACCGCCGCCCGTCACGAAAGAACAGGTGTACCGCCCCCTCCGGGTCGACGATCCAACTCGGTTCGCTCATGAATTCGTGCGGCGGCTCTCCCGGCAGACGCCTCAGCTCCCAGCCGCCGCCCCCGGCAATCGCCCGCCGTGCCGTGAACATCTGCATGAAGCTGTTGCGGCACGTCAGGAACAGCCACCCGGCGACCGCCCTCGGCGGGTAGTTGCTCATGCAGTCCTCGATCTCCGTCCCGCGTTGCAACCACTGGCCACCCTCGAACTCAAACCGCTCCAGGCGAAGGTTGAACCATACCTCCGGACCCTGGCTCGTCTGCCGCGTGGGCTCGCGATATGCGTTCAGCGCCGTCAACTTGCCCCGGTGGTCCACATAGATTCCCCGCGCGATCCAACTGCCCGGCCCCTCGGGCCCGTCGGGGTCGTCCGCCAGGATCCGGCTCTCACTCCACCGGTGGCCGTCCACACTGGTCGCGTAGCGAATCAACTGCGTGGGACTGTCTTCGTCCACCCGCCCCGAACTCCACACCGCCCAGAACTTGCCGTCGTGGTGCGCGAGATAGGAGTGCAGGTTGAACTGCCATTCGCCCTCCCGCGCTCTGAATACCGGACTCGTTCGCGAGGGGGCCAGGGCAAGTGACCTCGGTCTGGCCAACAGCTCCGCACTGACCAGCGCAACGGCCGGGTCATGCTCCGGCTGGGCGCCGGACGCGGCCAGCAGGGCAATTGAGACAAGTAGAGTGCGTTTCATCACTGTGATTTCTTTCCGGCCCCCTGGTACTCATAGCGCGGTGCCGGGATTCGAGCGTATCACGGCGGACCCGCTCCACTGCGGCATTGCCGCCCTCCCCCGCTCCGGATGCGCTCCCAGCTCCTGCGTTGAAAGCGTCCCATCTTCGCACGCCCCTCCATCCCTGCTCCTGGCGGCGTCTCCGGTTCAGGGCCAGACCCTTGACAGCCTCCGCCACTTCGAGAATGATGACAAAAAGGCCCGAAAGCGATCTCTGGAATGAGGTCACCGGCATGGTTGGGAAGACCGTCTCGCACTACCGCGTCCTCGAAAGAATCGGGCAGGGCGGCATGGGCATCGTCTACAAGGCGGAGGACGCGCGCCTGCGCCGCTTCGTCGCCCTCAAGTTCCTCACCCCCGCCGCCGCCGGCGACCCCGGCCTCCGCTCCCGCTTCCTCCGCGAAGCGCAAGCCGCGGGCTCCCTGGACCATCCCCATATCTGCCCGGTCTACGGCATCGAAGATTGCGGCCACGGCGTCTTCATCGTCATGGCCTTCCTGGACGGCTGGCCGCTCAACCGCCTTGTCGCCCATGGTCTCCCTCTGCCCCGTGCCCTCGACTACGCCCTCGATATCGGCGCCGGCCTCCAGGAGGCGCACGCCCACGGCATCGTCCACCGTGATATCAAGAGCGCCAATATCATCATCACCACGAAAGGCCGCGCCGTCATCACTGATTTCGGCCTCGCCATGCTCTCCGGCAGCACCCGCATCACCAGGACCGGCACGACCCTGGGCACCCTCTCCTACATGTCCCCCGAACAGGCTCTGGGCCAGCGCGTCGACCTCCGCACCGACATCTGGTCCCTCGGCGTCGTCCTCCACGAGATGATCACCGGCAAATGTCCCTTCGGCGGGAACAGCATGCAGGCCATCCTGAACGCCATCCTCACGGAGGAACCCCCGCCCCTGCACTCCGCCGAGTGCGAAATCCCCGCGGAATTGTCCCGAATTGTGCGAAAAACCCTTGCCCGGGATCCTGATCTCCGCTACCAGCAGGTCGACGGACTCCTCACCGCGCTCAGAGCCGTCCGCCACACCGTGAAGGACACCGCCGGCGTTGCAATGGCCTTTCCCGTATCGCCCGCGGCCGCGGTTGACCCGGTCACCCTCCTTCTCCCGCCCGAGGCCGCGCCGCCCTTCGACGCGTTCCTTGCCGGCGCCGTCTCCGCCGGCAGACCGGCCTCCGCCCGCTGGCGCCAGGCCGCTTCCGTCATCGCTGTCCTCATGTTCATCGCTCTCGTTGTGTTCTGGTGGCGTCTCGCGGGCCATCCGTGAATTGCCCGTCCCCAGCTCGTACTTTCGGGACGATCCACCCTGTATACTGACACCGGTGCCGGCCCCCGAATCCGGCAGCGGACGCCCTATGAGCAACCGCGATCCCCGCCACGCGCTCTTCGTCGCGGCCCTCGGCGCCGCGCTGATGATGGCCCATCACGTCGGCGCCAAGTCGCTTCGCGATGCTCTCTTCCTTTCCAGCTTCGACGTCACCTCTCTGCCGTTGATGGTCATCGCCGCCTCCGGCTTCTCCCTCATCCTCGCCTTCGGCGCCTCGCGCGTCATGCTCCGCTTTTCCCCCGCCGTTGTCGCACCCCGGTCCTTTGCCGTCGCCGCCATCCTCTACGCGCTTGCCGGACTTCTGCTTCCTTCTCAACCCCGGCCCGCCGCCGTCCTGATCTTCCTCCTCGTCGCTGGAACCGGTTCCTTGCTGCCCTCCGCCTTCTGGTCCCTCATCAGTGAATGTCTCGACCCCGCCACCATCCGGGCCAGGGTCGGCCTCATAGCCGCCGCCGGCACCGCCGGCGTGGTCTCCGGCGGACTGCTCGCCGAGCGAGCCGGCGCCTTCGGATCCGTCCCCACGATGATCCCCCTGCTCGTCCTCCTTCACCTTCTCTGCGCCTTCGCGTCGTCCCGCCTGGCGCGCTTCACTCCGGAGACCCCTCCCTCCGCGAACTCCCCTTCCGGAAGCGCACCACCCCCGCTTCGTCAGGTCCTCAACGGCGCCCCGTACCTTCTCCCCCTTGCTCTGCTCGTCCTCACCGGAACAACCGCGGCCGGATTGATTGACTATATCTTCAAAGCCCATTCCGCCGCAGTCTGGTCGAGTGACGGCGACCTCCTCCGCTTCTTCGCCGTCTTCAACACTGGCATCGGCCTCCTCACCTTCACCCTCCAGACCGGCGTCAGCCGGCGTCTTCTCGCCAGCCTCGGGATCGGCGGTACCCTCGCCACTCTACCCACCGCCACTGCCTTCGGCGCCTTCGCCGCCATGATCCTCCCCGGTCTCCCTGCCATCGGTATTGCCCGCGGCTGCGAATACGTTTTTCGCAATTCCTTCTTCCGCGCCGGCTACGAACTCTTCTCCGCACCCGTCCCGGCCGGCGCCAAACGCGCAGCCAGACCTCTCATCGATGTCGGCTTCGACCGCCTCGGCGACGGCCTGGCCGCGGCCCTTGTCCGCTTTCTGCTCTTCTCCATTCCTGCCTTCACCAGCCAGGCCATCCTGACTGCCGCCGTCCTCCTCGGCATAGCCGGCATCTGGCTCGCCCTGCGCCTCGAACATGCCTACGTCGAACTCCTCGAAAGCGACCTGCTCCGCCGCGCCCGTAACCTCGAACTCGGTGACTTCAGCGGCAGTATCCACGCATCCATCTCCCTCGCCCGGTTCCCCCAGGATCCCTCCGCCTCCGCCGGCCGGCCTCGGGATTCTGTCGGAAACCTGCGCGAGTTGACCTCCGGCGACCCGGGGCGCGCCCGCCGCGTCCTGCAGTCCTGCTCCCGCCTCGACCCGCTCCTTGTGCCTGCCGTCATCCCGCTCCTCGCCTCTCCGCATCTCCACCTCCTCGCGATTCGCGCCCTCCGCCCCCTCGCGCAGGAACACACGGGCCAACTGCTCGACCATCTGCTTTCGCCCTCCGGACCTCTCTCCGTCCGGCGACGTATTCCCCGCATCCTCGCCCATTGCCCGGGCCCGCGCGCCGCAGAGGGTCTCCTCCTCGGCCTCGATGACCCCGACTTCGAAGTCCGCTACCGCTGCGCGCAGGCCCTCTCTTCCATCGCCGCCGCCCACGGCCCGCTCGCTCTTCCCAACCACCGCATCCACGCCGCGATTCTTCGCGAGACCAGCAGAGGCGCCACCGCCTGGGCCGGTTCACGGATTGTCGATCCCGCCTCCGGCGACGAGCTTCCTGCCTCCATCCTCCGTCCGCTCGAAGGCGCCGGCTGCCTGAGCCTCGAATATGTCTTCACCCTGCTTTCCCTGATCCTCCCGCCCCATCCGTTGCGCGTCGCTTACCATGGCCTTCACGCCGCCGATCCCCACCTCCGCGGTACTGCCCTCGAATACCTCGAGAGTGTCCTGCCGCCCGATATTCAGCGCGCGCTGCGGCCTCTCCTTCCCGAGGCCCCGTCCCCGCGGCGGCAGCGGCCCGCCCGTCCGGGAACCGAAGTCGAGCAGGACCTGCTCCGCGCCGAAACTTCCATCCTTCTCCATCTGAAACAGCGCCAGCGCCGGGAATAACCGTCCCAGGCCACAATGCCCCTGGCGCGTTCGGATCAGCTGGCCGGGACGTCCTCTTCGATCGTCCGGTAGCCCATGATCGAGCCGAGCCGCTTGACCCCGCGCAGGTGATCGCCGTAAAACACCGCCCGGTGCAGCATCGGCATCGCCCCCGCATATTGCGCCAGGTCGCCCGGCTTGCCCGGCGGCACGATCGCCCCAGCACCCCAGTTGAGGAACAGGTGCCGCGCATCGCGCACCGACTGCGTGAACTGCGTCCGGCAGGCCAGCGGGCTGTTGCCCGTCTCGGTGATCTTGCCAGGGACCGCCAGCATCGTGTCCAGGTTCACCAGTTTCGCCATCGTCACCGGTTCGCCTGTCTGCCAGTGCACCTGCAGCGCCACGCCCCCGCCACTGTCGGTTTGATTGCGGATCAAATACGGCATCCGGGTACCGTCCGCGCGGCGCGTGAACGACGTGCAATGGAAGTGCACCAGCGCATTCCTGGATTCGTCCACCACCGGATCGCTGATGAAGCCCGGAGCGCGGAAGGCGTGGGCGAAGAGCAGCATCGTCAGCGTCGAATCGATATCCCCCTCGCACGCGCCCACCAGGCCCAGATCATTCAGCTTGCTGAACGTCAGGCACCCGCGCGGTGTCCCCATGCAGGCCGTGCTGCACACCCCTTGCGCCTTCTCCTCCACCATCAGCCGTTTCACGGCCAGGTAGTAGCGCGCCGAATCGATGATCTCCTCCCGGGTCGGCTCGAGGATCCCGATGGCGGGCTTGATCCAATAGTTCTCCGCCTCCTCCTCCGCCGCTTTGCGGTCAATCGAGCCCGCGATCTCAAGCACCTGCTGGTTTTTGATCGTGACGAGATCCGCCCCCAGTTTGGACTTCACCAGTCCCGGTGAACAGGCCGCCGCGGTCCCGCGCGGTCCGTCGATCGCCAGAATCCGCGTCTGTTTCATCAGCGCGGGCACCCGCAGCAGGCTCACCGCTTCGTCCAGTTCACCCCGGTCGGTCGTGGACAGCAGCAGAACTTTGCGCTCCTTCCACTGCTGGTGCCACATCCAGCCATGGCCGCTGAAGGGCTGAAAGAAGGACACCGCGGGCTTGTCCAGACCGAAATTGAGCTTTTCCAGCGTTGCATAATCGCCGCCATGGCCCGAAAGCCAGACCAGCAGCAGTCCATCCGCTCCCGCGGCGCGCGAGGCCACCTGCCCTGCGTCCGCGGGTGGAATCGTCTCGCCGCCCACGAATCGGACATCGCCCAGTCGCTTCGCGAGGCCGGCGAGATGCTCGTTCATCTTCGTGATCTCGTCCTGCCCCCAGGTCAGGTACTGGACCGTCTTCCCGGCGGCATTGGTAGTGGCGCCGGACCGGCCGATATAGAGGACGTGGATGGTGGACGGGCGCAGTTGCGGCCATTCAGCGCGGTCGCGCGTGTCCGCAAGCGCCGGCAGCATCAACCCCGCGGCGGAACCGGCGGTGAGGAATGTTCTGCGTTTGAGCTGATCGGAATTCGCCATGATGGGCCTCCCGCGCTCAAACATACGCCTTGCGGATCTGAAAGTCCAGAACCCGCGCTACATCTCTTCCCAGGGCGCCCGGCGCCGTGGATCGCCCATCCAGGTCTGCCAGGCGTAGAGCCTGCGCCGGAGGTCGATTTTTACCTCGCTGTGGGCGAAAGATCCAATCAAGTTGCGCGTTTCGCCGGGGTCGTGCTGGAGGTCGTAGAGTTCATGGGCGACGTCGATATGAGAATGGGTGACCAGTTTCCAGCGCTCGGTGCGGATCATGCGCATCGAATCCTCGAAATAGTGGTACATGTCGTAATCGCCGAAGATGGTGCTGCGCCAGGCTGTCTTTTCGCCCAGCAGCAGCGGGGTGAAGTCGCGCCCGCAAGGCTGGAAACCGTCGGGGATCGCGCCCGCGGCGCCGGCGATCCGGAGCAGGGAAGGGAAGTAGTCGAGGTTGGTGACCATCTCGCGAATCCTCGTGCCGGGGCGGACGCGTCCGGGCCAGCGAAGGTACATCGGCACGCGGACCGAGTCCTCGAACATGTTGGGGAGGCGGTTCCGGGCAGGCAACATCGAGGTGGCGTTGCCCTTGCCCAGCGCGCCGTGGTGGCCGATCATGTAGCCGTTGTCGCTGGTGCAGATGACCAGGGTATTGCTCGCAAGTCCCCAGGAATCGAGGGCGTCCAGCATCCTGCCGACGTTGCGGTCCACCGAAGCGATGCTGGCATAGTGGCCGAGGCGGCGCTTCAGCACATCCCCGACGTCGAGGCCCGCGACGTTGGGCGGTGCGAGTTGGCGGTCCGCGACCGCGGCGGTATCGGCAGCGGGCACGGGGCCGTAAGGGGAGTGCGGAGCCCGGAAATGGACGCTGGCCAGAAACGGTTGCGTCCGGTGACGCTTGATGAAGCCGAGGGCGGCGTCCGTCAGCAGGTCCGGCAGGGGCCCTTTGATCTGGCTGGTCTTCCCCTCGATCTCGAGGAAGGGGTCCATCGGGTTGTTGCCGCCCTCGAGAAAGCCCATGAATTCGTGGAAACCGCGGCGGGTGGGGTGGTGTTCCGCGCGGGTGCCGAGATGCCATTTGCCGAACAGGCCAGTGCGATAGCCGCTCTGCTGCAGCAGAAGCGGCCAGGTGGGAAATTGCTCCGAAAGGCCGAGTTCGGGTTCACGGCGATAGTCAAGGAAGTCGCGGATGCCGGTCCGGAAACTGGGTTGGCTGGTAAATAGGGAAGCCCGGGAGGGCGAGCAGACCGGTGTGGTGACAAAGGCGTTCTCGAACAGCGCCCCGCCGGCCGCGATGCGATCCATGTTGGGCGTATGGGGTTCCGGGAAGCCATAGGCGTTGGCGCCCCAGCAGGCCTGGTCGTCGGTGTAGAGAAAGAGGATGTTGGGAGGACGGTTGGCGGTGGGTTGGGCTCCGCCCAGATGGAGGGCTGGGGCGGCAGCAAAGGCGGCGGCGGACTGGAGGAGGCGCCGGCGGGTGGTCTTCATGGATTTGCCTCCTTCTGGGCCTGGATATAGAAGTGATCGAAGTAGTAGAAGAAGCCGTCCTCGGCGCCGACGAGCAAATCGAGGCGGCCATCGCCGTTGAAGTCGGCGGCGATGGGCGTGGGATTGTGACCGGCGAGTCTGGTCTTAAGAATCGGGCCTCGGAGTTGCATGACGGGCCGGGCCTGGGTCCCGATGTTTTCATACCAGGTGGGACCTTCATTGGATTCGCAGATCAGGTCGAGGTCGCCGTCGCCGTCCCAGTCGGCGAAGTCGATCTTGCGACGGCCGCTGCTGCCCGCGCGTCCGTTGGCGAGGTTCAGATAGCGCCCGCCGGCGTTGACGAAGATCCGTTCCGGGGGCATCAATTTGAGGACGCCGTTGACGCGTTGGCGGCGGTAGAGGGAGAGGTAGCCCTGGTGGTTCAGCATGACGAGATCCGGCAGGCCGTCGCCGTCCCAGTCGATGACGCGCGGGGTCGTCCGCCATTGCGTGACCAACTGTTTGCCTTCGGGTTCCCACCAGACCCAATCGGGTTTCGGCGCTTTTCCGGGCCATTCCACCTCGATGTTCGCGGCGGGCGCCAGGACGGGTTTCTCGCGAGTGCCAATATTGCGGTACCAGACCGGAGCACCCCAGATGTCGTTCACGATCAGATCAAGTCTGCCGTCGAGATCCCAATCGGCGACCCAGGGATTGGCATAGCCCCATTTTTCCTCGGCGGGTCCCTGGACGGAGCGGTTGGGCCCGGCGATGCGGCGAATCACCTGGCCGCCCGCCTGGAGGTAGCCGCGATCTTCGAAGGCGGGGATGTTGCGCGTGCCCACGTTCTCGAACCAGTGGATGTAGCCCGCGGAGTTGCCGGCGATGATGTCAAGCAGGCCGTTGCCGTTCCAGTCCACGGCGACAGGGCGCGAGAGGGCGCCGGTCTTCAGGTAGGGGTCGATCTGCTGCAGTTGATAGCCGGGTTTGAGCCGCGGTTCGTTGCCTTTGGGGGCTTCGTTCTCGAAGTAAGAGACGGTGCCGTCCTCCTCGGCAACGATGAGCGACGGGCGGCCGTCCTTGTGCATGTGAATCAACCGGGGCTGAATCATGCAGAGGTCCATCACGATCGGATTGCCGCCCGCGAGGAGGGGGACGGGGGCGTCGAGGACGCCATTGCGGT
>ERZ761609.1429-NODE-1429-length-21070-cov-34.952653_pt1 | contig 21070 bp, 20 predicted proteins | sample MGYA00511163_ERZ761609 | MGnify/ENA primary metagenome ERZ761609 (study PRJEB28899, sample SAMN02445070) | bioreactor sludge metagenome | biome: EBPR sludge | place: Australia: Brisbane, Thorneside Wastewater Treatment Plant | collected 2011-12-16 ... | reverse complement strand
GGTGCTGGCCGCGGCGCTGGGCGGGGCGGCGCTGGTGGTGGTGTTTCCGGCTGCGGTGCGGCGGGTCTTTGACGAGGTGATCCCAAGCCGGGACCTGGCCGCGCTGGGGCGGCTCTGCGCCTGGCTGGCTGCCGCGTTTTTGCTGCGCGAGGTGGTGGCCGCTTTTCGCGCCTGGTCGGCGGGTGTCTTTGAGCAGCGCATGAATCATGAGCTGCGCGCGCGGCTGCACCGGAAGCTCCTCCAGATGCCGCTCTGCTGGCATAAGCGGCGCAAAACCGGCGATCAACTCGCGCGCATGATGGATGACGCGCCGGCGGCGCAGCGCGCGGTGCTGGAGGGCGTGGAGCAGGGGCTGACCGCGCTGCTCCAAATCCTTGTCTGCGCCGGGGTCATGTTTGACACGAGTCCGCGTTATGCGCTCGTCATCCTGCTGCCTGTGCCCTTCATCGCCGCGGGCGGCTGGATTTTCTCCCGGCTGCTGGCTCCGCGCGCGGCGCGGGCCAGGGAGGCGGGCGCGCGGGTGGGCTCATTCCTGCACGAGACGCTGGCCGGCATCCGGCTGATCAAAAGCCACACGGCGGAGACGGCGCGTCAGCACGGGTTTGAGGATGTGAGCGCGGCTGCGGGGCGCGGACAACGGCGGCTGGCGGCGGCATGGGCGTTGTACAGTCCGCTGATGTGCCTGATGGGCGGCCTGGGGCTGGTGCTGCTGCTGGGCACAGGGGCGCGCGGCGTACTGGAAGGGGAAATCACCAGCGGCGAGCTGCTCAAGCTCATCCTGCTGCTCGGCTTTTTTTACGAGCCGGTGGCGCGTTTGCACGGCGTGAACCAAACCCTGGTCAGCGGCCTTGCGGGAGCGGCGCGTGTGTTTGAAGTACTGGACGCGGAGGGCGCGGAGGCGGGCAGGCTCGACTCCCCGCCGCATGCCGCGCGCGGCGAGATCCGTTTCAAAAACGTGACTTTTGGTTATGACGAGGGAATGCCTGTGATCCACGGGATCAGCCTGCATGTGCCCGCCGGGCAGACATGCGCCATTGTCGGTGTCAGCGGCTGCGGAAAGTCCACGCTCTTTGATTTGCTGGCAGGTTTTTACCGCCCGTGGTCGGGTGTCATCGAGATGGATGGAGTGTCTCTCGCCGGGCGGGACCTGGCCGCTCTGCGCGCGCGCACGGCGTATGTGATGCAGGACGCTTTTCTTTTCTCCGGCACGCTGCGGGCGAACCTGCTGCTGGCGCGGCCTGATGCCGGTGACGCGGAATTGTGGGCGGCTCTGCGCGAGGCGCGCGCGGAGGATTTTGTCAAAGCCAGGCCGGATGGCCTCGACACGGAGGTGGGCGAGCGCGGAGTCCTGCTCAGCGGCGGTGAAAGGCAGCGGCTGGCGCTGGCGCGGGCGTTTCTGAAAGACGCGCCCGTGCTACTGCTGGACGAGGCGACTTCCGCCGTGGATGCGGAGTCGGAGAGGCACATCCAGGAGGCTCTGGAGCGGCTGTGTGAAAGCCGCACCTGCATGGTCATCGCGCACCGACTGTCCACGGTGGCGCGCGCGGATGTGATCCATGTGATGAGCGCGGGGCGTGTCATCGCCAGCGGCAGCCACGCGGAGCTGCTGGAGGGCTGCCCGCATTACCGCCATCTGGCCTCGCTGTCATTTCTTTGAGCCGAGACCGGCGCCAAAGTGCGCCTCGAAATAGCCGCCGAGGGCGGTGGCGAGCTTGCGCGCGAATTCCGTGCGCTTCTCCGGCGTGTCGCGCACTCCCTCCCAAGGGCATTCGACTTGAATGGCGCTGACCGTGCCGCCATCACGCGAGCCGTGGGCCTGGATGTTGTAGCTGCCGCTGAAGTAGTCAGCGCCCTTGGGGGAGGGCAGGGCCGGGCCGGGGATGGCGGCGATGCCTTGCGCCTCAAGAAAAGAGCCGAGGCTTCGCGGGCCGCGCAGGATTTCCGAGAGCGGTCTGCCGGACTTTTCCACAAGGGCCCGGATGCTGGACCTGGAGAGCGCGTCACCGGAGTCGAGCGCGGCGTCGTCGAGGTCCAGCGTGGCGGCTCCGAGCAGGTAGCCGAGTTCCACGCGGGCCGGGTCGTGCCGGTGTCCGTGGATGTCCAGCACGAGACCCGCGCCGTGCATTTGACTGACGCGCTTGCACGCTTCGGCGGCTGCGCCGTGAAACCGCTCCCACACGGCGGCGGCCACGGGGTCGCCCTGCGAGGCCTCCTCCAGCTCGCGGTTGCAGTCAACGCGCGAGCGATGCATGAGGCAGAGAATGCTGACGGGGCGCGCGCCGTATTTCTCCAGCATGGCATCGGCGATCCGGCGGGTCAGGTCGGCGGTGTTGGCGTCGGTTAAAAATTTGCCAAACCGGCGCTCGGCCACGCCTTCAGGTTTAAGCGAGCCGCCATGCGGAGCCAGCAGGATGACGGGCAGGGTGCCGGGGTTGATTTCGACATACTTTTCCACCTCCTGCGCGCCCGCGAGGGCTGGCAGCTGGCACAGAATGGCGAAAAAGAAAAGAGGGTTGGTTCTCATGCACGCCAAGGCTGGAACATGCGCGCCGGAATGTCGAGCCACCCATTTTGGGGAGGCGTTTACTTTTTCCCGGCCAATTCAAACACCGCCAGCACGGGCCGGTGGTCGGATGCCATGTCATCGGGGACGACCTGGGAACTCACCAGCCGGAAGGCCGCCTCCGGCCTGGAGAGGATGTAGTCAATGCGCGAAACCGGCTTGTGCGAGGGCGCGGTCGGGGCGGCGGCGGGATCAAGGGCGTTGATCCAGCGTCCTTCGAGGACGCGAATGGGCTCGGCGTCAGGTTTGGCATTGAGGTCGCCTGCCAGGATGGTGCGCAGAGTGTCGCCGGGTTTGGCGAAGAGTTCGTTGATGGCATGGGCCTCGGCCACGCGGTCCTCCTCGACATTGTGCTGGAAATGCGTGCTGATGAAACGCAGCGGCTGCCCGTCCGGCGCGCGCACGGTGACGGCGATGGCACCGCGCGGATAGGTGGTCTTTTCCAGCGTGGCCTCGGTGTAGGGCAGGGGATGGATGGCCACGTCGAGGATGTGCAGTCGGGTGAGCACGGCGTTGCCGAAAAGGCCGCCCTCATAGTGCTGTGTGGGGCCGTAGCGCGCGGCCATGCCGGTCAGCTCCGCGAGCCGCAGAACCTGGTGCGCCTTGCCGGAGCGGCGCACGCCAACGTCCACTTCCTGGAGTCCGACGAGATCGGGTTTGGCGGCTTTGATCACCTCCGCCAGACGTGCCAGATCGTATTCGCCGTCATTGCCCTGGCCGTAGTGAATGTTGTAGCAGAGCACGCGCAGAGCGCGGCCCGCCTCCTGCGCGGACGAGCCGGAAAGCGACGCGGCGAGCGCCAGGAGGACGGGGACGATGAAGCGGAAACCGGAAAGGCTGTGTCTTCTCATGCCAGCGATACGGGCATCAGAGGCCTGCTCATGCGCGCGCCAGCTTGCGCCTGAGCTTTTTCAAAAGATCAGGATTGGCCTCCAATTCCTCCATCAGGAGCGTGAGCACATCCAGAGTCTGGCGGCTCATGTGGTGCTCCATGCCCTCCACGTCCTCATGCACCGTGGCGGAGTCCAGCCCGAAGCCGGAAAGCAGCCGCGTGAGCACCTCGTGCCTGCGGGCGATTTCCTGGCCGATTTTCCTTCCCGCCTCGGTCATCACCACGCCCCGGTAGCGCTCATAGACCACATAACCCTCGGCATCGAGCTTCTGGATCATGTTGGTGACGCTGGCCTGGGAGATGCCCAGGTTTTTGGCGATGTCCACCACGCGGGCGTAACCTTTCCCCGCGATCAGATTGTGAATCTGCTCGAGGTAGTCCTCGACGGCGGGCGAGTGGACATGGGCTGTGGTTTCCTGGCGCTTGGCGGGCATCGGGGACCGATAGCAGCAGGGGCCGGTGCGGGAAACGAAATTTTGCTTTGGAGAAAATAGTTTTAGGCCAGGCTAACTTTTCGCTTGCCAGATTGGCGGCGCTGATCTTTTTAGCTGGGTCTAACTTTATCATGCTCGCCTATCTCCGTTTCACCGCCTGCCTTTCCACAGTCCTCGCCGCCATGCACGCTCGCGCGTCGGAGCCTGCGCGCCCCATGAGCACGGACCGTCCGGACACGACCGAGTCCCCTTACACGGTGCCCGCCGGCATGTTCCAGATCGAGGCCAGCTTTTTCGATTATTCGCGCGATTCGGCGGACGGAAACCGTCTGCGGGAGTGGTCATGGAGCGAGATCAATTTCAAAGCCGGACTGGCGCGGAATGTGGATCTGCAAGTCATCCTCAGCGCCTGGAATGAATCCGTTTTGACCCGCCGCGGCGGCAGTGAGCGGCTCTCCGGAGTCAGCGATGTGACCGTCCGCTTGAAGACCAACCTCCTGGGCAATGACGAGGGGAGGTCCGCCTTTGGTCTCATGCCCTATGTGACGATTCCAAGCGGCAGTGGTGTGAGCGCGGACGCCTGGCAGGGCGGTTTGATCGCTCCCTTTGCCTTTGAGGTGAATGACCGCGTCTCGCTCGGTCTCATGGCCGAGGCGGACCTGGTCTATGACGAGGACACGGGCGGTCATGACCTGCAGTGGCTGCACTCGGCTACTGTGGGAATCGCGCTGACGGAGCCGCTGGGCATGTATCTGGAGCTGGTCGGCATCGCGGGAGAGGACACAAACTACCAGGGCATTTTCAATGCAGGCCTCACATTTGCAGTGAGTGATGATCTCGTCTTCGACGCGGGTGTCCGCATCGGACTCAACCGGCCCGCTCCGGACTTCGGCGTCTTCACAGGAGTCAGCTTTCGCTTTTAATTCCCAACATGAAACACCTCCCCCCCCTGCTCGCCACCGCGCTTTGTCTCGCCTCCTGCGGCCCCGCGCCTGAAGCGCCTGCCGATGGCAAAAAGCGCGTCCTAACAACCTTCACCATCCTGCAGGACATGGCGCAAAACGTGGCCGGTGACGCCGCCGTCGTCGAGTCCATCACCAAGCCCGGCGCGGAGATCCACGACTATGAGCCGACACCGATGGACCTCGTGAAAGCGCAGCGCGCCGACCTGGTGCTGTGGAACGGGCTCGGCCTGGAGCGCTGGTTTGAAAAATTCCTCCAGCAGGTGAAGGACGCGCCCGGCGTGGTGCTCAGCGAGGGGGTGGAGCCGATGGGCATCGGTGAGGGTCCCTACACGGGCAAACCAAACCCGCACGCCTGGATGTCGCCCGCCAACGCTGTCATCTATGTCGAAAACATCCGCAAGGCGCTGGTGAAGCTCGATCCCGCAAACGAGGCCGCCTACAGCGCCAACGCCGCCGCTTACACGGAGAAAATCCGCGCTGTGGACGAACCGGTGCGGAAGACCCTCGCCGCTATTCCTGAGGAGCAGCGCTGGCTCGTCACCTGCGAGGGCGCGTTCTCCTACCTCACGCGCGACTACGGTTTGAAGGAACTCTATTTGTGGCCCATCAATGCCGACGAGGAAGGCACGCCGCAGCAGGTGCGCAAGGTGGTGGACACGGTGCGGGAGAAGAAGATCCCCGCCGTCTTCACGGAAAGCACGATCAGCGACAAAGCCATGCTCCAGGTGGCCAAGGAGACCGGCGCGCGCTTTGGCGGCACGCTTCATGTGGACTCGCTGACCGAAGCTGACGGACCTGCACCGACGTATTTGCAGTTGTTGCAAGCCAATGCCGACACCATCGTGAAGGCGTTCACGCAGCCTTGAAATCCATGCACGCCACCGCCCCGCCGCTCTCCATTGAGGTCGCCGACGTGACTGTGGCTTATGCGAATGGGCACATCGCGCTGCGGGACGCCACCTTCAGCCTCGGCGCGGGCACCATCTGCGCGCTGGTGGGCGTGAACGGCAGCGGCAAGAGCACGCTATTCAAGTCGGTCATGGGCTTTCTGCGGCCCGCCAAAGGGCGGGTGCGCATCGCGGGCATGGAGGTGGCGCAGGCGCGCAAACGCCAGCTCGTGGCCTATGTGCCGCAGGCGGAGGAGGTGGACTGGACCTTCCCCGTGAGTGTGTGGGATGTGGTGATGATGGGCCGCTACGGCCACATGAACTTCCTGCGCATCCCGCGCGCGGAGGACCGGCGCCTGGCGCTGGAATGCCTGAAGCGCGTGGGCATGGCGGACTTCGCGGAGCGGCAGATCGGCGAGCTTTCCGGCGGGCAAAAAAAGCGCGTCTTCCTGGCGCGCGCGCTGGCCCAGCAGGGGCGCGTGATCTTGCTCGACGAGCCTTTCACCGGTGTGGATGTGCAGACGGAGGCGGCCATCATCGAGCTGCTGCGTGCGCTGCGGGATGAAGGCCACATCATTCTGGTCTCCACGCACAACCTGGGCAGCGTGCCCGAGTTTTGTGATCATGTGGTGCTCATCAACCGCACCGTGCTAGCCTCCGGCCCCACCGAGGAGGTCTTCACCGAGGACAATCTCAGCCGCGCCTTCGGCGGCGTGCTGCGGCAGTTCCACTTCGAGCACAGCACCATCCAGGACCACGACGGCCGCACGGTCAAGCTGCTCACGGATGATGAGCGTCCGCTCGTCTTCGGCAAAGGCGGCCATCTCGAATACACCGAGCGTCAGGGCCGCGAGGGGATTGTGGAGCGCCGTGAGAAACAGGAGGGCGCCTGACAGCCGGGAGGCGGAGAAAGGGTTGCCGCCTTGCGGGAAGGGGCTACCATGAAAAACCAATCGGGCCGGCTCCGGCACGCCGAATCTAACAATGGATCTGCAAAAATTTCTTTTTCTGGCCGCCGCCGTCGTTTTCGGCCTTGCTTGCCGCAGTTTTGACAACCGCTATCTCCTGAAGCTGGGCTGGCTGTCCTATCTGGGTGCTTCTTATCTGGCAGGCTTCTTTTTGACCGGCAGCCATGTGGCCGGGGCGTTCGGGGTGTCCTTGTGGTTCCTGCTGCCGTGGGTGGAGATCGTGGGTTATGTACGGTTTCTGCGGTTCCCGGAGCGCAGCGAGGTGAAGCACCGCTTCGCCCCCTCGCAGGAGGTCTTTCCGGAGTTGGAGGAACTGACGGAGGACATGATCGAGGAGGGGTTTGAGAAGGTGGAGGACACGGGCTGGAATTGGGGCGGCGCGGATCACTTTGTGCGGCTTTTTGCGCATGAGGAACGGCGCGCGCAGGCCGCCATCACGCAAGTGCGGTTTGAGAAGATAGACATTGTTTTCTCCTATGTCAGCGTCACCTCGCGCGCGTTGGACGGGCGCATTTTCACCACCACGAACTACCCTTTTGCCCCGGCGATGCGTTTCGTCCCCGGCCAGATTGTGAACCGGGAAGTGCATTTGGACACGCTGGGTGAGATGATGAGCAGCCACGAGGACTTTCTCGACGCGCATGGCCTGGGTCAGGAGGACCTGGAGGAGGCTGACCCGGAAAATCTGGCGTCTGTCATCGAGCGTGATCTTGGCGCGCAAATCGAGCACAATCTAAAAATCGGCGTGCTGGAGCCGGCTGGCGAGGACGGCGTGCGCTACTCGTGGCGCGGCTGTTTTTACCTGTGGTTCGAGGCGGTGAAGGACATGGTGCGAGTCTGATCCAGGACGCTGTTTGAAGCGCGACCGCATTCCCGCTTGGCAGCCCGCGCGGCCTTGTGCTAAGGGCCGCCATGCCCAGAACCGACGGCCGCCTCCCCGACCAGCTCCGCCCGGTCGAGATTTTTCTCGACATCGCCCCGCACGCCACCGCCTCCGTGCTCATCGGCTTCGGCCGCACGCGCGTCATCTGCGCGGCCACGATCCAGGACGAGGTGCCGCGCTGGATGAAAGTGCAGGGCGTGCCCGGAGGCTGGCTCACCGCCGAGTACTCGATGCTGCCGTACTCGACCCTCGATCGCAAAGAACGGGACAGCTCGCGCGGCAGGCCGGACGGTCGCGGCATTGAAATTCAGCGCCTCATCGGACGCAGCCTGCGCGCCGTGGTGGACCTCAAGAAACTCGGCCAGCGGACTCTGTGCATTGACTGTGATGTGCTCCAGGCCGACGGCGGGACGCGCACCGCTTCGATCACCGGCGCGTGCATCGCGGCCGCCATCGCCTTCAACCGCCTGCTGGAAAAGGGCAAGCTCACCCAGCAGCCGCTGACCAAAAAAGTCGCCGCCATCAGCGCCGGCATCCTCAAGGGTGAGACGCTGCTCGACCTCTGTTACGAGGAGGACCGCGACGCCGATGTGGACTGCAACCTCGTTCTGACCGAGGACGGCGAGTTTGTCGAAATCCAGGGCAGCGGCGAGGAGGCCACCTTTACCCAGGCACAGATGGATGCCATGCTTGTACATGGGCGCAAGGGCGTGATGGAATTGTGCGCCCTGCAGCAGAAGGCCATAGAGGGCGGGATGAAACCCGCCGCACCCGCCGATCTGCAAAACCTGGCGGACTTTTACGGCAAGAAAAGCTGAGCGGGCCGGCAAAAGCCGCACAAAATAGCAGGCGCGATTTTTTCCACCATCCCAACCCGGCCATGAAACTTGAAACCCTCTGCCTTCACGGCGGCCAGCAGCCCGACCCAGCCACCGGCGCGCGCGCCGTGCCGATCTACCGCACCGCCAGCTATGTCTTCAAAAACACGGAGCATGCGGCGAACCTTTTCGCGCTGCGCGAACTGGGGAACATTTATACCCGGCTGATGAATCCGACGACGGACGTGCTGGAGAAGCGCGTGGCTTTGCTGGAAGGCGCGCCGGAGATGGGTGGACTGGGCGTTGCCAGCGGCACCAGCGCGGTGTTTTACTCCATCATCAACCTGGCGCAGGCGGGTGACAACATTGTCTCCGCCCGCAACCTTTACGGAGGCACTTACACGCAGTTCAATGACATCCTGCCCGCGCTGGGCATCACGGTGAGATTTGTGGACAGCAATGACCCGGAGAATTTCCGCAAGGCGGCGGATGACAAGACACGGGCTTTTTTCTGCGAGACGGTGTCGAACCCGGCGCTGGAAATCGCCGATTTGGAGGCACTCTCAAAGATCGCCCGCGAAAACGGCGTGCCCCTCATCGTGGACAGCACCTTCAGCACGCCCTACCTCACGCGCCCGCTGGATCATGGCGCGGACATCGTGGTGCATTCGTTGACGAAGTGGTTCGGAGGCCACGGTGCCGGCATCGGCGGCGTGGTGGTTGACAGCGGCAAATTCAACTGGGCAGCGGGAAAACATCCGCTCTATACCACGCCGGACCACAGCTACCACGGCCTGCGCTGGGGCATGGACCTGCCCGCGCCGCTGCTGCCGCTGGCCTACATCCTGCGCATGAGGACGGTGCCGCTGCGGAACCTGGGCGCGTGCATCGCTCCGGACAATTCGTGGTTCCTGCTCCAGGGCATCGAGACTCTGCCGCTGCGCATGGAGCGGCACTGCGAGAACGCCCTGGCCGTGGCACGGCATCTGAAAAAGCATCCGCGCGTGACCTGGGTGCGCTTTCCCGGCCTGGAGGATGACCCGCAGCACGCGGCCAGCCGGAAATACCTGCGCGGCAAGGGCGGCTCGATGGTCGTCTTCGGCATCAAAGGCGGACGCGAGGCCGGGGCGCGCTTCATTGACAGCCTGAAGCTCTTCTCCCACCTCGCCAATGTGGGGGATGCCAAGTCGCTCGCCATCCATAGCGCCAGCACCACGCACAGCCAGCTCAATGAGGAGCAGCAGGCCGCAGGGGGCATCACGCCTGACTTGGTTCGCTTGAGCATCGGCTTGGAGCACATGGACGACATTCTTGCCGACCTCGACCAGGCGTTGGAGGCAGCGGCTTGAACTGCTGCCGTTCCCGGGTTTAACCCTCCCAGCTTTTCCCGTCCCAGGCAATCATGCGCCGCAGCATGGCGACGGTGGCCGCATTGAAAGCCTGAAACAGTGCCTCGCCCTTTTCCGCCGAAGCCGCCCGAGGATCACCAACATGTCCGGGCGCGCTGCGATCCGGCATAGTCCAGCCGCGCGCGGCGGGTTCGAAGGGGCAGCCAAAAGGTACTTCCACAGCTTGTGCGTGGCCTTTGACCAGATGCGGAGACAAACGCAAAATCATCGAGGTCTCCCACTCGCAAGCGTGTCCCATTTGTCGTTGAGAAAGGCCGGGATGGGCCTCATGAGCATGAGGCGCCAGATTCCAGTAGGTGGCAAAGAGCAGGAGCAAGTCCTTCCGCTCACGGTGCCTTTGTCGGACTTCGAAGATTGCCTGACGGCCTGGCACGTCGTTGCCACCATGACCATTGAGGATGAGCAGCCGAGTGAAGCCGTGGGCAATGAAATTTTCCAGCAGACCACAGAGGAGGTCGAGATAGACGCGCGGACCAGCGGAGAGCGTGCCGGGGAAATCCAAGTGATGATGCGAGTTCCCCAGCCATTGCAGCGGCGCGAAGAGCGCGCTTCCGCGCAACTCCTCCTCCGTGCGGCGGGCGATCTCGCCCATGAGAAGCGAGTCGGTGAAGAGCGGCATGTGGCGCCCGTGCTGCTCCAGGGCGGCGACGGGGAAGACCACGGGGGTGTGCCTTGGCAAAGCGGCCACCTCAGGCCAGGTCATCTCGGCGAGTTGCATGGAGATTCAACGCCGCGCCAGCGCGCGATGATTCAGCAAGGATGCCTCAGCCCGCCTCGCCTGCCTTCTCCCCGGCGAGCTTCGCGGCGCGCTCGGCGAGTTCGATGTGGAACTGCTCGGAAGTCGGCTCTGCCCCCTTCGTGCGGGTGCGGGCGAACCAGTCGGCGAAGATTTCCCCCGGCTGGCGCTCCGCAATGAAGGCTTCGAGGATGGCGCGGACTTTGCCGGGGATCTCCTCGCCGGTGACGGACTTGAATTCGAGGCCGGCGAGCGTGTCGCCGCGGATGCTGCCGCCGACGAACATGGCCCACTTGTTCGGCGCGCGGCCCACGAAGCCGAAGTCGGCGTTGTAGGGGCGGCCGCAGCCGTTCGGGCAGCCGGTCATGCGGAAAAGGATCGGCTCATCCACGATGCCGAGTTCCTGGAGCATGGCGTCAAACTGATCCATGAAGCCGGGAAGGGCGCGCTCGGATTCGCTCAGCGCGAGGCCGCAGGTGGGCAGGGCCACGCAGGCGTGGGCCACCTTGCGGGCACGGGTGAAGCCGGCCTCGTCGGCGTGGACGACACCGTGCTTTGCCAGGATGGCATTGACCTGCTCCTTTTGCTCCGGCGCCACATCGGCGATGATGAGGTTCGTGTTTGGCGTGACGATGAAGGGCAGGTCGAGCCGGGTGGCGATCTCGGCGAAGGCGCCGCGGTATTGCGGGCCGTTTTCGGAGTTCACGATGCGGCCCATGCTCACATAGACGGCGCAGTAAAGCTTGCCATCCCCCTGCTCATGCCAGCCGAGGGTGTCCTCAACACTGTCAAATTTCAGCTCCTTCGGCGGGAAGGTCTCGATGCCTGGCAGACGGCGCACGACCTCGGCGCGGAAGGCTTCGATCCCCATGCTCTGCACCGTGTATTTGAGACGCGCGTGCTTGCGCTCGGCGCGGTTGCCATGGTCGCGCTGGGTGGTGACGATGGCCTCGCAGGCGTCCACCACATGGGCGCGCTTCACATACAGAAGCGGCTGGGCGAGGAAGGGGCGCGTGGCGAGCTGGCCGTGGCTCATGCCGAAGCCGCCGCCGACGGTGATGGTGTAGCCTTCCACCCGGCCCTCCACCACATGCGGGACAAAGCCCACGTCCTGGGAGAAAACATCCACGTCATTGCAGGGCTGGATGGCCACGCCGATCTTGAATTTGCGCGGCAGATAGACCTTGCCGTAGATGGGGTCGTCGCCTTCGGGGGCCTGGGTCGCCTCGCGCACGGCGGGGTTTACCGCGGGGTCCTTGATCCATTCCGGCTCCACTTTTTCCCCGTCGAGCCAGATGTCGGCGTAAGCGCTGGAGCGCCACAAAAAGCGCTGGCTGATCTCCTCGGTCAGGCGCTGCGTGTCGGCATGGACGGCGTCTTTGACCGGCGCGGCCGGTCCCATCGTGTTGCGCACCACGTCACCGCAGGCGCCCATGGTGCTCAGGCCGCTGTGGCAGACGTTGTGGATGACTTCTTTCAGCCCGCCTTTGAGCACGCCGTGGAGCTGGATGCCCTGGCGGTTCGTCAGGCGCATGTTGCCGAAGGCTTTCGTGCAGAGTTCGTCATGGATCATCCACTGCTTCGCCGAAATGCGGCCTCCGGGCATCTTGCTGCGGATCATGAAGCTCCAGGCTTTTTCCTGCTTGGCTTTCACGAGTGCGGCGCGGCGGTCGCGGTCGTCCTGCTGGTAGGAGCCGTGGTGTTTGAGCAAAATGTTGCTGTCCTCCGGGATGTTCGGTGTGCTGGTGTCGGCGAACAGCTCGGCCAACTGGCCGCGGAGGCCGGCGGAGGTGAGCTTGATGTCTTCAACGGAGGCTTTGCTCATGGGGGTGGGTGCTTGAGGGTGGAAAAAGGCGGGCAGTCTCGCAGAGTGTACCTCGAATGCAAGGACAGGCAAGCATTAATACCATATTGTCTATCTGTTTTATATGGAAATTGTCATCCGACTGAAATTCCTCATTTTCAATCTGCATAGACCCAAGATGCGTGCTCGCCTGGCCGGTGATCTGCGCTAAAATTCGCATTCCAGTCCAGAATTTTGAATGGCCGTCCCCAATTCCAGCACTTTTCCCTCTCTCCAGGAGCTGTCGGCCTGGCTGCCAGCCTTTGAAGTGCTGCGGCGCCTGGAGTCGGGCCGGGACAGCGCTGTTTATCTGGCGCGGCAGACGGCTTTGGAGCGGCTGGTGGACATCCGAGTCATGCGGAATCCCGGCGGTCAGGAGGAGTCCCTCATGCTGGCCCGGCTGCGGGCGCGCGCCAAGCTGGTGCATCCGAACTGCGTGGCGGTCTACGATGTGGGCAAATCGCCCGCCGGACTCTGGTACCTAATCAGCGAGCACATCGAGGCGCGCGCCATTGCCGAGCAGATTCAAGGCAGGGAGATCACGCCCAAGACCGCCTTCACCCTGGCGCTGCCGCTTTGCTCCGCGCTGCAGGCGGTCCATGACCACGGCCTGCACCACGGCGCGCTCAGCCCGCGGACCGTGCTTATTACCTCGGCGGGACAATTGAAGCTCACCGGCATCGGCATGGCAAGGCTGGAGACCGGCGAGCTGACCTGGATTCATGGCGACACCAGCAGCAAAGCCGCCGATATTCGGGCTCTCGGGGCCACTCTGCATGAAATGTTCGCCCGTCAGCCGCCATCCCCGGATGGCCGCACCGCGCGCGAACTGCCGCCCGCCTTTGCCCTCGTTCTCCGGCGCTGTCTGGAAACCGATCCTGCCCGCCAATACACCAGTGCCGCGCAAGCTGGTCATGCCCTGCTCGACGCCCGCCAGGCAAAGCCCAAAAAAGAAGCCGCCGCACCCAAGGCCGCCGACGCTCCTCCGGCGAAAGACTTTTCTCAGCCTGCCGCCACCCCGCCCGCGCGCCGTCCCGTGCCGCCACCGCCGCAGCCCATCCAGCGCCAGGGCCGCACCTTCATGCAGAAGCTCGACGCCTTCCTTTGGGACGGGCTCAAAGTCGGTCTTCACCTCACCGTCACCCTGGTCAGCATCGGCAGCCTCGTGGCATTGTATTTGTTCAAAGACCGCATCGTCATCGAGGAGCGCATCGAACGGCCCGGCGCCCTGCCCCCAAATGCGGCCGCGCAGATCGAGGAGCCGCCCATCCCCGCCGCCGTCATGGGCGCCCTGCCTGCCGCTCCCACCCTGCCGGTCACGCCCGCCGTGCCTTCGCCCTCGGCGGCCCCCATCCGCCTGCCCGCCGCGCCGGATCCCCTGGAGCAGCTCCGCGCCCAATACACCCTCACCGTGCAGGACGCCGCCCAGCAGGCTCTGAACAAGCTTCTCTTCGACGACCTGCCCCACCTCCAGCGCGAGCTCACCCTTCTGCAAAACGGCTCCGAAATCCCCGACCTCGACGAGCCCACCCTGCCTTCTTCCCTGAAGCAGCTCCGCCAAAACTACCGCGAAGCCCGCGCCCGCATCCTCGCTCCAAAACAAGCGAAGTGAAACCGCGCTGGATGTTCTTCATCCCGGCAGTGCCATTGCCCAGGCTCCCATTGCTTGAGGCGCGCATTCGACAGCCAGCTTGCCACTCCGGACTTCTCGCATCTTCGAGTGATCACTGCCTCGCCCGATAACTCGCCCTCACCGTGTCCGGAAGCCACGCCCCCCAGGTGTCCTGGAAATACACCGGAACATCATTTTGCCTGCAGACCCGGATGGTGTGTCCGGTTCCTCCGGCCTCCGGGTCAGACGGGTCCACCCAAAACAGTGCCGCCACCGGTCTGACCAGCCGCCCCTCGATTCCCAGCACTTTGAGGGTGTCCCTCACCAGATAAGCCGCCTTGGCCCCGCCTTTACCGGACCTGCCGTACTGCGCGATGAGGCGCTGGTTTCCTGGTGTGGCCTGCACGGTTTGCGCCAGCAGTTCCGGTTCGCGCAGCCGGTCGGCGTCGCATGGCGCCGCATAATCCGCTCCCAGCACACGCGCTTTGTGCCGGTGCCCCGGGTAAGGCGTCACCACCTCAAGCCTGGCCGGGTCCACCATTGCCACGCCCTCGGCGAAAGCCGCGTCGCTTCCCTCCGCGTTGCCCGAACGAAAACGCCCCGCTGGAAACTGCTCGGCCAGGAATCTGCCCATGCGCACTGCTTTGACTGCATCGGCAGGCGTGATTGAGCGCCGTCCCTCAAGCAGGACCACGGGTTCAGCGTGGAGTTTGAGAAGCGCGCAAAAGTCAGTCCAGGACGTCATGAGGAGGAGGCAGGTATATCACAGGGCAGAGCTTTTTCGAAACTCAGAATCAGCGGTTGGAAATCGCTTCCACAGTGAGGCTTGATCAAGCATGCGCAAGTTTGAATTGACAGTAACACTGTCACTAACATAACTCATTCTATGAACCTCTCCGTGGACCAGCTCGCCGACCGCGTCACTGACTGGTGCGCGCGACATCGCGTCGTGCCCGCCAACGGCCAGGCCGCCACTGCCACGACGGTCCGCACCCTGCGCTACTACCGGACGACGGGAGTCCTTGATGCGCCCGCCGAGGGTGGCGGCATGGGCTATGGCGAGCGGCATTTTCTGCAGGCGTGCTCCGTGAGGGTGCTTCAAGCGGAAGGATTGCCACTCAGCCGCATCCAGTCACTCCTGTTTGGCCGCAGCGATGACGAACTGCGCGCCATTCTCACCAGTGCGGAGCAGGGCAACGCTCCGCATCTTCCTGAACCCGCCGCCGCGCCCGTTCAGCCAGAGAGCTGGCAGACTTACCCGCTCGGCCCCGACTTCCTCATCGCCCGCCGCCCCGGCCAGCGCATCACACCTGCCCAGATTTCCGCCATCCAAGCCATCCTCCAATCATCCGAAAACTAACCGCATCCCCATGAAAACCTTCGGCCTCATCTCCCAACTCGCGCAAACCCGCGTCACCCTCCCGCTCATCCACATCGAAACCCGCTTCCGCGTCACGGGCGAGTTCGCCGCCGTGGAGATGGACCAGGTCTTTGAGCAGACCGCCCGCGAGCCGCTCGATGTCACTCCGTTGCGCGTCCAGCGGCCCAAGGCGTCATGCACCGTCGAGCGTGGCGGGTATTCCTTGGGCAGCATGCGCCACTGGCAGCCGGTTTTCAGCAGGTAGCGCAGGGCATTGAAGCAGGCTCGCGCGGATGCCTCGCTGGCGACACGTTCCCTGCCTCGCGGTTTGCCCTCGGCGCACAGCTCCGCTTTGACGAGTTCCCACTCTTCGTCGCTCACATCACTCGGATAGTTTTTTCCCATCCGCCTTCTTTACAGCTTCTCCAGCTTTTGTCACATTTGCCGGACAGGCTCTTAGTGGCTACATTGGCTGCTGAGCCAAAAGCCCGGGCTGGCGGCTGAACGCCGTCTGGCAGCCCGGGGGCAAACACCTGTTCATGGGTTGATTCATGACTGGACTTTCCCGCGCAGGCAAAGGCAACCGCCCCTTCCGCGTCGAGAAAAAATTCCGCACCTGAAATCTTCTGCCGGACTCCAGATGACTCGGATTCCAGATGGCTGGCATCTCGAACCGAAGCATGTATGGGATTAGTCATGGAACTCCAAGACTGCCGCCAATAGCATTCCGCATGACCGGCATTTCCAACAGGCTGAAATCTCAAGCCACGAACAGCATGAACCATCCACGACCCGCATGAAAAGCCGGCAAATCCTCCGAGCCGCGTTCGCGCTCATTCTTTGCACCGGATGGACTCCGCAGAGTTTTGTGCCCCGGCTCAATGACGCCGGCCGGGCCGGGAATGGAACGACCTTGCTGCCCGTGCGCGGAGAACCGCTGCCCCCCGGAAAAAACGCGCTCTGGTGCGCCACTCTGCAAATGGCATGGGACAAGGCTTGCGGAGACTTCGGTGGTCCCATTCGTCTGCTGCCGGCAAGCCCGGCGGCCGAGGCTCTGAACCGTGGACGCTTCAATCCCGCATGGATTGACAACGAATCGGTGCTGACATTTGGCGGCCTTGCAGGAGATGGAGTGCTTGATGCAATCGAAAAGGGCATCAAGACGCGCGGATGGCCCGCCTCAAGAATGGTTCCCGCGTTGCGCAAAGACATCCTGCCTGGAGACCTCGTCTTCCATGCTGTTCTGAGCAAGAGCCTGTCTTTCCCGGAACCCTTTGCCAAACTCGGACACACCAGGGTCGGGCGAAAAAGCACCTCATGGTTCGGCTTCCACCCGCAACTGTTGGAGGCGAACCGGCTGCGCGAGCAAGTTCGCGTGCATGACTACCAATCCGACGAAAACTTTGTCATCGAGCTGGCGAGCAAGAACAGCCTTGACCAGCTCATCCTGGCCAGGATCGACACTCCGCCGCGCAGTTTGGATGCCGTATCCAAACAACTCATCTCCCGCCTGAAACGCGCCGCGCCGCACGCCCTGCCCGCCGATGTGCTTGCCGTGCCCAACATCGTCGTGGATGAAAAAAACTCGTTCCCGCAGATCGAAGGCAGGAAGGTTGCCGGCAGCGGCATATACCTGCGCCGCGCCCTGCAAACGGTGGATTTCCGCATGGATGAAAAAGGCGTCAAACTCCGCAGCGAGGCTTCCATCGCCTTCGGTTGCTCGGCTCACTATTCCACAGGTCAACCCAGGCTGTTTATCCTCACCCCGCCCTTCGCCCTGCTCATGAAACGGACCGGCGCGCCGGAGCCGTATTTCATCGCCTGGATTGCGAATCTGGATGCGCTGGCGGATTGACGCCGGAAACGCCACTGTGTCTTTTTCGTCACGTTATTCGCCTTTGGATTCAGGGCTTTTCCGGCACCTGTCAGGCGTGTTTTTATCCCGACTCACAGCCGCTTTTCGCCTGCTTTTGCCCGTTTTTGCCCTGGCCGCCTCCGTCCAGGCGCAGACTCCCGCCAGCGCCACGAAGGACTACCTGGCGCTGTCCAGGGAGCTGCTGAACAAGTATTACGAGACCCAGAAACTGCTCGCCAGGGAGGAGGCCGACTGGCGCGCGGGGAGGGACATCCTCACCAGCCGCATGGCCCTGCTGGAGGCGCAGCTCAAGGAGCTGGCGGAAAAGACCGCCGAGCAAACCAAGACCATCTCCACCAACGACACCGAGCGGGAAAAGCTCGACGCGCAGAACCAGGAGCTGAAAGCCAGCCAGGACCTCCAGCTCGCCAGCATCGAGAAGCTGGAAACCCGCGTCCACGCGCTCTGGCCCCGGCTGCCGCTGTATTTGAAGGACAAGCTTCAAGGCCAGTATGACCGCCTGCCGAAGGCCGAGATGAAGAAGGAGGACATCAAAGCCTCCACCGGCGAGCGCTTTGTCAACGTGCTCGTCATTCTCAACGAGATGAACAAGTTCAACAGCGACGTGCTCGTCATCAACGAGCGCCGCAAGGTCAAGGACGGGCGCGAGATCGAGGTGCGCGTCATTTACTTCGGCCTGGCCGCCGCCTACTTCGCCGGCAGCGGCGAGACGGGCGACGTGGGCGGCATCCTCATCCCCGGCAAGGACGGGTGGGAGGCCATGGAGGACTCGACAATGGCCCCGCTCATCAATGAAGTCATAGCCATGAACAAGGGTGAGAAGGTGGCCGGCTTCGTCTCCCTGCCCGTGAAGGTGCGCTGAAACACACTCCTTTTTCTTTGATCCCGATGAGACACAGCCTCTGCCTCTCGCTTTCCCTCGCGCTCGCGCTTTCCGCCGCCGCGCAGACCACGAATCCCCTGCCCAAGGTGGCGGAGGATTTCCAGAAGAAGCTCGACGCCGTCACGCGCCAGCTCGCCACCACCCGCTCCCAGATCGAGGAGGAAAAGGTGCCGATGACCAGGCAGCTCAACGAGCTGGACGACAAGGTCATCGAGGCACGCAAGGAATACGACCGCGTGCTGCGCATCGCCGACACGCGCCAGCTCGACGTGACGAACCTGCGCGCGCAGATCAAGGCCAAGGAGGACCAGACCAACTACATCGCCAACGCGGTGGACGAGTTCATCCGCAACATGGAGACGCGCCTGCACATCTCCGAGGCGCAGCGTTACGGGGACACCATCACGGCAAGGAAAAACGCCGCCAACAACGCCAACCTCAGCGCCGAGGAGCGGCTGCAGGCGCGCATGGACCTGCTCATGCTCGCGGTGGACCGCCTGGAGGATGTGCTCGGCGGCACCATCTTTGACGGCAGCGCCGTGGAGGGCAAAAGCGGCATCGTCTCCGAGGGCAAGTTCCTGGTCATGGGGCCGCTGGCCTTTTTCGCCGGCAATGACGGCAGGCACATGGGCCTGGCCGACCTGCGCCTCGGCAGCCTGGAGCCGGCGATCCTGACGCTGCCGCCCGAGACACGGCCCGAGGACATCCGCACCACGCTGGCCGCCGGAGAGGGCAGCCTGCCGGTGGACTCCACACGCGGCTCCGCCTTCAAGATCGAGGAGACGAAGATGACAGTGTGGCAGGAGTTTCTCAAAGGCGGTCCCGTCATGTGGCCGATCGGCATTCTCGGTGCCGTGGCTCTGCTGGTCGGCCTCGTCAAATGGCTCCAGCTCTGGCTCGTGCGCCGCCCCGGCCACCGGCAGATCTCCGCTTTGCTGGAGCATCTGGATGCCGGGCGCTTCCAAGAGGCGGGCGCGATTGTCCGCAGGACCGGCGGGCCTGTGGGCAGGATGCTCGACGCCGTGCTCAAGCACTACCGCGACCCGGTGTCCATGATGGAGGAGTCCATGTTCGAGCGCGTGCTGGACGCCAAGACGCGGCTGAACGCCTACATCCCCTTCATCAAGATCGCCGCCGCCGTGGAGCCGTTGCTCGGCCTGCTCGGCACCGTGACCGGGATGATCAACACCTTCAAGCTCATCACCGTCTTCGGCACGCAGGACGCCTCCACCTTCTCCTCCGGCATCTCCGAGGCGCTGCTCACCACCGAGTGGGGTCTCATCACCGCCATCCCGTGCCTGCTCATGGCCGCCTTTCTCGCGCGCATGTCGAAGGCCATCCAGGACGACATGGAGAAGCTCGGCGTGCGCATCCTGAACCACCGCAACGCCAAAGACATCCTCGGCGCCGCACCGCGCGCCTCCGAGCCACCGGCCAAAGACGACCCCGCCCCCGGCGCGCTGCCCGCTCCCGCTGTGTGACGCCCCAGGCCCGGCACCCCCGGCAAGACGATGACTTTCCCCCTGCTCGCCTCCCTGACCGACTCCCTGCCCGAGGGCGCGCGCGCCTACTTGCAGAGCGCGCTCGAACTCTGGGACGCCGGCGGCTGGGGCATGATCCCGCTCAGCCTCACCGCCTTCGTGCTGTATGCGAAGTGCGGCGACATGTTTTACACCTTCTTTCTCATCCACTACCGCCAGCGCAAATACTTCGGCGGCCGGCAGCTCATCAGCCGGCTCGGAGCCGACAGCGCCGCCTCCATCAGCGCCTGGCGCAGCGCCCAGCGCTACCTGGACTTCCACGAGGTGCGCCTGCGTGACGAGGCCGGTTATGATGAAGTCATGGCCGCCTTCGAGGAGCTGCGCGCGCACGAGCTGCCGCCGCTGGACCGGGATTTGAAATTCATCACCGTCGCGATCGCCGCCGCTCCCCTGTGGGGACTGCTCGGCACCGTCACCGGCATGCTCACCACCTTTGACGGCCTGTCCAAAGGCGGCGGCGGCGAGGGCACCATGAACGTCGTCGCCGGGGGCATCTCCGAGGCGCTCATCACCACCGAGACGGGCCTCATGATCGCCCTGCCGGGTTACTTTCTGCATTACCTGCTGACCAGCCGCCGGGCCAGGTTCGAGGCATTCATCGAGCACCTGCAAAACGCCTGCGGCCAGCGCGCGCTCAAGCGCCACAAACAGCACGCCTGAAACCGCCGCACGCACCACCACCCACACGCACCATGGCCAGAAAATTCGGAAGCTCCAACGACGGCGAGGACGACGCGGCGATTGACATCTCCCCCCTCATTGACTGCATTTTCATCCTCCTCATCTTCTTCATCGTCACCACCACCTTCGTGGAGGAGACCGGCATCGAGGTGGACAAGCCGCAGGCCGCCTCCGCCAGCGACCTGGAGAAGCAGAGCGTCATGATCGCCATCACCTCCGAGGGGCAGATCGTCTATGGCGGCAAGGAGATCGGCATGACCGGCGTGCAGCCCACCGTGCGCCGCTTTGTCGAAAAGGAGGAGTCCACGCCCGTCATCATCCAGGTGGATGAAAAAGCCCCCTCCGGCCTCTTCGTGCGCGTCATTGACGAGGCCAAGCTCGGCGGCGCGCTCAAAGTCTCCGTCTCCACACGCAAGTAACCGCGCCATGCCGCAGCCGCATCCAGAAGCCACCACGGGGAAGCGCAAAGGCGCGGGCCTTTGGGTGCTCGTGCAGTTGCTCTTCATGCTCGGTTACGGCCTCGTGCTGACCGTCTTCGTCTTCGGCATCATCCCCTATCTCCAGATCGTCACCGGCGGTGGCAAAAAGGACATGCTCGTGCGCTCCGTGGCCGCCATCTCCGCCCCGCCGCCGCCCGACTCCATGCTCGACGAGCCGCCGCCCCCGCCGGATGCCGAGGAGGAGCCGCCGCCGGACATGCAGCCGCCGCCGGATCTCAG
>ERZ761609.1428-NODE-1428-length-21082-cov-8.213440_pt1 | contig 21082 bp, 19 predicted proteins | sample MGYA00511163_ERZ761609 | MGnify/ENA primary metagenome ERZ761609 (study PRJEB28899, sample SAMN02445070) | bioreactor sludge metagenome | biome: EBPR sludge | place: Australia: Brisbane, Thorneside Wastewater Treatment Plant | collected 2011-12-16 ... | reverse complement strand
GAAACACCCCTCCTTGCCGCGGGCTGGGAGCCGGTCGAGCGTCGCGGCGAGATTGCGGTTGGTGATCTTCTGTCCGGCCGCCGGAGCGTCGCCGCCCGGCAGGAAGATTTCTGCGGCTTCGGGAGATTTGGCGAGTTCGCTCCTGGTGTCGCGGATGAAGGCCGCAAGCCGCGCCGTCACCGGAAATCCGTCACGCGCGTAGGCGGTTGCCGCTTCGAGATTGCGCTTCAGCGGCAGCCGGCCGAACTTCGCGTGCGCTTCCGCCCAGCTCGCCACCGCGCCCGGCACCGTCAGCGTCGCCGGCAGAACGCCACGGAACGGGACTTCTGCAAGTCCGCGCTCCTCGAAGGCTGCGATCGTACCTCGCGCTGCAGCCCGTCCACCGCCGTCGAGGAAGCGGATCTTACCCGTCTTGCCCTCGTGGATGAGCCAGAAGGCGTCGCCGCCGATGCTGGTCATGTGCGGATAGACCACGGCGAGGACGGCACTTGTCGCGATCGCCGCATCGACCGCCGAGCCGCCTGCGCGCAACACATCCACACCGGCTGCCGACGCGAGCGAGTGCGGCGACGTCACCACGCCGTTGGGAGCGAGTGTGACGGGACGTCCGGTCTGGATCGACATGCGCGAAAACCTCGAAGTGGTCTGTCGGATGAGGCCACTTGCTCGCATGGATCGCGATGCGTCAGCGACCCACTCTGCGGCATCTCTGCTATCCGAAAAAGCGAAAGAGCCGATGCGCTGCGGCATCGGCTCCGTGAGAATTGGCGGCACGCGCGCCGCTCGTTCCCCCGGATACGGTCAGGCGCTCGTCGAGGCCTTCACCAACATCCGAAGTTGCGACTGCGTCAGAGCCATTCCGATAATCCCACGAGACATTGGATCACCTCCCTTCGGTTGTTGAACATGCCGGTAACGTGGCATCGGCCAGCGCCATCGGCAAGACCGTCGCGGCCATGATCCGTCGAAAGATGTTAACTTCTGCCCGCCAGCACCGCACCGGCCGTGACCATCAGCGCCGCAAGCGCGATGACCGGAGTCACCGTCCCCATGCCGAGGGCCGCCAGCAGAAGCGTGGACAGCAGCGGCGTGGCGTAGGAGGCGGCGCCGAGCAGGCGGACATTGCCGCGCTTCATGCCGTCGTCCCAGAGGTAGAACGCGAGGCCGGTCGGCCCCAGCCCGAGCCCTGCGATCGCCAGCCATTCCACGATACTCTCGGGCCAGATCCACGTCTCGAACATGAGATGCAGCAGGAATGTCCCCGCCGCCGTAACCGCGCACGCCCCCGTCACCGCGACGCTCGGTACGTCCTTGTAACGGCGTGAACCCACCGAATAGCTCGCCCATACGAACGCCGCTGTCGCCGCGAACGCATAGCCGGTGACGGACCCTGAAAAGGTCGGCCGGCCGGACGCCTGCACCATCACCAGCGCCGTCCCCGCGAACCCGATGATCGCGCCGAGCACGTGCGCCGGCCTGAGCCCTCCACCTTCCGATCCCGGCAGCAGTCCCGAGAACACCACGATCAGCAGCGGCCACAGGTAACAGACCAGTGACGCCTCGAGCGGCGGCGCGCTCTTGAGCGCCATGAAGTAGAAGACGTGAAATCCGAGGAGGCCGTAGATGCCGAGCGCCCACGCGCCGGCTGGCAGGGACCGAAGCACGCCGAGCGATTGGCCCGTGACGCGCGCCCATGCGACGCCGACGAGGGTCGCAACCACGAACGCCATCGCCGTCAGCTGGAACGGTGGCACCCTGCCGGTCGCGACCGTCATCGCCGCCAGCATCGACCACAGCGCAATGGCTGCAAAGCCTGCGATCGTTCGATCACCTGCCCGTCCGATGCCGCGATCGCTCACCACTGCCCCCGCCGGTCGTCTGAAAAAGAGAAAGGCGGCCGTCGCCGCCCGCCTTTCCCGAAACCCTGCGCGCGGTCGTTACCGCGCCTGGTCCTCAGTCGTCAAATGCGCTCGACGCACATCGCGATACCCATGCCGCCACCGATGCAGAGCGTGGCGAGACCCTTCTTGGCGTCGCGGCGCTGCATTTCGTAGAGCAGCGTCGTCAGCACGCGCGCGCCCGAGGCACCGATCGGATGGCCGATGGCGATCGCGCCGCCGTTGACGTTGACCTTCGACGTGTCGAAGCCGAGATCCTTGTTGACTGCGCACGCCTGTGCGGCGAACGCTTCGTTGGCTTCGACCAGGTCGAGATCCTTGACCGTCCACCCGGCCTTCTTGAGGGCTGCGCGCGACGCCGGGATCGGCCCCGTGCCCATGATCGCCGGATCGACGCCCGCGTTCGCCCACGACACGATCTTGGCGAGCGGCTTGATGCCGCGCTTCTTGGCTTCCTCGAGCGTCATGAGAACGACGGCGGCGGCGCCGTCATTGATGCCCGAGGCGTTCGCCGCGGTGACCGTTCCTGCCTTGTCGAAGGCCGGCTTCACCTTGCCGACGCTTTCGAGCGTGACGCCTTCCTTGATGTACTCGTCGTCCGCGACGACGACATCACCCTTGCGCGTTTTGACCGTGACGGGCGCGATCTCGTCCTTGAACTTGCCGGCCTTCTTGGCGGCTTCCGCCTTGTTTTGCGAGGCGACGGCGAACTTGTCCTGCTCGTCGCGCGTCAGCTGGTACTGCTTCGCCACGTTCTCGGCCGTATTCCCCATGTGATAGCCGTGGAACGCATCCATCAGCCCGTCGCGCAGCATCGTGTCGACGAACTTGACGTCGCCCATCTTCGTGCCGTCGCGCAGGTGCGCGACGTGCGGCGACTGGCTCATGCTCTCTTGCCCGCCGGCGACCACGATCGTTGCGCCGTCGAGGATCTGCTGCGCGCCGAGTGCGACGGCCCGGAGACCCGAACCGCACAGCTGGTTCATGCCCCACGCCGGCGCCTCGACCGGAATACCGGCGGCGATCGACGCCTGGCGCGCCGGGTTCTGGCCAGCGCCCGCCGAAAGGATCTGGCCCATGATGACTTCGTTCACGTCCTTGGCGTCGACCTTGGCGCGTGCGAGCGCGGCCTGGATCGCGACCTTGCCGAGTTCGTGGGCCGGCACGCTCGACAGCGCCCCGTTGAAGGACCCGACCGGGGTGCGTGCAGCCGATGCGATTACGATGGTTTGGGCGTCGCTACTCATGGGGAAAGGTCTCCTCGGGTTGAAATCGATCGGGTCGTGATGACGCCGGGGTCGGGATCATGAATTCGGCACACGGAGTGAGCTACTGATGCTCGCAAATGCAGCAACGGGATCACGCCGCTGGCCTCGACGATCGTGTCCCGGACTGCTCGTCGCCAGTATAGCGCTTTGAGTTTGACCCGGGAAATGATGCTTTAGCAACGCATCAATACCATCTCTGAGGCCGGATAAAAGCTCTAGTGCACCGCACTAAAGTCGTGCTACTTTTTGCGGCACGGCAAAGTGGCGTAGGCGGGTCATCGAGGTAGCGATATGTTGGAAAAAGCAAGCGAGAAGATCTCCGAAAAATCCGATCGCAAGGAACCGGTTGTCGTCAAGAAGTATGCGAACCGGCGGCTTTATAATACCGAGACCAGCACCTACGTCACGCTCGACGACCTCGCTTCCATGGTCAAGGCGGCCCGCGATTTCGTCGTCTACGATGCCAAGACCGGCGACGACCTGACCCATTCCGTCCTGACCCAGATAATCGTCGAACAGGAAGGCCGCATGGGCGGCCAGACCCTGCTGCCGATCCCGTTCCTCCGCCAGCTGATCCGCTTCTACGGCGACAGCGTCGAGAAGATGGTCCCGAGCTACCTTCAGGCCAGCCTCGACATCCTGACCAAGGAGCAGGAACGCTTCCGCAAGCAATTCAATGCTTTCACGCCGCAGGGTGCATTCGAAGCCTACCAGGACCAGGCGCGCAAGAACCTCGCCATCTTCGAAAACGCCATGCAGACGATGTTCAAGCCCTTCGGTCCGACGACCGGCGCCCCGAACCCGACCATGCCCGTGCCCACCAAAGCGGCCGAGCCCGTGTCCCAGACGAAAGCGGCCAAGCCCGCCGAGAAGGCTGCGGCCGAAGTTCCGGCCGCCGCGTCCGATGAACTCGCCCAGATGCGCGCCCAGCTCGCTGCCATGCAGTCGATGATCGACAAGCTGGCACGCGAAAAACCCTGAGATTCTCTGTCGGTTCCGGCTTCTTTGCAGCATGATGCCTGGCGTAACGCTGCGGCGATGCGCCGGCACCACGACCATCTCGAAAGCAAGAATGGCCGCGATCGCGGCCATTTTTGTTCGTCGGGATTTTGGATCGGGCGTTATTTGCCCGTCGGCGGCAGCGCATGCGCTGGTATGGGCTCGCCACAGTAATAGCCCTGCAGGAGATTGATGCCCGCTTCGCGCAGGATGTCGACGGTCTCCTGGTCCTGCACCCACTCCGCGACCGTCTCGATGTTGAACGAGTGCGCGAGGTCGCGCAGTGCGCGGATGAAGACGAGATCCTGTGCGTCCGTCGCCAGGTTTTTGATGAAGGCGCCGTCGATCTTGACCATGTCGACACTGAGCAGCTTCAGGTTCTTGAACGAGGTGTAGCCGGCACCGAAGTCGTCGATGGCGGTCTTGCAGCCGAGTTCCTTGAGTGCGTCGCAGAAGGCCACGGTCTGGTCGATGTCGTTGATCGCGGCTGTCTCGGTGATCTCGACGATGAGCCTGTTCGTCAGCGCCTTCCGCCCGCCTGTCAGCCTGTGCAGCATGACGAGCCAGTCGTGATTGGCTGGCGTCAGTCCCGAAATGTTGAGTGCGAGCGAGATCGATGGGTACTGTTTCAGGAGATCGACCGCCAGTTGCAGCGTGCGCATGTCGATGAGGCGGCTCATCCCGAGCTGTTCTGCGATCGGCATGAACTCGCCGGCAGAGACGCGCGATCCGTCAGCCTTCTCCATTCTGAGCAGGCACTCGTAATGCTTGGTTTCAAGCGTTTTTGCATCCACGATCGGCTGGAGCATAAGCATCATGCGATGCTCTTCGAGTGCGGCCGAAACCTCGTCCGCAATACCGATGTTGCGCTGCCGCGTCGTCTCGAACGTAGCATTGGGTTCGAATGCGACAAAGCAATCGAACCGCTTCTGTTTCGCCTGATCGAGAGCCTGCAGCGCATTCGAGATTGCTTGCTGCGTGGTATACGCCTGGTCCGGAATGAGGACTCCGCCGATCGAGATCGTCGCTGCGACGTTGCACGCGCTCGTCCGGATTTCCTCGTCGCGAACCGCCTTCAGGAAGCGATCGGACGCGATGCGCATGGCGCCGGGGCCGCAATCGTTCAGGATCACGCCGAACTTGTTGGCGGAGTAGCGACCGAGAACGTCTCCGCCTCTGAGCTTTTTCTTCATCGTCCGGGCCGTCGCCGCGATCACCTCGTCGCCGACGTCGAACCCGAAGGTTTGATTGATCATCGAGAGATTGTTGATCGCCACCACCAGGAACGCAACCGGCTGGTTGGACGCCTGTGCAGCCTTGATGGCTGACGTGAGCGCTTCGGTTAGCCGTGTCCGGTTCAATTGTCCTGTCAACTCGTCGAGGTCGGCGCGAGCCTGGCTGAGATCGTTGCTCGACTGCGGATCGTCGACGACGCGGATCGCACCCCGCACCCTGAGCACGTGCCCCAATGCATCGGTCCAGACGCGCCCGTGGTCTTCGAGCCAGAGCGAGGTGCCGAAGCGCCGGTCCGCAGCCGTGAAGCGATACTGGACCTTGAACGTATGACCGTCAGCCATCGGCCGTTGATCGGCGCCGAGACCTGAAATCGCATCCTGGCGTCGCTTGATGTGCTCGAGCGAGACGTTCTTCTCGAAAGCGTTGCCTGTGTCGATCACGCCGAGATTGGGAGCATGCAGAACCTTGAGCGCATTGCTCTCCCAGGCGATCACATCCGTGATGGCGTCCCACACGTAAGCCGTCTCGTTGAGCGAAGAGAGAACGCCTACGAGATCGAACGCTTCCCGCTCGACCGGGAGTTCGGTCTCAGATCCGGCTTCGACGGCGCGGACAAGACCTGCGGTCGCAAAGAGTTGCGAATTGGGATCAGGCAAAGCACTCACGACACACCCGGGTAAATTTTGCACGCCGGAGCGAGACGTAGGGTCCACCCGCTGGGACCACGTCATATACCCCGATCGTCCCAAGGTATTTCGAAAACCCTAACAACGGTTGAAGACAAATAACGAGAAAGGCCGACCTTTCGGCCGGCCTCATTGCTTGATCGGAGGTTAAAGTGTCGGGACGATCAGTCGTGACCGCCGATGTTGAGGTCGCGACGCGCAGTCCGGATACCGATCATGAAGCCCGCAACGACATCGATCAGCGCGGCCACCATCACGAAGAAGAACACGCTGGTCTGCGCCTGCGGCATCATCAGGAAGGCGATCAGGCAGAGGATGAAAACGACCATCGACAGGCCGTGATCGATCATCGACACGGTCTGTGTGTAGGTCGATTTGATCAGTTCGATGAACAGGCAGATCATCGTGATCAGGATGATCAGATCACCCCAGGAGAAGGCCCAGCCGCCCTGGGTGTTGTTCACGAGCGGGACACGAAACAGCACCTTGCGGAAGGTCTCGTCGGTCACTGGCCCGCCGCCCAGAACGCCAATGATGAAATACAGCACGAACGGCAGGATGATGAGCGGAATTGCGCGCAGCGACATGGATGTCTCCCTCTGGGTTCCCTTGGCGGACTAGAGCACGATTGTGACCGTTTTTGCAGGGCCGAAATTAAAACGCCCACGCTTTGGGCGTGGGCGGAATGTTCGACAATCCGGCGTCCTCAGACGTCGTTCTTCGGCTCGAGGATCTGGCGGCCGCGATACTTGCCGCTCTTGAGATCGATGTGGTGCGGACGACGAAGCTCGCCCGATTCCTTGTCCTCGACATAGGTCGGGGCCTTCAGCGCATCGGCTGAACGGCGGAAACCGCGCTTCATGCGCGAAACTTTGCCTCTCGGAACTGCCATTTTATACTCCTGCGGTCTTTCGCGAACCCATTGAATTAATTCGCGAAAGTTGAATTTCGCGCCGGGCCGGACTTGATCTTGGAAACCCGTCGAAGCACCCACCGGCCGGCTCAGGAGCCCGCCCGGACGCTTCTTTGGCCGCCCTGATGCCACAAAAGCCGGGCTTTGCCAATGGGCGTTTCGTGCCCGCCTAGCTTACAGGAACGGGTTCAGCACCTCGACATCCCCGTACTTTTGCCCGTGGCTCAAGTCCTCGCTGAAAACCGTCTTTGCCCCTAGCGCCTCAGCCGCCGCGATGATCGCCCCGTCCCAGTACGAGATTTGATAGCGCAGAGAGTGGGCGATGCCGAGGCAAACGAGACTTGCATCAACCGGCACGACATCGTGGCGGCTCAACTCGCTCACTACCCGCAGAGCCGATGTCTTCGACAAGGGCCGCTTGATCTTGCGCGTCACCGTGACAAAGAATTCCTGCAGCACCTGCGCGGACAGCCCGAAATTGCCGTCTCGAACGATCTTCCTCGCAATCTGTCGGTTGTGCGCCGCTCCTCGCGTCGTATCGACCGCGTAAACGAGAACATTCGTATCGAGAAACACCTTAACGGACATAGAGATCGTCGCGCGTCCAGGTGCGCTGACCGACTTCGGCACCTTCTTTGTCGATCTCGGCGAACAGCTCGTCCCACGCGAGATCGCTGCGCCGCCCCTTCTCGGCAATCGCGCGCAGCGCCTCCCTCATCAGAGCGTTGACCGACGTATGGTTTCTCTTCGCGTAGGCGCGCACCGCCTCCAGCACGTCCTCGTCGACCGCCAATGTGATGTTCTTCGCCATTCACACAGTTTATGTGTGACTGTGTGACGTGTCAATTAACGTGCAAACTTCGCTATGAAGCGAAGTGACTTAAGGCGCGCCCGGCCTCGATCCAGAAGGATTGCGGCTGCTCCCAAAATCCAGGCACACCAAAAAAGGCCGCCAAACAAGATGAAAACTATCGGGATGCCAGTGGAAGCACCACAGGGGCCTCCCTCATCGCAATATATCGCTGTCATGGCCCGGAGACCTAATGGGTATGACAGCGCAAAGGCGAGCGTCACAATAACGGATGCTCGACGGCTGAGCCGGCACAGCAGTCTATGCCAGGTCAAACCGGCAAAAAATCCGAGCAGTGTTATGGGCCCGATAAACTCCATAAATCGACGCTCGCGCTGCTATCTGCCGTGTAACCCGAACGGAAAAGGCCACCCCGCATGATATGCGAGGTGGCCTGATCGTATTCCTGAGGCGTTAACGAGAACTTCCGCCTCAACCCATCTTCTTCACTTCGTCAGTGATCTTCTTCGCCGCGTCCGCGAGATTGTCGGCGCCGACGATCTTCAGGCCGCTCTCCGCCATGATCTTCTTGCCGAGATCGACGTTCGTGCCTTCGAGGCGGACCACCAGCGGCACCTTGATGCCGAGTTCGCGCGCCGCCGCCACCACGCCTTCCGCGATGATGTCACAGCGCATGATGCCGCCGAAGATGTTGACCAGGATGCCCTTCACGTTCGGGTCGCGGAGGATGATCTTGAACGCTTCCTGCACCTTTTCCTTGGTCGCGCCGCCACCGACGTCGAGGAAGTTCGCAGGCTCCATCCCATAGAGCTTGATGATGTCCATCGTCGCCATGGCGAGACCCGCGCCGTTGACGAGGCAGCCGATCTGGCCGTCGAGTTTCACGTAGGAGAGATCGTACTTCGACGCCTCGACTTCCGCCGGATCCTCTTCCGAGAGATCGCGCATCGCGACGATGTCTTTATGCCGGAAAAGTGCGTTGGAATCGAAGTTCATCTTGCCGTCGAGCGCGACGAGCTTGTTGTCCTTCGTGATGACCAGCGGATTGATTTCGAGAAGGCTCATGTCCTTCTCGGTGAACATCTTGTAGAGGTTCCCGATAAGCGCCACGCACTGGTTGACGAGATCACCGGTGAGCCCGAGCGCGAACGCGATCTTGCGGCCGTGGAACGGGAAGTAACCCGACGCCGGGTCGATCGACATCGTGAAGATCTTCTCGGGCGTGTCGTGCGCCACCTTCTCGATGTCCATCCCGCCTTCGGTCGAAGCGATGAAGGCGACGCGGCTCGTCTCGCGATCGACCAGCGCCGAGAGATAGAGTTCCTTGGCGATCGCCGAGCCATCCTCGATGTAGAGACGCTGGACCTTCTTGCCTTCCGCCCCGGTCTGCAGTGTGACGAGCGTGTTGCCGAGCATCTCGCCCGCGTTCTTCTTGACTTCGTCCACCGACTTGGCGATTCGGACGCCGCCAGCCGCGCCGGCCGCCGCTTCCTTGAACTTGCCCTTGCCGCGCCCGCCCGCATGGATCTGGCTCTTCACCACCCACACCGGACCCGGCAGCTTCTTGGCAGCTTCCACCGCCTCCTCGACCGAGAACGCGGCAAAACCCTGACCCGTGGGGATGCCGTACTGGCGGTAGAGATCCTTGGCCTGATGCTCGTGGATGTTCATGTCGCGTTCGCTCCTGCACCCGGGCGATCCGCCCGGCTCGAAATCCCGGCACCTCGAATAGCCCGACGCGCGCGCCCGCACAACCCGCCTAAAGCCCAACATCCCGGACCGAAACTCCTGCGCGACTTAGCGCGTTGTTCCGTCGCCGGTGCCGTGGTATCGGCGAGCCGGCAATCTATAGGAACGAAAAGAAAAAAGACCTCGAGCGAGCCAACCAGGGAGTAAACATGAAGCGGATTTTCGCAGCTTTAGGCCTCGCGGCAGCACTAGCCACGGCCGCCAATGCCCAGACCTACCCCGAGCGCGTCATCACGATGATCGTTCCGTTCGCGGCCGGCGGCCCGACGGACATCATGGCGCGCATCGTTGCCGAGAACATGTCCAAGACCATCGGGCAACAGATCATCATCGAGAACGTCGCCGGTGCAGGCGGCACGACCGGCATCACGCGCGCCGCGCAGTCCAAGCCGGACGGCTACACCATCATGATGGGCCACATGGGCACGCACGGCGCCGCCCCGGCTCTTTATCCGAACATCAAGTACGATCCGACCAAGGACTTCGAATACATCGGCCTCGCTGGCGGAACACCCATCCTGATCGTCGCCAGGAAGGACTTCGCCCCGAAGGATCTCAAGGAGTTCGTCTCCCACATCAAGACGAATGAAGACAAGGTCAATCAGGCGCATGCCGGTGTCGGCTCGGTGTCGCACACCACCTGCGAACTCCTGAAATCGCAGACCGGAGCGAAGAGCAAGGCCGTCGCCTATCGCGGCACGGGCCCCGCCCTGAATGACATGGTCGGCGGACAGGTCGACTACATGTGCGATCAGATCGTCAACCTCGTCCAGCAGATCAAGGCCGGCACGATCAAGGCTTATGCCATCGCCACCGAGAACCGCTCGCCCGCGCTCCCGGATGTGCCGACCACGAAGGAAGCCGGCCTCCCGGACTATCAGGTCAGCGCCTGGAACGCGATTTTCGCGCCGAAAGGCACCCCCGCTGATGTTCTCGCCAAGTTGCGCGACTCCTACCGGAAGGCCATGGCCGACGAAGGCACCCGCAAGCGCCTCGAAGAACTTGGCACCGTCCTGCCGGACGCAGCGGCTCAGGCGCCCGAGCATCTCGCAAAGCTCGTTTCGGACGAGGTCGGCCGCTGGAAGAAGATCCTGAAGCCGGCCGAAGGGCAGTAAACGCCTTCCGACCGATCAAAACGAAACGGCGTTGCCCGAAAGGACAGCGCCGTCTTTGCATCTTCCGGCCGAATGTTTACCCTGCCGGGAGCAGCTCCTTCGAATGCCAGGTTGCAGCTCGCCTGACCGCTTTCTGGAAGGCCGATTCCTGCGCTGGATTTGCGATTCCAGCGCGATCGCATCGGAGGCGGCTACCATCCTCGCCAGACGCATGATGAATGCGGCTCCGGCCATCCTCCGCGCAGGAAACGCATTAACTTCAATGTGCTCATTGTCATCCCCCGCGCGCTGCGAAACTCGTGTCGCTGCGCAGACACGGGACCTCCCGATGCATCCGGGACGAGAGCCCGCCTACTTCACCCACTCCCCGCCGCGCATGACCGGCTCCGCCTTCCCGTCGGCCCGCACGCCGTCCACGTCGACCTTGTCCGACCCGATCATCCAGTCGATGTGGATGAGCGACTGGTTCGCGCCACGCTTGACGAGCTCCTTCTGGCTCATCTCCGTACCGCCCCGGAAGCACTTCGCATAGGCCTGCCCGAGTGCGATGTGCGACGAAGCGTTCTCGTCGAACAGCGTGTTGTAGAACAGGAGCCCGCTCTTCGAGATCGGCGACGAGTGCGGCACCAGCGCCACCTCGCCGAGCCGCCGTGCGCCTTCGTCCGTTTCGAGAACCTTCCTGAGAACGTTCTCGCCCGTGCGCGCCTTCGCCTCGACGATCCGACCGCCTTCGAACTTGACCCTGATGTCCTCGATCAGCGTGCCCATGTACGAGAGCGGCTTGGTCGCCGACACGAACCCCTCGACGCGATCCTTGTGCGGCGTCGTGAACACTTCCTCCGTCGGGATGTTGGCATTGCAGGTGATGCCGTTCTTCGCCGTCGCAGCCCCGCCCGCCCACTCGTGATCGTCGGCGAGCCCCACCGTCAGGTCCGTTCCCGGCCCCTTGAAATGCAGAGCCGCGTACGACTTCCCGTTGAGATACTTCGTGCGCTTGGCGAGTTCCTTGTTGTGCGCTTTCCAGTTCGCGATCGGGTCGGCCACGTCACACCGCGTCGCCGCGAAGATCGCGTCCCACAGCTTCCTGACCGCGACTTTTTCCGACACGTTCGGAAACACCGTCGTGGCCCACGCCGTCGAGGCATAGGGAACGAGCGTCCAGTTGATGTCGAACCCGGTGATCTTTTCGAGCGCCGGCTGATACGCCTTCGACAGCGCACGATTGGCGCGAGAAACTTTCTCCGGATTCTGCCCGGCCAGCAGGCTCGGGTTGCCGCCGCGAATGGCGAGACGCGCCGCCCCGTTACCGTAAGCCTTCGCCATGCCTTCGTAGAGCCAGTCCGCCGCCGTATCGAACGACTCGCTCTTCGCGTTTTCAAAGCGCGTGAGCGTCATGAGGTCATCGTCATAGAGTGTCGTGACCAGCGACGCGCCAGCCTTGTAGGCGTATTCCGCCACCATCCGCGCGAATGCCGCGCCCTCGACCGGCGCGGTCATGACGACCGGCTGCCCCGGCTTCACCGCCAGCCCGATCTTGACCGTCACCTCGGCCAGCGCGTCGAGTTTCTGCATGAACGGATCTGAAGTTTCTGCGGACAACTTCGCTGCTTTCGACACTGTGCTGCTCCTGAATGCAATCTCATGAGCGGCAGACCGTTGCCCGCCGCCCAAGGCCGATAAATAGTGCTTACTTCCCGCCCTTCCAGACGATCAGCTCGATCTCGACCTTCGCACCCATCGGCAGGGCGGCCACCTGGATCGTCGAGCGCGCCGGATAGGGCTGCGGCACATGCTTGGCATAGACGCCGTTCATTGCCTGGAACTCACCGAGGTCGGCCATGAACACGGTCGTCTTGACCACCTGCTGCATGGTGCAGCCGGCATTGTCGAGCAGCGCCTTGATGTTCTTGAACACCTGCTCCGTCTGCGCCTCGATGCCGCCCTCGACCAGCTTGCCTGTCGCCCCGTCGATCGGGATCTGGCCCGCAAGGAAAACGTAGTCCCCGGCCCCGATGCCGAGCGAGTACGGCCCGATGGCCGAGTGGATCTTGCTCTCGATGACGGTCTTGGACATGGCTCAGCCTCCATTGAATTGATCAGCCCGCATGTGGCAGCCTCGGGGCGGGACACGCAACAGAAAATCACGCAACACCCATCATCCCGGCGAGGAAATCAGCCATGCCATCCCCCTTCGATCTCAAAGGCCGTGTCGCCCTCGTCACCGGCGGTAATTCCGGCATCGGCCTCGGCATGGCCCGCGCTCTCGCCGCAGCCGGCTCGGATGTCGTCATCTGGGGCACGAACGAAACGAAGAATGCCGCCGCCAAGGCTGACCTTGAGAAATCCGGCACTCGAGTTCTCACGCTGAAATGCGATGTGGGCGACGAGACCGCAGTCGACCGCGCCTTCGCCGACACGCTCGCGAAAATGGGCCGTATCGACGGCTGTTTCGCCAACGCCGGCGTCTCCGGCCGGGGCGGCGCGCCGTCCTTCACCGAAATGACATCGGACGAATGGCGCCGCGTCATGCGCATCAACCTCGACGGCGCGTTCTATACATTCCGCGCCGCCGCCCGGCACATGGTTGAGCGCGCCAAGTCCGGCGACGCCTCCGGCGGCGTCCTCGTCGGCACCGCCTCGCTCGCCGCAATCGAGGCCGCGCCCCGCTCCGAGCATTACGCAGCGACAAAGGGCGGCCTCATCTCCATGGCCCGCGCCATGTCCGTCGAATTCGCCCGCTACGGCGTCCGTGCCCACTCGATCCTTCCCGGCTGGATCGAAACCGACATGACGACGAACGCCACCACGAACCCGAAATTCGCCGCCAACGTCATGCCGCGCATCCCCATGCGCCGCTGGGGCACGGGCGACGATTTCGGCGGCATCGCCGTCTACCTGATGAGCGATGCCTCCCGCTATCATACGGGCGACACCTTCGTCATCGACGGCGGCTATTCGCTGTTCTGATCCACCGCGCCGGTCTCAGGCGTTATCCGCCTTGAGCGCCTCGATCACGGCGTTGGTCACGTCGTCGGTGCGCGCCTTGCCGCCAAGGTCGGCCGTGTGGTTCTTCGGGTCAGCCGTGACGCGCTCGATGGCGCGCATCAGCCGCGCCGCCGCCTTTGGCTGTCCGAGGTGCTCGAGCATCATCACGCTGCACCAGAACGTGCCGATCGGATTGGCGATACCCTTTCCCATGATGTCGAACGCCGAACCGTGGATCGGCTCGAACATCGACGGGAATTTCCGCTCGGGGTTCAGGTTTGCCGTCGGTGCGATGCCGAGCGATCCCGCGAGCGCGGCGGCAAGGTCGGACAATATGTCCGCGTGCAGGTTCGTCGCCACGATCGTGTCGAGCGTCTCGGGGCGCAGCACCATGCGCATTGTCATGGCGTCGACAAGCATCTTGTCCCACGTCACGTCCGGATAGTTTTTCGCAACCTCCAGCGCCACGTCGTCCCACATCACCATGCCGTGGCGCTGCGCGTTGGATTTCGTCACGATCGTGAGCAGCTTCCGCGGTCGCGACCGCGCCAGCTCGAACGCGAACCGGATGATGCGCTCGACGCCCGTGCGCGTGAACATCGTCACGTCCGTCGCCACCTCCTCCGGGAATCCGCGATGCACACGACCGCCGACCCCCGCGTACTCGCCCTCGGAGTTCTCGCGCACGATCACCCAGTCGAGTTCTGGCCCCGAAACCTTGCGTAGCGGGCTCGTGATGCCCGGCAGGATGCGCGTCGGCCGCACGTTGGCGTACTGGTCGAACGGCTGGCAGATCGCGAGGCGCAACCCCCAAAGCGTGATGTGATCCGGCACGTCCGGCGCGCCAGCCGAGCCGAACAGGATGGCGTCGTGGGTCTTGATCTGCTCGCGCCCGTCGGCCGGCATCATCACGCCGGTCTTCTTGTAGTACTCCGAACCCCAGTCGAAGCGGTCGAACTGCAACTTGAACCCGCCGTCACGATCGGCGCAAACAGCCAGCACCTTCTCGCCAGCCGACACGACCTCGGTGCCGATGCCGTCTCCCGGAATGGACGCGATTCGATAGGTCTTCATGTCGGACTCCGGCGCGATTGCAGATGTTTTGGCGGTGCATAGTCGGCGGTGCCGTTATCGCAAGTCGGCGTCCTGCATTCCAGCCATTCTTGCAGCCCCACTCGGACCCGCCGCTCTCCACGCATGCATAAGGGGCCGCCTTGCGGCAGCCCCTTGAGGTAAACCCGATGCGACGGCCGGCCCTGGAAAATCAGCCGAGCGACGGCGCAATGCCCTTGCATGCGTCGCACAGACCCTTCACGCTCGCCACCGACTTGGCGAACATCGCTTTCTCCTCGTCGTTCATCGAGAGTTCGACGACCTTCTCGACGCCACCGGCGCCGATCACGACCGGCACACCGACGTACATGTCACTGACGCCGTACTGGCCGGTGAGGTGCGCCGCGCACGGCAGCATACGCTTCTTGTCGCGCAGATAGCTTTCCGCCATCGCGATCGCCGACGCGGCCGGCGCGTAGAACGCCGAACCGTTGCCGAGCAGCGCGACGATCTCGCCGCCGCCGCCGCGTGTCCGCTTGATCATGGCGTCGAGCGCTTCCTGGCTGAACATGCCGAGCTTCACGCAATCCGGCAGCGGCACGCCGCCGATCGTCGAGTAGCGAACCATCGGCACCATGTCGTCGCCGTGTCCGCCGAGCGTCATCGCGCGCACGTCCTCGATCGACACGCCCGCCGCATCGGCGAGGAAGCAGGCGAAGCGCGCGCTGTCGAGCACGCCCGCCATGCCGACGACCTTGTTGGCCGGGAGCCCTGAGAACTTCTGCAGCGCCCACACCATCGCGTCGAGCGGGTTGGTGATGCAGATGACGAACGCGTTCGGCGCGTACTGCTTGATGCCGGCTCCGACCGCTTCCATGACCTTGAGGTTGATGCCGAGCAGGTCGTCGCGGCTCATGCCGGGCTTGCGCGGCACACCGGCCGTGACGATGCAGACGTCCGCTCCCTTGATGATCGAGTAGTCGGTGACACCGCCGCCCGAGAGCTTTGCGTTGTAGCCTTCGACGGCGGCCGTCTGCGCGAGGTCGAGCGCCTTGCCCTTCGCGGTACCTTCCATCATGTCGAGGAGCACGATGTCGCCGAGTTCCTTGAGACCCGCCAGGAGGGCCAGCGTGCCGCCGATCTGGCCGGCACCGATGAGTGCGATTTTGCTGCGCGCCATGAGAATGCTCCTGTGTCCGATGTGACATGCGGCGACCCGCCACGGGTCGCCTCGCTCCGGTCGCCGGAGGCGCGAAAGCGCCGCCCGCCAATTCCGCCCGCGTCCTAGACCTTTTGTGCGCCCCGTTCAAGGCGAGGCCCATCGCTCGTCCGCAGCACAGGCCGGCTTTGCGACCAAAGAGTAATCCGCCCCCGCGACCGTGGCGGGTGCGCTGCGCTGTCGCACGATTGGCCACCGCTGACCTGCGACGCCGGAACGCAGACGATACGCCCATCCCCGAATTGCGAGCCCCGTGCCCACCCGTTATCCATTCGGGCGATCTGTCGGCGACCTGTGATTCCGGGCGTCCGGGTTCGGGTTGCCGAGGGAACGATCAAGACACCAGGGAGACGCCGCGCCGAGGCCTGCATTTTCCGTTCACCATGACCTTCCGGTGATGTTACGTGCGGCCGCAGATTTTGCTATCCGGACACCGCGTCGCGTTAGGAGTTTCTGATGTCCGCCAACACTTTGGACAAATATTGTATCATCGGTGCCGGCATGTCTGGCGTCGCCGTCGCCAAGACCTTCATCCAGCGCGGCATTCCCTTCGACATCGTCGAACGCGAGAACGACATCGGCGGCCTCTGGAACATCAAGACCGGCAGCCGCGTGGTCTACGAAAGCACCCACCTCGTATCCGCCGTTTCCTCGACCGCCTTCGAGGATTATCCCGTCTCCACCGACGAAGTGACGCCCGACGGGCCGATCCCTGACTACCCCAGCCACGAATGGGTCATGAACTACCTGCGCGACTATGCGCGCATCTTCGGCGTGACCCCCCGGGTCGAATTTGGCCGGACCGTCGAAAAGCTCGCCCCCGTGGGCGATGGCACCTGGACCGTGAAGATCGCCGGTGAGCCATCGCCGCGCACCTACAAGGGTGTCGTCGTCGCCAACGGCCATCACGAAGCGCCCCGCCTGCCCACCTACCCCGGTGACTTCGCGGGCGAGATCATTCACTCCCGCCAGTACGTGAGCCAGCGCCAGGTCCGCGACCGCCGCGTGCTCGTCGTCGGTGCCGGCAACTCCGCCTGTGACATCATCAAGGATGCCGCCCACGCCTCTGGCGCGAAGGTCGTCATGAGCATGCGCCGCGGTACGTGGTTCGTGCCGAAATTCATCCTCGGTTTCCCGACCGGAGACGTGGTCGGCACGATCGAATGGCTGCTGACCCCGCTTCCCCGTCTCGTCAAGCGCTACCTCTTCCAGGCCTCGCTCTGGGTCCTGCAGGGCCCGCCGACGCGGTATCACATGCCGGCGCCTGCCTACGCCATCGACAAGGCGCATCCGACCATGAGCGACGACGTTCCCCGTCTCGTCTCGCACGGCCGCGTCATCGTGCGCCCCGAGATCGCGCGCTACGAAGGCAACGACGTCGTCTTCACCGACGGATCGCGTGAAACCGTCGACGTCATCATCTTCGCCACCGGCTACAAGTTCGAGATCCCGTTCCTCGATCGCTCCGAGTATTTCGACGCCAACGGCCGGCCAACTCTGTACAAGCAGTTCGCCCATCCGCGCCATCCGAACCTTTTCTTCGCCGGCCTCATTCAGGCCAATGGCTCGATCTGGCGGCTCGCCGACTATCAGGGCCGCATCATCGCCAACGCCATCGTGGCCGAACGGTCCGACCCGTCCGAGTATGCCGAGTTCCGCGCACGCGTCTCGCGTCCGACGCCCGTCTCGAAGGAAGTGTTCGTCGACAGCGAGCGTCACAAGCTCGAAGCGAACTATTTCGACTACGCACGCGATCTGAAGCGCGAAGCGAAGCAGTTCAAGGCGGCCGGCAAGCTGCCTTATGCAGGCGATGCTTCCGCATCGGCGAACGCCGCGACCGATCACACCCGCGTCGCAGCCGAGTGATCAGCCGATCATCGCCGGGGCGTGCGATGGCGTGCTCGCCGCCTGGTGCGCGCGCGTGTGAACCTGGTCACACTGCGGCCGTCGCCGCCTCGCCCACGCGATTGGCCCTCGCTTCGAGATAGGCGGGGCTTCGCATCTCCATCAGCCGCGATGCCGTGCGCTCGAACAGGAAGGCCTCGTCGCCCTTCGGATAGATTTCGTCCGGTTCGGCATCGGCCGATACGACGAGCCCTACGCGCGCATCGTAGAGCGTATCGATCAGCGCGATGAAGCGCCGCGCCTCCGCGCGCCGGTCGCGATCGAGACGCGGCACGTCGCGCAGGATCAACGTGTGGTACTGGTGGGCGATGTGCAGGTAGTCGACCGCACCGAGCGGCCGGTTGCACAGCTCGTCGAACGTGAAGACCGCGACCCCGTTCGCCGCTTCCGGCACCGGCACGATGCGACCCTTCACCTCGAGCGCCTCGGCATGCCCGTGTTCGACCCCGCTGATGCGATGGAACGCATCACGCAGTGCCCGATCCGACGCAGGCCCCAGTGGCGAGAAATAGAGCGGATGCCCGATCAGCTTCTCGAGGCGGAAATCCTTCGCGCTCGCAAGTTCGACGATGTCGACCTTGCTTTCCAGCAGGCGGATGAACGGCTCGAACAGTTGCCGGTTGAGACCGTTCTTGTAGAGCCCGCTCGGCGGCACGTTCGACGTCGCCACCACCACGACGCCAGCGTCGAAGAGCGCGGTGAAAAGCCGCCCGAGGATCATCGCATCGGCGATGTCGGTGACGTGGAATTCGTCGAAACAAAGCAGCGCCGCCTTGTCCGCGATCGCCCGCGCCACCGGCGCGATCGGATCCCCGTCCACCGTCTTGCGGGCCTCCGCGATCCTGTCGTGCACGTCGGCCATGAACTCGTGGAAGTGTATGCGCCATTTCCGCTTCACCGGCGCGACACCATGGAACAGGTCCATCAGCATCGTTTTGCCGCGCCCGACCTGGCCGTGGATATAGAGCCCGCGCGGCGCCTCCAGCGGCTTCGACCTGCGGAACAGCCCGCCGAGCCGTCCTCGACTGGTCCCGTCCCAGCCTCTGAGCGCCGCGGCCATATCGTCGAGCCGCGACGCCACAGCCAACTGGGCCGCGTCTTGATCGGCTTCGCCGGCCGCTACCCGCCGCCGAAGCTCTGCTGCCACCCCGCTGCTCATCACGCCTCTCGCGTCGATCCCTGAGCGCCGGCTATAGCCCAAGGGCAAGACTGGTCAAGCCAGGGCTCGGTGGCTTATGCGGTGCCATGCAACCGCCCGCGGCGCACAATGCGTGATAGCCGTCGGTGTGAACCCGAGACAAATAAGTATCGGATAAACAAAACAAAAAATCATTTTCTCCACGGCGGACGCACCCCGATGCCCTTGTGCAGCGCAACATAAATCACTACTGTATCTTCTGCGCGCGGGTTCGATCGAGCCCGCACGCAACGTCGAGCCCGTTGCAGAGAGGCGAAAACGCCCCTGTCGCGGAAATCCCAGCCGGGGTTCCCCGGTTCCGGAGGTGATGACATGAGCAGCAAGCCGCACGTGGCCGGTTCCATACGCAAGTTGTGGCCGACCGAAACCGACGCATTCGCAGCCCACCTGCGCCGTCTCGATCCCGAGAGCAGGCGCATGCGCTTTGCCCACAGCGTCTCTGACGCTTTCATCGAAGACTATGCCGCCCGCATGAACGACATGGGCAGCATCGTCTACGCCTATATCGTCGACAGCGAGGTTCGCGCCGCGGCCGAACTGCGCAAGCTCGGTGACCGCTGGGGCTCCGAAGCCGAAGCGGCATTCTCTGTCGAGCGCGAATTCCAGGATCATGGCATCGGCACGGAACTGATGGGCCGTGTCATCAGGTCGGCCCGCAATCGCGGCATCAACCACCTCTACATGAGCTGCCTCGCCGAAAATTCGAAGATGCAGTCCATTGCGAGGAAGTACGAGGCGGACCTCAAGTTCGAGTACGGCGAGGTTGTGGGCGAGATCCTTCCGGACAGCCCGAACTACTTTTCGATGCTCGCTGAAGCGGTCGAGGATCGCGTCGGCTACATGATGGCCGTGTTCGATCTCCAGAAGCGCGTGGTACGCGCGGCCTGAGTTTCATCTGACGGAATCGCGGATCAGCCTCGATTCCGTCTCGCCCCCGACACAGTGCTGCGCGAGAGTTCCGCTCAAGGCTTCGCAGAGCCGATCGGTTGCGTCGCGGTTCTTCAGCCCCGGAACTGCGCGCACCAGTCGGAATGGCACGTCGGAGAGCGCCGGTACGAGCGGCGATTCCTTGAGGAAGCCTGAATAGAACGCGGCTGGCGTGCCCGGCCCGCGTCCCGATAAAACTGCAAAGGCCGGCTTCGCGCCGGCCTTTTTTGCATCCTGCAGATCGCCTAGCGTCCCGCCAGCACCGTCGCTCCGATGATGCGGCCGCTCCCGCCCCGCTGCAGGATGACGGCGCCACTCGACGTTTTGCCGTCGCCCGCCGCCGAGATCGGCAAGCGGAGAGTGGTCTTCGTGCCGGTCCAAACACCGACCGGTGCGATGTCGCGCACGACATTGGAATACGTGATGCTCTTGCCCGCATTCTCACCGCGGCTGATTTCCACAGTGATCCGGTGGTCGAAGTTCACGAGCCAGAGCGTCGCCTCCGCAACCGCATGATGCGCCTGCTCACTGACGTCGACGACGATCGTATCGGCCTCGCGCCGCGCCACGACCGGCACCCAGATCGGCTTGCTGGAGGCAAGCGACTTCGCAAGCTCCGTCTCGATCGCCGCGCTGTTGCTGCCGACGACGTGCGCCCCTGCATTGATGACGAGCTGCGGCGTATAGATGCGCCCGTCATGGCGCATCTTCGCGTATGCCTTCTGCCGCTTGGAGAACTTCGGATTGGCAAGTGTGTCCTTCCACCCGAGCTTGTCCCAGATGTCGATCGGGAACGACAGGGCGAGAATTCCCGGCCTCTGAGTATAGGTCTCGAACAGCGCATCCGCCGCCGGGCATGACGAGCAGCCCTGGCTGGTGAAGAGTTCCAACACTGCTTCGATCGGCTGATCCGTGTTGACCTGCGCGACGGCCGTTGTCGGCGCCGCCGCAATCGCAGCGACAGCCCAGGCAGCGGCCAGAATTGATAGTCTGCGGCGCATGTCGATTGGTGATCCGGTGAACACGAGGCGCGCCGCCGGTCAGGCGAAACGCTGGTCTCGACGCTACTTAAGATCGGAAGAGCGTCGTGTAGGGAAAGAGTGTAGATCTCGGTGGTCGC
>ERZ761609.1424-NODE-1424-length-21160-cov-47.836058_pt1 | contig 21160 bp, 17 predicted proteins | sample MGYA00511163_ERZ761609 | MGnify/ENA primary metagenome ERZ761609 (study PRJEB28899, sample SAMN02445070) | bioreactor sludge metagenome | biome: EBPR sludge | place: Australia: Brisbane, Thorneside Wastewater Treatment Plant | collected 2011-12-16 ... | reverse complement strand
ACCCGCCGGCCGCCGCCTCCGCCCCGGCGCGCTGCGCCCCAGGACGACCCCAGCTTCCTCGAATCCAGCGCCGACCAAGCCGCCATCGCCGGTGTCCTCAAAGCCGCCGCGGCCGCCGGCGTCCCCTTCTGCGAAGAGTGCAAAAAGGGCGGCAATGGCTGAAGCGGCGATCCGGACAGACCGCCAGGCCCTCTTCCACCGGCTCTTCCCCGCCGGTGAGCGGCCCTCCATGAAGACTTGGACCATCCTCGACTGCGCCCGCGACGAACAGATCTACGGCCACGTCCTCCAAACCTCCAACCAGCGCTGCTGCCTCTTCGCCGGCGCTCTCGATCCTGAACTCGCCGTCGCCGCGCCCCACCTCGTCGCCCTCGACCCCGACGACCGCCTCACCGCCACCCTCCTCAACCGCGGCTGGGGCCGCGCCTGGGGCATCTTCCTCCGCTCCGATGCACCCATGGGCGAACTCCGCCGCCACTTCCGCACCTTCCTGCGCGTCCGCGGACCCGAAGGCCAGTACCTCCTGTTCCGCTACTACGACCCCCGCGTCCTCAGCGTCTACCTGCCCACCTGCACCCCCGGCGAACTCAACGCCGTCTTCGGCGCCTCCGTCCGCGCCTACTTCACCGAACAGGAAGATGGCGACGGCCTCACCGAATACCGCTTCGACGGCCAGAAGCTCATCCAGTCCTAGCGCCCCTCCCGGACCAGCGGCGCCAGACACAGCCCATCCAGGAACTGGTCAAACATCGCGGCCGTTTGGCGGTCGGCCTCGCGGTAAGTGACAGATTCGTTAAGCATTCCAATGTAGCGCCAGTAGCGCCCATCCGCGATTTGGCCACGGGCATCGACGATACCCAGAGGGCCCTCCTCCAGAACTCGTTCAGTGTAGTTGATCGAAGTCCAGACTTCGTGGTTGCCAGGGATGCTGTAGCTCCAAAGGTGCCCGCTGCCGTGCACGATGGGAAGGCGTCGGCGCGAACCTTCCGCGAAATAACCACGGGAGTCAGAGTCAATGTCCCTCCCCTGACGGCCTCCCTGGATGCCGGGGACCCGGTGAAACCTGAACATAGTGTTGCAATCCGCGATGCCAACAGTGTCCGCGCCGGGTGGGCAGACGGGTGGGGCGGCCGGGTGGTCGAGTGCGCGGAGCGTGATCCGGAGGTCCGAGGCGGTGCTGGTCTGGACACGGGCGCTCCAGTAGCCGGGCTTGCGGATGACGATATAGGGTGCTCTGGTCCGAAGTTCGAAATTGCTGCCGGCCAACGGCTCAGTGGGCCAATTACTAACGGTGACGTGCTCGATCCTGGCGCCGGGCAGCGGGTTGCCGTCCTGATCGACGATGAGACCGGCGAGGGTGTGTTCGGTGGGAAGCAGCAGGTCAATGTTCCGCTGGGCGACTCCCGGCACGGAGGTGAGCAGAAGGATTGCGAGAAGCACTCTCACTGCATTCAGCTTATTCGTGCCCGCCAATTCCGGCAACCCGAAATTGGGGTCTGGTGTCTAGCGGCGGCCTCACCGAATACCGCTTCGACGGCCAGAAGCTCATCCAGTCCTAGCGCCCCTCCCGGTCCAGCGGCGCCAGACACAGCCCATCCAGGAACTGGTCAAACAGCACGGCCGTCTCGCGGTCGGCCTCGCGGTAGGTGACGGACTCGCCAAAATGTCCGATATATCTCCAGTGACGCTCATCCGGCGTCTGGCCACGGGCATCAAGCAGTTCCAACGGACCGATCTCAAAGACTCTCTCAGAATATTCGACGGACTGCCAGACATCGGTAACGAAGGGTTGGCCCAAGCTCCACAAGGGCCCGCCACCGTGCTGAATCGCACTCCTTCTCCGGAAACCCTTGAGGAAATAGCCGCGAATCCCGTAATCGATATCGGCTCCCTGACGGCCTTCCTCGATCCTGGATGTGGGAAGGAATCGGATCACTTCGCCCCAGCCCTTCAGGCCAAGCGTCTTCTCCCCCGGTCCGCAACTAGGAGGAGAAGCCATGCTCTCCACCCTGCGTAGCGTGACGCGCAGATTGTTCGCGCTTCGCGTCTCAATCCGGGAACTCCAATGCCCGGGCTTGCGGACGACGATCCAGGGAGCCCGGGTCCGCACCTCAAAGTCTGTACCGGCCAACGGGCCACTGAGTTCATTCCTGGGGTTGAGGTGCCCAACAATGGCCCCCGCCAGCGGGTTGCCATCCTGATCCACGAACTTCCCCGCCACGGTCTGCTCCACCGGCAACAGCAGATCCACCGGATTCTGCGCCACGCCCGGCGCGGCGGCCAGGAAAATGAAGCTCAGCAAGACCCGCACTGCCCCGATCCTATACCCGGCACGCCGATTCCGGCAACCCGAATTTGAGGTCTGGCGTCTATAAGAGTGTGAGGCCGCATTGTCCGGAACTGGCCATTGGCTTCGGGCTCACCTTTCGAGCCACGCGCGGCGGCGCTCAGACCGCGGACAGTACTCCGGACCATGCGGCCTACGGTTTCTACCCGGCCACCCACCCCCCGAATCAGGGATTGTCACTCTATCGAAAAAATGATACTTTCAGGGTGATAGCGGGACCGAGGGGCCCTGCTACACTGCAACATGCAGATGTTCAAACCCACCGAGCCAGTGACCCAAAACCCCCGACTCGGCGTGGTTGCCCACTCAAAGGAGAACCACCCACATGGACAAGTTTGCCCAGGAAGACTTGAAGGCGTACTTGATGCAGTCCAATGAGGAATTTCGCACGCTCGCCGAGAAGCACTCGGAATATGAGCGCCAGATCAATGAGATAGAAGCGAAAGCCCATTTGACTCCCGAGGACGAGCTCGAAGAACACAGGCTCAAGAAGCTCAAGCTCCACCTCAAAGACCAGATGCACGCCATGATGACCCGCTACCGCGCCCAGGTTGCGTAAGTAGCTTCGTCCTCAGCGTCAGGTACGCTGTCCCATTCTTCTTTCCCGGCCCCGGAGCGTCAAACTCCGGGGCCTTTGATTTGTGCTGCCGCCTCCGGCAACCCAAACCGCCGCCGCAACTCCCGATACCGTGGATTCGCCCCCTGCGCCACCGCCCCCGGGTCCGCCAGCACATAAATCGCCTCCCGCTCACCCCGCGCCGCCGCCTTCTCCAGCAAACCGAACCCCCGCTCCGCATCCGCCATCGCCAGATACACCCGCGCCTGCAAAAAGTCCGGAATCCGCGCCTGCTCCAGAATCTTCACCGCCTCCGCTCCTCGCCCCATCCGCGCCAGCACCACCGCCCGCACCGTCTCGTACTCCCGCCGGTCCTGCTCCGCAAACGCCCGGCCCGCCTCCAACGCCCCCATCGCCTCCTCCCCGCGCCCCAGATACGCCAGCGCCAGCGCCTTCACCAGATACGACGGCAGATAATCGGGACGCAATTCCAGCGCATGGTCCGTCTGCTGCACCGCCTCTTCAAACCGCCCCGCGCGGAACAACACAAACGCGTGCGCCCAACTGTAGGCCGACACCGCCGGCTCCAGCATCGCCGCCTCGTGCGCCTCGCTCACCGCCCGCTCCACCTCGCCCAGCATCGAATACAGCAGCCCGCAGCTCCTCTTGAACTGCGCGTCGTTCTCCCCAAACGGCCGCCCCTCCTCGCACGCCTTCCGCGCCCCGTCCCAGTCCCCATCCAGGTAATGCGCCGCATGCACCCGCGCCGCGTACGCCTCCGGCGACGCCGCATCCAGTTCCAGCGCGCGCCCCGCCTCCCGCAGCGCCATCTCCCGCAGTTCCGGCCGCCCATCCAGTGCCAGCGCCACATACGTCCGCGCCAGCCCGGCACGCGCCTGCGCATACCCCGGATCGGCCGCCACCGCCTGCTCCTGCAACGCCCGCGCCCGCTCATACTGGCCCAGATTGAAGAAGTGCCGGCCCCTCAAATAGAGCGCCCGCGCCTCCAGCCGCTCCCGCGTCGGCGCCTCCGCCGGCCGGCTCGCCTGCAGCCGCCCTGCGATTGCCCGCGCAATCTCGTCCTGCAGCGAAAACCCCGCCGCCGCCGTCCGGTCCCAGCTCTGCGACCACACCCGGTACCCCGTCGCCACCTCGTTCAGATGCGCCGTGATCCGGATCCGCTCCCCCGCCTGCCGCACCGTCCCCTCCAGAATGTGCCCTACCCCCAGCCTCTGCCCGATCTCCCGCAGGTCGCCTGCTCTCCCCTTGAACTCGAATGACGACGTCCGCCCCACCACCCGCATCTCCCCCACGCGGCTGATCTGATCGATGATCTCCTCGCTCAACCCATCGCAGAATGTCTCGTGGTCCTTCCGCTCGCTCAGATCCGTAAACGGCAGCACCGCGATCGACCCCGGCATCGCCGCCTCCACCTTCGCCGGCCGGTACACCCAGATCCCCACCCCGACCAGCGCCACCACCACCGCCGCCGCCACCCACCCCCACCGCCTCCCCTGCGCCGCCACCGGAGCCGGCTCCTCCACCGCGGGCTCGCCCACCCTCGTGAACGCGGGCACATACCCGCCCCGGGCATATTCGATCCGCACCGGATCCGCCGCCCCCTCCCCCAGATAGTATTCCGCCAGCCGCGCCCGCAGCTTCCCCATGTTCACCCGCACAATCGCATCCAGCTTCGGGTCGAACGAACCATCCCGCCCGAATACCTCCACCGCGATCACCGCTTCCTTCAACTCCCCCGCACGCCCCTCCGCCGCCGTCTCCACCGTGAAGCGCAAAATCTGCCTCAACCGCTCCGAAGAGCGGAACAGCGGCGAAGCCAATACCCGCTCCAACGCTTCAAGGATCTCGCTGCGACTTGCTTGCACGGGGATTAACATCGAGAATACCGCGTCCCGCCATCCCCCGCAAGTTATTGGTTCCAAATTGTTAATCGGACGTTAAGCACCCCATTTGACTTTCGTTTCGCGCCCTCCTCGTGGGAAATTCACCCTGCTGGCGGACAACCGCCAAATCAACTTCCAGTCAGAGGAAACCAACACCATGAAAAACACGATTCGCTCCTTCGCCCTGATCGCCTGCGGCGCGCTGGCCCTGCTCGCACAAGGACCCCCGGACCACGCCCAAGGGCCGTTCTCGAACCCGACCGACAACCCCGCCCGCACCGCGTTCGTCGCTCGCTTCGATTGTGCCGGCGCCTTCGTTGATTGCACCACCCAGACCATCATTCCCGCCGGCCATCGCATGGTCATCGAAACCATGAGCATCTACGTCTCGCACAACCACTTGGAACGGCCGTTCGCGTACATCGGGACCGCGCTCGAGTCCTCACCCGTCAGCGACAGCAGGTTCTCCATCATTCCCGCCTATGTGTACGATCAGAACGGCATTGCCTTTTCCGTCGGCACCCAAATCGTCCGGCTCTACTCCGACGTCCTCCCCACCGTCCGCATCCAGGTTGCTGGCATCGGCTATGTTTCGATCAGCGGCTACTTCATCAAAAAGTGACCCCCCAACAGCACATCGCACGAATCCCAAGCCGCAATCCATGAACCCCTTCTTCCCAACAGCCCGAACCTCGGCGCTCCGCGTCCACTCCTGCCCCGTTTCGGGCTACCGTTTCGCCGGCCTCACATCGGAGGAGGCCGGGAGCCCATCAACCCTGCTGCGCTCAACCGCCGCGGGGTTGGCGGCCGGGTTCGCCCGGCGCTCCCGGACCTGAGGACGGCTCGGCGCCGGTGGGTCACAAGGCGTCCCCCACCGGCGCCACACTTTCAACCCTCCAGTCCGCAACCCCGCCCTTTACGCCTCCCAGTTCCAGACCCTTGCGGCCTCGCCCGTTCTTCGCCGCCATCACCCCCGGCCCCTTGAAGAAAGAATTCCCTTGCTTTACCGGCCATCTTCGTCCACATTGGTACATACGCGCCCGCCTTGACGGGCCAATCTGAGGGGATCCTTGCAGGAGGTTCTTGAGCCATGCTCAAACTATTGGTCACTTGTGCGGCAGCCGCTTTTCTCGCGCTGCCTGCTTCCGCGGCAACCCTGACTTGGGGTGCCGTTCTTTCTGGCGATCAGGAAATCCCGCCCGTGCCCAGCGCGGCCACCGGCACCGGGTGGGTGCAATACGATTCGGCGGCGAACGACCTCTCCCTGTACGTCGCCTGGGAGGGTTTGACCGGTCCCGGCATTCAGGCGCACATCCACTGCTGTGTCGCCACCCCGCCCGGCAATGTCGGGATTGCCCTTGACCTCTGGCTCCCCAGTGACCCGTCCCGCCCCACCTCGGGTTTCTTCACCGCCACTTATGACCTGGACACCACCAACCCCTTCCGCGTCGCGTTCACCAACGCCAGCGGAGGCACCACCGCCGGCGCTCTCGAACGCCTCATCGCCGCCATGGATGCCGGCGATGGCCGCGTCTACTACAACATCCACACCGCGCAGTACCCCGGCGGGGAAATCCGCGGCAACCTCATGCCCGTCCCGGAACCCGCCACCACCGCCGGCCTGCTCGCCGCCGTCGGAGCCATGCTGGCCCTCCGCCGCCGCCGCCAGTCCCGCGCGGCCAATTCCTGACCCCGCCCAACGTGAACGGAGGCCCTCCCACGGGCCTCCGTTCAGCCGGATGACGCTAACTCCCCTGCGTGGCCGTAATCTCCCCATCCATCCCGTGTTCATCCACACTGAGTGAACCGGCAATCCGGGACGGGCTCTCGATCTTCCCCTTGAAGTGGACTGTCAGAGGCGAACCCTCGTACTCCGGCTTGTAGCTCCACGACACCGCTGCCCCCCATACCCCCACAAATTGACCTCCGTCACGGATCAGTGGGTTGGAGTGTTCTCGCGACGGTCACCCTATCGGTCTAGATGAGCCGTTCAAGCCGCAAAGTGACCGACAACTCCTGGCCGGCTCGCCGGAACTTCATTGCGACGCGGCGGCCAGGCTGCTGAAGCAACTGGGTCAAGGCGGCGCGGTCGAACTCCGCCACGGGGCGGTGATCGGCTTCGATCAGTTCGTCGCCTTCGCGGATTCCTGCGTGGTGGGCGGGTGAACCGCTCCGCACGGTGCGCACCAGGAACCGGCGCCAATCCGGGGCAGGATTCAACCAGCGGATACCGGCCATATCATCCTCGAAGGGAGCGGCAAAGGAACGGGCGGGGCGGAGGAAGATGCGGCTGCGCGGACAGTCATAGACGACATTGAAGCGATGGAGCAGTCCTCCTCCGACAATGCCGGCGAGGCCGCTGGCAGCGAGTGTGCCGCCCCGGGCCTCCGTGATGCCGACCACGGGCCGGGCAAACCGCCAGGGTCCAAGTTGGATACCGGGAATCCGTACAAGCCAGAGGCGCGATGTGCCGCCGACGCCGCCAACTTCATCTTCGAGAAGCGGGACGCCGGCGGCGCGGAGTTGATCGAGCAGACCATGCTCGCGCGCAAACGGGGCGGCAATGAAGATCGTGGTTCCGCCGGCCGCGGAGTCGATCTTAAACTCACCCTCAATCACCCGGCCGCCCGGGAGCGTGAAGGAGAGGCGGATGTGCGGCACGCCCATGCCGTCCACGCGCACGGGCAACTCGTGGCCAGCGCTGGTGGGCCGCCAATCTGCGGGCGAATAGAGCCGCCATTGGCCCGCATCCACATCGGTTTCGACAACGTAGCGCTTGAGCAGCGGCGCGCCGATGAGTCCGTCCAGCCGGATCCCCTTGCGCTCAGCGACGGGGTCGAGCAGAATCGCGGCGGCAGGCTCGAAGGGAATCTCCAGGGCGCCGGCGCGCAGAACCACGCTGGAGATCCGGGCCGCGCGCGTCCGGCCGTCACCGGCGCCCTGGGCGCCTGCGGCGTGTTCCTTCATCGCCAGCCCCGCCGCTTCTGCAGCGGGCCAGTTGACAACATGCCAGCCCGCCGCGGTATCGAATTGAAACCGCAGCCGGGCACTTTCGTTGACCCGCGCCTCAACATAAAGGCCATGAGTCTGCACGCTCATCGGCAAGCTGAGGACCGGTTCGGGTGCGCCGGACTGGCCTGCGGCGATCAATGGCAGGAGGCACGAAACAAGAAGTCGCACGCCAGCTTGGACACCTCAGCCACCCGTGAGGTTCCGAACCATGGGCGCCCGCTGGGCCCAGCGGGTTCAATGGCCTCAATGCCCGTCCTCCGGTCATCGCCTCCACCCGCCTCGGCTCCAGGGTCAGGTTGCCCGCCGGCTCGCCCGGGGAACCATCACCGGACGGCGGTGTCTGAACCACCATGACGGCATCTCTCCTCCTGCTTGCCCTCCTCGCCGCGCCGCCGGCGTGGAAGGATTTCTCTGAGTGGTTCGCCCGCGACGGCATACCCGGCGCTCCGGCCGACGTCCTCGAGGCCTACGGCGCCCGCCTCCAAGCGAAAGGCGTGTCAGACGCCGATGTGCAATCTCGCGTCGCTGAGGTCCAGCAGTACATTGCCGCCCACCCTCGCGAAGCGCTCACGCTGCATTTCGATCGCATGTACTCGTGGGCCGATGCCCCCTTCACTCGCGAACCCAGCGCGCTGGTCGTCAAAGTCGCCGCCTTGCGCAAGCCCGGCAAGGCCCTGGACATTGCAATGGGGCAAGGGCGCAACTCCCTATGGCTCGCCAAAGCCGGATGGGCGGTCAGCGGTTACGACATCTCGGGCGAAGCCCTCACACAGGCCCGCTCCGCTGCTGCTGCCTCGGGGCTTAGCCTCGATACCCGCCTCGCCTCCCACGAAGAGTACGACCTCGGCCGCTCCCAATGGGACCTGATCGTGATGAGCTTCGCCTTCACAAGACTGAGCGACCAGGCCTACATGCAGCGCGTCCACGACTCGCTTCGGCCGGGCGGCGTTCTCCTGATCGAAGGATTCAATGGAGGACCGCGGCTCGAACCGAACCTCATTCTCAGATCCATGCTCCACTACCGTGTTCTCCTTTTCGAAGACCTCCCCGGCATCGCCGACTGGGGCCAGGTCAAAGCCCCTCTGCTTCGGATGGCGCTCGAGAAGATCGCCTCGGAACCGGCCCCATGAGACCGTCTGACTCGCCTGCCGGCTTCGCCGCTCGCCTTCTGCTCATTGCCGGATTAACGGCATGCGGGGATCCTTCTCCCGCCGAAGTTGCGGACGAAGCGGAACGCCTTCGCGCCTCCCTTCGTCCGCATCGGGCACAGTATCTGCAGTCGATCGAAATCGTGAACCGCCTCATCCCGCATACCCTCGAGTGGCTCAACGGCGCCGCCATCACCGCTCCCCGCTCGCAGGCTGTCGCCGACGCCCACATGATCATGGAGCGCTGGGCCCAGGTCCATTTCGTTCCGCGCACCATCCACGAAAAACTCCGCGCCCACCGTTATCAAAGCACCCAGGTCCACGACGCCCACCGCCGGCTGCTCGACCTCCTGAAGCGCGACTACTTTGAATGGCATGACTATCAGAGATACGCCCAACATGCCGCGGAGTCGTCCATGCACAACACTTCGCCCGGGCGTCTTCCGCCCGAACTCGAAGAGTTCCGTCTGCGGCTTCAGGCGCGCCGCCCCGCGGTCGACCAGATATCCCCCCTCTTGGAAGCACTGCCCCGGTCCAATCTCACACGCGACCTACCGGTTTCCCAGACATCCGGGGAGACTGAGGTGCGGGCTGAAACGCGCATCCGCCTCCGCCACTAGGCCGGCAACAAATCCTCAACGCCCCCCACCCCCGCTTGAGCCCCCGCGCCTCAGCCGGGGGCACTAATCAAAAAAAGCGTGTCAGACGCCTGCGCGCCGCTTTTCAAAAGTGGTCAAAAGTGGCGTCAGACGCCACCGCTCCGACTTGGAGCTCCACGACACCGCCGCCCCCTCGTCAATCCAGCTAACCATCGGCCCTCGGCCCGGACGCCGTCGTACTTCGCCCGTTCGACGGCATCCGGCTCCTTGGAGTCGCGTGGCCCGGTCAGTAGCCTGCCGCCGGGGCCTCGGTCCCAATAAACACGCTATTGCGCCACGTGTTAAGGCAGAGCGGATGCGTGAAGACGCTCGCCCCATCGGTCGATGAATAGGTAATATCGTCCGCCGTCGGGCCGCCCGCCGGGTTCATGCCGCCCAGGTGCCGGACCCGTTTGGCGATCTCATGATCCGCGCACGACGTGTCGCCGCTGATCCCGAGCCCCCCCACCACTTTGCCGTCGCGGTAGAGCGGCACGCCGCCGCCGAAGAAGATCAATCCCCCGGCGATCTGGTTCCTGCCTCCGGAATGCCCATCCGTCCCGGCCAGCGCGCCCGGATTAAACAGATTCGATTGACCCAGGCTCCACAGCGAATGCCCAGGCTGGGTGAACGTGTAGAGCCGCGCCGTGGAGAGCGCCAGAATGTCCAGACTGAAGGCGTTTGCGGTGTACGCCTTCGCCTTTGCGATCGCCTGACTGCCCGGCCACACTTGGCTGGAGTCGTCCGTCGACGTGGCGAATGCGCATAATTCACCGTCGCGGTTCACCACTGCGGCCCACATCCGCGTGCCTCCGAACAGCCCGCCTACCGTCCCGCCAACCGGAGGGCCGGCGAGCGCGGCTGCGCCGTTCATCAGTGTCTTCAACTCTCCCGCGGTCGGAAGCGCGCCGCACTTCCCCTGGCCATACAACGGTGCGCAGCATAAAGCGCCGGCACACAACACGAGTCCAAGAAAGCGTGTCTTTGCCATAGCATCCTCTCTGACTTCGAGCGGTTGTTCCCAGAGCCGGATCGAGTTGGATCCGGCCGGTTCAGGGGATTCTAATGGACTCTCAGTTGAGAAGCAATCCCGGTACGTAACAAAACGTACCAGCCCGGCTACGGGAAGGCTTCCGCCATCCCGCCAGGAAACCGGGGGCTGGAGCCGCGATTCCGGCTACTCTACCGGCTTCGTCCGGGCCGTAGGGATCCGGATGTCGTCGAACACCACGCCTTCGATATCCACCGCCTGGATATGCGCCGCGCCGGTGGCCGAAATCTTGACGTCAAAGATGTGATTGCGGCCGTCGGCCTTCGCCAGCCACCAGGCGTCGTCGGGCACGGTCCGGGTGTTCACCGCCCAGGCCCCGTCGCCGAGGTAGAGGATGCCATTGGCGTCATCCCGCTTGTGCTGGCGCAAGCGGTGGGTGCGCTTGAAGTTGTGGTGGTCGTTCTCGAAGACCGCCGTCACGCCGTACTTCTCCCAGTGCGGCATCCAGTGCTGGCGGATGGCCACCGACAGCGGGGCGTCCAGCGGCGTGCCGCCGCGCGGCGCCTTGGTGGTGCCGTAGGCCGGATAGTGATAGCAGACGAACACGAACTGCTGGCCGGTGCGCGCCGCCAGCGCCTTCTCCAGCCACTCGGCCTGCGCGCCTTCCACCGGGTTGGTGTGCTGGGTGTCGAGCACGATGATCGACATGTACTTGCCGAAGTCGAGCGCGTAGTAAGCGCGGCTTTCGGGCAACTGGAAGAGCGAGTAGAAGTACGGCGCGTCGTCGGGCACCTTGCCGTTGCGGCCGCCGCGCACCTCGTGGTTGCCGATGGCGAGCAACATCGGGATCACGCGCCCGTCCTCGCTGACGGCGTGCTCCATCCAGGACTTCAGCCAGTCCACCCACCGCGTCGAGGACACGCCGTTGGCGTAGGCCAGGTCGCCGCCGAGCAGCGCGAAGTCCGGGTCGCGCTTGCCGGCGACGGCATTCATCAGATCCACCCGCGTCCGGTTGTGCATCATGTCGCCGCCGGTGACGAAGCGGACCGGCCGGTTCAAGTCGCGCGGCAGCGTCCGGAAGCGGCGGATATCGGCCGGGCGCGCCGGTTCAGCGCCGATGGCGAAGTCGTAGTTGGTGTCCGGCTCAAGCCCGGTCAGGTTGACGCGCCGGCCGGCGAGCGTCGTATCGGCAATAGCAAACCGCGCACCGGTGGCCTTCTGCCAGGCGGTGGTCCCGGTGCGGCGGTAGAAGACGTCGAGCGAGCTGTTCTCGCGCAGGTCCACCCAGTTGACGGTCATTGTGGTCGTCGGGTCGGTGTGCCAGGTCAGGTACAAGCCAACCAGGTCCTGACCGAAGGCGGGAACAGTGAGAGCAAAGGCGCAGAGCGCGAGCAGGGATCGTCGAATCATCATGGCGGGGTTTTAGCCAGTATACGGGTTCCGGCGGCCCCATCTCCAGTGATCAGCGGCGGAAGTGGAGTTCGGCAAAGGCGAGGTACTGATCCCAGTCGTAGGCGGTCACGTCGTGCTTGCCGGCCCGGATGTGGTACCCGATCGTCTTCATGATCGGTTGGTGGAGGCCGGGCATCTCGTCGGTGCCGAGGCCCTGGCGGCCCAGGAGTTCATACACACGCCCGGCGGCGACAGCGCCAAGGAACTCGCCGCGCGGGTCGGCCCAGCGATCCTCCTCCGCGCTGGCCACATACACCGGCCGGGGCGCGATCAGCGCGATCAGTTCGTGGGCGTCCACCGGGAGGCGGTTAGGGTCGGGACCGTACTGCCGGTAGTTGAGGTTGAACCAGTGGGGGAAGGCCGTGGTGATCCGGAGCAGGGTCTCCCCATAGTTGCGGCGGGCGAGCGCGGCGCCGCCTTCGCCGGAGTTGTTCGACACAACAATAGCGAAGCGGGGGTCGAGCGCGCCGGCCCAAAGCGCGGTCTTGCCGAGGCGGGAATGGCCGATCAGGGCTACTTTGCCGCCGTCGATGGCGGGGTCGGCGATCATGAAGTCCAGCATACGGCTCAGGCCCCAGGCCCAGGCGCCGATGGCGCCCCATTCATCCGCGGCCGGTTCGCTCTGGCCGGGCCGGAAGCCGAGCGGACGGATGCCGTGCGGCAGGCCGCCCACGAAATCCGGTTCGATGTCCTGATAGCAGGCGGTGGCGAGACCGAAGCCGCGCGCGAGGATCTTCTCGAGTTGCCACTGCTGGGCGCCGCGGCCGCGCATCTGCTCCGTCGCCGTCCGCTGGACGTACTTCGTCTTGTCGTCCGGGTCGCGCATCCAGTAGTCCGTCAGCAGAATCCCGGGATCGGCGTGAATGGCGGCATTGGGACTGAAGCTCAGGCCGGTGAACATGGGAACGGGCTTCTGCCCGGAGGCCGAGGCGGGCAGATAGACCAGGACGTGCATCCGCGGACCTTCCTTCTTGCCGGTAAACCAGAGCACAGCCTGCTTGCGGATGGCCTTGCCGTCGAGGGCGGGCGCGCCGGCCTCGATCACCTCAACCAGTGGCTTTGCGCGGGGCGGGGTGGTCCGGCCGAAGACCTGTTGCTCGAACAGCCGGAGCAGTTCCGGGCGGCGCACCTTCTCCCACGTGCGGGCGTCCTTGACGGGCTGGCCGTTTTGAAGGGTAAGTGGGTCGGGGAGAGAATAACTGCCGACCTTGGATTCGTCGTAATTGGCCTCGGGGACCGTCTGGGCCGGGAGCGAGGCGAACGCGAACGCGAGCGCGAACAACAGCCGCTTCATGGCTCGCATCTTACCTCAGTCGAGGCTTCAGGACACCGGCCCAGGCGCCGGCGGATAGCCGTCGGGGAAGAAGCGCTGTTTGGCTTTCGTTTTGTCGTGCCGCATCGGCAGGTGGGTCACCAGGCCATAGATGTAGGCGTTGGTGCCGGAGGGGTGCTGGTTGTAAAAGAAGAGAATTCGGTTCGAATTGGGCTGGCCGAAGGACGTCATGCGCTCGCCGGTGAGATACCAGGTCGTGTTGTTGACCACCTTGGTTGTGGCGCCAGGCCGGCTGGGAATGTCCTGCCAAAGCCGGTATTCGGCCTTCTGGGCGCTTCCCCCCTTGAAATTGGGCGCGTTCGTGCCGCTGAAGTTGTGGCTTTGCCGCTCCCACAGGATGTTGCGGTTCCCTGCCGCGATCGGGGCGGCGTGGGCCGCCTCACCATTGCGGATCATGCGGATAAGCGCTTTTTCGTAGGAGGCGAGCGAGCTGTAGCGCTTGGGCGGCAGTTTGTAGTTTTTCGACTCGCTGGCGATGAAACTCTCGTAGAGCGCTTTGTAAACCGCGGTTTTCTGCTTTTCCTTTTCGGGCCTTTCCACTTCCTTGTCAATCTCGTCGTTGAGCGCCTGGAGGGTCTGGTTACAGGCCGGGGCGAAAGGGTCGGTGAGAACCGTCATGGCCAGGGCCTTGACCGCTTCTTTCTTCTCCTTGTATGCGCGCTTTTCCTTGGGAATGAACTTGACGCGCTGGAGCGTGGCTTCGAGTGCGGAGTCCCAGGCGCGCTTAATGCGGTCGTACTGTTGGGTTTCGTTGGCAATTTCGGTCTTTAAGTGTTCCAGCCTGCGGGCCTTTTGGGTGCCGACCGGGTCCTGGGCGATCGCGGCGGCGAGCGCGGTAAGGGCGACGTTGAACTTGGTTTGCAGGTACGGCTTGAAGTTGAGGCCCCGGATCAGGCTGGCATAGTCAGCGGCAAGGGCTTCGGCGGCCTTGACGAACTCCTCCATCTGGGCGATGCGGCGCTGCAGCGGACCCCATTTCTGAGCTTGTTCGAGAGCCCGCAGTTCGGCGGGAAAGTCGGGGAGCTGGCTGGCCATCAGAAATGTGTATCTGAAGGAGAGCCAGCGCTGGCGGAAGCTGGCGAGCGTGGCCTTGGCCTCCATCTCCCGCTGCTGCTGCTTCTGCTGAATGAATTCCTGGCGGGCGCGGGCTTCTGCTTCGCGGCGCTCGCGCTCTTCACGCTCGATTCGCTCCTGTTCGAGCTTCTTGAGCAGCATCTGAAGCTGGCGGATGGCTTCTTCGCGCTGCTGGCGGCGGTAGTTTTCCGACGTTTCCAGCAGCGCCTTCATGGTGGCGGCCAGGTCGCCGCTGCGGCGCGCTTCATGGAGCGCGGTCTGCCGTTGAGCCTCTTCTTCGTCATAGACGACAAGCTGCCAATGCTCGGTCGGAGTGTGGTCCTGAAGGGGCAACTCGATCTCGGGCGTCGGGTTAAGCAGTTCCCGCGGGATTTCGAGCCGGTGACCGCTCTTCAGCAGTTGGAGGACGTGATCGAGGATGGAATTCTGGGGCGTGAGCGAACGTCCGTCCGGGGTATCGTAGCCCGGATAGGTGAGCATAAGAAACTGATCGGCGCGAGCCGGTTGGGGCGTAGTACTCATCGCAATGCACCTCCGATAGAGCGAATAAGCCTGAGAATGACTTAATAATACTTGATTTTTCTGGAAATGTTTCTCGAAAATGGCGGAAATCGATGTGCCCCCGCCCACGTTCGCCGCGCTTCCAACTCAGGGGAAGCGCGCCAGAAACCCAGGATGGTCGCACGCAAAGAGCACCGACAGTTAGTTAGTCCAGAGTTGGCGCGAAGCCCAAGAATGCCGTGGAACGTCATGGCTCCGCAGTCCCATCTTTGCTTTTCGTCAGCTGGTCGATGGGTCATTTCCGGTGAGAAAGTGGTCATAGAATCGCCGGGTGATCTGAGAGGCATGCTGATCGGAAACAGCGAAACCCGAGACGATGACCGCGCCAGCGCCGCCAGTCGCGAGAGCCCAACCGGTTCCGAGGATTGCCTCCCCAGCCACGACGGTTTCAGCGCCGCCTCGGCAAGGCGAACGGAAAACGAGCCTGATCCGGCTCAGATCCATTCCGACGGTTTCTGAACCCTTGAGGATTTGGCCTGGTTCTGAGGTCGCGCCGGAAAATGCGATCTTGGAGCAGCAACCTCCCGCCGCACAGCGCAGACTCGGCCTGTTCCAACCTGGCCAGTTCACTTAATTGTAATTAATCTGCAACTTCTTATAGACAGGACTGAAATGTTGGGATAAGATCCTCCCACTGGCCACACGTCACGCCCGCGGAGGTGGAGCCAGAACGCAGTATGCATCAGGAGTTGTCCCCTCATGACTCAGTTCCTTCGCCGTGGAAGCCTCGCCGCCCTGTGTGCCGTGGCCTTCGCGATGCTCACGCCTCTCCCCGCTTCAGGCCAGGTGCTCTACGGCTCCCTGGTCGGCAGTGTCACTGACCAATCCGGTTCGGTCGTGCCCGGCGCACGAATCACCGTTGTGAACGCCTCCACCAACCTCTCCCGCAGCGTGACCGCCGACGACACCGGCACCTATTCTGTATCCGCCCTCACTCCCGGCACCTACACCGTCCGAGTCTCCCAGTCCGGCTTCCAGGATTCGGTCACCAATGAGGTCCCGGTCACCTTGAACAATGTCACCCGCGTCAACGTCCGTCTTCAGTTGGGCCAGGTGCAGGAAGCGGTCTCGGTCACCGCCGAAGCCACGCCAATTCTGCAGACCGAACGGGCCGAAGTCCGCTCCGAAATGACCTCCAAGGCGCTCACCACGCTTCCTGTCGCCCAGGGCCGCAACTTCCAGTCGCTCTTCCGCACCATCCCCGGAATCGCCCTCAGCCGCCCGCCCAACAACTCCGCCTCCAACCCCTCCCAGTCCTATTCATTCAATGCCAACGGGGCCAGCGCCTCCATCAACAACACCCGCGTCGATGGCGCCTCCTCCACCAACATCTGGCTGCCCCACCTGAACCTCGCCTATGTGCCCGCGCTCGAATCCATCGAAGCCGTCAATATCGTCACCAACAGCTTCGACGCCGAACAGGGCCTCGCCGGCGGCGCCGCCGTGAGCGTCCAGATCAAGTCCGGCACCAACGATCTGCATGGCTCCGCGTTTCTGTATCACGACAATTCCCGCCTCCGCGCGCGCAACTTCTTCCTGCCCGCCAACCAGGACAAGGCCAAACTCGTCTATAACCAGGGCGGCGGCACCGTCGGCGGTCCCATCAAAAAGGACAAGCTGTTCTACTTCACCAGCTACGAGCGCACCACCGACCGCCAGAGCGCCAACCTCATCACCTCCGTCCCTTCCGCCGCCACGCGCTCCGGCGACCTTTCGCGTTTCACGGCCGCCGTCTATGACCCCGCCACCGGCAACCTCAATGGGACCGGACGCCTGCCCTTCGCCAACAACCGCATTCCAGACTCCCGCCAGGACCCCATCGCCCGCCGCCTGGCCGCCATGTATCCCCTGCCCAACCTCCCCGGCACCGGCATCGGCGAACTGAACAACTTCTTCGTCTCCGGCCCCTTCGCCTTCGACCGCTGGACGCTCGATACCAAGGTCAACTACACCCTTACCGAGAACCTGAACGTCTTTACCCGCTACTCCATCCTCGACTTCCGCATGGACTCGCCCACCGCCTTCGGCCCGGATGTTGAAGGTCCAGGCATGAGCGGCTCCCGCGTCGGCAGCCCGGGCCTGAGCTTCGGCAAGACCCACAATATCTCTACCGGCGCCAATTGGGTCATCTCGCCCTCACTGTTGATGGACGCCAACTACGGCTTCGTGCGTCAGGGCACCAATGCCGAGCACACCTCAATCACGCAGCAAAGCGGAGTGGATCTCGGCATCCCCGGCACCAACGGCCCCGAGCGGTTCCAGGGCGGCATGCCCCGGTTCGACATCGGCAGCTATGCGTTCCTCGGTGTCGAAAACCATTACATGCCCTACTACCGGACCGACAACCAACACCAGATGGTGGCCAATTTCACCTGGATCAAGAAGACCCACGAGATCCGCTGGGGCGCTGATTTCTACCAGCAGGGCATGAACCACCTCCAACCCGAATTCGTGGGCGGCTCCTCCCGCGGCCCCCGGGGCCGCTTCAACTTCGGCACCGGACCCACCCGCAACTGCGTCACGGCCAGCGCCAGCGGCAGTTGCAGCACACTCAGCCCCGCCGATAACGAAGGCAACAGCCTCGGCAGCTTCCTGCTTGGGCAGTCCACGCAGCTCGGCAAAAACCAGCTCACCGTGTGGCCCTTCACCTCTCGCAACTGGCAGTACTCGGCCTACATCCGCGACCGCTGGCGCATCAATCGCCGCCTCACCTTCTCCATCGGCACCCGGTGGGAGTATTTCCCCGTCCCCACCCGCGCCGACCGCGGCTTCGAGCGCTATAACCCGGAAACCAACCTCATGGAGATCGGCGGCATTGGCAACATCCCCAAGGACCTTGGCGTGAAAGTCGCGAGAAACATGTTCGCCCCGCGCGCCGGCCTCGCCTTCCGCGTCACCGACCGCTTCGTGATCCGCGCGGGCTATGGTCTCACCAACGACCCCTATGCCCTCGCCCGCCCCCTGCGTACCAACCATCCCGTGCTGATTGAACTCGACGTCCGGCCACCCAACAGCCTCGTCGCCGCCGGCGAACTCCGCACCGGCGTTCCCAACATCCCCATCCCGTCACTCGGCGACGGATTCGTCCCGATTCCCGGAAACGTCACCGCCTTCACCATCCCCACCGATTTCGACCGGGGCTACGTCCAGTCCTGGAACTTCACCATGGAACGCGAGCTTGGCAAGGGTTTCAAAGGGGAGGTGGGCTACGTCGCCACCCGGCAGACCCGCCAACTCGGATTCACGGAACTCAACTGGGCCCCCATCGGCGGAGGCGCGGCCGGCCAGCAACTCTTCCGGCGCTTCGGCCGGCAAGCCAATACCCGCCTTGTGACGCCCATCGGCAACACGATGTATGACTCGCTCCAGGCCCGGCTCACTCGCCGGTTCTCCGGCTGGTACTCCCTCGATGCCGCTTATACCTTCGGCAAGTCGATCACTACCTCGGGCCAGAGCAACAGCGACGGCACGCTGGGCATCAACATCCCCGAACTCTATCACCTGAACCGGGGTCTCAGCGGCTTCGACATGCCCCACAACTTCCAGTTGACGAACATGATGGAACTGCCCTTCGGCAAGGGCCGGCGCTACCTGAGCCAGGGAGGAATCCTCGCCCTGCTCGCCGGCAATTGGCAAGTCAGCAACATCATCTCGTTTACCAGCGGCCAGCCGTTCACCATCGGTTCTTCCGCGGCTTCCTTGAATGCCCCGGGCAACTCCCAGCGCGGCGATCAGGTCAAGCCGGAAGTCCAGATCTTCAAAACCGTCGGCCCCGGCCAGCCCTGGTTCGACACCACCGCCTTTGAACAGGTCAACGCCGCACGTTTCGGCACTGCGGGCCACAACTCGATGCGCGGACCGGGCGTGGGCAACTGGGACATCGGCATCCACCGCCTGTTCCAGATCACCGAGAAGTTCAACCTGCAGTTCCGCATGGAGTCGTTCAACTTCACCAATACGCCGAAGTTCAACAACCCCAGCGCCACCGCGGGCTCCTCCCAGTTCGGAATCGTCAACAGCGCTTACAACGAACGGGAGTTCCGGCTCGGCCTGCGCCTCGGCTTCTGATCCCTCCGGCGCAAGACACCCCCTGCCATTCGCGGCCCTCATCCTCAGCCGCGAATGGCAGGGCCTCTCTCCCCCCCCTCCGTCAACCTCCCGCCAATCCCCATCGACCCATGCCAACCACCCCCGCTTGAGCCCCCGCGCGTCAGCCGGGGGCACTAATCAAAAAAGACCGAAAAACCCAAAAAATCGTGTCAGACGCCTCCGCGCCTCCATTCCAAGAAAGCGGAGAAAGCGTGTCAGACGCCTCCGCCCCCGCACCCCCCCCACCCAAGGCGTCCAGCAATTGAGTGGAATGTCCCCCCCGAGCGAATTGAAAGCAATTTTAAGAGTGTAACCTCTGAATCTTCTGATTTGCCGTGCTACAATCGCGTTCGGGTCGATCAGAATGCCATATTTGTGGTGGTTCCGCCCGGCGCTGGTTTCCTTGGCTTCGCCATCGCCCGGGCCGTTGACGGCTCAATCCTTTCTTGGGCGCCACAACCAGATGCGGTGGACTGCGCCGTCCTCCGGATCGAGAAAGTGACAGTTCGCATGACCCTGCGGCTCCCGGCTCTTGCCCTTCTCCTCGCGATGGCCGCGACGCCGCAGGCGACTCGTGAGGAGCGCTTCCAGCAAGATATCGACTTCTTTGCGGACACGCTGAAATCGCGCCATCCGGCCCTGTTTCGCCAGATTTCGCCAGACGAGTTCGATCAAGCCGTGGCGGACCTGAAGACGAAGGTCCCCGATCTGAGCGATGCGCAGATCTTCTTCGGCCTGAATGCAATCGCCGCGCGCGTCGGAGACGCTCACACCAGCGTTCAGACGACCGCAGCCACGGGGGTCCGGTCGCTGCCTCTGCGCGTTCGTGCCTTCGAGGAGGGCTGGTATGTCATTAGCGCCGGCGGCAGCGCTCTTCCGGCTCTCGGGAAGAGACTCGTGCGCATCGGGCCGCTTTCGGTGGAGGAGGCATTCGAGCGGGTGCGCGCGCTTATCCCAGCGGAAAATCCGTGGTGGGCTCTCCAGCAAGCGCCTCAGCTGCTGGTGTCGCCGCAAGCCCTGCAGGCGGCGGGCGTGACCGAATCGGCGGACTCCGCCGAATACGAATTCGAGGAAGGGCTCCGGATCGAGTTGCGCGAGGAATCCGTTGCGATGTTCGATTTCCCCCGCAAGGCCCGGCCCAATCCTCCGCTGTACCGCCGCAACGCAAACCTCTTCTACTGGTTCGAGTATCTGCCGGAACCACGGTTGCTCTACTTCAAATACGATCGTTGCCAGCAGGATCCGACGCTGCCCATGGAACAGATGGCGCAGGAGATGATCGAGCTTTGGAGCCGCGAGCCAGTCGCGAGCGTCGTGTTCGACCTGCGGAACAACAGCGGAGGAGACGCCGGCGTGATCCGGCCGCTGCTGGAAGCGTTAGCTCAATTCCTGTCAACGTCAGGCAAACCAATTCCGCAGGGATTCGTGTTCAGTGGACGCCAGACCTTTTCAAGCGGCATGCGGAACCTGATCGACCTGAAGGCCACGGGCTTCTTTTCCATTCTTGGCGAGCCGACAGGGGGAAGTCCAAACGGCCCGAGCGAGACGGTGGGATTCATCCTCCCGAACTCGCGTTGGCAGTGCCAGGTGTCCACACGCGTGTACCCAGCTCCCGGATACACCGATACGGTGCCACCGGATCTTCCGGTTCCGTTCTCTTTCGAGGATTGGGCCGCCGAGCGGGATCCCTATCTGGAGCGGGTTCTGCGGTAAGCCCACCCCTCGTCGCTCACAACCGCGCATTGCAAAAACTGCAAAAACCATACCAGACGCCCCCACCCCGCCAAAACTCACCAAAGTGTTACCCATGTCCTCGGGCAGATCCGGATACCATGTCGCCGGATCGCCCCCTCACAGCCGCCTCCGCAAGGGGGCGGGCAATGAACCTCAAAGCCCCCCTCCAATCCCCATCAACCAAAGCCCCCACCACCCCACAGCCGCCTCCGCAAGGGGGCGGGCAATGAACCTCAAAACCCCCCTCCAAACCCCATCCACCAACACCCCCAAGATCGGAAGAGCGTCGTGTAGGGAAAGAGTGTAGATCTCGGTGGTCGC
>ERZ761609.1423-NODE-1423-length-21174-cov-64.815664_pt1 | contig 21174 bp, 15 predicted proteins | sample MGYA00511163_ERZ761609 | MGnify/ENA primary metagenome ERZ761609 (study PRJEB28899, sample SAMN02445070) | bioreactor sludge metagenome | biome: EBPR sludge | place: Australia: Brisbane, Thorneside Wastewater Treatment Plant | collected 2011-12-16 ... | reverse complement strand
GCCTACTATCGGCAACAGGCGGGTCTGGCCCAAGCGGCCTGACTCAAACGAAAAGGCCTCCGGGATTCCCGGGGCGGTTCATAGGGGCTTCGCGCTTCGAGGTTTGGTTCGCCAGACCTGTGGCTCGACCAACGATCTGCAGGTGCCTTCGGCAACCATGGCGCCCGTCGGTCGGGTCACGGATCTCCGCCGAACACGGTCACTCGCGTGTTCAGCATCGCCTGAGGACGTGCGATTGTTATTGTATCCCCAACAAAAGCCGCCCCATAATCCGCCGATGCATCGTCCGCTGAACAAATTGCGTCGGAGCGTCGCCATGCTGCTGATTGCAGTCATGCTGATGGTCCCCGTGCTCGATGCGTTCGCCTGTGCGCTGGAGCCGGTAGCAGGCCACTCGACCGAATTGGTCACTGACGAAGACGCAGACTCGCCCGATGAGAGGGGTGACTCCGAGCGCTCGCATGGCGTGTGTGCCCATAACCATTGTCATCACACCACGGCAAGCGTTCCTTCGGACGAAGCCTTGGGTCTGAATATTCGACCGAACAGAGCTGTCCTGGCCTTCCAGGATCATGTTCGTCGATCGTTCGTCTCCGACGGACCGATTAAGCCTCCCAGGATCTGACGTGCTGGGCCCGCGCTTGCGGGCATCCCACGTCATTTGATCGATCCAGGAGTTCCCAATGCATAAGTTGCTTGGTCGACCGCTTGCAGCGGTTGGTCTGGCTGTGGCTGTCTTGGTGTGCACAACGCCGTCCATGGCGTCGCCACCGAATCAGACCGCGCCCTCTTACGAGTCCCTGATCGCGAGGCTCGAGCAGACGCCTTCCGCGATGGAAGCCGAAGCTCTATCCGACGCCGCCAATGCGCGCGCCCAGCAAGCCCGTGCGCTCCCCAATCCGACCATCGGGCTGGAAGCCGAGAACGTCTACGGCACCGGCCCGTACACCGGTCTCGGAAATGCCGATACCACCGTGTCGATCAGCCAGCCACTTGAGCTGTTTGGTCAGCGTGGCGCCCGGATCAACGCCGCCCGCGCCGAGGCCAACGCGGTCGGATTGCGGAGTGAACAGATGCTTTGGCAGGCCGCTGGCCGCTTGGCACTGGTGTATGCAGAGGCCGAGGCCGCCGCGCGTCGCTATGAACTTGCAGCAGAAACCCTGTCGCTGGCCGAACAAGATGCGCGTGCGGTTGGCCTGCTGGTCAAGGAAGGACGCGAGGCTACGCTGCGTGGTGTCCAAGCCGACAGCGAAGCCGAAGCCGCACGCGCGACCTTGGGCCAGATGCAGGCGATGCGCGATGCGGCCTTCGCGCGTCTGGCTGCAGTCGCAATGCTTGACGAGCCGGTGCAGGCGATCGGCGACAGCCTTCTGGATCGCACGCCCCCGGCGAATGCGCTCCATACCGATGTCCCGTTGGCCGTTCGTATCGCACAAGCCGAGTATGAAACGGCCAATCGCCGCATCACAGTTGAACAGCGGCGCGCGCGTCCCGCCGTCAACGCGACGATTGGCGCGCGTCGCTTCCGTGAGACGGGAGATGAGGCCTTGATTATTGGATTGAACGTGTCGCTGCCGTTGTTTGATCGCAACCGGGGTGGTATCAGCGCCGCCTACGCGGATCAACGCGCTGCGGAGGCGCGTCTTGTTGCGCAACAACAAGAGGTCAAGGCTGCGCGACTTGCGGCAGAAGCAACGCTGTCTGCCTCCAACATGCGTGCGCAAGCCGCGGATAGCCGCGTCGCTGCGGCCGGGGAGGCCTACCGGCTGGCCCGAATCGGATTCGACGCCGGCCGCATCTCGTTGCTGGAACTTCGCAGCACGCGCGCGGCATTGAATGCATCGCGAGCTGCCGCCGTCGACGCACGTATCGCGCGCGTTCTTGCAGAAATCGACCTGGCGGGCCTGGAAGGCCGCGTTCCGTTCCGGGAAGCACAATGAAAATCACTACTAAGAATCAACTGATCCTTGCCGCTGCACTTCTCGCGGCCCTCGTGCTTGGTTTCGGCCTTGCGAAGCTCCCGATTGGATCGGGGACGAAAACCCCCAGCGCGGGCCACTCTGATGACGACGGTCATGCGTCGCAGGGGGACGATCAGGAGCGGGAAAGCCATACAGATCATGGCGCGAAAGACGGCCATGATGAAACGGAACAGCAAGGCCATGACGCTGGAGAGGCCGAGAACGAGGAGGGTCTCGTTGCCTTGACGCCGCAGCAGATCGAAGCTTCGGGTATCAATGTCGTAGCGGTGGGCCGTGGCGGTGGTGAGGAAACCAGGCTGAGTGGCCGCGTGGAGCCTGCCATCGGGGCACGCGCCACTGTCGCAGCGTCGATAAGCGGTCGCGTCGAGCGCGTCATCGTGGCGCCGGGGACGCGCGTACGCGCGGGCGATCCCCTTGCAGTGGTAGTCAGCGGCGAGGCGGCAACGATGCGCGCCAACGCCGATGCCGCACGTGCGGAGGCGGAGGCGGCAAGGCTGGTGTATCAGCGCGACCGGTCGCTGGTGACCCAGGGCGTCGTTGCGCGCCAAGAGCTCGAAACCTCCCGCGCACGGTCGCTTGCTGCTGACGCGGGTGCCCGTGCGGCGACCGCGCAGGCGCGTGCTGCAGGGACGCCCGATGCGGGCGGGCGCGTGACGATCACCAGCCCTGTCCCGGGCGTTGTGGGGGCAGTACAGGTGGCTCCGGGTGGCTTTGTGAGTGCCGGCGATATCATCGCGAACGTCTCCGATCCATCGCAGACTGAGCTGGTCTTTTCGGCGCCACCGGCGCTCGCGGCGCAGATCGCTCCCGGAGCGCGGGTCGAGGTCATTGCCCCGAGCGGAAACTTCGCCGCCATCGTGCTGGGTGTCGCAGCCGATGTACGCGAACAGGGGGGCATGGCGATCATCCGTGCGCGGCCCGAATCCGGTCCATTGCCACCTGCAGGGTCCGCGGTCGCCGGCGTGATCGTCTCCGATGAAGGCGGCAACAGCCTGACCGTGCCTGTCGATGCCGTGCAAAACGTTGACGGGCGTTCGGTGGTGTTCGTGGCAGGCGACACGGGCTTTCGTGCACTGCCGGTGCTGGCAGGCCGGCGGGCGGGCGGGCACATCGAGATCCTCAACGGACTGTCTGGCCATGAACGCATCGCCGGAAAGAATGCATTTCTGCTCAAAGCCGAGCTCGCCAAGGGCGAAGCCGAGCACGGTCACTGAGGACCCCACATGTTCAAGATCATCATTGAAACGGCCGTCCGCTACCGATGGGCCGTTGTCTTCGTCGCGGCTGTCATCGCGGCCTACGGCCTGTTCCAGCTCAGCACGCTTCCCGTTGACGCGGTTCCGGACATCACCAATCGCCAGGTTCAGATCAACACGATCGCGCCGGCTCTTGCGCCCGGACAGATCGAGCGCCAGGTGACGTACCCCCTTGAAACGGCCTTGGCCGGTATCCCGGGGCTGACCAGTACCCGCTCGATCTCCCGTAACGGATTCTCCCAGGTCACCGCGATCTTCACCGACCAGACCGGCATCTATTTCGCGCGCCAGCAAGTGGCGGAACGCATGCGGGAAGTACAAGAGGACTTGCCCGAAGCAGTGACGCCGATGATGTCGCCCGTGACCACGGGTCTTGGCGAGGTGCTGATGTGGACGGTGGACTTCACGCCGTTCGATCCGGAGAGCGTCGTTCCACCGAATGAGCCTGGTTGGCAGGCCGAGGGCGTCTATCTGACGCCCGAAGGCGATAGGCTGAGGACGCCGGAGGCGCGTGCCACCTACCTTCGCACCGTGCAGGATTGGATCGTCGCACCGCAGATGCGCTCTGCCCCGGGACTCGCGGGTGTCGACACGATCGGCGGCTACGTCAAGGAGTATGCGATCCGCCCGAACGCCGAACGGTTGGCCGCCTACGGCCTGGGCTTGGGTGACCTCGTGGTGGCCTTGGAACGCTCCAACGTCCAGGCGGGCGCCGGATTCATCCAACGTGCTGGCGAAGGCCTGATCGTCCGGGCCGACGCCCTGGCGCAAACCGTCGACGATCTGGCACAGGCGCCGGTCGCCAATCGCGACGGCCTCGTTATCCGCGTCGCGGACGTGGCGAGCGTTGGTCTGGGGCAGGCACCGCGTCTGGGCGCTGCCACGCGCGATGGTCACGAAGCCGTGCTTGGAACGGCGTTGATGATTGCCGGGGGCAACAGCCGCACCGTGGCGCAGTCCGCGGCCGAACGTCTCGCCGAGGTCAATCGTTCCTTGCCGCCCAGCATCGTGGCCGAACCCGTGCTCGATCGCAGCGTGCTGGTGAATTCGACGGTCAAGACGATCGCCAAGAACCTGACCGAGGGCGCGTTGCTGGTGATTGCCGTGCTGTTCCTGCTGCTGGGCAACTTCCGTGCGGCGGCCGTCACAGCGCTGGTGATCCCGTTGTCGTTCCTGTTTGCGGTCATCGGCATGAACCGCTTCGGGATCAGCGGCAACCTGATGAGCCTGGGCGCGCTCGATTTCGGCATCCTCGTCGATGGCGCGGTGATCGTGATCGAAGCCACTCTGCTCATGCTTGGCCAGAAGCAGGCCGAACTGGGTCGCGCACTGTCTACGGGCGAGCGTCTTGGCGTGGCGATCCAGGCGGCGCGCAAGATGGTGCGGCCTGCCGCGTTCGGTCAGCTGATCATCCTGCTGGTGTTCGCGCCCATCCTGACGCTGGAGGGTGTCGAGGGCAAAACGTTCCAGCCGATGGCAGCGACCTTCATGCTCGCACTCATCGGTGCGTTCATCTTCTCCTTCACATTCGTGCCGGCGATGGCTGCACTGTTCGTGCGCGAACCCAAGACCCAGCCTGGGCACGCATCAGATCAGGGAGTTGACGGCGGTCACAGCGGCGAACACGAAACCCGCATCATCCGTTTCGTGCGCAGCAAGGTTGAGCCGGTGATCCGTATCGCGGTGACGCGGCCACGTACCGTTCTAGCCGGTGCCGTCCTCATGCTTGCGATCGGCCTGACGGCGTTCCTCTCGCTAGGCCGGGAGTTCATGCCGACGCTCGACGAAGGCAACCTCGCGATGCAGGCCTTGCGGGTTCCCTCCGCTTCGCTGGAACAATCGCTGACGATGCAGCTCGAGCTGGAGAAGGCGATAACGGCCGAGCCGGAAGTAGAAACGGTGTTCTCTCGTACCGGTACCGCCGAAGCCGCCATCGATCCGATGCCGACCAACATCTCTGACAGCGTTATCGTGCTCAAGCCGCGCTCCGAGTGGCCTGACGGGTCACTGGGCAAGGACGAGTTGATCAGTCGGCTCGAAACCGTGGTCGGCAACCAGATCGGCAACGCTTTCGAATTCAGCCAGCCCATCGAGCTGCGATTCAACGAGCTGATCTCCGGCGTGCGCACCGACCTGGCGGTCATGGTCTTCGGGGACGACTTCGACACCATGCAGAGAACCGCGGACCAGGTTGCGCTCAAGCTGCGCGCAGTGGAAGGTGCAGCCGACGTCCGCGTGGAGCAGGTCTCCGGATTGCCGACGCTTACGGTGCGCGTCGACCACGCCGCCGCCGCGCAGTACGGCCTCACCGCCGCTGACGTCAGCGAAGCGCTCGCGACCGGGGTCGGCGGCGCCTCAGCGGGCAAGATCTTCGAAGGCGATCGTCGCTTCGACGTGGTGATCCGGTTCGACGAGGAAACACGCAACGATCCGGCGCAGCTCGCTGCGCTGCCCATCGTTGCGCCGGACGGCACGGTGGTGCCGCTGTCGTCGGTCGCACGAATCGAGGTCAGCGAAGGCCCCAACCAGATCAGCCGCAACAACGGCAGCCGGCGGATCGTGGTGCAGGCCAACGTCCGTGGCCGCGACCTGGGCGGCTTCGTTCAGGAGGCGCAGGCTGCGGTAGCCGACGTATCGCTTCCAGCTGGCGTGTACCTGACCTGGGGTGGACAGTTCGAGAACCTTCAGCGCGCAGAGGCGCGGTTGATGATGGTGGTTCCGGTCGTGTTCCTGCTGATCGGAAGCCTTCTGTACATGGCACTGGGCACGATCCGAGAAGCCGCATTGGTATTCCTCTGCGTGCCATTGGCGCTGGTAGGTGGTGCATTGGCGTTGCTCCTGCGTGGCATGCCCTTCTCGGTTTCAGCAGCCGTGGGCTTCATTGCCGTGTCGGGCGTAGCCACGCTAAATGGGTTGGTGATGATGCAGGCGATTCGCGAGCACCTGACCGCCGGCGATTCGCCGCTGGAGGCTGCCGCCGCCGGCGCGGCAAGTCGCCTGCGTGCGGTGCTGACAACGGCGCTGGTGGCAATCGTGGGCTTCATCCCGATGGCCATCGCAACGGGATCCGGTGCGGAAGTGCAGAAGCCACTGGCAACCGTCGTCATCGGCGGTCTAATCACGGCCACAGCGCTGACCTTGCTGGTGCTGCCCACCTTCGCTGCGCGGGCCTTGAAGCAGCATCGCCACCGGCGGCATGCGACATGACGGCCGAAGTCGCCTCGCATAAGCGCATCTTGCGACAGGTCCTGTTGTGGAACCTCGGCCTGTTCGCCGGGTTGGGCGTGGCCGGTTGGATGGCCGACTCCAGCGCACTGCTCGCGAACGCCGTCGACAACGGGTCGGATGCAGCCGTGTATCTGCTGAGCTATATCGCCCTCGACCGTCGTTCCGCTTGGAAACGTGGGGCGGCGTCGGTGTCGGGCGTCATGCTGCTGCTGTTCGCTGCTGCCGTCATGGCGGACGTCGTCAGGCGATGGCTTTATGGGGCGGAACCACTGGGCCCAGTGATGATGGTGCTCGCACTGCTGGCGGCTGCCATCAACATGTGGTGCCTCATCCTGCTGCGGCGCATTCGTTCCGACGACATCAACCTGAAGGCCGCGGAGACCTTCAGCTTGAACGACTTCATCTCCAATGCCGGCGTCATCGTCGCAGGTGGACTTGTGCTGTGGCTCGGCACGTCCTGGCCGGATCTCGTGGCGGGCGCGTTGATCGCCGTAGTCGCTTTCAGGGGTGGGATCGAGATCCTGAAGAGCGTACGCGAGGACAGGCAAGCTCCAGAGTAGGCGGATCGGTTTGCGCGGCGGTCGACGGGCTCCAAGCGACCATCCTGACCCAAGTGGCAAGCCACCTCGCCGAGCGGTGTAATGCAAATTGAGACGTTCTTGCAAGTTCTATAGCAACCCATGCCTTGACCTCAAAGTAGGATGGCCATGACCGAAAAGCTGCGTATCGACTTGCAGATCCTGCTGCCGCAAGTGCCAGATGAAGCGGATGCCTGCGTCGGACGATTGATCGACGACTTGAAGGGACGCAACGGCATTCAAGAGGTGCACGTACGTGCTGGCGTCGGCAGCACGCCAGCGCAGGTGTGTATTCATTACGACCCGGATACCGTGCCGCTCGCGCGCATCCGTGACCTGGTAGAAGGGGCTGGTGCGGCCATCAGCGACCGTTATGGACATGCCTTGTGGGAAGTCGAGGGCATTGGTCATGAGCGTCGTGCGCGCACCGTGGCGGAACGGCTCAAGTCGCTCCCCGGCATCCTGGAGGCCGAAGCCAGCGCCGCCGGCATGATGCATGTCGAGTTCGACCGCTCGGAAATTTCCGAGGAGCGCATCCTCGCCGTTCTTGCCGGCATGAAAATCGTGCCGGCCAGCGGCAAGGGGGAGCAGCACGGCGAAGCCGAACATGTGCACCGCGATGGCGACGGCCATGCACACGGCAAGGACGAAAAGAGTCATGCGCATGGTGGCCTGCTGGGACCCAACACCGAACTGATCTTTGCGCTGATATGCGGGGCCTTCCTGGTCGTCGGCTTCGCCATGGAGAAGCTCGCTCCAGGGGCGCCGGGATGGGCGCCGCTGGCGTGCTACGTCGCGGCCTACGTCTTCGGTGGCTTCTACACGTTGCGCGAGGCGATCGACAACCTGCGCCTGAAGCGTTTCGCAATCGACTCGCTGATGTTGGTCGCCGCCGCGGGCGCCGCGGCGCTCGGCTCATGGGCCGAGGGTGCGCTGCTGCTGTTTCTATTCAGCCTGGGACACGCGCTCGAGCACTACGCGATGGGACGCGCCAAGCGCGCCATTGAAGCACTGGCCGAGCTCGCCCCGCAGACAGCCACTGTGCGACGAGATGGTACGGTGCGTGAGGTTCCGGTTGAAGAGCTCGCCGTCGGTGACGTGGTACTGGTCAGGCCGAACGAGCGTCTGCCTGCCGATGGGTTCCTTCTGCTCGGCACGACCAGCGTCGATCAAGCACCCGTCACCGGCGAGAGCATTCCGGTGGACAAGCGTCCCGTGGGAGATCCTGCAGACGCTCGTGCACGACCCGCTAGCATCGATGCCGAGTCGCGCGTGTTCACCGGCACGATCAACGGCAGTGGCGCGATCGAGATCGAGGTCACGAGGCGATCGAGCGATTCGGCGTTGGCGCGGGTCGTCAAGATGGTCAGCGAAGCCGAAACGCGCAAGTCGCCGACGCAACGCTTCACAGACAAGTTCGAGCGCATCTTTGTTCCAGCGGTTCTGGCGCTGGCCTTCTTGCTGCTTTTTGCGTGGGTGGTCATCGACGAGCCGTTCCGTGACAGCTTCTACCGCGCAATGGCGGTGCTGGTGGCCGCCAGCCCCTGCGCGCTGGCGATTGCGACACCAAGCGCGGTGCTGTCAGGCATTGCCCGAGCGGCACGTGGCGGGGTGCTGATCAAGGGCGGCGCGCCACTGGAGGAACTCGGGTCGCTAAACGCAATGGCGTTCGACAAGACAGGCACCCTGACCGAAGGCCGTCCGCGCATCACCGACGTCCTGCCGATCGAAGGCGTGCCGGAGGAAGAGCTGTTGACGGTCGCCGTCGCTGTCGAGTCGCTGAGCGACCACCCCTTGGCAGCCGCCATTACGCGCGACGGCCGCGAACGATTGGGCAGCGTCGCCATTCCAGCTGCCAGTGGCATGCAGAACCTCATCGGCCGCGGCGTGACCGCCAGGCTTGGTGACGAGACTGTCTGGATCGGCAAGGCGGAAATGTTCGGCTCCGAGGGCATTGCGCCGCTCGGCGCGTCCGCTGCCGCGTCCATCGCGCAACTGCGCGAAGCGGGCCGCACCTCGATGGTGGTGCGGCGCGGCACCCGGGATCTTGGAGCGATCGGTCTGCTCGACACGCCACGCGCCGGGGCTCGTGAGGCGCTTCAGCGTCTGCGCGAACTCGGTATCCGCCGCATGATCATGATCTCCGGCGACCACCAGAAGGTCGCTGATGCGATTGCCCGGGATGTGGGTCTGGATGAGGCCTGGGGCGACCTGATGCCCGAAGACAAAGTCGAGTCGATACGCAAGCTGAGGGAGCAGGACAAGGTCGCGATGGTCGGAGATGGGGTCAACGACGCCCCGGCGATGGCCAATGCAACCGTCGGAATCGCGATGGGTGCGGCCAGCTCCGATGTCGCGCTTGAAACCGCGGACGTTGCGCTGATGGCAGACGATCTGCGCAACCTGCCGTTCGCGGTCGGGCTCAGCCGACACACCCGTGGCGTGATCCGCCAGAACGTGTTTGTCAGCCTCGGCATCGTCGCCTTTCTTGTGCCAGCTACGATCTTCGGCCTCGGCATCGGGCCGGCAGTGGCGATTCATGAAGGTTCGACGTTGCTGGTTGTGTTCAATGCACTCAGGTTGCTTGCTTACAAGGATCGCAGTTGATGCAGCCCGTGACGCTGCCGATGCCGTAGTGAACTGGCGGCCCCGGGCCGGTTGACGATCTCTATTTGCGCGCAACGCGAAAGTTCTAACCGGAGCCGATACCCGGCTCAGCTTGGTCACTGACCTGCGTGCGATAGTGCGGCCTTCCACCACTTCGCCATCCACCGGTGACAAGCTCTGGGCCTCAAGCGCTTCGGCGATGGCCTGAATCGACTGGGATTACAACGAGGACTGCGCAGTAGATGCGAGCGACCCGGCCGCCCGGTTCCCTGCCAAACACCGCGCTCCAGTCCAGGTGGCTGAAGTACCATTCAAGCCCGAACTCTCCAAGGAGCTGGCGGTTCGGGTCTTAGGGGCAGGTCATGTGAGATAAGGATCGGGAGGTCCTTTGGTCCCAGTCGACTGGAACGGGATGTCCCAATCCTCGACCTCCTTCAGGTCAGCTGATGCTGTTCGCGTTTTCTCACAACTCATCTGGTCGAAGGAGCGCACAACCCGACCGATGGCCAACGGATAGCTCCCGGGTCGCGGTGCCCGGGGGCCGCCCAGCAGTTCGCGCATCAGTCCACCCAGTCGAGGGGAACGGGCACAAAGGACGCTGAGCGCCGGCTGCAGCCGTTGCCGACCGAGGGCCTCGTGGTCCCTGGAGTCGGCGGGCTCGTGCGTTGGATAGGTGTAGCACCAGATCTTGCCGAGGTCGTGAAGCAGGCCAAATGCTATGCCCAACTCCCGATCTGCCGAGGGCAGCCCGGCAGTGGTGGCGACCATGGTGGCCACGTCCAGGGAGTGTTCGGCCAGGCCGCCGGGGTAGGCATGGTGATCGCGCCGGGAGGCGGGGCTGGTCCAGTAGCCGTGCAGGACATCCCTGCGAAGCAGGGCGAGGGTCAGGAAATCTCGCAGCGCAGCGTGGCTCAGTCCGTCGATCAGGCGCGTGGTGCGTCGCAGGACGCCGGGAAGCGGGCACAGGGACTCCGGAAGCAGGGCACTGAGCGTCGGATCCTGCCCTTGGTGCAAGCTGAGCAGCAGCACATCCTCGGCCACCAGCCCCACGTCCAGAGTGGTGGCGAAGCCCCAATGCAGGCCGGTCGGGGTCACTGGGTCCAGGTCCAGCCAGGTCCAGGCATCGACGCAGCCATCACGGTGATAGAGGCGGCAGCGCTGGCCGTGGTCCGGGTTGTTACCGGGCAGAACTTCGACGACAGCCGGGAACTTCAGCGTCGGCGGGGCAGCGGTATACAGGTCCTGCATGGCAGTCCTCCGTGGACGCTCAGGGCTCACGCTGGGCGAGGGTGAGCAGCGATGCCAGCTGCTCGGGGGAGAGGGCCCTGAGGGCTGCCAAGGCCGCCGTGGCATCCACGGGCGCAGTCTCAGCGGGCGCTTGGGTGGCCTTGGGACGAACAGGCGCCGTACCGGTCGCAGCTGCCAGCCGGCTGTGCACCAGGCCGGCGAACGCTTGCCCGTCCTGGCGCGTCAGGTTGGGGACGAAGCGCGAATAGACCTTGAACAGCATGGCCGTTGTGGAATGCCCCATCACCTGGGCGATCCACTCCGGGCTCTCGCCGGCAGCCAGCATCAGCGTCGCGGCCGTATGGCGGGTCTGGTAGGGGCGCCGCGGGGCGAAGCCCAGATGGCGAAGCAGGGGATACCAGACCCGGTTGCTGAAGTTGTGCGCGTCCATCGGGCCGCCTTCGGCGCTGGGAAACACCCAGGGACAGGCAGGGTCCCGGTTCCGGAGCCGGTTCTCGATGGCTTCCCGGACCATCGGAAGCATGGCGATGTCGCGCAACGAAGTGTCGGTCTTGACCCCGTCCTCTTCGTGGCCGTTGACCACGGTCTCCCTGACCAGGATCAGGTTGCGCTCCAGGTCCACGTGCTTCCACTTCAGGCCGTTGACCTCACCGGTGCGCAAGCCGGTGAAGAAGCGCACCGTCAGGTAGTCCCGGTAGTCCGGACGAACCGCGACAAGGATCTTGCGGACCTCCTCCAGCGTGAAGGGCTCCACATCGCTGCGCTTCTGCTTGAGTGGCTTGATGCCGCGGAAGGCCGGGGTGAACTCGAAGCGGTCCGCCGCCTCGTTGAGGATCTGCCGCAGGAAGCACATGATCTTGTTGATCCTGGCGGCGCCCAGCGTTCCGCCCCCACGCCCCGGCAGCTTCGCCAGCTCTGCCCGGAACGCCATCACGTCGGCCTTGGTGATGGCGTGCAGCGCCCGCCCGCCGAAAGTAGGAAGCAGGTTCTTGTCCAGCACCTCGCGGACCCCCTGCCGGTGAAGGCGCCGCCACTGGGGTGACATCTCGAGAAACCACAGCTCGGCGAACTCCGCGAACGCAAGCGTCTGCCTCTCCGGTGGCGCTGCCGCCGACGCCTGCGGCGGGGCGGGGGATGCCCCGGACTCCGCCCTTGCCGGACCCACCGGGTGGCCGCCGAACAGCGTCGCCTTCGGGCTTTCCGGGAAGAACACCCCATAGTCGAAGCTACCGCGCTCGATCTCCCTCTGGATCCGATTGGCCAGGGACTGGAGTCGCTTGCGGTGTTCTGGCGTGTCCCCCAGGGCCGTTTGCTCCCGGCATCGGACGCCTTGATAGAAGAAATCCAGATAGAGGGCTCCAGTATCCACCCTGACGCGAACGTTGACCTTAGCCATGGGCGAAACCGCCGTTGGCCATCGGAATGCCCATGGAAGGAGTCGCAGACGCCAATCCGATGTCGCGCTGGATCGGCTCCCAGAGGAAAAGCAGCTTGCGACCTCCGAACGGGCGGATGTAGTGCACGCCCTCCAACAGGACGGAGTCCTTCAGGCGATTGCGGATGGTCCGGGGGTCGTAGTGGATGCGTGTAGCCAACTGCTCGGTGGTGAGGTACGTTGCCATGGATTGCGCTCCTGTCGTGCTCGATCAACGAGCGTCGCGTCAAGGCGACACTCTCAGTTGACGCTACACGCCAAAAGGCGATCTGCAACTACACTCGTTGCCTATGATTGCCGGCATTCAGAGATTGTTCATATGATTCGCTTCCGGCTCCCAGAACTCATAGCCGACAAGTCCTTCCAGGAAAGGCGGGTCGTGACCGTTTCGGAGATTGCCCAGGCCACGGGAATCCACCGCGCCACCTTGTCGAAGGTCGCGAACCATCCGGGTGCCAACGTCGGCACGGAGATCGTCGACAAGCTGTGCCGCTACTTCGGGTGCCAACCAGGCGAACTGATGACCTGGATCGACGACAGGCCTCCCGAGGGATGAGCCAAGCGTTAGGCGTGCGGCCAGCTCGCCGTGCGCCTGAGCGGGTACTCAGGTACGCCAAGCGTCCAGGCCGGATCTGGAGCTCGGGTGCTGTCCCCCTTTAATACATGCAGTGAATTGAGTGAGATTGTGATGGCATCGGAAACCAAGGCCCAACGCTTCATCGACGCCCTCAAGGACCTGGGCGGATCTGCTGGCAACGGGCGACTGAGCAGCACCTTGGGATGGGCGGACAGCACCTACCAGCGGGTGAAGGCCGAGCTGATCGAGTCGGGTCGCATCGTGCCTGGACGGGGTCGGGGTGGCTCGGTGGCGCTCGCCACGCGAGCATCGGTGAAGTCCCGGAAAGGGCCGGCCAGCACGCCGCAGCCCGCTGCCGCCAGGCGCAGCAAGGCTGAGGGCAATGCCTACGCACAGGCCTTCAACGCGATCGACAAGGCCATGCGCAATGACGAGGGCCTGGCCTCCGAGCTGGACTACGCCGAACAAACCTCGTGGCTGCTGTTCCTGAAATACCTGGCCGACATGGAGCACGAATGGGCGGATGAAGCCGCGCTGGAAGGCCGCAGCTACCAGCCCCTGCTGGAGTCACCCTACCGCTGGCAGGACTGGGCCGCACCCAGGAGCGCCGTGGGCAAGCTGCACGCCAATGCCCTGACCGGCAGCGACCTGATCGACTTCGTCAACTCAAGCCTGATCCCGCATCTGAAGTCCTACAAGGACGCAAGCGTCGAAGCCGACAGTCTGGAGTACAAGATCGGCGAGATCTTCTCGGAAGTGTCCAACCGCTTCCGCTCCGGCTACACCCTGCGCGACGTGCTGCAGATCGTCGACACGCTCAGCTTCGGCAGCTCCGAGGCCAAGCACGAGCTGTCCGACCTGTACGAGACGCGCATCAAGCGCATGGGCAACGCCGGCCGCAACGGCGGCGAGTACTACACCCCGCGCCCGCTGATCCGCGCCATGATCGCCGTGGTACAGCCGCAGATCGGCGAGACCATTTATGACGGGGCCTGCGGCAGCGCCGGCTTTCTCTGCGAGGCCTGGGAACACCTCCGCCGCGACGACCTCTCGGCCAAGGACTGGCACACCCTGCAGCGGCGCACCTTCTACGGGCAGGAGAAGAAGTCGCTGGCCTACGTGCTGGGCGTGATGAACATGATCCTGCACGGCATCGAGGCGCCGAACATCCGCCACGCCAACACGCTGTCCGAGAACGTCATGGACATCCAGCAGAAGGATCGCCACGACATCGTGCTGGCCAACCCGCCCTTCGGCGGCGGCGAGCGGCCCGAGGTGCAGCAGAACTTCCCCATCCGCTCGTCGGAGACGGCCTACCTGTTCCTGCAGCACTTCATCCGCAAGCTCAAGGCCGGCGGACGCGGCGCGGTGGTGATCAAGAACACCTTCCTCAGCAACACCGACAACGCGAGCGTCGAACTGCGCCGCGAGCTGCTCGCCAGCTGCAACCTCCACACCGTGCTCGACTGCCCCGGCGGCACCTTCCAGGGCGCCGGCGTCAAGACCGTGGTGCTGTTCTTCGACAAGGGCGCGCCCACGCGGCAGATCTGGTACTACCAGCTCGACCCCGGCCGCTCGCTGGGCAAGACCAACCCGCTGAACGATGCCGACCTCGCCGAGTTCATCGCCCTGCAGAAGAGCAAGGACACCGGCCCGAAGAGCTGGACGCTGGATGTCGCCGACGTCGATCAAGCCACCTGCGACCTCTCGGTCAAGAACCCGCATGCCCCCGAGGCTGCACCACAGCGCAGCCCGCAGCAGATCATCGACGACATGCTGGCGCGGGATGCGGAGACGGCGAAGCTGTTGGCTAAGGTGAGGGAGATGCTGTGAGTGCGCGCTGGAAGTCAGCGCCGCTGCGCCAGCTCTGCGAGTTTCACAATGGGCTGTGGACTGGGAAGAAGCCACCCTTCCAGACCGCCCGGGTCATTCGCAACACGAACTTCACGACGGATGGAAAGATCAACCTGACAGACGTCGCCGTGCTGCAAGTTGAGCAATCCCAGTTCGCAAAGCGAAGGCTGCGCAAGGGAGACATCATCATCGAGAAGTCAGGAGGCGGGCCAAAGCAACCCGTGGGGCGAGTCGTCCTCTACGATCTTGAGGCCGATGACTTCTCGTTCAGCAACTTCACCAGCGTCATTCGCACCAAAGATCGCGGTGCGCTCGACCCCGACTATCTGCATCGAGTGCTCTACTTCTGGTACGTCAGCGGGGTCACGGAACCGTTGCAGCGCCGCTCGACCGGCATACGGAACCTCGACTTCGATTCATACAAGAATCTTGAGGTGCCGCTGCCACCGCTGGACGAACAGAAGCGCATCGTCGCGGCGCTGGATCGGGCCTTCGCTGCCCTCGACCGTGCCCGCGCGAACGCTGAAGTCAATCTTCAGGACGCCCGCCAGCTGCGCTCGCAGTCGATCGAGGATCTGCTCTCCGATCCTCAGCTCGGAGAACCTGAGCCATGTGGCGATCACATCGAGCTTCTGGTGGGATTCGCTTTCAGCAGTTCTGGCTACACCGACAAAGACGACGACATCCGTCTGGTACGGGGAGACAACATCGTCCAAGGCGCATTCCGCTGGAATGGGGTGAAGCGTTGGCCTGCCGGCGAGAGGACAACCTACGAGAAGTACGAACTCGCACGCGGTGACGTGCTCGTGGCGATGGATCGAACCTGGATCTCTGCCGGGATCAAGTACGCAGTAGTCGACGATGAAGCCTTGCCCAGTCTGTTGGTGCAGCGAGTGGCGCGACTGCGCGCCAAGCCATCGATCGATCCGCGCTATCTCGCCGCATGGATCGGAAGCCCCATGTTCGAGCGCTACGTGCTCTCGATCCAGACCGGGCTTGGCGTGCCGCACGTCAGCGGAGGGCAGCTCGAGAGTTTCCGAATCCGAGTACCCAGCCTTGATCTGCAGTCTCGCGTGATCGACCGTCTGGCTCAGCTCTCGGACAACTGTGAAAGCTTGCAATCGATCTACCAGCGCAGCACCGAAGACATCGCGGCTCTCCGTCAATGTCTGCTCCAAGCCGCCTTCTCCGGCCAGCTGAACTGAATCGCATCGCCGGGAAAGGCTCGGCACTCCGATCACTCACCGCACAAGCACAATTCCGCCGCACGCCGCCGGCGACTGAAGCCCCAATACGCAAGAACCCCCGCGTAAGTTCCTGAAGGAACCAAGAGGCGGGGGCCATGTTGGGCGCGATTGTATGTGCTTGCGCGCGATACGGCCAGCCAAGAGAGAGGCGAAGCGCACTGGAAAGAAGAGGGTCCTCGGCGACGTCGATATCGGGATGGCGCCATTCCATCGACAGTCGCGTTCGGCCGAACACGGGACAGCGCCTCGGGCGACAGAACGGGCTGTGAAGCACAGTCGTAAGCATCGTCGATTTTCGACAATTAATTCAGTATTTTACGTCCTTTTCTGAGCGATCAAGGCTGTTTAACTGTTTAATCTCCCGGGATAACTTTACAATCCTGACATGGCCCGACCCAGCCGCTCCGATGAGATCGACGCCGCCCTGCTGCGGGCGGTGGGGGAGCATCCGCGTGATCTGGTGAGCATGGTGGCGGCGCAGCTCGGCCTGTCGCGGGCGCGGATCAACACCCAAGTGCGGGCGCTGGTGGAAGGCGGCTACCTGCAGACTTCAGGCGGCACGCGCCCGGTGTATGCGCCGGGGCCACACCGCAAGTTCAGCCGGCGCTATCCGCGCGCTGGCCTGGCCGAGGATCGCGTCTGGAATCAGGACCTGCAGCCCCTGCTCGATGACCTGCCGCGCAACGTGCAGGACATCGCCCAGCACGGCGTGACCGAGATGGTCAACAACGCGGTGGACCATTCCGACGGACGAACCGTGCACGTGCAGATGGACTGCGATGCCGAGCGTCTGCTGCTGGCGGTCGACGACGACGGCATCGGCATCTTCCGCAAGATCACCCGTGCGCTGGACCTGCCCGATGAGCGACTGGCGCTGCTGGAGCTGTCCAAGGGCAAGCTGACCACCGACCCGACGCGCCACTCGGGCGAGGGCATTTTCTTCACCTCGCGCGCGTTCGACCGCTTCCAGATCCAGTCAGGCGGGCTGTACTTCGACCATGACCATCGCCACGACGACGACTGGCTGGATGAAGTCGAAACGCCGCCAATGGATCACGGTACCGCCGTCTACATGGAGTTGGCGCGCGACAGCGCGCGCAGCATTCGCGAGGTCTTCGATGAATTCTCCAGTGGCCCCGACGACTACGACTTCGCCAAGACCGTGGTGCCGGTGCGTCTGGCCAAGGTCGGGGACGAGAATCTGGTCTCGTGCTCGCAGGCCAAACGCCTGCTGCAGCGGGTGGAGCGGTTCCGCTCCGTGGTGCTGGATTTCGATCAGGTCGGCGGCATCGGCCAGGCCTTTGCCGACGAGATCTTCCGGGTCTTTGCCAACGCCCATCCAGAGGTGGAACTGATGGCAGTGAATGCCGTGCCCGCCGTCCAGCAGATGATCCGCCGTGCCGAGGTGGCCCGCGACGCCCAGGGCGGGCAGCTGCCGCTGCTGGGCTGATTGCCCGTCAGCCGTGGCACACTCCGGCTGGACCATGGAGACCGAGGCCGATACCCGCGCCAACCGCATCGACCCCGTGCTGCGCGAGGCCGGCTGGGGCGTGGTCGACGGCGCGCAGGTGCACCGCGAGCTGATCTGTCCGGGCCGCATCCTCGGCGGCGGGCAGCGTGGCAGTGCGCTGTCGGCGGACTACGTGCTGAGCTACCGCGGGCGCAAGCTGGCGGTGATCGAGGCCAAGCGCGCCGGCCTTGGCCACACCAGCGGCGTCGGGCAGGCCAAGGACTACGCGACGCGCCTGCAGGCGCGCTTTGCCTATGCCACCAACGGGCTCGGCTGGTACGGCATCGACATGCACACCGGCGCCGAGGGCGACATCGCCCTGCCCTTTCCTTCGCCGGAGCAGCTCTGGCTGCGCTGCTTTCCCGAGGGCAACGACTGGCGCGAGCGCTTCGGCGCGGTGCCCTTCGAGACCGGCGGCGGCAAGTGGCAGCCGCGCTACTACCAGCACAACGCCATCACCGCGGTGCTGGAAGCCATCGCCCAGAAGCGCGAACGCATCCTGCTGACGCTCGCGACAGGCACCGGCAAGACCTCGATCGCCTTCCAGATCGCCTGGAAGCTGTTCCAGGCGAAATGGAACCTGAGCCGCGATCCCGTACGCCGCCCTCGGATACTGTTTCTGGCCGACCGCAACATCCTGGCCGATCAGGCCTTCAACGCCTTCAGCGCGTTTCCGCCCGATGCGCTGTGCCGCATCCGGCCGGAGGAGATCCGCCGGCGCGGCGGCGCGCCGCGCAACGCCAGCGTGTTCTTCACCATCTTCCAGACCTTCATGACCGGGGGCGGCGAGCCGGAGGGCGATGCGGGCGAACCGCAGTTCACCTTCGAAGGCTACGAGCCGGACTTCTTCGACTTCATCGTCATCGACGAATGCCATCGCGGCGGCGCCCGCGACGAGAGCACCTGGCGCGGCATCCTCGAGTACTTCAAGCCCGCCGTGCAGCTCGGCCTGACCGCCACGCCCAAGCGCGACGTCAATGCCGACACCTACGCCTACTTCGGCGAGCCGGTCTACAGCTACGCGCTGAAGGAAGGCATCGGCGATGGCTTCCTGACGCCGTTCAAGGTGCGGCAGATGGCCTCGACCCTGGACGAGTACAGCTGGTCGGAAGGCGACACGGTGCTGGCCGGCGAGATCGATCGCGAGCGGACCTACACCGAGGCCGACTTCAACACCCGCCTGGTGATCGACCAGCGCGAGCAGAGCCGGGTGCAGGAGTTCATGGACCAGATCGACCCGCGGCAGAAGACCCTGGTGTTCTGCGCGACGCAGGAGCACGCCGCGCGGGTGCGCAACTTCATCAACCAGATCAAGGACAACCCCGACCCGCACTACTGCGAGCGCGTCACCGCCGACGATGGCGAGTTGGGCGAGCGGCACCTGCGCGAGTTCCAGGACAACGAAAAGACCCTGCCGACCATCCTCACCACCTCGCAGAAGCTGTCCACCGGCGTCGATGCGCTGAACATCCGCAACATCGTGCTGCTGCGCCCGATCCGCTCGATGATCGAGTTCAAGCAGATCATCGGCCGCGGCACGCGCACCTTCGACGGCAAGGACTACTTCACGATCTACGATTTCGTAAAGGCCTACGAGCACTTCAACGACCCCGAGTGGGATGGCGAGCCCCTGCCGCCCGAGCCGCCCGCCGGACGCCGCGTTTCGGGCGAGGATGGAGGGGGCCAATCGGGTGAGCGCCCCGGCCGACGACCGGGTGTGGACGAGCCGCCTCGTGCCGAACGCGTGGTGGTGAAGCTGTCCGATGGCAGGGAGCGGAGCATCCGCTATCTCGCGGCAACGACCTACTGGCACAACGGCCGTCAGATCAGCGCCCAGGAGTTCATGCAGCAGTTGTTCGGGGACCTGGGCGGGCTGGTGGCGGACGAGGACGAGCTGCGAGCTGTCTGGAAAGACCCGGACCGGCGCGAGGGCTTCATCCAGCGCCTGTCAGACATGGGTTACGACAGCGAGCGCCTGGCGGACATGCAGCGCCTGATCGACGCGCCCAACAGCGACATCTTCGACGTACTGGCCTATGTGCGGTTCACGCTGGCACCGCTGGCCCGGGGTGAACGCGTGCGTGCCGCCCTGTCCAGCGGCCTTGACGGCTACGAGCGGGAGATGCGCGCGTTCCTGGAGTTCGTGCTGGGCAACTACGAGCGCAACGGCATCGGCGAGCTGGCAGGCCACCGCATCGGCGACTTCCTGCGCATCCGCTACGGCGGCGTCAATGACGCCAAGCGGGCCCTCGGGAGCGTCGACGAGATCCGCCGCGCCTTCGTTGCGATCCAGGGACACCTGTTTTCGTGACGGTGTCCACCCCGGAGCGCCCGCAAAATCCGTGACAGTGCGGCCGCCGACACGGGCGTGCTGGGGTCGGTTTCGCCCCTTTCGGCCGCGCGCGAGTGGCACGGAACTGTCACGGAAACTGTCACGGGCCCTCGCGGGGAGCGTCCCGGCTGGCGCCCGGCCACAAAAAAACCCGCAAGATCGCGGGCTTGTCGTGGTGGCTATGGGTGGACTCGAACCACCGACCCCAGCATTATGAGTGCCGCGCTCTAACCAGCTGAGCTACATAGCCAACGGGGGGCGAGCATTGTCCGGAGCGGGGGGTCGGGCGTCAAGCCGGCTGGCGCGTGCGCCTTGAACCGCGTTCACTGCCTGTGCTACACCACTGGGGTCGCTTCAGTGAATTGCCGTGATTGACCCCGATGGTTACCGGCCCAACGTTGGCATCGTCCTGATAAACAAGGACAACCAGTGCTTCTGGGCCCGGCGCGTGCGCCGGGACGGCTGGCAGTTCCCGCAGGGCGGGATGAACTCCGACGAGACCCCGGTCGAGGCCATGTACCGGGAGCTGCAGGAGGAGACCGGCCTGGACCCGGCCGCGGTCGAGGTGCTGGGCTCCACCGCCGGCTGGCTGAAATACCGGCTGCCGCAGCGCCATGTCCGCAACAACGAGCGCCTGGCCTGCATCGGCCAGAAGCAGGTCTGGTTCCTGCTGCGCCTGACCGCCGCCGACGAGGCGGTGCGCCTGGACGCCAACGAGCGGCCGGAGTTCGACCTGTGGCGCTGGGTCGATTTCTGGTACCCGCTGCGCCATGTCGTCCATTTCAAGCGCCGGGTCTATGCCCGGGCCCTGGCCCAGCTGGCGCCGTTGGCGGGGGTGCCGGCCCAGCCCTGGCTGGAGAACTTCCTGCGCCGGCCGACCGGCGGCAGCGGGCGCTCCGGGCCGGGATTGCGGGCCGGGTCGGCCAGTGGTTGACAATCATTCTCATTCGTAGTCAGATGGCTCCCGCGTCTCCGGCCGACCCTGGCCGGCGCTCGATCGGGCCTTCGCCATGTACGTGTGCGTCTGCAATGCCGTCACCGTCCAGACCGTCCAGGAAGCGGCCGCCTCCGGCGTGCGCTGCCTGGGTGAGCTGACCATGCGCACCGGCTGCGCCGGCACCTGCGGCTGCTGCGCCGAGCTGGCGCAAGAGCTGCTGCAGCAGGCCTCGATGCCCAACGCCGGCAACGATTCCGGGGTGGTTGCGGCGTAGCCGCGGCACCCTGTGCCGCGGGCCATCCCGCGCGCAAACCCACCGATATCGCGACCGCGCCCCGGCCACGGGGTGGGCGGGCACGCACGGCCTTGCGCATCCCCGTAGC
>ERZ761609.1417-NODE-1417-length-21241-cov-81.905834_pt1 | contig 21241 bp, 18 predicted proteins | sample MGYA00511163_ERZ761609 | MGnify/ENA primary metagenome ERZ761609 (study PRJEB28899, sample SAMN02445070) | bioreactor sludge metagenome | biome: EBPR sludge | place: Australia: Brisbane, Thorneside Wastewater Treatment Plant | collected 2011-12-16 ... | reverse complement strand
GATAAACCCTCATCCCCCAACCCCTTCTCCCTTCGCACAAACATCGAAAGGAGAAGGGGAACATCGACCCAATTCAACGACAAGTTCACTCAACTCAGCGTTGAATTCGCTCAACTCAACGTCGAATTCACCTAGCTCAACGTTAAATTCAGTCAACTCAACGTTGAATTCACCTAGCTCCACGTTGAATTCGCCTAGATCAACGTCGAATTCAGTCAACTCAACGTCGAATTCACCTAGCTCAACGACGAATTCGGCCGGAGAGGCATGGAATTTGAACAATTCTGGAGCTTCGGGAGAGACCTTCGAGTCGCCGCCACCCCCTCGAAGAATCGGTTGGACTCCCCCCTGCCCCCCTCATGCCGCTTCGCGGAATGAGGGGGATCAGCTCACGAAGGATTGGTGAACAAGCGAGGTCTTGGGTTCAAACGGTTCATCGACCCGGAAAGGGCGCGCCCGATGAGCCCGCCTCGAAACTGAACGGTCACACCCCATCGATTGATTGCTCCAGGACGCGACGCCAGTCCGATTCGGTCGTCGGCGGAGCCGAAAGTTTCAACAATGTCCAAACTTCGTCGTGATGAATCGACTGGCCGGGTGCCAGCAGGGTCAATGGGCTGAGCGATTCCACCTCCAACATGTCGTGCCGCGTGAAGGCCTCAAAATTGCAACCCATGTCCGGATAGCGCGCGGACGGGTCCGCCGGAAACTGTTTCAAGAAGATCTCACCTCCCCGCACGTACGCCGCCCACCCCTGGCTGACAAAGGCGCCGACCTTTTGCGGGTTGTCGGCGGCAGTCTGATCCAACTGGATCAACTCTTGGCCCCATTGCCACCGCGGATCGGCCATGTTCGCGTACGGCCACAGCACGAGCGGGCGGGCCGGCAGAAGCGCTTGGCCATGGGGCACAAATTCGGGCTGAGGAAAGAGACAGAACCCGCCCGGGCGCATCACCGTAATGGCCCATGCCGCGACTTCGTGAACCGTGGAGCCCGCATTCTCGACCAAGTGACGAACTCTCACCGAATTTGGTGCGGGGCCGGGCGCAAGGCCGATCGACTTGAGCAATCCCATCGCCGACGGAGTCCCGGTCCGGAAGAACGTCCACTCGCCTTGCTCGTCCACTTCGACCGGATCGTTGTCGGGTTCATAGGTCCGCTCAGGGACCTCGGGAGCTGTCCAAAGCCGATGCCCACCGTAAGACCGATAACTCGCCCCTCCGGTCAGACCTTGGTGACGCTCGTAGACCGCCAGGTGGTTCACCTCGTCGACGCCGGAGGCCCAGAGAATTCGAGGGCCGACGTCGGCGGTGACGATCAGACGAACGTCGCCCGAACGCCAGTCCAGGTTGCGCGGTCGGCCAGCAAACTCGATCCAGCTCAGGCTCAAAACTTCCCCCATCGATGGCGGAGCAGGGTCCAGAACGCTTCGGGGGCATCGGTCCAGCGGATTTTCTTGCCGGCATCTTTGTTGCGCGGCTCGTACGTGATCGGAATCTCGACGATCTTCTTGCCCATTCGGATCGCCTTGGCGGTCACTTCCGGGCAAAATTCGAAGCGGTGGCAAACGAGGTTCATTCGCTCGATCACGCTTCGCCGAAACGCCTTATAGCAGGTGGCTTCGTCGGTGATTTTTCGAAAGTAAAGCACTCGGACGGCCCACACCAAAAGTCGATTGACGATCTTGTTCGGCAGCGCCATGCCAGCGGGCATGCCACGGGAAAATCGAGTGCCATAAACGACGTCGGCTTGACCCTCAAGGATGGGGCGAACCAGATCGGGGATCTCTTCGGGGCGATATTCCAGGTCGGCGTCTTGGATGACAACGACTTCTCCTCGGGCACGCGAGAGGGCTTGTCGAATCGCGGCCCCTTTGCCTCCCGGCGAGGGGTTGGTCAGGAGTTCGATCCGGTCGCCAAAAGCGGCGAGAATGGTGGGGGTTTGGTCGCGACTGCCGTCGTCCACGACGATGACCTGGGTTCTGAGGGGCAGGGCGAGGAGCCGGTCGATCACTTCTTGGAGGGTGTTTTCTTCGTTCAGCGCCGGCACAATGACCGACATCTGTGGGACGCTTTCTGGGCTGACCTCTTCCTCCATGACCCTAGATCATACTCGGGATATACTCAGCTCCATGCATTTTGACCTGCTCATTCGGGGTGGAACCTTGGTTTCGAGTTTCGGGACTGAAGAGGCGGACATTGGCGTTTCGGGGCGAATGATTACGCGCATCGGGAATTTGGCCCAGGCGAAAGCCACGAAGGTCCTGAATGCGAAAGGCCTCTATGTTCTTCCCGGCGTGATCGACACTCAAGTCCATTTTCGCGAACCGGGAATGGAGCACAAAGAGGATCTCGAATCGGGCACCCGAGCGGCGATCTTGGGTGGGGTGACAACGATCTTTGAGATGCCGAACACCCAGCCCACGACCTCGACCGAGGCGGCCTTGGCTGACAAGCTGGAGCGGGCTCGGGGCCGAGCTTGGTGCGACTACTCGTTCTTTGTCGGTGCGACTCAAGAGAATGTGCGCCAACTGATTGAGCTTGAAAAGCTCCCGGGGACGCCGGGGGTGAAGATCTTCATGGGGAGTTCGACCGGTTCGCTTTTGGTGAGCGAAGACGACGTGTTGCGGCGAGTGCTCATCAGCGGGATTCGCCGATGCTCGATCCACGCCGAAGATGAGCCGCGTTTGCGAGTGCGACGAGCCCTGGTCGAGGGAGAAGGAGTGCCCCACCGAATGCACCCCGTGTGGCGCGACCCCGAGGCCGCTCGACTCGCCACCGAGCGAATTCTGGCTCTGAGCGAAGAGACGGGGCGGCCCGTCCACATCTTGCATATCTCGACCCTGGATGAGCTCCCCCTTCTGCAAAGTGCGAAGCGCCGGGGCCTGGGAACGACGTGCGAGGTGACGCCTCAGCACTTGTGGTTCTTTGGGCCCGACTGTTATGACCGTCTGGGATCGAAGGTGCAGATGAACCCGCCGATCCGGGAGATCGAACACCGAGCCGCCTTGCGCGAGGCTCTTCAGAGCGGTCTTTTCGACGTCATCGGCAGCGACCACGCGCCTCACACGATCGAAGAAAAGGCGAATCCCTATCCGCAATCGCCCAGCGGAATGCCGGGGGTTCAGACTTTGCTCCCGGTGATGGTGACTTTGGCCCGTCGGGATGGGTTGCTCTCGCTGAACAAGCTGGTTCGCCTGACGAGCGAAAATCCAGCGAAGCTCTTTGGACTGAAAGACAAGGGGTTCTTGATGGAGGACTACGTTGCCGACTTCGTTTTGATCGATCCGAATGCGGAGTTCGTCCCGGACTCGAATTGGTTGCAAAGCAAATCGGGCTGGAGTCCTTATGAGGGGGAGTCTTTGCTCGGCAAGCCGGTGCATACGGTATTGGGCGGCCAAGTCGTGGTCGAGGAAGGTACTCTTGTCGGCAAGCCTCAAGGCCAACCCGCTGAATTCAAATGGAAGGAACCATCGCCGACGGACTGAACCAGATTCGAACCCAACTCGATGAGTTGTGGGACTACGAGCTATGGGCGAATCGCAAGTGGCTCCCCCATTTGGCCCGATTTCAAGACTCGGCCCGGGCCGAAGCGGTTTTTCGCCACATCTTGCGGGCGCAAGAGACCTGGCTCCGCCGGGCTTGGAGCGAAGAAGATTCCGGCGAATGGCCGACCGAACTGGAGGCAGCAGTCGATTTCGGGGCCCAGCAATGGCGCACCTTTATTCGGATGTGCGACCCCGAGGCCTTTGTCAGCTACACCAATCAAGCCGGCGATCCTTTTTTCCAGACCGTCGAACAGATCACCCGCCACGTCTTGAACCACGGGACGTACCACCGGGGCCACCTGCGAGGCCTCGCGATGGCCGAAGGATGGGACGACTTTGACGACACCGACTTGATCCGATACTACCGAGAGAAAGCCACATGCCCCAGTTGATCCTCATCCGACACGGCCAATCGCTCTGGAACCTGGAAAACCGATTCACCGGGTGGGTGGATGTGCCTTTGACTGCCCAAGGCCAAGCCGAAGCCCGGCGCGCAGGCGAACTTTTGCGCGGCACGTCGATTGACGTCGCTTATACAAGCGCCTTGACTCGGGCCCAGCACACCCTCCAACGGATCATGGACTCGATGGGGGTCGAATTCCCGGTGATTCGCGATCAGGCTCTGAACGAGCGGCATTACGGCGACCTGCAGGGCATGAATAAGGACGACATGCGGGCTGCTTACGGCGAGGAGCAGGTGCGGATTTGGCGTCGGAGCTTTGATGTCCCTCCGCCCAATGGCGAGGCGCTCAAACAGACTTCAGAGCGAACCCTTCCCTTCTTTCAGCGCTGCATCTTAGGCGACATTCGCCAAGGGAAAGATGTTTTGGTGGTTGCCCACGGCAACTCCAACCGCTCGATCGTCATGCAACTCGACCAGTTGAGCGGCGAAGAGGTCATGCTTGTCGAACTGGCGACCGGAGTGCCTCTGGTCTATGAACTGGAGCCAGATGGCAAAGTCGTCTCAAAGACCGTCTTGACTCCTTAATTCGGCCCGCTCCTCCTCAGGGCGACGTTTGGACAGCCGCTCGCGCTGACCCGTTGCGCTCCAGCTCGGCCAGTTTGGAATCGATCTGCTCTAAGATGTCATCCGCGTCTTCGCGTTGACATCGTTCCTCCGCAAGCCGCTTCGCGGCTACCGCGAGCACAAACCCTGCGGTCACCAAAACGGCGAGAAACGCGATATTTTTTCCCACGACCCCTTTTTACCCGATGTGAACCAGCTGAAACGTCAAAAGGAAGGCCCGAGGAGATGACTCCTCGGGCCTGGATCGAACGGAATCTCGCGAGCGATTTACCGGTTGATTGTGACCTTACCTTGGACTGTCAGGGTCGAATTGCGGATCTTTGCCGTGACCGTGACTTGGATCGGTCGGGACACCTGGCGGGCCGTTCCTTTGAACGTTGTCGTTCGGGAGCCTGCCGGGATGGTCACCGTGGTCGGAATCGTCAGCACGTTCTGGATGTTGTTGGTCAGTTCAATGATCAATCCACCCGTTGGTGCCGGCTGATCCAAGGTCAGCGTGCCGGTCGTTTGCTGCCCGACGCGGATCGTCGTGGGCTTGAAGACCAGCGTCTGCAACCGAGGCGACCGAACGAGGAGCGAGGCCGATGCCGAGGTTGGGCCCCGGGTCGCCGTGATCGTCGCGGTTCGGTCTTGAGTTTGCGGGAACGTATTCACCGTAAACGTTCGCGTCGTCTGACCCGCCGGGATGGTGATACTGCTGACCGCCGGAACCGCTACACTCGCATTCGACGTGGTGAGATTCACCACGGCACCCCCGACGGGGGCCGCCCCATTGAGCGTCACCGTACCAGTGGATGTAGCGCCGCCCGTCAGGGCGCTTGGGTTCAGGGTCAGGCTCACGACGCCCGGGGTGTTCACGTTCAGGACGGCGTTCGCCGACAGCGCTCCGAGAGTCGCCGTGATGGTGACTGGCCCGCTATTGGCAACCGCGGTTGTGGTGACGGTGAAGTTCGCCGTCGTCGATCCGGCCGGAATCAAGACCGTCGCGGGAACCGTTGCGGCGGCGGTATTCGAGCTCGCCAACGCGACTGTCAGTCCTCCGGCGGGTGCCGGAGTCGAGATCGTCACGGTTCCAGTTGAGTTCTGAGCTCCGCCCACCACGGTTGTTGGGTTGAGCGCCAGCGACATCGTTCGCCCGGTGACGTTGATGATCACCGTCGCCGTTCCTGGACTTCCATCAGCCCGAGCGGCGGTGACGGTCAGGGCGGTGGTCGTTGCGATGACGTTCGTTCGGATTGTGAAGGTTTCACTCGCCGAGGCTCCGGCTGGCACGAGGACGTTGGTCGTCGGTCCTGGAGTTTGAGTCCCAGCTTGGATCGTCGCAATTCCGGTGGGTGGCGTCAAACTCACGATGAGCGGGAGTCCGCCCGGCGCCGCCGGTCGATTGAGATTGACCCGTCCAGTGACAACGGTCCCACCACTGACGGTGTAAGGAGCGTTCCCGGCCAAGTCGATTGAGATCGACTGAATATCCGTCGCGTCGATGAACAGCGTGCCCGTGACCGGCTCGGTCAGGGTGGCCGCTCGTCGAGCGCGAAGAGTCCGCGACGTCCCTGCTGCAACCGTCGGGGCATTCACGGTGAACTCAACGTATCGACCCTCGGTCACCGGGCTGTTGGCCAAGATCGTGACAGTGCGAGTCGTTTGAACTCCTGCCGTGGCCGGATCGAGATCGATATCCGGAACGACGCTCGGGAATGCATCCACGATGATGTCGGTATTCACCGGCACCTTACCGTTCAAGGTGACTCGGCAGACCGCCGGCGCGCCGCCCGAAACTCGGTTCGGGAAGAAGGTCAGGCTGGTCAGGACGGCTGGCGTGACCTCAAGGTTTTGAGATTTCGAAGCCGAATTGTGCGTAGCGGTGATCGCCACGGGCGGAACGGTTGTAGCAGCAACGCCAAACGTGTTGATCGGGAAGGTCGCCGTGTTGGAGCCAGCAGGAACCGTCACAGTCGCGGGCACCGGGGCGACCGCATTGTTGCTGAAGAGATTCACCACTCGATCGACTGGTGTGACCTTTTCCAGGGTCACCCGGCCCAGGACCGAGTTTCCACCGACGACCGTGGTGTTCCCAAGCGTCAAGATCTTCAGCCAAGGAGTCACTGTCAGGAGAGTCGTGCGAATATCGCCTTCTACCGAAGCCGTCAATTGAACCGCACGGGTACTGTCCACTTCTTGGGTCGTCACGGGGACGTCAATGAAGGTTTGGCCCTGCGGAATCGTCACCGAGTTCGGGACGGATGCCACCGGGTTATTCGAAGAAAGGTTAACGATCGCACCCCCCACCGAAGCAGGCGCCGTGAGCTGGACTCTGAGCGTGGCTCCTTCGTCATCGCACACGATGGCCGATGCCGGGTTGATGATCGTGATACTCGCCAGGGAGGTCGGCACGATGATCTTGTTCTTGATCAAGAAGCCGTCCGGGAGCGCTGGAGGAGTGAGAAGGTCGAGAACCATGAACTCTTTGAAGACTCCGGCTGTGGTTGGGAATGGCCGAGCGTCGGTGATAATCGAGTTCGTTTGGCCGCCGAAGTAGACGTTGCGCGATTCATCGACGAAGATGCAGTTGCCCGTATCCGTGGTCGTTCCGCCAAAGTAGCTCGCGTAAAGTCGGGCCGTTCCAGCCTCGTTGAAGGCAAGCACGAATGCGTCCCCTGGCGGCGGGACGGGGCCCGGAGGGCCTGCGTAGTTCGCTTGGAGAGCGTCAGGGCTCGCAGTGAAGATCTGAGCAGGAGCCGTTCCGACGACGTAGGTGATGTTCTGGTTATCCACGGCAACGCCGTTGATGGTTCCACCCGCCGTCCCCATGAACGTGCTGAAGATGAGAGCCGACCCGTTCTGATTGAACTTGGTCAAATACGAGTCGGTCCCTTGGTTATAGGTGGTGTCATACGCCACCGCCGTTCGCGGGAAGTTGTTCGAGTTCGTGTTTCCGGCGACGTGAGCGGCACCAGCGGCATCGATCGAAATTCCACCGACGACTTCGCTCGCGCTTCCGCCGAGAATCGTGCTGAAGACGTACGTCGAGCCTCCTGCGTTAATACGAGAAACGAAGGCATCGAGTCCATTGACGGTGCGGTCAAATGCACCAACGGTCGTTGGGAACGCACCGACGCCGGTCGGGCCTGGCGGGACGCCCGGTGATTGGGTGTTTCCGGCAACGAAGACTTGGTCGGTGGTCAGATCGACACCCGCGGCAATGCTTTCATCGTATCCACTGCCTCCGAGATAGGAGGAAAAGATCAGGCCGGTTCCGGCGGCGTTTAGCTTGAGAACGAAGCCGTCGCCCGCGTTCGCATCATCCAAAGGATCGGCGTTCTGAATCGAACCCGTTCCTCGGTAGGTATTCATCGAGGGCAAGAAGTTGAGAGTTGGGAAGGGAGTTGCCGATCCACTCGGGGAGTCGGTGTAGCCGACCACGGCAAGCTGACCCTGTGAGTCGAGGGCCACGTCATTCACGTAGTCCGCCGCGGTCCCACCCAGGTAACTGGCATAAACGGCCGTCGAGCCGTCTGGACTCAACTTAAAAACGAATCCGTCCCACAGTCCTGGGCCGCCCGCGAACAGGGTCGCGAAGCCAGCTCCCGTCCCCGGCTGCACGGTCACGAATCCAGTGGAGCCCACAGGAATCAGGTCGTTCGCGATGTTATTGTTAGGAGGTGCGGCTTGGCGAGTCCCTTGAGTCAGACCGCCGACATAGACTGCACCGGTGCCATCGATGGCCAGACCGTTGATCACGTCGGCTCCATTGCCTCCGATCAGCGTGGACCAGACGATCGTTTGGGCATCTTGCGACATCTTCGTGACAAAGCTGTCGGTTCCCCCACCAAAAAACTCGTCGTAGGCACCAAACGTCGTCGGGAATGAACCTGAAGTCGTCGTTCCAGCGACATAGGCGAAGCCGAGATTGTCGGCTGCGACATCATTCACGGCTTCCGAGCCGCCCGCAACGCCCAAAAGCGTGCTATAGACGACGGGGTCGATCACGAGAGGCTTCGTCTCATCGTAGTCGCCGATTTGGTATCGCACGACTCCGCGCTTGTCGGCCTTGAACCGAATTTGAACCGGTCGCATGGTTGCGCCGACTTGTTGATAGGCGTAGAGGCCATCGACCTTCAGGTCGCCAAACTGGGTTCCGAGAACCAGCTTATTGTCTTTCGAGACCGAGACGCCTTGGGCGCCTGGGAAATTGGTTTGGATCTGCGACGGGTCGGCCCCGGGCTTGACGATCAGGTCGAATCGCGAGCGCCCGTTGTCAAAGTAGATTCGGGCATCGATCCCTTGATAGAGACCTTGGATGCTCGTTTCCCGGTAGGCCTCGGCCCCGGAGTGCACCTTGCCGTTCAAAATGTAGTTGAACTTCGAAGGTAGGTTCTGGCTCCCTTGGGCTCCAGAGTTCGCGCTCGAGCCGATAAAGTTCATCCCGATGACATGGCCGCTTCGGCGGTAGTTCGGAACCTTCTCGAGAGGTTTGGGGACTCGGCCCTGGCGCGGCACCTCGGTCAACTTGTAGAGATCGTAAACGACCCCTTGGTTCGTGACCCAGATGTCCATCCCCGGGACTCGGCCCAAGAACCGAGCTTGAAAATTCCACTGACCGATGTTCTCGGTGAACTGGAACTTCGTGCCTTGGACGGCCTGGTGTCCAGCCTGGCTGGCTGGACCAGAGGCCCCAGCAAGGCTCGAAAGGACGAGCGTTGCCATCAGGCCAAAAACTGCTTTTCCGCGGAACATACCCATAGTTATAACTCGAAAAACCAAATGACGCTAGATGCACACGGACGCATCCATCGGAAGTTTGACGTGTCAGACACGCCTTCTGACATCGTTTCTCCCAGGATTTTTGAAAAATTGTCGGTTCGTTCCTCGAAGGCCTCGATGCCTTAGGTTCAAAACAGCGATCTCAGGGTCAGGAGCGTTATAGTAGAGGGATGCGGACTTACCGATCGTCTCGACTGGCGAGCCCAGATCCCCATGCCGGCTGGGACACGGCTTTGGAGCACTTTTTCTGGGACCGTTTGGAGCCCGCGTTCGAGGAGGCTCTCCATGCCGGCATCGGTGTTCAGGGCCAATTCAGCATCTGGCTGCGCGTGATCGAGGCGGAATATCGGACTCGAGTGTCGTCCCAGATCGAGTCTCTTGCAACTTGGCTAGACTTGGAGTACGTGCCTGAGGAGGTTGGGGAGCACGTCGAAATCCTGAAGGGACTCGTGTTGCAAGGGTGCCAAGAGGCCGCGCGGCACCTGGACTTTGCCCATGGGACCAAAGTCCTGGTGAGCGTTCTGGCCCTGGAGACCCAAGCGCCATGGCTGGAAGGGCGGTTTGGCTACTTCGAGGACAAGTACCCGTACGACAAGATCTGCGTGCCACCGATTTACCGAGAGAATCCGGTGGAGTTCTTACGCACCATTCGCCATGAATACGCCCATGCGATCAATCTGCAGCTCAGCGAAGGAAAAACACCGCGATGGCTGGATGAGGCGATCGCCATGGTCGTGGCCTCGGAGTCGGATGCGGAGGCTCGCGACGCTTTCTTGCGCGGTCAAGCACCTTGGCGCGATCCCCATGACTTGGACCGGGCGTTCCAGATCCACCAAGCCGACGTGGACCGACAATCTCAGTTGTGGTACGCCTATCAACAGAGTGCGTGGCTCGGCCGGTACTTGGAGCAGATCGAAGGCGAACACAAGTTGACCTTGCTTCTCCGCGCCTTTTCCAACAACGACTTCTGGACCGACCTCAAGCTCCGATTGCTGCGCCGCGACCCTGCCGACGAGGCCCTCACCGAGACTTATGGCATTTCGGAATCGAAGCTCTTCAGTCAGGCCTTCGAATGGCTTGGCTCATCGGAAGCCCAGATCGCGTCTTCCTAAGCGGCGTGCAGGAATCAAGTCGCCGCTGGCGAACGTCAGGCATGTTAAGATCGAATCTGTTCTTGCTTTGCCCATGAACCTGTGATAGAGTAAGAGTGGATTTCGATCCGCATTCATAACCTTAATATAGTGAGAGGTCTTTCGGACTCATGCAGAAACGAAACGCGTTTACGCTGATTGAGTTGCTCGTCGTTGTGGCGATCATCGCGATCTTAGCGGCCATTCTGTTCCCCGTTTTTGGGCGTGCCAAAGAAACAGCCAAGAAAACTCAGTGCGTCAGCAACATCCGGCAGCTGAGCATGGCGAATCTTTCGTACTGCGCCGACTACGAGGACACCTATGCCTTGGCTTTTGTCCGCTCGACAGCGGCCGATGCCTTCAATCCCGGCACTCAAACGGCCTCCTGGCAAAATCTCGTGATGCCGTACATGAAGAGTTGGGGGCTGAACATTTGTCCCTCTTATCCGCCTTTCAATAAGGCGACGCCTGCCTTTAAGGACCCGTTCATCGGGTACGCACTCCCTCCGAAGGCCCAGCTTTACAACCAAGACTCGTGGGCCGACACGTACTATCTGATGCGAAGCGTTCGATGGCAGGGCCTGATGGGCTCGGGCAATGACAACGGTTGGACCCCGAGCTGTGTCCCGACTCCTAGCTCCAGAACAACTGAAATTCAGAATCCGGCCCAGATGTCGATGGTGGTTGAAGCCACTGCCCCCGACTGGTGGTTGGTTCGCAATGGCGGTGGCGCGGTCACCAATGCGACCTTCAACTACTACATCGCCAGTTGGTATCCCGAGTATCGCTCGCAAACGTTCGGTCCGTTGGCTCGACACTTCATGCGACGATGGGACGGAGCCGCAAGCCGATACATCAGCTATCGAAACCAACCCGGGCAGTTGACCGTGGCCTTCGCCGATGGCAGCGCAAAAGCGATCGACTTCTTCCTTTATCTCCGGCCGAAACGAAATTCGGCCAACGTCGAAGTCTTCTCCTACCTGTGGCCGTATGAATGAGCTTCCGGGTAAGAACAGAACCGTCATGATGAAAAAATTGATTCAAGTCTTCGCCGTGCTCGCTCTTCTGGGCGGAGTCCTGGCTGGCTGTGGGAAAAAGGAACAGGCCGTCGATCCGGCTGATCCAAACCTGAGCAAGAACACCGGCGAACCCGTCATGGGCGGTCCGGGCGGAGATGCTCCGTCGTCCAAACCCAAGTAAGGCCCTGGCGCCCGACTTCCGATCCCTCTCGGCCTTAAGTCCGAGGGGGATTTTTTTGGCCCGGATAGACCCGGCCTTTCCACTGCACTTTTCCGGCGAAGTGCCAGTAGGCCGATCGCAAAAAGACACCCGCCGCCACCACACAAGACACTGGGTAAGTCAAGAGCACCCAAATCGGCATCCGCGAGATGACGAGTGTCGCCCCCCAACTCGCGCCAAACAAGGCCGCGGGAATCGGAGATCTCAAAAGAAGTGGCCCCACTCCAACCGCGAGGAAGAGCACCGTCAAGGCGAGGGTCCCGGGCCAGCGACCGATCTCAAAGACGTTCTTCGACATCCCGTCGAGAGCTTCTCGTGGCGATCCGTACATCCGGACCTGGAGCACCGAGCTGAGGTCGAAAACCGAGACTCGAACCTTCCTTTTGCGCAGCCACGCCCCGATTCGCACATCTTCCAGAATCGCTCCGGCGAACTCCTGGTGGGGCCAAAGCTCCGAATAGGTACTGGCGCGCCACATGGTGCATTGACCGTTGGTGAAGCCGTTGTGCCCGAGGCGAATCCGTCCTACCAGACCGAACGGATTCGTAGCGAGCAAGATCCAAGGCATCCAGGCCAGGAACATCGGCTCCAAGCTCCGCCCAGGAGTGAATTGGGGAAAGCCCGTCAGAACCGGGGAGCGCCCTCCTTCGGAATGGATCATCGCTTGGATCGATTCAGCCCACCCGGGCTTGACCCGAACATCGGCGTCCAAGAAGAAGAGCCAAGAAGCCGGACTGTCTTCGGCTGCCGCCAAGGCAAGCTGGTGGCACGCTCGGTTTTTGCCCGTCCAACCCTCGGGGAGCGGTCCGCTCGGTCGCACGACGATGGCACCCGCTTGGGTCGCGATCGCGGCCGTCCCGTCGGAGCTCTCGTCGTCAAAAACGTACACCCGGACCCCAGTCTTGAGAAGTTCAGGAAGGAGCTGCTTGAGGTTAACGGCCTCGTTTCTTGCTGGAATGAGAATGCAAAAGTTGAGCGGCGCAGCCTCCGGGTGGTTTCGGCGGGGGCGAAGCATGGCCGCCGCATTGGTCAGTGCGACAAAGAGAAGCACTCCCCCGAGCACCGTCAGAACAACCGAAAGAATCGAGGTCACGTCGGTATTGTGGCGCGAATTCGGGTAGGGTCCATGCGTCAAATGAAGGTCCAGGGCCCTTTCCCGTTCGCGTTCCAGCTTTATGGGGGCCTCGTCGCGTTTGCCGCTGCCGGGAGCCTCGGTTCGCATGTTTCGGGTTTCGATCCGGGATGGATCGCCCCGATCGTGGCTGCCCTGATGATCCTTTCTGGGGCAGGCGTCATGCTGACTAGCTACTCGGGTCCCCGTTGGGTGCTGGTTGGGGTCTTGGTGCTTGGGGCGGGGAGCGAGGTTCTGGGCCTTTACACCGGATTTCCGTTTGGCGTCTATTCGTACACTTCAGCGTGGTGGCCCACGATTGTGATCCCAGGCAATCAGCCTTTTCCGCTGCTGTTGCCTTTGGCGTGGCTCATGATGACAGGCAGCGCATGGGCCCTCGCGAGTCGATTCTCATCCCAGCCCGGGGTGGTGGCAGTTCTTTCGGGCCTCGCCGCGGCCCTGATCGACCTGCCGATGGAGGCCGTGATGGTGGGTCCGCTCGGATATTGGGCTTGGGCGGAACCTGCGCTGCCGTTTGGCGCCCCCTTGTCCAACTTCCTAGGTTGGTGGCTCGTTTCCGGGCTGGCGGCCTATGCGCTCAGTCGGGCTCAACCTCGCGGAGTCATTCCGCGGGCCGAGATGGTCTGGGTGGCCGTCCTGTTCGGGCTGTTCCTCGCCCTCGTCGCGTTCTTGAATCTGCTGTTCTGGGCGGGCGGATCGCTTTTGGCGATCTCGGCGGTTTTTGCGGCTCTGGGTCGGCTACCAGGGCCGCAGAGCAATTCGTAGGACTCACTGCATGGCGAGGCGACATTTTGTGGTGATCGGAGGGGGATTGGGAGGGCTCGCGACCGCCCTTCGGCTCAGCCATCGCGGACATCAGGTCACGCTTCTGGAGAAAACTGACCAGATCGGAGGTCGAAATCGACGCCAAACTCTGGCCGGGTGCGAATTTGATGGCGGCCCGACCTTGATGATGATGCTCGATCCGTTTCGCAAGCTATTCGCCGATGTCGGCGAGCGACTTGAGGACCATCTGACTCTCACTTTGTGCGATCCAAGCTATCGAGTCTTTTATCGCGACGGAGCGCGACTGGAAGGCACCCCGAACATCGCCCGGATGTTGGAGCAGATTCAGAAGCTGAGCGGTCCCGACGAGGCAGCCCGCTATCCAGGGTTGATCGGCGAGCTCGCCGAGCTCTATCACGCCTCGATCCCTCACTTCGTCCGGAAAAACTACCGCAGTCTCTGGGACTTCGCAAGCCCGGCCCAGCTCAAGCGAGTCGTCCAGCACCGGATGTTGAGCAACCTCGGTCGCCGGATCGATCAGCGATTTTCCGATCCGCGTCTCCGCATGCTCTTCAGCTTTCAGACCATGTATTTGGGTCTCTCGCCCTACGATGCGCCGTGGGTTTATGCGACGCTGACCTATATGGAGTACGGCGAGGGCATCTGGTACCCACAAGGTGGCATGCCCGCGATCTGTGAGGCCGTCGCTCGTCTCGCCCAAGCCCGAGGCACCGAGATTCGACTGTCGAGCCCCGTGGCTCGGATGGAGGCTCGCTCGGTCACGCTCGAATCCGGCGAGACCCTCACCGCTGATGCCGTCATTTGCAATGCGGACCTGCCCTATGCCCAAGAAAAGTTGGCCGTCCGGCCAAAGCAGGGACGCGAGCGAAGGCACTCTTGCAGCGCGCTCGTCTTCTACTGGCCCTATGAAGGCTCATTGCCCGAGCTGTTGCACCACAACATCTTCTTTGGCCGAGACTTTCGCGGCAATCTTCAAGCGATCTTTAAGGACCTTCAACTCCCCGAAGACCCGGCCTTCTATGCTTGCGTCAGCAGCCAAACCGACTCCGAGCTGACTCCCCCCGGCTGGTCGAATCTTTATGTGCTCGTGCCTTGCCCAAACCTCGACCGCCCCTTTACCGACTCAGACCTGGAATCTCTGCGATCCCAAGTTTTTGCCCGATTGGCCGAAGAGACCTCGTTCCAGCCAGACCGAGTTCGCGGTGAAGCGCTCCGCACGCCTCGCACGTGGCAAAGTGAACTGAATCTGAACAAGGGCGCGGCTTTCGGACTGAGCCACGATACGTTTCAGAGCGCCTTCATGCGGCCGCCCAACATTCGTGAGGGGATCTACTACGTCGGGGCGAGCACCGTCCCGGGGAATGGGCTGCCCATGGTGCTGATCAGCGCCGAGCTCGCCGAGGATCGGCTCGAACGCGATGGATATCTCTAGGCAAGAGCAAGGCTTCCTCGGACGTCAGGTCGGCGCGATGATCCGCCGCTCTGTTCGACGCCGCTTTCGGAATGTGTATTGGATGCCCCCGGCGCTGCCGCTCCCCCAAGGACCGAAGATCCTCGTCGCCAATCATCACGGCTGGTTTGATGGGTACTTGATGTTCCTGCTGATCCAGGAGCTTCACGTCGTCTGCCGAGACTGGATCGCGGAATTTGATTCCTTTCCGCTCTTTGCCAAAATCGGCGGGATGCCCTTCCCTCCTGATTCGCCCGAGCGACGCATGCAAACGATCCGTGAGACGATTCGTTGGATGAGGCAAGGGGGCTCGATGGTGCTTTTTGCCGAGGGCGTCTTGCACGATCCGCCGGAGATTCTCCCCCTCGGCTCCGGACTGGCTACGCTCTGCCGAAAGGTGCCGGGAGTCCATGTGGTCCCCGTCGCGATTCACTACTTGATGTCCCTGCACGAGCGGCCGGAAGCGTTCCTTCGCGTGGGCCCGCCCCGGGTACCGGGCGAGGACGTTCTTTCGGTAACCCAGGCTGATTTGGGGTCAGAATTAACCACAACCCAGCAGGAGGCGAGCCTACGGCTCCCGAAGTGGAAACTTCTGCATGCGGGCACGCCCTCGGTGAACGAGCGGTGGGATGTGCGCAAGTTCAAGCGATGAGACGTTTTGCTCGCCCCGAGGACTTTCGAGAGTGCGCTCGCCTTCACCGGCAGCACGGCACGACGTACTACCATGCGAGTCGGCTCTTTCCGGCTCGGCTGCGGCCACGGGTCCATGCGCTTTACGGCTTTGTTCGGGTGCCGGACGAGTGGGTGGATAATCCGGGCGAGCTCACCGTCGAGGACCGAAGGCAAATGCTGGTGGATTTTCGTCGCCAGATGCTTCGAGGAGTCGAGGGGGTTGAGCCCGTACACCCGGTGATGCGCGCGTTTGTGGACGTCCTGAACGAGACCGGGATGGGGATCGAAGAGCCACTCTGCTTCCTCGATGCGATGGAGCAAGACCTCACGATCCATCGCTATCCCACGTACGGCGATCTTTGGGGCTATATGCGCGGGTCGGCGGCAGCCGTCGGGCTGATGATGCTTCAAATTCTGGGCCTTCCCCAGAGTCCAGAAAACCGGCGAGGCGCCATCGCCCTTGGCAATGCGATGCAGTTGACGAACTTTCTTCGCGACGTAGGTGAAGACGCAGGCCGGGGCCGCATCTACCTGCCGCGGGAGGATCTCGACTCCTTTGGCGTCACCGAAGAGCAAGTGATGGCTCGAGCCTTTGATTCTCGGATGGACTCTTTGATGCGGTTTCAGATCGCTCGGGCACGAGCGCTTTATGCCGAAGGCGACTCAGCATTGCGGGAACTCCCCCGTGAAACCCGTCGTCCGGTCCTGCTCGCCCGGGTGTTGTACTCGCGGATTCTCGATCGCTTGGAGCAGCAAGGTGGCAACCCGTTCCTACGAAGGGCCCGGACTGACCGGATTGAAAAACTGGTTGCGAGCATGCAAGTCTGGCTGCGGCCGGAGGCGGTCTTCCAAAGTCTTCGATCATCGCCCCGACAAATCGACTCTCAGCCCAAAGAGGAGCAGCCCCAATAAAGAGCGTCATCGTCATTGGGGGTGGGATGGCGGGGCTGAGCGCGGCGATCCATGCCCGGCTTCATGGATTCGAGGTCATGCTCCTGGAGCAGCGGTCGGAGGCGGGCGGCAAGGCGGCAGGAATCGAAGTCGAGGGATTCCAACTCGATCCGGGGCCTTCGATCTTGATTCTGACTCGACTCTACGAGCAAGTCTTTCGGCGCGCAGGTCGGTCGATGTCGGAGTTCTTGAAGTTTCGACGCTTGGAGGTTTTGTCGCGAATTCAGTTCGAAGGTCAGCCTCCGCTGAATCTTCCAGGCGAACGTCAGGCGTGCCTCGACGTCCTCCGCGCGGTCGCCCCGCAAGATGTGGACTCAGTCCAGAGGTTGATGGACCGACTCGACGGCGCAGCGCACCTTCTTGATCGCAGTGTCTTTGCCCGCCCCTACCTGGAGCAGCGCGATCTCCTCGATCCAGCGCTCATGAAGTTCGGGCTCAAAATGAACCCCTTTCGGACGTACAAGGCGGCAGTCGATCAGATGTTTACGAGCCCGATGTTGCGTGCATTCTTTTATGGGTTCCCGAGCTACGGCGGGCAAAGCTATCACGCCAAAGGACCGGCTGGCTTCATGATCCCCTACTTCATGCTGGCCGATGGAGTTTGGGTGGCCGAAGGTGGGGTCCGCGCGATTCCTAGAGCCTTCGAGAAGCTTGCTCGCGATCTGGGGGTGGAGTTCCGATTCCAAGCGCCGGTGTCCCAGCTCTGGACCGAGGCCGACCGAGTCCGCGGAGTGTGCATCCAGGCCGAATCGGGTGCGATGGAGAAATTGGACGCGAATGCGGTGATATGCGCCGTCGATCCTGCGCGGCTGGCCCCGCTGCCAGGGCAAGAGACCTGGAAGCCGAGCTATAGCTACTTCACCTTACACTGGGGCTTGCGGCGGACCTGGCCCGAACTAGAACACCACAACCTCTGGATCCCTCAGAATTTCAGCGACGGCTTTCGAGAGATCTATGACTCGCGGCAGTTCCCGTCTCGCCCGATCGTTTACCTCAATGCGACGGCGGCAGCCGACCCAGAGTCTGCCCCGCCCGGGTGTACGAACCTCTTTGCGGTGGTGACGGTGCCTGGAGATGAACCCCATCTCGACTACCCAAACCGCCGCTTTGAGTATCGAGAGCGGGTCCGTCACGAGGTCGCGCAAGCTGGGTTCGAGTGGTCACCTGGCGAGGAGGTCTTTGAGCGTTTGCAGGACCCGCCCTTCTTTGCCGAGCGAGACGGAAATCACCGAGGATCGCTCTACGGCCCGGATGAGAAGCACCGGTTATGGGGCCTCTTTCCGCAATCCAATCGACATCCCAAGCTCCGAGGGCTCTACCTCGCCGGTGGCGCCGTTCAGCCTGGAGCGGGGCTTCCGATGGTGACGCTCAGCGGTCAGTTTGCCGCCGACCTCGCAGCCCGGGACGCGCAACGGTCACAATCGTAAGCGGTGGTCTTACATCGCGAGCTCTTGGTCAACGGCGTCTTTTTAGGAGGCCCGTGTGACTATGCCACTGGCAAAGACGTCATCATCTCTCCGTGGAACGGATCGGTCGTGGGCACCGTCGCCGAAGCTGGTTGGCCCGAGGCCGAGGCAGCTGCTACGGCCGCGGCAGACGCTTTCGCAAGTTGGAGCCGGACGCCACGGGCGGCTCGGCAAAGGCTGCTGAAGACAATTGCTCAACTCGTCCGTGAGAGGGCCGACGAGCTCGCCGACCTGCTGGTGGCTGAAGTCGGCAAACCGATCACCTTCGCGCGCAGTGAGGTCGAGCGCATGGCGTTCACCTTCGAGGCATCGGCGCGACTGCTCGATGAGCCAGAATTCACCGATGTCGACCTCGGCCCTGACCCCCGGGCGAGCCGATATCGTGCTCAATCGGCCCGTTTTCCGATCGGCCGGATCCTAGCGATCGTCCCCTACAACTGGCCCTATAATCTGGCCGCCCACAAGATCGGCCCAGCCCTGGCCGCCGGTAACACTGTCGTCCTCAAAGTTTCGCCCTGGGCTCCGCTTTGCGGTTTGACCCTCGCCCGACTCATCCACGAGGCGGGTTGCCCGCCAGGGGTCGTCAACGCCCTCCACATGTCGACGGCTCACTCTGAGCGGCTGGTCCAAGACGACCGCTGGGCGATGGTGAGCTTCACCGGGTCTCCCTCGGTGGGGTTCGCCATTCGGGCGGCAAGTCCGGCTCGACGAGTGACGCTGGAACTGGGCGGGGACGCCTTTGTTCTCATCGAGCCCGGCACCGATCTGGACCTCGCGATCCCCGCCCTCACCACAAGTGCGTTCGGCTTTGCCGGGCAAGTTTGTATCTCGGCGCAGCACGTCTGGGTTCGCGACGAGATGATCGACGAGGTTCGCGAGCGTCTCATCGAGGCGACCCTGAGCTGTTCAGCCGGCGATCCGAAGTTGCTAGAGACCGTCTGCGGCCCTCTGATCTCTGGGGAGGCCGCAGATCGAGTGGAGTCTTGGATCGACGAAGCCGTCGCGGCCGGGGCTCATGCCCTGATTCGGGGCGAGCGAAGTCGAAATCTCTTACGACCCAGCCTCATCGAGAACGTTCCAGAGTCGGTGCGCCTGGGCTGTGACGAGGTGTTCGGCCCGGTCTTGACCCTCGGGTCGTATTCTGACTTGAGCGACGCTTTCGCCCGAGTCCGGCGAAGCCCGTTTGCTCTGCAGGCCAGTCTGTTCAGTCGTGATTCGGACGCGATCGAGCAGGCTTTTCGCGAGGTCCCCATGGGGACTTGGGTGATCAACGACGTGCCGAGTGTCCGGTTCGATTCGATGCCATATGGCGGGCTCAAGCGTTCGGGTCTGGGCCGGGAAGGCGTCCGTTTTGCCTTTGAGGAGATGACCGAGATACGGCTTCAATTAGAGAGAGCCGAGTGAACTTTTCGGAACTCCATCCGTCCAGGCATTCGTTAACCTACCCAAAGGAACCCTCTTATGAAGAAACTCATCCTTCCCTTTTTCACCGTCGCTCTCATCTTGAGCCTGGTCACTCCGGCAGTGGCCCAGTCCGCTGGACCCAAGAAAGGCAATCCCCCCGCCGGTGGAGCTGGCAAGCGGCCTGAGGGCGGCGAGCGCCGAATCATGACGATGAGCTCTGAAATGGCGAAGAAGCTCAAGTTGACCGATGCGCAAAGAAAGCAGATCGAAGCGTTGAGCAAGTCGACCCAAGAAAAGATGAAGAAGCTCCGCGACGGCAACTTGACTCCCGAGAAGCGCCGAGCCGAGGCTCAGAAGATCATGACCGAGCAGCGCAACGCGATGAACAAGATTCTCACCGCCGATCAACGCAAGATTCTTGAAGCTGAAATGAAGAAAATGCGCGAGCAATGGCAAAAAGAAGGCGGACGACAAGGTCGGCCAGGCGGCGGAAATCGCCCCCCACTGCGCTAAGTCTTCCCTTCACCCGCACCTCAGAGCCCTCTGCCCCACCCGGGCTGGGGGCTTTCTTATGGCCGAGCCCCGTCCAGCCTCAATCAGCCACAATGAAAGAACACGATGGGTTGGTTCTTCTTCGGTGCGGCGGTCCTCTTGGGGTTTCTGACTCTCGCGTTTTTTATGGGGGTTCGCCGAGAAGCCTCCCGAAAGACCAAGTTTGCCCGGGCGCGCAGATCGGAGCGGAACATCCAGTTTTCGGCGGAAGACGTGGCCCTCACTGCCGCTGTTCCCGTCGAGCCCACGCCTCGGCTTCGGCTTCTTCTTGAACTGCTCGAAGAAAAGGGCTTCTCGGCCATCGGCGTCTTTGAATCCCCGCATCGGCCGCTCGACCAGCTTCATTTGCTCAAGAACGAGGACCTGCGCGCTGTGGTTCTCATCACATCGCGAAAACAATCGGACCTGCTGTATTACGAGCTGATCGGGGAGACTGAAGCAGGGCCTCTCCTCCGAATGGTGGTCAACCCACTTGCGGACCAAGAGCCGAAGCGCGAGGGGGTGATGCTCTTTGGCCTGAAAAATTCGCCGCCCGACATCGCCTGCGCCGGGTTCTATCGGCGGTCGTTGGAAATGCCCCTCCGGGAGCTTCCCAGCGAAGATCTGGTGCCCCGCGTCGAGGAGTGGCTGAGGCGAATCGTCTAATTCCCGATCTGGGAGAACTGGGCAACGCCCTGTCTGGCCTATGATGAAAGCGCTATGACTTACCATCGCTTGTGCCATTTAGAGTTTGAAGTCACCGACATGGATCGAGCGCGCCACTTTTACCAAGGCCTCTTTGGCTGGAATTTTCGGGCGTTTACGGATTCGATGGTCGTCTTTGGGATCGGAGACGAGCATCTGGGAGGCCTCCAGAAAGTTGACCACGTGAAGCCAGGCTCGTCGCCGTCGGTTTGGTTCAACGTCGAGAGTCTCGAGGCGAGTGTCGCACGGGTTGTAGAGTTGGGCGGTTCGACTCCGCATGAAAAGCACCCAGTGCCGGGGGTGGGCTGGTCGGTGGCCGTATTGGATCCCGACGGCAATCCCGTCGGCCTAGTCGAGTTTGCGAGCTAGCTCTTCGCCGCTTCGCCGCCCCGAGGCGGAGCCGGGAAGCCCGACATTCGGAGGGCGACGGCGAGGGC
>ERZ761609.1416-NODE-1416-length-21258-cov-7.985662_pt1 | contig 21258 bp, 17 predicted proteins | sample MGYA00511163_ERZ761609 | MGnify/ENA primary metagenome ERZ761609 (study PRJEB28899, sample SAMN02445070) | bioreactor sludge metagenome | biome: EBPR sludge | place: Australia: Brisbane, Thorneside Wastewater Treatment Plant | collected 2011-12-16 ... | reverse complement strand
CGCATTGAGCGCGCTCGACGTCGCCGTCGCAGAGTTCGTGCACAGCACCGTGCCGGAATAGGGTACACCAATTTCAGCTGTCGTCGGTAATCCCGACAAGTTCGGCTGCATATCCGACTGCAGCACCGTGAACGAAGCCGTCGCGGTATTGTTGGGCAGATTGAGATCGTTAGTGGCGCCGGTGGTGCCCGTGACTGTAACCGTCCCAGCCGCTGTCGGAGTCCCGGAAACGGTACAGGTGAAGCCCGCGCCAGGCGCCATGTTCGCCGTTGGCGTCGGTGCGCAGACCGAAGTGAGGCCTGCCGGGAGTCCCGAGATGGCGCATGAGGCCGCATCAGCCTGCAGGAACGGCGACGCGGCATTGGAACACGTGTAGGTGCCCGTATAGGGCACCCCGAGTGTCGCCGGTCCGAGACCGGCAAGGCTGACGCTCATGTCCGAGCGGGATCGGTTGACGACGGTACACGTGATCGTCTGGCCGCCGCCTTCATAGGCCGCTGCAGCAATGTTGATCGTACCGGTTCCAGTGACCGACCCGGTGAAAGTAGACGTGACAGCACCGCCGAGCTCGTTGACGCACGACGTCGAGTCGATCCGATACCCGGCCGGAACGGTTTCGCTGATCGTTATCGGATTTGCGTGGTTTGTGACCGAGTAGCTGGTCGAGCTGATAGGGTTGGTTGTCGATGTGTTGAGTGTCGAGGCGCCGACACCGTTCGTGCCGGTGAAATTGAACGGCCCCGGCGTTACGTTGACAGTTTGCTTGCGATAGATGACCGTCGTCTCCGGGATGGCCGCGGAGATCTCCAGACCGTCGCCGATGCCGCCACCACCGATCATGACGACTGTGAAAGTCAGCGACGTGATGTTCGTGCCATTGAACTGGATCGATCCACAGGCGGTGCCCGATGCAGTTCCGTTACACTCACCTCCAGCCGCTGCCCCAGAAGCGGTTCGGAAAAACTGATTCCCGACGACCTCGAACTGGGCATTGCTGCCGCCAAGCTCGGTCATCGTGACGCTTGGTGTGGTCAGCGTCCACTGGCTCGAGTTCGCAACACCGGCATTGCTGCCACCGAGTCGATCTATATGGATGATCGGATTGTCGACCGGCTTGCTGAATGTAATTGTGGCAGTCGCACCTGCCGCCGGAACGATAAAGAAGAGCGATGGCTGTCCGTTCGGAGTGCCGCCCGTATACGAATTGGTCCAATAGTTGGTCGCATTCATCGTGTCGGCGCTAGGCGCGGGTGTGCCGACCGCTGACAAGGACAATGTGACCGTGACACCATTGGCGACGGCACTTCCGCCGCTCGCCGACGCAGTCCAGGTGCCGGTCACGTTGGCGGATGCCGGTGCCGATGCGCCGGCAATTGCCGCGATTGCCGTGAGTACGGTAGCGGCGCGTCGAACCCGCTCCGAAAGTCCGGCTCTCCAACCTGTCGTGCCCAAAGCAGTCGCCATGTCTCTCGTCCCGGCCCGTCGCCTTTTGGCGGACTTCAGCCCTGTGATCGAAACCGGCAAAGCAACGCCTGCCGCAAAACCGCATTGGTTTCGCGTCGGCCTGAACACCGAATTTCGAAAGTCCCGCTTACAGATTTGCCGCAGCCAACCGGCACAGACGCAAACTGGGGCCTACTCACAGCGACGCCGGAAAGTGCTCCAGCCCGGCGCCCGCATCACCTGACGCTGTGAACAACAACAAAATTGCGCATGCAATTCGCGAACGCATAACTCGAGAAATCGAATCCGCGCCTCGAGCATGATTCAACACTCGTTTACGGTGGTTAACGATTCCCTAAATTTTCCGGAGCCGATCGTGCCGCATCATCCGCGCCCTGAACTTGATGCAGAAAAGCACCAGACCTCCCATCGGGCCGGAAAATCAGATGTCTTTGAAGTGCGTTGTTCTGCGGAACTGCTCGTGCGTTCGAGCGCGGATCACTGAACGTGAAGCGCACGCAGTCATGATTCGATACCGCCCAATTCTAAAGAAAGTTGTAGGGGTCGACATCGACACTGATGCGGACGTCACCCTTGAACTCCGGCAAATCGGCGAACCAATCCCTGAGATACGCCTGAACGTCGACGTCCCGTTGTGACCGCACGAGAAGCCGCCAACGGTATCGCCCTCGCACCAGCGCAATCGGCGCCTCGGCCGGTCCGAGTACGACGATCCTCTCGGCTAATGGGCGCCGATCGGCGATCGTTCGCGCAACTTTCTCCGCCAGTTCCTTGTCGCGCGCCGAGACGATGATCGCCACGAGCCGCCCGTATGGCGGCAGCGCGCCCGCCTGCCTAAGCCTTATCTCCTCCTCGATATAGGCGTCCCGATCCCCGGTTATGATCGCCTGCATGACCGGATGCTCGGGCATATAGGTCTGCACCAGGCCGCGCCCGATTGCGGCCGCCCGCCCCGCACGCCCTGTCACTTGGTGCAGCAACTGAAACGTCCGCTCGCCTGCCCGTGGGTCTGCGCCTTGCGCGAGGCCAAGATCGCCATCGACGATCCCGACCAGCGACAGGTCAGGAAAGTGATGCCCCTTCGCCACCATCTGCGTGCCGATGATGATGTCGGTCTCGCCCCGCTCGATGGTGCGAATCATCTCCCGCATTTCCTCGAGACCCGGCACGAGGTCGGACGAGAGCAATGCCAGCGAAGCAGCGGGAAAGCGCTCCCGCACTTCCTCCGCAATCCGCTCGACGCCGGGGCCGCACGCCACGAGCGCATCCTCCGTCTTGCACTTCGGGCAAGCCTTCGGAATTGGCAGTGAGAATCCGCAATGATGACAGTTGAGCCGGTTCCGGAACCGGTGTTCGACAAGCCACGCGTTGCATTGCGGGCATTCGATCCTGTGTCCACAGCTCCGGCAGAGTGTCAGAGGCGCATAACCCCGACGGTTCAGAAACAAGAGGGTCTGCTGGCCTTTGCCGAGCGTCTCGCCCATTGCCTCGACGAGTCGCGGTGCCAGCCATCGCCCCTTGTCTGGCTGCTCACGCCTCAGATCGATCGCGGCGACCTCCGGCAGCTCCGCCCCGGAATATCTGCCCGGTATGATGAGATGCCGGTACTTGCCGGAGCGCGCATTGACGTGACTCTCGATGGACGGCGTCGCCGAGGCGAGCACCACCGGAAACTTCCCGATCGAACCGCGCACCACGGACATGTCGCGCGCCTGATAGTGCACGCGATCGTCCTGCTTGTAGCCCTGGTCGTGCTCTTCATCGACAACGATGAGACCTAGATCGGCGTACGGCAGAAAAAGCGCCGACCGGGCGCCTGCAACGACGCGAACCTCTCCCGTCGCTACCCCGCGCCAGACGCGTGCCCGCTCGTTGGCACTCAGCGCCGAATGCCACTCCGCCGGCATCCCACCAAACCGTCTCTGGAATCGGTCCATGAACTGCGACGTGAGGGCGATCTCCGGCAGCATAACGAGCGCCTGTTTGCCCGCCGCGAGCGCCCGCGCCACTGCTTCAAAATAGACTTCGGTCTTTCCCGACCCTGTCACGCCGTCGAGAAGCGAGACCGAGAAGGTTCCGCCATCTACCGCTGCGCGCAAGGCGTCGACGGCCATCTGTTGCGCGTCTCCGAACGTCACGGTGGTGTGCTTCGGGTCGAGCCGCTGGAACCTCTTCTCAGGGATGGCAGCCTCTGCGAGACAACCCGCCGCCACGAGACCGTCGATGACACCGGTCGAACATCCCGACTGCTCGGCAAGCGCCGCCTTCGTCCGTATGAGCCCGTCCGCCGCGATCTCGAGAGCCCGCGCACGCGCCGGCGTCAGTCGCGGCGGATGCGGAGCCCCGAAGACAGCCACCACGCCGAACCGCGGCTTCTGCGGCTCGAACACGGCCTGCGCGCTCATCATCATCCGGACGACCATGCCGAGCGGCGACAGCGTGTAGCGCGCGATCCACTCGGCAAATTGCAGCGACACCGCCGGTAGTCCGGGCACCTCCATCACGCCGTCGATCGCCTTCAGCTTTTTCGGGTCGACAGGCTTCCCTTCGCCCACCGCCCTGTCCCAGACGACGCCGATCCGCATCTGCGGCCCGAATGGCACCACGACGAAGCTACCCGGCTCCGGCACCTCGCCGTCGATCGACACGTAGTCGTAGGTCTGGTCGAGTGCGACCGGCAACAGAACAGGTACGAGCGGCCCCTGCGGCACGACCTTGCCCGCCGGACGGCTCCGCGCCGGCGCTTCACGCGCGTCGTCATCTTTACCGAATAGGTCGTTCACACCTGCTCGCTCTTTTGCAAATGGCTCCGAGGAGATAGATATGGCGTGCTCGATGGGCGAGCCGATGGCAAGGAGAAAAGACCGTGAAATTCTTCGTCGATACCGCCGACGTGGCCGAAATCAAGGACCTCGCCTCCACTGGCCTGCTCGATGGCGTCACCACCAACCCCTCGCTCGTCGCCAAGGCAAACCGCGATTTCAAGACCATCATCGCCGAGATCTGCGCGGCCGTCCCCGGTCCCGTCTCCGCCGAAGTAGCCTCGACCGAATACGGACAGATGATGAAGGAGGCTGCCGTCCTCGCCAAGATCGCCAGCAACGTGACGATCAAGTTGCCGCTGACCTGGGACGGGCTTAAAGCCTGCAAGGCGCTCACGTCGGATGGCATCAAGACCAATGTGACACTCTGCTTCTCTGCGACCCAGGCGCTTCTGGCTGCCAAAGCCGGGGCGACGTACATCTCGCCCTTCATCGGCCGCATCGACGACATCGGCTACGACGGCATGAACCTGATCCGCGAGATCAGGCAGATCTACGACAACTACCCCGATCTCGGGACCGAGATCCTTGCCGCATCCATCCGCACGGTCGGCCACGTCCGCGACGCAGCCCTTGCCGGCGCCGACGTTTCGACGATCCCGCCGAATATCCTCAAGAGCCTCGCCCAGCACCCGCTGACCGACAAGGGCGTCGCCCAGTTCACCGCCGACTGGGCCAAGACCGGCCAGAAGATCGTCTGACCCCCCGACGACAGCATCAGACGAAACCCAGCCGCGCGAAATCGGCCCTTCGCGCGGCTTTGTCGTCTCGGCAAACTCCGCACTGACACCGAACGCCCGCTCTGAACGGATAATGCAAGGGGATACGCCATGGCCGGCCTGCTCGAGGGACATCTCGCCGTCATAACGGGTGCCAGTTCGGGCATCGGCCGCGCCATCGCGGAAGGCTACGCCCGCGAAGGCGCCCGCATCGTCGCGCTCGACCAGAACCTGAAGGGCGCGGAGGAAACGTGCTCTCTGATCACGAAGGCCGGCGGCACCGCCACTGCCCATGAACTCGACGTCACCGACCGGGCCGCCTGCCGCGCCGTCGCCGCGAAGGTCTCCGCGTCGATTGGGAAGGTCTCGGTCCTCGTCAACAACGCCGGCATAACGCGCCGGAACCCTTTCACCTCGCCGCCCGAAGTCGCCGACGCCGACTGGGACACGATCCTCTCGATCAACCTCGACGGCGTCTATAATGTCACCCACGCCTTCATAGAGGACCTGCGGGCCACGAAGGGCCGTATCGTCAACATCGGCTCCATCCAGTCGTTCGTGCACGTCAGGACGCCCAGCGCCGTCGCCTACACCACGTCGAAGCACGGCGTTCTCGGCCTGACGCGCGCCCTCGCCGCCGAACTCGGCAAGGATGGCGTCCGCGTCAACGCCATCGGACCCGGCTTCATCGAAAGCCCCCTGAACGAGAAGGCCCGGGCCAACATGCCGGAACTCGTACGCGCCTTCGTCGATCACACGCCGCTGGCCCGCACCGGAAAACCGGCCGATATCGTCGGCCCTGCCGTCTTCCTCGCCTCCGACATGTCGTCCTATGTGACCGGCTCGATGGTCACGGTCGACGGCGGCTATCGCACAGTCTGAAACGCCCCGACACTCGCGTTGATCGGGCGCAATTGCGAGCCCTGCCACGTGTGGTCTCCTGCCCATGGAAGACCAGCTCGAAAATGGCTTTGGCTCATGACCAGCACTGCTGATTCACGCGGGGCGACCCGCCGCCTTCTTGCCCGGACCTTGGGCGGCGCAGCCCTGGCCGTTCTCGTGATGACTGGCGCGACACCCGTCGTCGCGCAGCAATCCGCCATGGAAAAGATGGCCGCCCGGGGCAGTGAGCTCGCCGTCAAGCTGTGCGCATCCTGCCACCTGACACCGGACTCCAACGCATCCGGTCAACCCGCCGCACCATCCCTGCGCACCATTGCCAACGTACCTGAGCAAACCGGAACACGCATCCGGAACGTCCTCGTCAATCCCGCACACGACATGCCGGACATCAGCCTGACCAACGACGAGATCGTCGCTCTCATTGCCTATATCGATACCTTGAGAGCCGATCGCACCAAGCCGCTCCTCACCGGCCCCGACAACGACGGCAAACGGCCTCCACCGAGCAAATCATGATGCGGGCGATAACCAGATCCACGCGGTCCAGTCTGAAGCTGGCGATTGTGTGCATGACGGCGCTCTCGGTGCTGACGGCGGCGTCGCCGGCCGTCGCAGGTGACCTCGAGGATCGGGGCCGCGCCCTTCTCGACGCACGATGCGGCCAGTGCCATGCGGTCGGAGCAACTGGCGATAGCGCGCTCGCGAAGGCGCCGGCCTTCCGGCATCTCGGGCGCAAGTACAAGCTGGAAACCTTGGCCGAGCCCCTCGCCGAGGGCATCGTGACCGGCCACCCGGACATGCCCGAGGCCACGTTCAAGGCCGAGGAGATCGAAGCCATTCTGGCATATCTCACGGCCATCGCCGAACCCTGATGTCTGGGTGGCGGCGCGTAGTCCGCCGAGCCCTGCCGTCCGCGCGTCGACGGTACGCGCTTTTCGCTCTGGACGTCTCACCTGAGCCGGTCTGCTATGGCCGTGTCGAACCAACGCAGCGGACCCGCGATGTCACTCTCTGCCTTCTCGTCTTCCGAACTCCCCGTGGCCAATCCACGCGACAGCGGCCTCGATCCCGCGCGCCTGTCGACGCTTCGTGATGCCTTGCGCCGCGAAATCGACGCCGGCAAAAGCCCCGGTTCCGTCCTTGCGATCGCGCGCCACGGTCGGCTGCTTCACCTCGAAGCCCTCGGCTTCCGCGATCCCGCGACCAAATCGGCGATGACCCCTGACAGCGTATTCGCCATCGCCTCCATGACCAAGCCGATGACCTCGGTCGCGATCATGCAGCTGGCCGAGCAGGGTATCGTCTGCCTCGGCGACCCTGTGTCCCGCTTCCTCCCGGACCTGGCCGGGCTTCGCGTTGCGACCAGCCGCGACCCCGACAATCTTGATACCCGACCAGCCGCACGAGTTCCGACCATCCAGGATCTTTTGCGACATACCTCCGGCCTGACCTATCGCGACAACGGAACGTCCGCGGCTCACAAGCGCTATCCGCCAAGTTCCATCGTCGCCCCCGTCAAGCTGACCAAGGCCGAAACCCTGGCCGCGCTTGCAGAAAGCCCGCTCCTTTTCGACCCCGGAACCGACTGGGCATACGGATACTCGACGGACGTGCTCGGCTTCGTCGTCGAAGCGGTGACCGGACGGACGCTCGGCGCGTATCTGGAGGAACATGTCTGGCGCCCGCTCGGGATGACATCGACGACATTCGATCTGACTCCAGCGCATCGCGGCCGATACGCCCGACCGCATGCCATCGACCCGGACACGAATACGCCCACACCGAAACTGATGCACGAGCTTGCCGACAGCGTGAAATGGCATGCTGGCGGCGGTGGCGCGGTATCGACCGCCGTAGACTACGTCCGCTTCGTCGAAATGCTGCGGCGGGGCGGCACGTTCGGGCAGGCCCGCATCCTCGGCCCGCGCACCGTCGCCCACATGGTGTCCGATCATCTCCCCGAACGCATCGAGGATCGCATCGCCGACACCATGGACCCCGCAGCGGCCGGCTACGGCTTCGGCCTCGGCTTCGCCGTCCGGCGCCAGGACGGACGCAGCGCCGTGCCCGGCACGAAGGGCGACTTCTACTGGTCGGGCGTCTTTGGCACGTACTTCTGGGTCGACCCCGAGCGAGAGTTGTCCGTTGTCCATATGTGCCTGACGCCGGGGCCGGCGCGCCTCCGCTACCGCCAGCTTATCCGCCAGCTCGTCTATCAGGCGCTCACCGACTGAGTGCGCGGAGACCGCGACGACCATGATCTCGGCCACGTTCAAGCCCGCCACGCCGGACTGGAAGGCACGCCTCGAAGACAGCTTCGGCCGTCAGGCGGCGATGCGCACGCTCGGCATTTCGATACTGGATCTGAAACCCGGCGCCGTGGATCTCGGCTTTCCATTCGACGAACGCCTGACCCAGCAGCACGGCTTCATACACGCCGGAATAACGACCACCGCGCTCGACAGCGCCTGCGGCTATGCCGCCTTCTCGCTGATGCCGGCCGACGCTGCCGTCCTGACGATCGAGCTCAAGACGAATCTGCTCGCCCCAGCGAGTGGAGCGCGCTTCGTCTGCGAGGGCCGCGTCATCAAGGCGGGCCGCACCATCGTCGTCACCGAAGGTAAGGCCTGGGCCTTCGGCGACACCCACGCCGACGCCCGACCCAGGCTTATCGCCACCATGTCGGCCACCATGATGACGGTCATCGGCCGCGACGCCGTCATAGGCTAACCGGAAAGAGGATTTTAATCCTTGGCGCGTCACAAAATTCCGTAGCGCTTGAAGACACTTGCAAGGCTTTCTCCGCGCTGGAGATCGTGCAAGGTATTTTTCTCCCCCGCCACCTTCTCGAATGCCAGCCGCAGCACGTCCTTTTCGATCCGTTTCGGTACGACAACCACGCCGTCTGCATCCCCGACGATAAGGTCGCCCGTCTCGACACGCACCCCGGCACATTCGACCGGCACGTCGACTGCCATGATCCGGCCGCGTCCCTTGCTGTCGAGTGGCGCGATCCCGCCGTGAAAGACCGGAAAACTCATGGCGCGGATTGCCTTGATGTCGCGTGTGCACCCGTCCATCAGCGCGCCGGCAGCACCCCGGACCTTCGCCGCCGTCGTCAGAAGTTCGCCCCATGGCGCGACGCGCGCCGGGTTTGTGCATGCGAAAACCGGGATTTCTCCTGGCTTCAGGCTGTCGATGAGCGCGATTTCGAGGTCATAGGGGTTCGTCCCCTCCTCGTGATGATAGACTTCCATGAACGCCGCTGTCCGCGCCCGCCCTGCCATCACCAGCGCCTCGTCGAGCGGTCGGATGCGCGACGGCAGCGCCTGCCTCATGTGCCCGACCGCGTCGAGACAGTCCGAAAGCACCGAAACGAACAGCTTCGTGCGGATGTCGTCGAGTGAATAGTCTGTCATCTCATGTCTCTCCCGTCGTTCAGCGTTCTGGTAGGAGGTACATCGTGCCCCGGCGCTGTCCCGCACGCAAACGCCGAGCCTGCCGAACTCCGTACCGCAGCCCCCCGCCAAGGCCCCTCGCGCGCCGCCCTCCGACGCGTTAAAAGACGCGCCGTCACTGAACACGTGGGACCCGTGCCTTCCATGAACGCCAATCCCGGCCTCGCTGCCCTTGCCGACGGGGCGATCCTGTCGCCCTTCACCCGCCTCGCGCGCCTTCTAGAGGGCATTCCGGCCGGTCACGAGAAACCGATCGTCATGACCGCCGGCGATCCCAACGAGAAAATGCCCGGCTTCGTGCTCGACAAGATGGCCGAAGCCGAACGGACCCTGGGCTCGTACCCGCCGATCCGCGCCTCCGAAGAGCTTCGCGCCGCCATCGCCGCCTGGATCGGCCGCCGCTACAACATGCCCGGCGGCATTTCCTCGAACCGCGAGATCCTGCCCATCAACGGCTCGCGCGAAGGCCTGTTCTTCGCCGCCATTCCCGCCGTCGGCCGCAAGAAGATCGACGGCCGCGCCGCCATTCTCATGCCGAACCCGTTCTATCAGGCCTATCTCGGCGGCGCCTACGGCACGAACTCCGAACCGGTCTTCCTCAACGGCACCGCCGAAACCGGCCATCTGCCCGACCTCGACGCCCTCGAAAAGGACACACGCACCCTCGAGCGAACGGCCGCCTTCTATCTGTGCTCGCCGTCGAACCCCCAGGGCGCCACGTGCTCGCCGGCCTACGTCGCACGCGCCCTCGCGCTCGCCCGCAAGTACGACTTCATGCTCTTTTTCGACGAGTGCTACTCCGAGATCTACAACGGCGACGCCCCAGTGGGCGGGCTCGAGGTCGCGATCAAGACGCCGGAGCGCTTCAAGAACCTCGTCGTCTTCAATTCACTCTCGAAGCGCTCGAACCTTCCCGGCCTGCGCTCTGGGTTTGCAGCCGGCGACGGCGACTTCCTCGAAACCCTGGCGGAAATCCGCAACCTCACCGCGCCCCAGATGCCCGGCCCCGTGCAGCATGCCTCCGCCGCCGTCTGGAGCGAGGAACAGCACGCCTCCGCCATCCGGCAGGCCTACCGCACCAAGTACGACATCTGCGATCAGGTACTCGGCAACCGCTTCGGCTATGTAAGGCCGGCCGGCGGCTTCTTTCTCTGGCTCAATATGAGCCATTTGGGCGGCGGCACTGACGCTTCGGTAACCCTATGGAAACGTGTCGGAGTCAAAGTCGTCCCTGGCGCCTACCTGGCGGCCGAGGACGCCCGGGGTATCAACCCCGGCAAGGACTACATCCGTGTAGCCTTGGTGCATGAACCGGCAACGATCAGGGAAGCGCTCGAACGGATCGTTCGTGTCGCAGCGTAACCTGTATCAGTAGCCGAGTACCATGTCGTACAGCTCAGGAATTGCCGGCCCGGGGGCCATGCCCTTCGGTAACGGACCGACTCCGCAAACTGGCATCGGGCGCCGCGTCGCCAGTGCCGGTCTTACGGCATTGGGCGCCGGCCTGTTGCTTGCGGCCCTGGCCGTGGCGCTGAGCCTCGTCAGCTGGTCGTCGACCGATCCCTCCCTGACTCATGCCGCATCCGGATCGACCCGCAACTGGATGGGGCCGATCGGCGCCATCACGTCGGACCTGCTCATCCAGCTCCTCGGCCTCGGCGGCGTCGTTTTTCTGTTGCCCGTCGCATTCTGGGGCCTGCAACTCGTCACGTCGGGCGCTATCGGCCGCTTCCGTCTGAAGCTCTTCCTGATGCCGCTGGCGATCGTCGCGCTAGCCGCCGCGATGTCCGCCCTGCCGACTGTGAGCAGCTGGCCCCTCCGCCACGGCTACGGTGGCATCACCGGCGACTTCACGCTGACGGTTCTCACCAATCTCTTCGCGCCCATCAATCCCGCGCGCGCCCAGGCCGGTGCCGGCTTCGTTTTCCTGGCCCTTGGCATGGCCCTGCTCGTACGCGCCCTCGGCCTCTCGCGCAGTGATATCTCCATGCTGCTCGAACGGCGCGGAACTGCCGGCGCCTTCAGCCTGCGGTCCATGTTCCGCAAGTCGGAAACGCCACCGACCTTTACACCGGCTGAACCCGTCGCGCCTCAGCCGCATGCTTCGCTCTATCCCCAGCGTGCACCGGGCTTCCCGGTTCCGATGAACGCGCCAGCGCCCCATCCCTCGATCCAGATTTTTCCGCCGATGCACGCGCGCCCGATGCCGCCGGCAGCGCATATCCACCCCAATCCGTTTCTCCGCGCCCATCCGATGACGGCGCAGAACGTGGCGCCGCTGCCAGCCCGCCACCATGCGCACCACCATGCTCCCATGCCGCACCCCGCGCCACAGCACATCGTGACGCCTGTTGTAGTGGTGCCGGTGGCCATGCAGCAGATGCCCCAACCCGCGCCACAGCAGCCCGTTCCGATGCATGTGCCGGCGATCGCCGAACAGCGCGCCGCGATCGATATGGGTCCGCCGGAAGACCCGACGTTCGACCATGCGACGGATGCCGAGAGCCGGGCGATCGCAGCCCGTTTCGCCCCGCGTGACGTCTCGAACGCGGCCCCGATCCGCGCGCCCCAGCCGAACGGCCCCGAGCCGGAGCCGCATCCCGTTACACCGGCCGCACCGCAGAAGCCGTCTGCTCCCGCAGCAGCCAAATTCGTCGCTCAGCCCGAACCCGCCCAGGCTGGCCCGCTGCCATCGTCGACGATCCGCCGCGTCGCCGAGATGATGGCCGAACGCCGCCGCCCTGAAACGCCGGCCCCGGTTCGCAACGAACCGACCTTGCCGGACGCGGCGAAACCAGCCATGCGCGCGCCCTCCACCGCCCTCCTGAAACCGGCGCCGGCACAGCGCGTTTCACAGGAAACGAGCGCCCAGACCCTGCGCGGACTGACCAAGCTCCTGCTCGACACCCTCGGCGACTACGGCGTCAAGGGAGAGATCACGGCCGTCCGTCCGGGCCCCGTCGTCACCTTGTTCGAATTCGAGCCAGCGCGCGGCACGAAGTCCTCGCGCGTCATCGGCCTCGCCGACGACATCGCCCGCTCCATGAGCGCGACCGCCGTGCGCATCGCCGTCATCCCTGGCCGCAACGCCATCGGCATCGAATTGCCCAACGTCACCCGCGACACCGTCTACCTGCGCGAGCTCATCGAAAGCCAGGCATTCGCCGTCCCGGGCATGAAACTGCCGCTCGCACTCGGCCGCAACATCGGCGGCGATCCCGTCATCGCCGACCTCGCGAAGATGCCGCACCTTCTCGTCGCCGGCACCACCGGTTCTGGCAAGTCCGTCGGCGTGAACGCAATGATCCTGTCGCTGCTCTACCGGCTGTCTCCGGACGAGTGCCGCCTCATCATGATCGATCCGAAGATGCTGGAACTGTCGGTCTACAACGACATCCCGCATCTGCTCGCCCCCGTCGTCACCGAGCCCGGCAAGGCCGTCTCGGCACTCAACTGGGTCGTCCGCGAGATGGAAGACCGCTATCGCCGCATGGCCCGCCTCGCTGTCCGCAACATCGATGCCTACAACGCGCGGCTCCGCGAGCAGCCCTCGTCCGCAAACCCGAACGAGCGCGCGGCCGAAAAGCACATGCCCTACATCGTCGTCATCATCGACGAGTTCGCCGACCTCATGGCGGTGGCCGGCAAGGAGATCGAGTTCGCAGTCCAGCGCCTCGCCCAGATGGCGCGTGCCGCCGGCATCCATCTCATCATGGCGACCCAACGCCCGTCGGTCGACGTTATCACCGGCACCATCAAGGCGAATTTCCCGACGCGCATCTCCTTCCGCGTCACATCGCGCATCGACAGCCGCACCATCCTGAACGAGCACGGCGCCGAACAGCTTCTCGGCCAGGGCGACATGCTGTTCACCGGCGGCTCAGGCGGCACCATGCGCGTTCACGGTCCCTATGTGTCCGACGAGGAAGTCGAAACGATCGCCACCTGGCTCCGTGCCAACGGCACGACCGACTACAGCCTCGACTTCGCCGACGCGACCGAAAGCGACGACGACAGCCGGGAAGGCGAATACGCCAGCGACGGTGACGAGGACGACATCTACGACCGCGCCGTCGCCGTCGTCGTTCGCGACCAGAAGGCTTCCACCAGCTACCTCCAGCGCCGCCTGTCGATCGGCTACAACCGCGCCGCCGACCTGATCGAGCGCATGGAGCGCGATGGCATCATCGGCCCGGCCAACCATGCCGGGAAGCGGGAACTGCTGTCGCCCCAGGGTCGCCGGGACGACTGACCCGACCGCCAGCGCTGCAGGCCTGCCCGCCGACCGGCCGGCCTTGCCCCATTTTCATCGGGACAGGTTCTGCCTACATCTTGTCGAAATGATCCCTGAAGTGGATGGTCGGACCGGGACGATTCGCGGCCTGTTCCGTGGACGCCCAGCTGCAAGGCTCCAACCGTGACCGTGGGGCGGACGCTCCGCCCGAACCGAAACGAGATCCCTTATGAGTTCCTCGAGATTTCTGGCCGCGTCGATCGTCGCCGTCCTTGCAATGACCTCGGCCGCCGTCGCACAGGGCTCCGGTTCGTCGGTCGGTCAATCCTGGAGTTCGACCGTCAATCCTGCTGCACCAGCTGCGAACGGCCTCGTCCTCGATGCCAAGCAGACCGAGGCACTGAACGCTGTAAGCAAGTATTTCACCGACCTCAAGCAGATGAAGGGCAACTTCATCCAGACGAATGCCGACGGCAAGAAGCTGCGCGGAAGATTCACGGTCAAGCAGCCCGGCCGGTTCCGCTTCGACTATGGCTCCGGTTCCAAGATGGTCATCGTGTCCGACGGAACGTACCTCGCGATCCAGGATCTCGACCTCAAGACGGACGATCGCATCGAACTCGACCGCACACCGTTTCGCATCCTGTTGCGCAAGGACGTCGACATCCTCCGCGATGCCCGCGTTCTCGAAGTCCAGGATACCGGCGATCTCGTCATCGTCGCCCTCCAGGACAAGAGCCCCGATGCTCCCGGCCGCATCCGGCTGTTCCTGAGCCGCGCGCCCGAACTCGAATTGAAGGAATGGGTCACCACCGACGCGCAGGGCCTCGACACGAAAATCGAGCTGAGCGCGATCAACAAAACCGACGCCGTCGACGACAACCTCTTCAAACCGGCCCCTGTCGGATTGCAAAAAATTCAATAAATTCAATAGATTGTATGAAAATCGTCGAACACGTTTGCGATCGTATTGCCGTTCGCAGACTATAACGTTCACGTGAAATTTCAGTATTTTCGCCGATTAATCATTGCGTAACCGGGATATCGCGCTACTTTAGTAGCAGATACCAGCTGCACCATTATCGGTCTCCCCCAACCGAGCAGCGGTGTCAGTTACCGGTACCCTCCCGGTAACAGCGCGAAAAAACGCGCCGGCCCGGTTCATTCCCCCGATGAGCGCGGGCCTTTTTCTTTGCCGATTGCGACCGGACGGATCGGGCGCCACGGCCCGAGGCGCGTCTCAGTGCAACGCGCCTTCGATCACGGCAGCAGGCTGTGACGCGGTAGAAGCCACGGCCGCCAGGCGGCTGTCGATGTCCTGCAGTTCGTTGGCGACACGCTTCAGTCGCTCGGCCAGATTGGCCGTCAGCTTTTCGCCGACATCGGGATCGTCCAGGATCTGCGCCTGCAAGGTATCCCGGTTGATCTTCAGGCAGCGCACATTCGTGCGCGCGACGACGGTAACGCCATAGGTGTAGTCGACCAGCATCGCCATCTCACCGATGAGCGACGCTTCCTCGACCGGTCGCGGCAGGCATGCAGAATTCAAGTCTCCGACGATGTCGGCTTCGCCCGACACGATCAGCAGTGCGGCCTCAGCCTCCCGCCCGGCCTCCGCGATCCGCGTTCCCGCCTTGAAGACGATCCGCTCTGCCGTACGCGCGATCTCTGTGATCTGCAGCGGCGACAAGCCTCGGAAAAGGTCCACGCGCCTGAGCGGCGCAATCAGTGCATCCATTGCCATATGCGTTACCCCGAATACCGGACGCTGAACTGAGCGAACGAAACTCGGCGGGCACGAACATACGACCAAAGCGTAGCGCCGCCATCGATAGCCAAACCTAGCCCCGACCAGCGACCGACGCAAATCGACTGTGGAAAGGCCGTTGATATCCAGCCTCGAGCGGCGCGATCACGGCGCTTCGCGCCACCCGGTCGTCCATCGATCAGGGAACGAGCTTGTAGCCACCCGATTCGGTGAGCAGCAGCTCAGCTTTCGACGGGTCGGCCTCGATCTTCTGCCTGAGCCGGTAGATGTGCGTTTCGAGTGTGTGTGTCGTCACACCCGAATTGTAGCCCCAGACCTCCTGCAACAGGATCTCCCGCGTCACGACCTTCTCGCCCGCGCGATAGAGATACTTGAGGATGGACGTCTCCTTCTCCGTAAGGCGGATCTTTCCGCCCTTCTCGTCGACGAGAAGTTTCGATGCCGGCTTGAAGGAATAGGCTCCGATCGTGAAGACCGCGTCCTCGCTCTGCTCGTGCTGGCGCAGCTGCGCCCGGATGCGTGCGAGAAGTACGGCGAATTTGAATGGCTTCGTGACATAGTCGTTGGCGCCCGCGTCGAGCCCGAGAATCATGTCCGCATCCGACGCGTTCGCCGTCAGCATGATGATCGGGCTCTTGAACCCGCCCTTGCGCAGGAGCTTGCACGCCTCGCGGCCATCCATGTCCGGTAGTGCCACATCGAGTACCATGAGATCGATCTGCTCGCCCTTGGTGGCTTCGATCCCCTTGGTCGCGGTCGGCTGACTGCGGACGTTGAACTCGTCGTAGAGTGCCAGCTGCTCGACGAGCGACTCCCGCAACTCGTCGTCATCGTCGACGACGAGAATCGTCCGCTTGTTGCTCATGATGGATTATCCTGTCTGCTTCGATCACTGAACGAACCTGAGGTGCCATGACCTCCGGCCGATTAGCGGCAATATGCGACGATGCCGGATGGCGGCCCACCCGGCTTTCTGTAATAGTGGTCAATCGAAAGGGCGGATTCAAGTCGGATATCGCTCGCGAAATCGTGATCCTTCCGTGTTGAAGCCCCGCTCGAAACTGTCCTCGGCCAAGCGCCGCCTCGTCGTCGACGTCCTGGCGCCGCGTAGCGTCCGGGGTCGCATTCGTCTGGGTAACCATAGCTTTCCCTGCGCACTCGGGCGCAGCGCCCTCACCACCCTCAAGCGGGAAGGCGATGGCGGGACGCCGAGGGGCACGTTTCGCCTGCTCCGCGTACTCTACCGCCACGATCGGATAGCCCGCCCGCGAACTGCGTTACCGGTCGAACCGATCCACCCGGACGATGGCTGGTGCGATGCGCCCGACGATCGGAACTACAATCGGCCGGTACGCCTCCCCTATCCCGCGAGCGCGGAAACGCTCTTCCGCACCGATCGTGTCTACGACATCGTCGTCTGTCTCGATCACAACGTCACGCCCCGCATACGGCGCGCCGGCAGCGCCATCTTTTTCCACCTCGCCCGCCCAGGCTATCCGCCGACCGAGGGGTGCATCGCGGTCTCCGAGCCGCACATGCGACGCATCCTCGCCGCAGCCGAACCCGGTGCCACGATGATCGTCGGCCGCCGCCTCTCCATCTGACAGAATTACGTTTGGCGCAGCCTCGAACGGCTTCGGCCCATCACCCGGCAGAGCGATGGGCCGAACATGGAGAGACCTCCTTCGAGATCGCGGCGGTGCGCTGGATCCAGCGCACCGCCGCCGATGACGATCTCAGTAGTTGTAGGCGCGCTCGCCGTGGTCGACGATGTCGAGACCTTCGCGCTCCTCGTCCGTCGCCGGACGCAGACCCACGACGATGTCGACCAGCTTGAACAGGATCGCCGACAGGATGCCCGACCAGAGTATGGTGAAGCCGACGCCTTTCGCCTGCGCGATGACCTGCGTCATCATGTCGAAATCGCCGACCTTGCCCGTCGTATAGTCGAACACACCGGTACCACCGAGCATGGGCGCAGCCAGGATGCCGGTACCGATGGCACCGATCATGCCGCCGACCGCATGCACGCCGAAAACGTCGAGCGCGTCGTCGTAGCCGAGCGCGTTCTTGATTCCCGAGCAGAAGATGAAGCACACGATACCGGACACGAAACCGAGCACGATGGAGCCCATCGGTCCCGCGAACCCCGCTGCCGGAGTGACCGCGACGAGACCCGCGACCGCACCCGACACCATGCCGAGCAGGCTCGGTTTGCCCTTTGTCATGTTTTCGATGATCATCCAGCCGAGCGCCGCTGCACCAGTGGCGACGAATGTGTTGATCATGGCGAGTGCAGCGGTTCCACCGGCTTCGAGCGCCGAACCGGCGTTGAACCCGAACCAGCCGACCCACAGCAGCGACGCACCGATCATCGTCATCGTCAGCGAGTGCGGCGCCATCGCCTCACGCCCGTAACCGACGCGCTTGCCGATGATGATCGCGCCGACGAGGCCCGCGATACCGGCATTGATGTGAACCACCGTGCCACCCGCGAAATCGAGCGCGCCCCAGGAGAACAGCAGCCCCGCGTTTGCGTTGGCCGCGGCCAGTGCCGCCTCCGCTGCTGCCTTCTTGGTGGCATCTGCGCCGGCATCGGCGATCGCCTTCGCCGCCGAAGCGATTGCTTCCGGACCGGCCCAGTACCAGACCATGTGCGCCATCGGGAAATAGACGATCGTCACCCACAGCGGGATGAAGAGCGCATACGCCGAGAACTTCATGCGTTCAGCGAACGCGCCGGCAATCAGCGCCGGTGTGATGCACGCGAAGGTCAGCTGGAAGGCGATGAAGACATACTCGGGAATGACGACACCCCGGGTAAACGTCTCGACCGTCGAATCCGGTGTGACACCAGAAAGGAAGGCCTTGGAAAATCCACCGACGAAGGCGTTGTAGAGCCCGCCCTCCGTGAACGCCATGCTGTAGCCGTAGACGACCCAGATCACCGAGACGATCGCGACCGAATAGAACACCTGCATCAGAACCGACAGCATGTTCTTCGAGCGCACGAGCCCCCCATAGAACAGCGCGAGGCCGGGTACGGTCATGAGAAGCACGAGAACCGCTGCGATCATCATGAATGCGGTGTCGCCCTTGTTCGGCGTCGGCGCCTCCGCAGCGAGTGCGGCGCTCGCGAAGAGCGGTAGCGTCACCGCCGCGAGTGCGGCGACCCTCGACGCTCCGGATTTCGTCCAGGTCATCATCAGTAATGTCTCCTTGTGGGATCTTTGGGTCTGGTTTGGAACTCGTCGCCGTCTGCGCCCCCCGGGCTTCGGATCGGCGACGAACGATGTGGTCGGCTCAGAGCGCTGCGAGATCGGATTCGCCGGTGCGGATGCGCACGGTCTTCTCGATCGTCGACACGAAGATCTTTCCGTCCCCGATCTGTCCGGTCTTCGCCGCAGCGGTAATCGCCGCGATCGCGCGATCGACATCGGTGCTGGCCACGACGGCCTCGATCTTGATCTTGGGCAGGAAGCTCACAGCGTACTCGGCGCCGCGATAGATCTCCGTGTGCCCCTTTTGCCGGCCGAAGCCTTTGACTTCGGTGACGGTCATGCCCTGCACGCCGAGATCGTTCAGGGCCTGCCTGACCTCTTCGAGCTTGAAGGGTTTGATGACGGCTGTGATCAGCTTCATGAGCACCTCTCTTGATTTCGCCGTTAACCGCAAAACGGTCTCGACCAATCAAGACTTGTGCCAACTTTCAAAAGCAAAATAACTCGTTGATTTATATGACTTATTTGCGGCGCTCTTGAATATGGTCCGATCGCCAGCCCACGGTCATGCCCAATAATTAGGCAGCGTCGGGGGTGGTGATAATTTATTGTTCAGTCCTTCCCGGGACCGGGAACTTGGTCGCCTCCGCACGCATCAGGCCCTCTTGCGTGGTCGATGCCACAAGCATCCCGTCCCGCGTGAACACCGAGCCGCGACAGAACCCGCGCGCCCCGTGCGCCGAGGGACTGTCCTGAACGTAGAGCAGCCAGTCGTCGGCCCGGAACGGCCTGTGGAACCACATCGCATGGTCGAGACTAGCCAGTTGCACATCCGGATCGAACATGAGCTTGCCATGCGCGATCAGCGCCGTGTCCAGCAGCGTGAAGTCCGACGCATAGGCCAGCACGCACTGATGCAGCTGAAAGGCATCCGGCAACCGCCCGTTCGCCCGCATCCAGATGCTCTGCTCCGGTGCGCGCTTGGCGCGCGACATGTACCGCGACACATCTACCGGCCGCATCTCGATCGGGCGCTCGCGCTCCCAGTACCCGCGCATGCGATCCGGTAGGCTTTTCAGCATCTTCTGCGCCAGTTCCTGCTCGTTCGGCAGTTCCTCCGGCATCGGCACCGCCGGCATTTTGGCGCCATGATCGAAGCTGTTCTCGGTCTTGTGAAACGAGGCGCTCATGACGAACATGGCCCGCCCGTGCTGGATTCCCTTGACCCGCCGCGTGGAGAACGACCCGCCGTCCCGCACCCTCTCGACTTCGTAGATGATCGGCACCGCCGGGTCTCCGCCGAGCAGGAAATACGAGTGGAACGAGTGCGCGACCCGGTCCTCCGGCACGGTGCGGACGGCGGCGACCAGCGCCTGCCCCATCACCTGCCCGCCATAGACGCGCTGCCACCCCTCCTGCGGGCTGCGCCCCCGGAACAGGTTGAGTTCCAGCTGCTCGAGGTCGAGAAGCCCGACAAGCCCTTCCAGCGCTTTCCCGGTCGCCGAGACACCACCCGCCCGGGATTTGCTCTGCGACGATTTCTTGCTGGTCATGTCCGCGCCTTCGGGTCAAATCAGTATCGTGCCACTGCGCCGCCTTGGCCGTGATCTGTCAAGATCGTACCCCCGCCTCTCGGGCAGTCGCCATGGAACCCGGAAAAGCAAGAATGCCGTCGTCGACCAAGTCCGCTGATGTCCTGATCGCCGGTGGAGGCTTCGCCGGCCTCGCTCTCGCCATCGGGCTGTCGAAAAGCCTCGACGGCGAACTCTCCGTCACGGTGGTCTCCCCCGCTTTCCCTGACGCGGGCACCATTTCGGACGGCCGCGCGTCGGCCCTGTCGACGTCCTCGCGCCGCGTCCTCGAGGCGCTCGACGTCTGGCCTGAGATCCGAGCCTCCGTGCAGCCTGTGTCCTCGATCGAGATCACCGACGGCGACACCGACGACATCCACCGCCCCGCCCGCCTGACCTACGACACGATGCTCCCCGACGGCGAGCCGTCGATGTACATCGCCGAGAACGGCGCGCTGCTCTCAGCTCTCTACCGCACGGCACGGGCCGCGAGAGGCGTGACGCTCGTCCCCGGCTGCTCCGTGACCGCACTGGCGACCACCGCCGACACCGCCACGGTCACCTTGTCGGACGGCACCACCTGCAATGCGAAACTTGCCGTCGCCGCCGACGGCCGCCGCTCCGTGCTCCGCGACCAGGCCGGCATCAAGGTCGTGGGCTGGCCCTACGATCAACGCGCCATCGTAGCCTTCCTCGGCATCGCGACACCCCACCATGGCCGCGCCATTCAGCACTTCGTTCCGGCGGGACCATTCGCCATCCTGCCCCTGACCGGTGATCGGGTCTGTCTCACGTGGAGCGAAACCCGCGCCGAGGCCGACCGCATCCTCGCCCTTCCGCCGGATCTGTTCATGGCCGAGGTGGAAAGACGCATGGGCACGGAAATGAGCCCGCTGCGCCTGCTGCGCCCGCCGCAGTCCTGGCCGCTGGAAATGCACCTCGCGCGCGCATTTATCGCCGAGCGCACCGCTCTCGTGGGTGATGCCGCGCACGGCATCCACCCGATCGCCGGCCAAGGCATCAATCTCGGCCTCCGCGACGTGGCCGCCCTCGTGGAAACGACCGCCGATACGGCTCGCCTCGGCCTCGACATCGGCC
>ERZ761609.1415-NODE-1415-length-21267-cov-53.890062_pt1 | contig 21267 bp, 17 predicted proteins | sample MGYA00511163_ERZ761609 | MGnify/ENA primary metagenome ERZ761609 (study PRJEB28899, sample SAMN02445070) | bioreactor sludge metagenome | biome: EBPR sludge | place: Australia: Brisbane, Thorneside Wastewater Treatment Plant | collected 2011-12-16 ... | reverse complement strand
GAACCCGGCGAACTGTCACCACTTTTGGTTGTCTCAGTCGAGGGGGTCAGTCCACCAGGTTGTCACTCCATTCCGACATGAACTCGGGGCTCGTGACGCCGGCCATGGCGCGGCGGATTGAGATCTGGCCGGTGGACCGGCTGGTGCCCTATCATCGGAACGCGCGGACGCATTCCGACGAGCAGGTTTCGCAGATCGCGGCATCCATCGCGGAGTTTGGGTTCACTTCGCCAATTCTGGTGGATTCGGCCGACGGCATCATTGCTGGTCATGGCCGGTTGATGGCGGCGCGGAAGCTGGGCCTGGCGGAAGTGCCGGTGATCGTGCTGGATCACCTCACCGAGACGCAGCGACGGGCCTACATCCTGGCTGATAACAAGCTAGCGGAGCTGGCTGGCTGGAATGAGGATCTGCTGGCTGAGGAGTTGGCGGCGATCGAGGCGGAGGGCTTCGAACTCGGGTTAATCGGGTTCAGCGAACGCGAGTTGGCGGCGCTGCTGGCTGAGGCGGAGTCGGAGGTGGCCGAAGGTGAGGCGGTGCCGGATGTGGTCAGCGAGGCGCCCGCCGTGGCGGTCACACAACCGGGCGACCTGTGGATGATCGGGCCGCATCGGCTGTTGTGTGGTGACTGCCGGCAGCGGGAGGACGTGCTGCGGCTCATGGATGGCCGGAAGGCGAATCTGGTCGTGACGTCGCCACCGTACGCCACGCAGCGGGAGTATGATCCATCGAGCGGATTCCAGCCGGTACCGCCGGATGAGTACATCGGTTGGTACCAGGCGGTCGCCGACAACATCGCGGCGTTGCTGGCTGTGGATGGCTCGTACCTGCTCAACATCAAGGAGCATGCGGAGGATGGCCAGCGGCACCTCTACGTGAAGCGGTTGACGCTCGCGCACGTGGAGCGGTGGGGCTGGCGTTTTGTGGACGAGTTCTGCTGGCGCAAGACGGACAACGGCGTGCCGGGCGGCTGGCCGAACCGGTTCAAGAACGCCTGGGAGCCGGTATTCCACTTCTGCCACCAGGCGGAGATCAAGTTCCGTCCCTTCGCAGTGGGGCATGTCTCGGAGGGGTGCTTTGACTATTCGCCCGAGACCCCGAAATCCAACTCGGGCACCCGGCAAGCTCGATCCGCGAGCGCAGCTACGCGGTTCCCAATGTCGGTTACGGGGTACTGCTCTACACCGGCACTTCCGACGCTGAGGGGACACTGGGCGGACTGGTGCAGGTGGGCCGACGGATCCACGATTCCATAAGGAGCGCCATCGACCTGGGTACGTTGTGCTCGAACGATCCGGTGTGCGCCCAACACGATCCAGCCAGCGGCCACGAGAGGCGCTTTTTGCACGGCGCGGCTTGCCACGGCTGCCTGCTGATCTCGGAGACCAGTTGCGAGCAGCAGAATGACTTCCTCGATCGGGCGCTTGTGGTGCGGACGGTCCAGAATCTCGCTACAGAGTTTTTCGTGGAGGCGCAGTCCAATGCGGGAATCCCCGCTGCTGACGCTCGCGCCATCTGATCTGCGTGCTTTGGTGAGCGCGCTGCGGACCGGTCGGCTTTCCTGGCCGTACTCACCGGCAAGCGTACAGAGGACCTTGAGCGGTGCAATCGCCGACAGGGTCTCTACCGCGCTTCAAGAACTCGCCGCTTCCGGCATGCCGGCGGCGGCGATCGTGCGGGCGCTCGAGTTGCTCGCGTCGGCGTACGAATCCCGGCCACATATCGAAGATTTGATCGACCTAGTGACGACCGGGCCAGAGGTCCAAGGAGTGACTAACCGCGACACCAGCGTTGTCGTCCGCGAACTCTTCCGCAAGGCAGAGGAGTCCGTACTGATAGCTGGCTACGCGGTCTATCAGGGCCAGCGGGTATTCCAGGCGCTGGCCGACCGGATGCTAGAGCGGTCCAACCTGAAAGTACGGATGTTCCTGGATATCCAACGCAAGCAGGGCGACACCTCTGCCGACTCCGAAGTTGTCGGGCGGTTTGCCCATCGGTTCCGAACCGCCCAGTGGCCGGCGAGCCGGCCGCTCCCGGAGGTGTATTACGATCCTCGATCTCTGGCTATGGATACGAAGGCTGGTGCAGCACTTCACGCGAAGTGTATCGTTGTGGACGGGTTCGAGGTTTTCGTTTCGTCCGCCAATTTCACCGAGGCTGCCCAGGAACGGAACATCGAGGTGGGCTTGCGGCTTCATTCGAAGATAGTCGCGGATCGCGTCACGCGATTCCTGGAGACATTGGTTCAGACTGGCCGATGTTGCAGAGCCTTATAGCAGCATTCTCGCAGTGATGGAGTTGCTCCCGTACGGATTACTACAGGACCCGCCCCAGAGCACGGTCTGCCACGCAGCCACTGGCGTTACCGCCAACATGCTGCCGGGAATTGAGTAGATTGATGCAACCGCTCGATGAACAGCTACTGCAGCCGACTGGGGAGCCCTCCCAAGGGCAGCAAAGGGAAGAAGTTCTCTATGTCGGAATCTGGACAGGCGTTGCGATCTGCGTCTGAACAGGCGTGTAAATGTCGACGTCTCCGTTCACTGCGCGAATCGATACGATCAGGGAGTACCGTACAAGCCGGTTGTAGCGTTCATGTGCCGGATTCTCTTTCCACCAACCTCCGACCGGATAGACACTTATTGCCGAACGCTGAGCGAGATCGATCGCCGTGCCGAGCCAGTAGTCGGAGTGAACAGAACCTGCATCCCTGATCCTACCCAGCAGCCAGTTGTCGGGCCCGGCATGGATGGCCCCGATTCCTGCTTCTTCCGCCGCAACGGCCGCGTTTATCCGTTGACGAAAAGCGTCAACTGATTCCAGGGATCGCTTCACGGCGAAGCGAAGACCGTGCGACGGGTATCTGTGGCGACGGAGCCAGCCGCGCTCGCCCGGATTCGGCTCCACGAAGTACGACAGGGTGACACGTAGTTCGACCTCGGTCTCGGCCAGTTGCTCCAGTTCCGTTCGCGGCCACGGCAACTGGTGCAGATTCATGTTTCCACATTGATCCTGCCGTCGCCTTCGTCCTTCCGGAGTGGCTGTAGCGTGTCCTCAACCATCAACGTCATGTCATTCAGAGAGCTGAAGACGGCGCGTTCATAGCTGGGGACTCCATAGCCGTACTTCCGAAGGACAATCCTCTTCTCCTGCTCGGTCGGGTTCGCCCCAAGCTGCTCCCGCATTGCCGGCGTCCATTCCGCCGAATGGACTATCAGCGCACGAACGGTTTCCGGCCATCGATCAGGTGCCGCCGCGATAATCTTGCCGGCCAAGTTCCCGGCCATCGCTGTCGCCGCACTCGTGTCGCGGAAGATGTCAAAGTGGCGTGTGGTCGGATCGTGGAAAGTTGTCAGCAGACCAAGATCATCCGGACAATCGCACTGATCTTCGAGGGCCGCCCAATTCCCGCCTTCGAGTACAACATCCGGTTTGATAGGCCACTTCCTGTCCCACATCAGCGAGGTGCGGCTCGTCGGTGACAAATCCCCCGCCGGCGAAACCGGTTCCCAACCAGCATAGGTCGGATCCGCGAGGATGGTCTTTTCTGTACAGGCGCCAACCGTGATCACATTCCATGCTTGCGCGGGGTTCTCGATCGTCTCAGTCTCATTCCTCGCTGGATAGTTCGCCTTTGACAACCCATCTCGGATGTTCCCGGCCGAAATGAGCACTAGCCTCGGGGCCGTCCCGTCTCCAAAGGAGATCTGGTCGATTGCGGCAGACCAAGACGAAGGGCGACCCCGGTCGTTCTCGATGTTGCTCGTAACCGCCATGCAAAATGCGCGGCGGCGGTCAGGTTCTTGCACCTCAACCCGCGCAATCGATTCTTCGGTGATGGCCCCGTATAGCCTGGGTTCGTTCTCACCGACGTCAGGCAAGATCTTGACGGACTCAAGCCGATGCGTGAGCGACAAGGTCTCGTTCCCTGCAAGCAACGGCATGAGATCACCGTAGAGAGCCGTCCCGGCCATGTTTGTGCCGTGTCCCTGGTTGTCGCCGCCGGGCCATCCCGGATCATAGACGTGGACATCCGCCGGGTCGAGAGCCGGAGCGAGCAATGGGTGCGCCTGGGTTACACCGGTGTCGAGGACGCACACGGCCACGGAGGAATTGTCCGGGCCGTTAAGTCGACCGACGAGATCCGTCGCCCATGCCGCCTGCTCGACGTTCGACCAGCTCACGAATGGCGACGGCGTGTCCTTCGCGCCCCGGATCTCAGCAATCGCGTCACTGTTCACGAACAAACGCGCGATCGTGATTTCATCGCCGTAAACCAACCGCACTTCCCGCTCGGGGAATGCAAGCCGGTTCTGCTGGACCGTTAGGTTGAGTCGATGAGCAACTGTGTCGAACGTGTCGGCACGGCCTTGACGAATCCAAATCTCCCACCAGATCTGCTCATCAGCATCGGGCAGCAATGCCGGATCATCGGTGAAGAGAGATCGAACCGCCGCCAGCGCGACGTTCTGGATGCGCGCGATGAGCGGTTCGTTCTTCGGCCGGCCCTTCTTCGTCTGCTCGGACCGATAGGCCTCCACCTTCTGGAGAAAATGATCGACTGCCGTGTCCGGCACGAAGACTGTTGCCAGCGCCGGGCTTTCATCTGAAGCCTGGCGTACGGTCACCAATTCGATCTGCTTCACCCGATTCTCGAGTAACTCGGCCGCTTCCTCGGATCCGGGCGGGATCTCGAAATTCAGATAGAAGCCAGGGGCGCCGGCGGCAAGGTTTGGGTCCCGTTCTTGCCGCCTGTCGGCGGCGGCCTCCATCGCGCCAGCGAGCGCCAGTCTCAGCGTCTCGGCGTGTCCTGCTCGATCTCGCTGGGGTAGTTTGCGGCCGCCTCCCCGCCGTTTGCTGGTGTAAGGTTCTGATGCGCCGCCGCCCCGCAGGTACAGATGCGGTAGGTCATGCGGGTATTCGGGCATCTATCGGGCAGCCGCCTTGCGTTCTTGAATGGCAGTCAGAAGCGCTTCTGACGTGATTCGAGTCGAGCCTCTGAGGACAGCTTTCTTGGCGGCTTCCTCGCTGGCACGCGCGAGGTCAGAGTGGCTCAAACCAGCGGCTTCTGGCAGAATCCGCGGCCAATCGATATCCGAGGCCTGAAACATGGCCAGCTTCCGCTGAAGTACCTGCTGAACCACCTCGGATGCCGGGAGCGCATATTCCAGAACATCGTCGAAACGCCGGAATAGCGCGCGATCCAGCCTGTCGGGGTGATTTGTCGCCGCGACGATTAGGCTCTGGGAAGAGTCCTTCTCCAGTAATTGGAGGAAGGAATTCAACACCCTTCGAATCTCGCCAACGTCATTTGCCTGGCTGCGGTGCGCGCCGAGCGCGTCGAACTCGTCGAACAGATACACGCCCCGCGTCTGTCGGATCGCTTCGAAAACCGCTCGGAGCTTTGACGCAGTCTCGCCCATGAACTTTGTGATGAGACCTTCCAGCATGATAGTGAACAAGGGCAAGTGCAGCTCACCGGCGAGAGCCGACGCAGTCATCGTCTTCCCCGTCCCGGGAGGCCCGACGAAGAGCAGCTTTCTTCGGGGAGTCAATCCATGTTCGCGCAGCTTCTTCTGCTGTCGGTGTTCTAGAAGGACACGATTCAACCGATCGAGCAAGGCCTCAGGCAAGGCCATGTCGCCCAAGCGGCCGCTCGGGCTCTGGACAGACAGGAGGTTCGCGAGTTCGCCCCGAGGCTCGAGGACAATCACTTGGCCGGGACGATTCTCGACCGCGGAAGCACGACGCTTGGCCTCGTCAATCAGGTCCCGCAGTTGCTGCGCAAGCGTGGTGTGGCCCAGGCGTGCCTCATGAGCAGCCGCTTGCATGGCTACCGACAAGAACTCTTTGTCGTCGCCCTCAAGATGGCTGCGTAGCAACGCGATCATGTGCCGTGCCGTGCCCATGGTCATTCCAATCGATGCCGGCCTCATACGTGGTCAACTTCCAGCCGGCACAGATCCATGATACGTCCTTTCTCGCGGTCGTGAGATTGCCTCAATCTTGCTCAGCAGCGCGGCGCGGGCGGCGAGTTCCGAAGCTGTGGCGCCGGCCTGCTCTCGGCCGCGTCGACGCATTCCGCAATGGCGCGCGCGAGCCCCTGGGTGCTTATGCGGGAAAAGTGCCTTTCTGCGGTGACGACTCTGGTAGCCGCCGGAACGATGCTGGTGGCAGCATCGATTATCTTCTTCCCATGGAGGAGCAGCACCCTTGGCGCTATCGCGGCCAACAGAAAGCGAAACAACTCGCCATCCAGGATCTTCGGCGGCTCCTCGCTCGGGCGCGAGTCGAAGTTACATTCCAGCACCTGGAGCCCGCGCTCCCGAAGGGCATCGGAAAACTGCATAATTCGTGGTCTCGTTCCTCGGCTGAGACTCTTCTTTATTTGTAGTTTTCTCTGTGCATACGCCGCATACCACCCGTCGAAATCGAAGATCGGTGGCTGCCAAAACCTTGCAAACTCGCGATCATCCGTAGCAGGGTTGATCCCACAGATGAAAACCTGGCACTGCAGGGGATCTCCATCACAAACGAATGGACGAAGACACTCAACGGGCAGCCCGTGGCGAGCCGCCGTACTCATAAGCTCTTGGTGAAGCCTCTCTGCGAACCGTTGTTGATTGCGAGTCATGCGTTTGAGGATTCTATCAATGCCCACACGGCGGATGCGAGTGGGTGGGGCCGTGCCACGCATAGATAGTTCGCCCCCTTTTTCGTCTCCTGTTTCGCGAACTGAGTTTTCTCAACCGTCGGCGTAGAGTCGTGTGCACGCGAGCGAATCGGCGGCGTTCGGCATCCGTTGCCAGGCTGACGGCGAACGGTGATGCCACAGGGAATCCCTTGAGAACGAACCACCCGTGCAGGGAACCAGTGGTTTTGCAGTTGCAGTGCTCTTGAGATATTTAAAGTGTGAGTTTAGATGTCTCATATGCCGTTCATCTCCCGCGCCCTCCCGCAGACGGGCTTGGAGGCATTCCAGAGAGCGGCGAGTCGGACTGGGAATCTACCACAGCGCTATGCTTAAAGCTCGTTTGCCGGGGACGAACCTTGCCGGCGAACCAAACAGCGCATCAAGATGAAGGCAAACAAGACCCGGGCCATCTTTCAACTCCACGTCCGCCTGCGCGATATCGAGCCGGCGATCTGGCGGCGTCTTCAGGTTTGGGAGGACACCAAGCTGCCGCAGTTGCACCGGATCCTCCAGATGCTCTTCAACTGGGAGGATTACCACCTCCATGACTTCGTCGTCGGACGCCGAGTCCACAGCGTCCCCGATCCGGATTTCGCCTTCGACGATCGCAAGGTGATCGATGAGAAAGGCGTGCCGCTGAACCGCCTCGTTGACCGCGTCGGCGACACGCTCGTCTACGCCTACGACTTCGGCGACAACTGGCAGCACGATATCCTGCTCGAGGCGATCGTGCTACCCGAGCCGGAGAGATTCTACCCGCGGTGCATCGGCGGCGCCCGCAACGGTCCGCCAGAGGATGCCGGCGGACCTCATGGCTACGCCAACTACATCGAGGCTCTGGCCGAGCCTGAACACGAAGAGCACGAGGACATGCTCGCCTGGCGAGGTCCCTTCAACCCGGAGGAGTTCTCGGTCGATCGGGTCAACGCCGCGCTCGAACGCACCTTCTACAGGCCGCCCCCGGCAAAGCGCGCGGTACAAGCGGAGAAGCCCAATCCTGAAGTGGAGCAGCTCGCGAAATTCGTGCTCGCAGCCCTGCATGGCGGCCCGACTCAGGACGTCCCGAGGAAGAGGATCGCGCCCGGCACGACCCTAACGCTTGAACTGACCGATCGTGAAAGAGACCTCATCCTGAAACACTCGTTCGCCGAGGAAGACCTCACCCGCAAGCTCCGAGTCGTTCCGCCGCCCGGCCAACCCGCGGTGGTTCGATACACGCTGAGTGAGTTGGATGACCTCGCCGGATACGTTGCGTCGGAATCCAACCACGCCAAGGACCGCAAGCTCCGCAAGGAGTGGGAGGCCCTCTATGTGAAGATCGCGGCGCTACTGGAGTCGTACACCGACGGGCAGGACTGACGCCAGTCGGACGTTTCACGGCAGCGGCATTGCGCGCCCCCCGTCCGAGCCAAAGGTCCTGCCCGAGACCCGCCCGACCGATCTTGAACGCAGGGACAACGATAGCATTTCGACGCCAAAAGCCCAGAAGAGCCGTTCTTCGACCGAAAGGAGTGGATTTCGACTCCGCGCCGCATTATAATGAATTTCGACCGTACAGACTGGACTGCAATTGTTTTCGACAGGCAGGAAGGTTTTTCGACATGCAGATCGATACGAGCCCATCCACGGTGTTTCAGGAAAGAAGCGTTCCGACTGGCAGCAAACTTGCCGGCTGGGCAGCCCTCGTCAACGCCTTCAAAATCCAGGCGCCGGTTCGGCGTCCGAGCTGCGTTTCGGAACAGCATGTGCGTGGAAGCCAGCGGCTAGAAGGCGACTGGGCGGTTTTCGACAAGCGATACTGGCCCGGCGACACTCTCGCCGGCCACATCGGTTTCGCCCTGCGCCACGAGGATATCGACCTCCTGGTCTTCAAGCGCCTGTGCGATAGTGCGCCTGCCCAATCCTTCGCCGAGATGGTCCGGACAGCGCCTTTCGGTAATACGTCGCGCCGCGCGTGGTTCCTCTATGAACACCTCACCGGGCGCACGCTCGACGTTGAGGACGGTCCCGCTTCCGCCGCCGTCGATGTTCTCGACTCAAAACGATACTTCACCGGCGCGGGGAGACTCTCCCGCCGGCACCGTGTCAGGGATAACCTGCTTGGCACCGGAGGATTCTGCCCGGTCATCCGGCGGACGAAGGCCCTGACGGAGTTCATTGAGATGAATCTCGCCGACAGGGCTCGCGCGACCATTGGCCGCACAGGCGCCCACCTGGTCGCGCGGGCCGCAAGTTTCATGTTGTTGGCCGACAGTCGCGCCAGTTTCGAAATCGAGGGAGAGCGCCCGCCACGCAACCGGCTCGAGCGGTGGGGCCGCGCGGTGATGCAAGCCGGCAAACATCCGCTGAAGCTCGAAGAAATCCTCCGGCTCCAACGGATCCTGATCGAGGACACGCGATTCGTGCATCCCGGTTTGCGCCTGGACGGCGTCTTCCTGGGCGAACGGGACCACTGGGGCGACCCCCTTCCCGAGTTTGTCGGGGCGCGACCCGCGGATCTTCCGGATCTGGTGGACGGACTGTTGGCGGCAAACGACAGGATGCGCGAAGACGGTCTTGACGCGGTGCTCAGGGCCGCTGCCACGGCCTTCGGATTCGTTTACATCCACCCGTTTCAGGACGGCAACGGACGGGTGCACCGCTGCCTGATCCACCACGTTCTCGCGGAGCAGGATTTCACTCCGCCAGGCATGGTGTTCCCAGTTTCCTCCGTCATGCTGGACCGCATCGACGACTACCGGACCACCCTCCAATCACACTCGCAGCCGCTCATGCCGTACATCGACTGGCGGCCGACGCCTGCCCGCAACGTCGAAGTTCTCAACGACACGGCCGACCTTTACAGCTACTGCGATGTCACGGCAGCGGCGGAGTTCCTGTACGCGTGCGTCCGGCGCACGGTGGAGCAGGACTTGCCGCGCGAGATCGACTACCTGTCGAGTCACGATGCTGCGATGCGCCGGATCATGGAGGCCGTCGAAATGCCGGACCGCACCGCCGAGGACCTGGTCTTGTTCATCCGGCAAAACAATGGAGCCCTGCCGAAGAGACGCCGGGAAGGCGAGTTCAAAGCGCTGAGCGACGACGAAGTGACGGTCATCGAGGCGATCGTCAACGAAGCCTTCTCTGGGTTCTAAGGTCCACACCCATCCGGATTTTGCTTGACAACGGAACGGTCACACTTCGCCGCGGCCTCTCCCTTCCAGGCAAAACTATCGGGCGAAACTTTCGGTTTACATTCTTCGTCTCTCCTTATAGAATTGTAAACCGACACCAAGGAGGCTCAATCCATGATTGGCGAAAGACTGAAGCTTGCACGTGCTGCGGCCGGGCTGTCTCTGCGGGGTCTAGAGTCCCAGATTGGAAACCGGGTGTCCGCACAGGCCATTGGCAAGTATGAGCGAAACGAAGACGTCCCAAGCTCCGGCGTGCTGATCGCGCTGAGCGATGCCCTTGGAGTGTCCCTCGACTACCTACTGGGAGATCGGGAGTTGGTTCTAGAGGGCGTGGATTTTCGGAAGAAACAGATTTCGAGCAAGAAAGAAGAAGCACAAATCGCCGCGCGAGCGTTGCACGTGATCGAGCGGTACCTGACGGTCGAGGAGATCCTCGGACTGCCCAGCGCGGAATGGGATCAGCCTAGAGAAGCCCCCTATCCGGTCCACGACTTGGGGGACGCCGAGCGAGCCGCGCGCAGCTTGCGCGAGTATTGGGATCTCGGCATCGATCCGATTCCAAATCTCCTCGACTTGTTGGAGGAGCGCGGGATCAAAGTTGTGGTTGTCGATTCGGCCGAGAACATCGATGGCCTTGCCGCCAGCGTCCGCCGGGAGCGGAGGAATCCAGTACGAATCATCGTCATCCGCAGGGGACTACATGGCGAGCGGCAGCGGTTCAGTCTCGCCCACGAGCTTGGGCACGTTGTCATGGAAGTTCGCGGTGATGAAAAGGCACGAGAAAAAGCCTCCCACCGTTTCGCGGGCGCCTTCCTGATGCCGGCGGAAGTCCTCTGGTCGAAAGTTGGGAAGCACCGAAGCTCCATCGGTTGGGGTGAATTGTTCGCGCTGAAGGATCTGTTCGGAGCCAGCGTACAGGCGATTGCATACCGCTGCACCGACCTGGGCATCTTCTCGGCAGCTCTGTCGCAGCGGCTTTTCCGAGAGTTCTCCCGGTTGGGATTCAGGAGGCCGCCCAATTATGAACCGAACCATTTGAAGGAAGAAGAGCCACGACGCTTTGAGCGCCTATGCTTCCGAGCGATCGCTGAAAACGCGATTTCGGAGGCCAAGGCGGCAGAGCTCCTCGGAATAAACGTGCACGAGTTGAACATGCGGATGGAGGAGCCCGTCGGGAGCGGTGTCGCCGAATGACGGTCCTCGTCTCCGATACCTCCGTGCTGATCGATCTGGAGCGGGGTGATTTGCTGGAGGCCATCTTTATGCTCGAGTATGAGTTCGCGGTGCCCGATGTGCTCTACCGACAAGAGATGCGAGGGGCGTGGGGCGACAGGCTGGTCGAGTTGGGGCTGCGAGTTGAGGAAGTGTCGAAGACCGGCGTGGCCAAAGCCACGCGGTACCGTTCAGAGCGGCCTACACTCTCCGTTCCCGATAGTTTTGGCCTTGCACTGGCAGAGGAACGGCGATGGACACTCCTGACGGGAGATCGAGACCTTCGATCGCTCGCTGAGACGGAGTCCGTCAAGTGCCATGGCGTCCTCTGGCTGCTGGACCGCATGGAGGAGGCAGGAGTCCCCCATATTCGGCGACTCTTCGCGGGACTGCAGGCGATCTCGCGCCACCCACGCTGCAGACTCCCTCGGCGGGAAATCACCATTCGGCTGGAGCGTTACGAATCCAAGGCGAAAAGCCGAAGATCTGGACACGGTTAGCTTTCTGACGAACGAATGCGAGACTCACAACGAGCATCCGGGTCTTGGAACGGATTGTCACTTTAACCCTCCAGAGTTCGGCGGCATCTCCCGCGACTCCGTGCTGAGCCACATTGGGCACGAGAGGGTGCGCCTGGACTATTCACAACTGCCCCTCCACACCCCCAACAAGGCCGATTGATAAGGGTGTGGCGCGATGGCAAGACTTACTGCACCAACCTCGTCACCGGCAGCGTGGAGAGTAAGCAGGGTGGACTGAGCGGTGCCTCGATCGTCGCGGCCCAATCCGGCTTCGTGCCGGTGGCGGAGTTTGCCAGTCTCTCCCGGATCGGGTGCGCCATGCCATCTGCGGCTACTGCACCACAAGCGTGGGGCCATCACACCCATATAGGGATCGATTCGTTTTTCGTCTCGCGTATCGTGAACTGAGTTTCCACAACTGTCGGCGTATGGTCGCGTGCGCGCGAGGCCAGGTCGCGAACTGATCATGGCGGTTTTCAGGGTCCGGACGAGGTCCAAAAGCCCTCTTGCACCCGTTTTTAGGCCCAATTTAGGCCCAAAACCGTTTCGCTAAGTCTTTTGTTTTCAGTGAGCGATGCCTGTAAGTGATTGATATGACACGCTTGGGGTGCAAGAGGTCCCGAGTTCAAATCTCGGCGGCCCGACCATCTAACCTCCCTCAATAGCAGACTCCCTCGCCGTTTGCGCCAGCGCGTTATCCCAAACATTCGCCACTATTTGCGTTCCGGCGCGGTTCTGCGGCTGGAAACGCCTCCGGCCGGGCCGCGCTGAACCATCACTGTTCTGACCGTTGGCCTCGGTAAGCCCTGCAAACTCTCCGCTTTCTCTGTTGACAGCTCCGCGTATGTTGACAGGCCAGTTGAGAGCGCGGCCCGGTTGGACAGTTTCAGACTCCAGTGAGTACCTATTGACGGAGCCAGACAGCGGGGCCAAGCCGCCCAGCGGAAGCCATTGAGGGCCGGACACCCAAAGGACCGGCAACACATTGAACTCCGCGACCGCACCGCGGCCGAAGCCGTCGCCCAGATCGCCACTCTTCTCGCCCAAGCCTACGCGCGCTATCGGCGTGTCCGACGCATCGAACGCGCCCATCCGGATGGCGGAGAAACCGTCACCGCAGAATCTGATAACGCGCATCCGGAGAGCCTTCATCGTCATGAGGTTGACGCGTGAAGAAGACTCTCCGGCAACAGATCGACGAACTGGCCGCGATGGACGTCGCCGCGCTGCAGACACGCTACCTAGAGTTTTTCGGCAAGGAGGCCACCTGCGCGCACCGGCAGTTCCTTTCCAGGAAGATCGCCTGGCAGGTGCAGGCCGAGGATCAGGGCGGGCTGCCGGAGTCGGCGATCGAACTGGCACGGAGCATCGCACGGGACACGCCACTCCGCAGTCACGTCCTGACGAATGCGGACCGGCGGCGGGCGGGCATGCCGATGGACAACTCCTCGACGACCACCATCGAGCCGGAGCACGACGCGCACACTCCGCTGCTGGGAGGGCTGATCGTCAAGCAGTCCCGGGGCGAGACGCACGTCGTGACAGTGTGCGAAAAGGGCTACCAGTATGGCGGCAGCGCGTTCCCGTCTCTGGGCGCGGGCCTACCCACCCCGTCCGGAACCCGTTCATTTCGTTGGCAGACGGAGTTTTAGCGGACCACGGGCTTTCAGCGCGCGCTCAGGGCACGCCAGCCGGGAACGCCATTGGACTCCAGCCACTCAAACGATTGAAACTCGACTCCGCCGGGCCCTCCCATGTACCAGACTGCAACCTGGCGCGTGCTGTCATACTGCCAAATCACATCCGGTTTGCCGTTCATGTCCATATCGACCAGCCCCACCAGTTTCCAGCCCGGCATATTGGTACTCTGCAGCCAGCCGAAGGACTGGAACACGTTGCCCTGAGCGCCGCCCAGGTACCAAACGGCGACCTGGCGCGTGGTGTCGTGCTGCCAGAGCAAGTCCGGTTTCCCGTTGCCGTCCAGGTCCGCCATGCCTGCCACTCGCCAACCGGGCGCGCCCACGCTCTCTAGCCAGCCGAAAGACTGGAACTCGTTGCCTTTGGCACCGCCCAAGTACCACACCGCGACCTGGCGCGTGGTGTCATGCTGCCAGATCAAATCCCGCTTTCCGTTGCCGTCCAGGTCGGCCATGGATACCACCCGCCAACCGGCCGCGCCCGCGCTCTCCAGCCAGCCGAAGGACTGGAATTCGTTCCCCTGGGGGCCTCCCAGGTACCAGACTGCGACCTGCCGTGTCGTGTCGTGCTGCCAGATCAGGTCCGGCTTGCCGTTGCCATCGAGGTCTCCAATCGCAACAACGGACCAGCCTGGACTGCCGTTTGATTCCAGCCAGTTGAACGACAGGAACTCATTGCTCTTCGCCCCCCGCAGATACCAAAGCGCGACCTGGCGCGTCGTGTCGTTCTGCCAAAGGAGGTCGGGGCTGCCATTGCCGTCGAAGTCAGCATTGACCGGCTGAGCGTCGTCCACGTACGCCGGGCGGGGCACGGTCAGCGGCGCGTAGCTGGCGAACGCCGAAATCCCGCCCAGCCCCAATTGACCCTGATCGTTTCTGCCCAAGCCCAGCATGCGGCCATCGGTTGTTCTGAACTGGCTGTGGCGCCAACTGGCTGTGGCATCCGCGATCCCGGAGAGTCCGCTCAACACCCCCGGCACCGGCCGGTTGTAAATTGAGTTCCCGCCCAGTTGGCCGTAGTAGTTCGAGCCCCAGCCCCAGGGGACTCCCGCTGTGCTGACGGCGAGACTGTGGGAGACGCCTGCCGCGATGCTCCTCAGCGCGGGCAAACCCGCGACCGCCACGGGGGTGTGCCGGCTGGTGTAGTCGCCGGTGCCCAATGCGCCATCATCATTGCTGCCCCAGGCCCAGAGCGCCGACCCGCCCGACCCCAGAGCGAGGCTGTGCCGGTATCCGCCCGCCGCGGCGGTGATCCCCGTCAGGCTCCCTGTTCGCACGGGCGCGAAGCGGTTTAGGGTGGTCCCGTCGCCCAACTGGCCGAACAGATTCCAGCCCCATGCCCATAAAGTCCCGTCGTTCTTCACCGCGAGGCTGTGAAAAGCACCCGCGGCAATGGCGACGACGCCTGTCAGGCCGGGCACGGCACTGGCGGTGTTCCGGGCGAGCGGCGTAGCCACGCCCAGTTGTCCGAAATCGTTCCTGCCCCAGGTCCAAACCGTGCCGTCCCCCTTCAGCGCCAGGTTGTGGAAGTAGCCCGCCGCGATGCGGACCACCCCGGTCAGACCCGAGACCGCCACGGGGGTCAGCCGCTGATTGAACGTGCCATCGCCAAGCTGCCCGAATGAATTGGCGCCCCAACTCCAGACCGTTCCATCCGATTTGAGGGCGAGACTGTAGGAGGCCCCGGCGGAAACCGCCGCCACTCCGGTTAGCCCGGCAACCTGAACCGGCGAGGGTGAGAGAACCGCGGTCCCATTGCCGAGTTGGCCTGATTCGTTGGCGCCCCAACTGCGGACCGAGCCATCGGCCAGCACCCCGAGACTGTGCGAAGCTCCCGCCGCCGCACCTGCCACGGTGCTCAGGCCCGGCGCCGCCACTGGTTGCGGTGGGATCGACACCACGCCGGCGCCTGTCTGCCCGAAGCGGCTGTCCCCCCAAAGCACCACATCACCATTGGCCAGCACACCAAGGCTGTGAAACCACCCCGCGGCCAGCAGGCCCACGCCGGACAACCCCAGCGGCTGCGCCGGTGTCAACTGATCCTGCACGCCCACGTCACCAAGCTGGCCAGACTCATTCAGCCCCCAGGAATGGAGCTGACCGGTGGGGCTGAGCGCCAGGCTGTGCGCGTATCCGGCGGCGAGGGCAGTCGCGCCGTTCAGTCCCAGTGGAGCCACTGGCAGCGGACGGCTGATGGCGGTCCCATCGCCGAGTTGCGCCGATTCATTCCACCCCCAGGCCCGCAGGAACCCTCCGGCAGCAGCCAGGCTGTGGTACGCCCCGGCCGCGATCACCGCCGCTCCGCTGATGCCCACGACCTGAGCCGGGCTGAGCCGGGCACTGAACGAGCCGTCGCCGAGTTGCCCGTAGCCGTTCGCGCCCCATGTCCAAACCGTGCCATCGGCTCGCAACGCCATGCTGTGACTGTGCCCGGCCGCCACGGCTGTGATGTTCAACAAGCCTTGCACCTGTCTCGGCGCAGCCTGATCCAGCGAGTTGCCCCCGCCGAGTTGGCCCTCCGCCCCGCGGCCCCAGGCCCAGACTGTTCCATCCGAGCGGATCGCCAGCGAATGGTAGGCTCCGGCCGCAATCGCCAACACGCCCGTCAGCCCCATCACCGGAACTGGGAGAGTCCGGGAGGTCACTGAGCCGTCCCCCAGTTGGCCAAACTGATTCCCGCCCCAACTCCAGACCGTCCCATCCCCCCGGAGCGCAAGGCTGTGCGTCAGGCCCGCCTTGACCATCAGAACGTTCGTCAGCCCAACCACGGCCCCGGGCTGGCTGCTTCCGGCCAAGGTTCCATTGCCCAACTGCCCGTGGCTGTTCTCCCCCCATGCGTCCACCCTGCCGTCCGGAAGCCGGCGGAGCGTATGGAAACCTCCAGCGGTCGCACCCACGCCGGCAATGGCGGAGGACACGTCCGCAACGGTGGAGTCCAAGATCCCAGGCTCGGGTCTGTTGATCCCCTCGCTGGTGTCCGCGGCCAGGCCGGATGCCGGCGCTGGTGCGTTGAACCCAGGCACGGGAACGCCTGCCGGCCACGGGCGCCGAGGCGCGGAGAGGCTTTCGGGTGCGCCGCTCCCGGCTCCATCCGGCCCGGGCCATCGCTGCTGACTGGCAACGGAGCCATCCGGAACCCCTGCCGCCGCCGGAATCAACATCCACAGCAGCACAACAAGGGCCGAGATTCTTCCACGGTCCCTCATGGGCGACACGCGGGCGCGCATCGCCCGCCTGGCACTCACCGACACCGTATCACCCGGGGGATGGACTGTCCATCTCTCTGGCGGGAGATGCGGTAATACCTCCCTGGCCTTACCGGAGGCCCCGCCTTTCGGACACTTACCGGTACCCAAGGCATTTTTTCCCCAGCTCTCCTGCCCGCCCTCAAACACCCAGGGACCAGCCACCACGGAGCACGGACTCAAACCTATCTTCTTCATTCCAAATCTCTTACTGGCCAAGACCAGGAATTGGCTCCTACCCCCAATAGCTACGATCCAGCGAGCGGTACTGGACGGCTTCGGCGACGTGTTTGGCGGCGATGTTCTCGCTTTGGGCGAGGTCGGCGATGGTGCGGGCGACTTTGAGGATGCGGTCGTGAGCGCGGGCGGAGAAGCCCATGCGGCGAACGGCGAGTTCGAGGGTGCGTTCGCCGGAGTCGTCGAGGGGGCAGATTTTGCGGATCTGGCTGGCGGGGATTTCGGCGTTGATGAAGCCGCGGGCGGCCTGGCGTTCGCGGGCGGCGAGGACGCGTGCGCGCATGTTGGCGGAGGAGGCTCCGGCGGCTTTGGTCCTTAATTCCTGGAAGGGGACGGCGGGGACTTCGACGTGGAGGTCGATGCGGTCGAGCAGGGGTCCGGAAATTTTGCCGAGGTATTGGGCGATTTGGGCTCCGGTGCAGCGGCATTCGCGGGTGGGGTCGCCGTGGAAGCCGCATTTGCAGGGATTCATGGCGGCGACGAGCATGAAGTTGGCCGGAAAGCTCAACGTCATCTGGGCGCGGGCGATGGTGACGGTGCCTTCTTCGAGCGGTTGTCGGAGCAGTTCGAGGACGTTGCGGGGAAACTCGGGCAGTTCGTCGAGGAACAGCACGCCGTGGTGGGCGAGGGAGACTTCGCCGGGACGGGGCATGCCCGTGCCGCCGCCCAGCAGACCGGCGTCGGAGATGGTGTGATGCGGCGCGCGGAACGGACGGACGCCAATCAGCCCGGCGCCGCGGTCCAGCGCTCCCGCGACGCTATGGACCTGAGTGGTTTCCAGCGCCTCGGTGAAACTGAGCGGCGGCAGGATGCCGGCCAGGCGCTTGGCGAGCATGGTTTTGCCCGAGCCCGGCGGCCCCACCATCAGGACGTTGTGGCCGCCCGCCGCGGCCACTTCGAGCGCGCGCTTGGTGGCCGCCTGGCCTCGGACGTCGATGAAGTCGAGATCCAGAGACGAACCGGGGCTGTACGCCTGGCCCGCCGCCGGAGCGTGCGGGCGGAAGGCCTCGGGCTTGTTCAGCAACTGGACGACTTCGCTCAGATTCCCGAGGCCATAGACGGAAAGACCCTCGACGACGGCGGCCTCGGCCGCGTTCTCCTTCGGCACGATCAGGCCCTTGAGGCCCTGGCGCTGGGCACAGACGGCGATAGAGAGCGCGCCGCGGATGGGACGCAGGCCGCCATCGAGACCCAATTCGCCGGCCAGGAGATGTTCGCCCGCGCCCCGCACCGTGCCCATGGCGCCGAGGATGGCCAGCGCGACGGGGAGGTCGAAGCCCGCGCCTTCCTTGCGGACATTCGCCGGTGCAAGGTTGATGGTGAGGGACTTGGAGGGAAAGCCGAAGCCTGAATTCATCAGGGCGGATTTGATGCGTTCGCGGCTCTCCTTCACCGCCGTGTCGGGCATGCCGACCAGCACCATTTCCCGGGGCGCCATCGCCGGCGAGGGGTAGAGGTCCACTTCAATGTCCACCGGCCGTCCTTCGATGCCAAAGACCGCCGCGCTGCGGGTTCGGAACAGACTCATCTCATAGGGATAGTGGCGGGGCGGGCGGGTTTTTCTCCCCCGCATAGTACTTTTTCTGCAAGTGGCACGCCGATGGCATATGCTCACAGAAAATGACTCACTTCCGCCTGATCATCCTGGTGGCGATGGCCGCAACGGCGTTCGCCCAAGTCCAGCTCCGCGTGGATTTCTCGTCGAATCTCCAGCATTGGGATGGCTTCGGCATCAACTACGTGGAAGTGCCGCAGACGAGGGACTACAAGAGCAACCCGCAGGAGTATGGCGGCTTTTCGCAATTATATGAGGCGCAGCGGCAGGAGATTCTTGACCTGTTCTTTGGCGAGGACGGCCTGAAGCCGGGCGTCGTAAAGATGTTTCTCGACCCTTGGCATGAGCCGGTGAACGACAACGGCGACCCGAACGTGCTGGATGCCGCGCGCTTCGACCACGAGACCACGACGAAATGGATGCGCTACTTCGTGCGCGAAGGACTGCGACGGACGCGCGCGTGGGGCGGCGATCTGGAGATCATCACGACGCTCTACGGCCCGCCCGCGTGGATGACGAAGCAGAAGTTCATGCGTGGGCGCGACATCGATCCCGCGATGCGCGCCGAACTGGCCGAATATCTCGCGGCCTGGGTGAAGTACCTGCGGGAGACCGAGAAGCTTCCGGTCCGCTACCTCTCGCTGCACAATGAAGGCGAGGACTCGAACCGCTGGCCCATTGATGGGAAGTCCGCGGGCGACCCCACGCACGACTACAACGCGTGGTGGACGCCGCGGCAGGTGGTGGAGTTCTTCAAGATTCTGCGCCCGATGCTGGACCGGCACGGGCTGCAGTCGGTCGGCATCACGCCGGGCGAGCCCACGAACTGGGACCGCTTCTTCTTCTGGGGCTATGGTCCCGCGATTGCCGAGGATGCGGAGGCGTTGAAGATCCTGGCTCTGATCACGTCGCACGGCTTCACGGGCGGGCGCGACTACTGGTATTCGACGCACAATCCGCGCGGGGTGCAGCAGCTCCGGCAGTTGCGCCCGGAATTGAAAGCCTGGACCACGTCGATGACCTGGGGGCGCATGGACGTAGGTTTCGTGGAGGACCTGGCCGGCCAGATCTACGGCGTGGGCGTGAACTCGGCGATTCCGTGGGCGGCGGTGCAGACGTCGGACTGGGTGGGCGGCGATCCCAATCCCGGCACGGCGGTGCGCGTCATTGAAAGCTGCAAGTGCTACCAGGTGCTGCCCGGCTACTGGTTCTACAAACAGGTGTCGCGTGCCGGGCAACCCGGCATGGCCGTCGCGCCGGTGTCCTCGCCGCATGGCGCGGTGAAGCTGATCGGCTTCAGCGCGAACGGGACGAAGCACCCGGACGCGTTCGTGGTGACCAACAACACGTGGGAGCCGATCGCGGCGCGCATCGCCGTGCCGGGCACGAAGGCGAGCGCCTTCGCAGGCTTCCGAACCGGGCTGACGATGGAGGAGAAGTATGCGACGATTGGCGAGACGGCCGTGCGCGGCGGCGCGCTGGAGTACGTCCTGCCGCCCAAGTCCGCCACCACCTTCTTTGCAAAGTGACCGCCGGAATGATAGAGAATGTCACGATACGGAGCCACGCGCATGACATTCCAACGTGCAGTACTTGCCCTCGCCCTGATTGCCCTGGCCGCCTGCGGCGGCGCTGAGAAACCGGCCCCCACGAATGGGCCAAAACTGCTGACCGTGCATAAGCTCGCCGACTCGTTTGGTATTTATGACCTGGCGACGGGGACGCTGGAGACCGAGATTCCCACCAGCGTGAAGCCGCACGAGTTCGCGCTCGATCCCACGCGGCGGTACGCCTTCATTACCGACTACGGCGTGGATACCTACACCGACACGGCCGAAGGCGGCAACACGATCACGATTGTGGACCTGCACACGCGGCAGGTGGATGGCAAGATTTCGACGGGCGAGTACCGCCGGCCGCACGCCATCGAACTGCTGCCTTCGGGGCTGTTCTACATCACGACGGAGATTCCGGCGGCGGTGCATGTGGTGGACCCGGCGGCGCGGCGGATCGTCCATTCGATTCCGATCACGGGCAAGCTGCCGCACATGATCCATGTCCGCCACGACGAGCAGAAGGCGTGGACGGCGGACAGCGGGTCCGGCACGGTCTCGGTGATCGATCTGGTGGCGCGCAAGCAGATTGGGACGATTGAGACGGGTGGTGTCCCTATGGGGTTCGCGGTGAGTCCGGACGAGAAGCAGCTCTATCTGGCTGCGCGTGAGGGCAACGAGATCGTCGTGATCGATACAGCGACGGACGCGGTGGCCGGCCGCATCCCGACGCCGGGGCGGCCGGGGCGGCTGTTGATGATGCCCGATGGCAAGACCCTGATCGCAGCATGTATTGGCTCCGATGAAGCCGTGGTGATCGACGTGGCCACGCGGGCCGAAATGGTGCGTGCGGGCAAGTTCGCGCGCGCCGAAGGGATGGCTTTGCATCCGGACGGCGAGTCGATCTTCCTGGCGGCGCAAATGGACAATCAGGTAGTGCGACTGAAACTGCCGAACCTGGATGTGGTGCAGCGGATCGGTACGAAGGCGAAGCCGGACCCGCTGGTGGTGTGGACGCCGCCCGCGCCATAAGCCAAAAACCGCTGAATTTGTTTCAAACGTCGAGGCTCACGCTCGTGTGCTCGCTACCGCCGCCTCCGCGCGGATCTGTTCGCGCAGCCACTTCAGGCCCTCGTCGCTTTGCCGCCGCTGGTGCCACAGCATTGCGAACTCGAACTCGGGAAAGACCACCGGCAGCGCCCGCAGCCGCAGGGGCAGGTTCTTCGCATGCAGCCGGGCCAGACGTTCGGGCGCAGCCGCCACGAGTTCCGAGCCGGCAACCGCATGCGCTGATCGACAATCTCAACGAGCGCATCGACGGCTGGAGATCGGAAGAGCAACACGTCTGAACTCCAGTCACTGACCAATCTCGTATGC
>ERZ761609.1412-NODE-1412-length-21282-cov-5.045979_pt1 | contig 21282 bp, 15 predicted proteins | sample MGYA00511163_ERZ761609 | MGnify/ENA primary metagenome ERZ761609 (study PRJEB28899, sample SAMN02445070) | bioreactor sludge metagenome | biome: EBPR sludge | place: Australia: Brisbane, Thorneside Wastewater Treatment Plant | collected 2011-12-16 ... | reverse complement strand
ACGGAGCTTCGTTATGGTGGTCGCAAATCTGCCTCTGCCGTTCGGCAAGCTGGATCTGAATCGGATTCGACGCTGCCTTCGCATAGATCTTCCAAGCTTCGTCAAACGAGGCAAACCGCAAGATTTCTTCGCTCTCTCTACCCTTTCTCACGAGCGAATGTTACTTCACCAATTCTCTGAACTCCCCGAGGTCGAGCTGCATAGTTCGGAACGTTGCATCGGTGGGCTGATCACTGCTGTTAAGCGCCTAGCGTAGAAGCACAAGAAAGAGAAAGTCCCGGCTATTAGGGCCGGGACTGTTTAGGGTTGGTGGGCGGGGTTACTGTCGGGCGGCGGCGGATTCGACGCTTTGGGAGATCCATGCCTTGATGTCTTCGGGACGGTCGTCCGCCGGGGCGCAGGCCTGAAGGGCGGCGAGACCGTCGAACAGGATGAGATGGCGTAGCTCCTCGATCTGAGGACGGGCGACCATGTCGCGCACCATCGGCTCGATGCGGGCCCGGGCGATCGAGACCTTCATCTGGTCGGCAAACTCCTTCGGGAGTTCGGCGCCGGCCTGGCGCTGGAGTTCCTCGGCCTGGCGGGTGATCGCGGCCTCCTCCTGCTTGGCAACGGTGAGGGTGATCGCGGCCTCGAGGGCGGACGCGGCGATGCGATTGAGCCGAAGGACAAAGTCGGTCGGGTCGACGAGGACAGGGGCGGGCTTGTTGGCGAGTTCGGACATTTGTTTCACCTCTTAGGCTTGCGGTTTGTCGGCCGCTGTCTTTGTATCGAGGCGGACCGCCCAATCCGGACAAACCCTTTCAAAAATCTCGGATGACGAGTTCGGAGGTGGTCTTCCAGCGGCCTCTGTGCCAGTGGCGCGGTTGATCGGGGGTGAGGTTGCGGACAAGGGAGGAGTAGAAGCGAAACGCGGTGCCGGGGGAGTGTTCGAGGAAGGCCGCCTCGTCAGGGCACGATTGGAGGATGGTGATGGCGTCGGGGTGTTCGGCTAGGCCCTGGAACCAGGCATCGGTGAGTTGGACGAACGTGCTTGTCTTCAGTCCGTCGAGCATCGGACCAATCGACTCTCCAATCCGCCCCAGGGCTGAAGCAATATCGCGGTCAACTCCTCGTACAACGCCCGCAACGGCTCTTCCCAAAGCCCCCCGCAGAGTATCGGCGACGGCGGCGTCGCCGATCTTTCCGAACGCCAAGACGATGGACTTGACAGCGGACCAGTCTGCGTCCGCGACGGCGCCTTCCAGCGCGATCCGCAACGGCACGAGGGCGGCGGCGTCCCCAAGACGTCCAATTGCTGTACCGAAGACTCTGGCAGCGTTCCACTGCCCCTCCGCGACGGCAAGGTCAAATGCAATCCGCAGCGGCTCGGCGGCAGCGAAGTTCCCGATCCGTCCTAAAGCAATGCCGAACCCTTCTGCAGCTTCCCACTGTCTAACTGCAACAGCCCCTCCCAAGGCGTTCTGGACTAATAATGCGGAGGCAACGTCGCCGATATGTCCAATAGCTCGCGCGATAGTGCTGGCAATAGACAACTCTCCATCCGCGACGGCTCCTTCTAGGGCGTTCCTTATCAACTCAACGACGGCGGCGTCCCCGATCTTACCTAGTGCTGTAGCGATGACGCCTGATGCGCTCCAGTTTCCTTCTGCGACGGCACTCTTCAATGCATTCCGGAGCGGTTCGGCGGTAGCGTCCCCTATTTTTCCCAGGGCAGTGGCGATAATGCCAAAGGTTCTCCAGTTTCCGTCCGCGCCAGCACTTTCCAAGGCGTTCCGTAACTGTCTGGCGGCGGTAACGTCCCCAATCAGTCCAAGCGCAAAAGCGAATGACTCGACAGTCGACCAGTCTCCGTCCGCGACGACTATTTCAATGGCGTTCCGCAGCGGCTCGGCACTGGCGGGGTTCCGAACAAACCCAAGTCTTGTGGCGGTGATGCAAGCGGCAAGCCTGTCTCCATCCGCCACGGTTCTTTCCAACCGGGTGTGAAGCGTATCGGCAGCAAAACGGCTCCCGATCCGCCCTAAAGCATAGACGAAGTCCTCGGCAGCCCGCCAGTCCCCATGGGCGACTGCTCTTTCCATTCCGATCCGCAGCGGTTCGGCAGCATCGGAATCTCCGATCCGCCACAGCGAGAGGGCGATGTCGGCGGCAGTAAACCGCTCTCCTTCTGCGGCAGCTCTTTCCAATGCACTCCGCAGCGGCTCTGCGGCCGTGGAGTCTCCGATCCGTGATAGCGCATCGGCGATATAGCGGGGAGCCATCCAGTTTCCATCTATAACTGCTCTATTGAGGTCATCTCGCAGAAGTGATACCGTGCCGTTCTTCGTTGCGACGATTTCGGGTATTCCGTTAGAATCGATCGAAAAGAAGTCAGGTGGCCGGCTGAAGTCCCAAATCGTGGCCTGTCCCCAAGACCATCTAGCGTTGGCAGCGGAGCGATTTCGGGCAGAACTGGAGTCGGGTGCCTCTCGGCACAGGGCCATGGCCGCCGACAGGCGAGTCAGAGCGCCATCGTCCGCAGCGAAGTCGGCCAATTCCGCCAGCAATTGCTCGGCAAGATCGGGCAGTATATGTACCAGCCGACCGTAGGCGAATCGCAACAATTCGTGCGATTCAACGTCGAATCCCCAGGTTGCAAATGCTAGAACTGCTCGAGCACGCTTCGTCTCTTCGAGACTTTCAATCCGTGAAATCGCGGCGAGGGCTACGAAGTACTCGAGAATCGACCGATGGCTCCATTCCGCTTCGGAGGTTTCAAAGCTGACGTTGAGGACGTTGGAAAGTAATCCGGCCTTAACCAGATCGTCGAAGACGGCCGCATCTTTTGGCGTTGCCCGAACCCGCTGGGGCGGACCTCCCTGTCTCGAATTCCATGCCCGCAAAGCGAACGCCGCGATTGCTGCGACCCGATCCTTGAGGTTGTCCCTTGAAGTTCGCTCCAGGCGAAGCGTCACGAGCCGGCTATAAAGTTCGGCGCGCGAAAGGGAGCGCAGTTCTTCGACGTCCCGCACCTTACGATTCGTCAGCAGCTCCAGGGAAAAGGCCAAGAGCTGGGGCACGCTGACATTTTCGGCAGTGGCCGGGTTTCGCGACAAGGCTCCGATGCTCTGCGCCACAGTCTCCGATTGACCTTGGCAACGGGCAAAGGACTGGATCTGGTACTCCCTCCACCGCAGGGTTTCGAATGTACGCTCGAGGGGAAGATCGGCGAGCAAGGCCGACATCGCATAGGGACGGCCCGTCACGAGAAGGCCGCATCCGACGGCGGCAGCGAAGGCTTTCAGCACTCCGGCGAGCCGGTCGTAGGCTTCCGAGACCTGGTCGAGGCCATCGACCACAATCGCCAACTCGTTGGTTAAGACCATCTCGACCAAACGCTCTCGTAGTCGGCCCGGCTCTTGGCCGGCAAACCAGGGGGCCGAAAGGCTTGCATTGACGATCGCAGAGGCGACCTCTTTGGAGTGGACTTCGGAATCAAAGGCAGATGCCCCTTCGCCTTGCAGGTTCACGGGCAGACGGTCGAACAGAGTTTCGGCAGAGCATAGGATGGGCAGACCCCGTCCGGACTTCCGCCACCTCTGGATCAATTCCACCGTTGCGAACAGGGCGAGGAACGACTTCCCGCTGCCAGCACCTCCGCTGAGGACGCGGAGGCCAGGCCGGGCGGCATGGGAGGCCAAAGCCCGCAATGGAATGCGCTGTCTTTGAACGGAAGACGTTCCTCTGGACTTCTCACTGATTCGAGGGTCGTGGAACTCACCCTCAAGGCCGTCCCGCTTTCGGTGGGCCTCCGGGTCTTTCGAGGGCTTCTCCTCGTCCCGGTCATCTTCCCAGTGGGTCAGTTGCGCGACATAGAGAGGTACAGACTGGTAGTTGCGGGGCGTCTTGGGCGTGTAGCGTTGCGAAGAGGAGGGCAAGACTCCGTTCCCGTCCAGAATCTGCTTTTCAAGCAGGTCGGCGTACTGCCCGAGGCAAGAGGCCGCCTGGACGTAGGAATCCCAGGCTTGCGGGAGGCTGGCATGCTGCAGAATGTCGGACCTGCTCATGAGATTGGGTCTGGTTCAGTTCGCCCCTCTGACGTCGAATCCTGTTTATCACCGGGTGACTTGGTTATGACTGGTCTGCCTGATGTGCACGTTCGGATGCACTTGGCCCTTCAGTTGATTGAGGCGAATGGTGCTTGACTTGCTGTCGTATCAGACGGCAGAAACCGGACAAAGCGGGTCAGAAATCGAGGACGACGAGGTCCTCGGTCCGCTTGAACTCCCCGTTGATCCAGTGGCGGGGCTGGTCGGGTGGGAGGCTGTTTAGGAGATGCCAGCATGTTCGAAGCCTGAGGCCGGGCGCAGCTTCAAAAAATAGAGGGTGCTCATTGAAAACCAAATGGATTGCATTCAACTGTCCAGCCTTGGACGCCCCACGGCACCAAAAATCCATGCACTGGACAGACCAAAGGTCATCAAATCCTTTGGTCAATGGAATGTCCAAACCCACACGCCCCATCGCTACACAAGTTGTCTCTTGGTAGGAACCACTCCTCATTTCTGGAGACTTGAACGCTTTGGACAACAACTCCCTTGTGTCACATCGATCAATTACCCCGAGGATCTCAATAATCCCGCATAGGGAAAGCATATCGCCTTTAAAGATATCGAGAAGTTTCTTGAAATCCTGAACCATTGACTCCGAATCAACTCCGGTTCCCAACTTTCCTGGCACTCTTCTAAGACATCGAATGATGTCAAGAACAACCTCCTTGCTTCGACGATTGTTGCGGGACCAATTAGGGGCCTCTTCGTGCAAGAATGCCAAAAGTGAAGCAGTTGATGCCGAATTTCCAACATACGAGAACAGGCGAATGGTATATTCAAGCAATGTCCAATTTCCTCTAAGAGAACTGAGAATTTCTGTGAGTTTGCACGCATCATCTAAATTCTCTTGCGTGAGGCATCCTAGGACTTCAATGAGAGGGTGCCACTTGCTTTCCAAAGATTCCTTCAGGTAGGTCATGGGCTTTTGCGTAGTGACTATATCTGTGCCTTCGGATCCGTTGCTCCATTGAATAGAACTCATCAAGTAATAAAGAACCTGAGGATCCATTTCATACCGTATTGCGGCATGAATCAACACCTCTACCGTCATACTGTTGTCAAAAATGAGGTGTATTCGTCCAGCGTCAGTTGAGTAAACACTCCTCTTGTAAATTCCCTTAATAGTCGACTCCTTAAGAAACTTGACGTCATCAATTGGAATACCATGTAATGATGCCAGTTCGGCAACTGCCAGCGCTGCGTCAGCATTACCAATGGAACAACGCACCAAAAGTTTATGAATAAGTTCGATTTGAACGGCTCCTGTGCACGCTCTCAACAGTTTTGCGATATCTCTTGCGATGATCCACTGTTCTGACTTAGTAGCGAAATCAATGAGCTTGTACAGCACACTGCCAATCGACTCGTTAAGCAAACCGCATCTTGATTCTATGTAGACTTCTAGTACCATACTAATGAACTTGATGGTATTCCAATCAATACTATTCATTAAGAATAAATTGCTTGACGATACCGCGGTCATTCTATCATAGAGGATACGGTCGACAGATTTTCGATCAAAAAGCGTAAGAACTTCCACGTACTTGAAGGCTGATTCATCAAGTGTTGTGATTGTATAGGCAAATCGTTCCTGAAGGTCAGATATAGAATCGACATCTCCTATCATGCACAATGTATATAAGATTTCTGACCTCAGTGCCTCAGATGCATCTTCTCTGCCGTGCCGCAAGTATGGAATGAGAGATGAATTGCCCAGAATTCGAAAGAGGGAGCTGTTCGTTTGAATGTCACTAGAAATGCCATTGAAAGAGTCGCGGAAGAAAGAGGCAAAGATTCCTTCGCAAGGGTCACTTGATGATGAGTCCTCTTTTGTGTCGTTGATTTCACTAGGGCCTGACATGCGAGATATTCTTGAAGTAATGAGGCTATGGCAGCTGTGGTGACTCTTGAAAATGTGTGCCTGAGTATTTTCAAATGGCACGAATGGCAACGCGATGAGTGGACCATTCCATTGCGAATGCTGGCAGGTTGCCCAAAGGCCTCTTTTCGCAACAGCATCTACTAAGCTCTTGTTTTCATCTGCCTCGTGAGTAAGCAGGGTAGCGACTGATAGTCTGGATAGTGCACCGTCGTCCTTTTGCTCATCGGCCAGTTCTCCCAGGAGGGCTGTTGCCAGGTCTGGTCGCTGCTTCAGTAGACTTCCATAGGCGAAGCGCAGGAGCTCGTGGCACCCAGGATCGAAGCCAAGCGTGGCCATAGCTTGGACGGCCGCAGATCTGTCATCCGCTTTCAAGACACGATCGACCAAACCGCGTGCTACAAAGAACTCGAGAATCGACCGGTGGCTCCATTCCGCTTCTTGAGTCTCTGACGCGATCGTTACCTTGTTCGATATAAGGCCCGAAGTCAGTAAGTCTCGATACGCGCCCTTGACCTTGGGATTGCCGCGCAGGCGCCGTACGCTCCTCTGGCTTTCCCGCCACTCTTTTAAGGCAAACTCAGAAATGCGACGCATTCTTCCGGCGAGGTCGTTTCGATTCACCTTCTCGAGGCGGGACGTGATCAGGCGATCATAAAGCTCGGCGCGCGTTAGCGTCTTTGCTTCGGCGACATTCCGAAGTTTCTTGTTCTTCAAGAGGGAGACGACGAAAGCGAGCAGTTGGGGCACGGCGACCGTTTCGGCGCTAGCCGGGTTTCGGCTTAAAGCAGCCAATTCTTGCGCTTCCGCATCAGGGCGGTTGTGACATGCCGCAAAGGCGCGAATCTGGTGCTCGCGCCAACGCAGCGTCTCAAACGTGCGATCCAGTGGGAACTTCTCGTTGAGAATTGAAGCCAGGGCATACGGCCGGGCGACGAGCAAGACGCTGCCCTTCAGATCCTTGGCGAATTCTTGAAGGAGAACGGCCAGCCGGTCGCATGAGGAATAGGCTTGGTCCAGTCCATCGACAACGACGACCGCCTTCCCCTGCAAGATAAGCTCGACGAGTCGATCGCGCACGGCGGACCGGTCTTCTCCTTGCATCCACGGCCGTCCCAATGCCGCGTCGACAATATTGCGGGCCATGACCTTGGCATCTTGACCCCATCGGTAGGCGGCGGCGCCCTCGTCTTTCAGGTTTCTCGGTAATCGCTTGGCGAGGTCTTCGGCCGCGCACAGAATTGGGATGCGCCGTCCATGGAGCCGCCACTGTCGAAGCAATTGGACCACGGTAAATAGCACAAGGTAAGTCTTGCCGCTACCCGCCCCTCCGGAAAGAACACGCAAGCCCGGCTGGGCGACGCTTGAGGCGAACACAGCCAAGCCGATCGACTCTCGGCGGACATCGCGCCCGGGACCCGACTTCTCCGAATTGAGGGGGTCGAACGGAATCTCGTCGAGTTGGTCACGCTTTAGGGCGCTCTGCACATCCTCATCCTTTAGTTCCGCCGCGTCGCGCAACTCGCGTGAGCGCACAAGACGAGCCACGAACAGGGGCACCGACTGGAAGTTGCGCGGCGTATTGGTGGCGTAACGCTCCTCGGCGGAAGGCAGCACTTTGCCTCCGTCCAGAATCTGCTGCTCTAGGCGGTCCACGTATTGGGCGAGGCGCGATGCGCGCTCTTGGTATGCGCTCCAAGCCCGGGGAAGGTCGGAGAAAGCAAGAATGGTGGATTCACTCATCGTCTTGATTTGGATTTCCAGGTTTCTTTTTCGACTCCGGAATTCCTTCAAACGGCGGTGCTCCGGGCTTTTCGCGCTTTCTGGCGGCCAAATATGCCATGAAGTCGAGGTTGCCCTGGATATTGTCGATGCCGCTTTGCTGGTGGGCATCGTAGAGATCCTGAATCGTCGCTTTGCGCGCTTTCAATTCCTCGACCAGTTTTTCGATGAGAGCAGACTTGGACGCATTGGCGGCTTCAAAGGAGACCCACCAAGCTTTGGCGAGGATGGACGCCGAGTCATATCCCACCTCCTTTCTGAGATCGGCGGAAGCCTGTCGGGCGCCCGCGGGTGTAGCTCCCTTAAGGCTTGCCTTGGATGATGTCCGGAACTCGGTGGGAGCGGTGAGAGGCTGCTTGCGCGGCGGAGGCAACGCATCGGGGAGTTTGCCGCCGTTTCGACGGTCCCAGCCCCCGAATTCCGGGAACTCGTAGATAGCGGGCAAGTGGGCCTGAAACGCCGGCATACCGGAAAGGAAGAACGTAAGGGCCGGCCTTTGTCTCGGCTTCAGCATATTTGACCGGATTTCGTCTGGAGTCAGAACCGGCCGAGCAAAGCTCGATTGGCCCGTGAGGAGGCCGCCTCGGGACTCGTATTGCAGCGCGATCATTTCACCGCCGTATTCGCTAAGGTACTGCGCGTCCGCAAACGATACCGGAGGCACTGCAATTAGGGATCCGAATCCGGCTAACACGGAGCCCTGAGATTCCCGATAGACCTCGGCCAGCTGACTGAGAGTCTGGGTCAGAACGACGAACCGGACGTCGCGGCTTCGAAAGGTGTTCAGGACCCTTTCGAAGCTTGGCAGCCGGCCCAAGGAAGCAAACTCGTCGAAGAAGCAAGTGATCGGGGTGGGCAACCTCGAGCCGGAGGACGTCGCAGACTTCTCGACGATCCAGTCAAAAAGGGCATTGACGAACATGCCCTGGACGGGGCGAAGGCGGTCTTGACCTTCGGGAAACCCGAGAATCACGACGGTAGGTTCGGTTAAGTCTTCGAAGCCGAACTCATCCGAAGAAGTGACCGCCAGTACATCCTCTTCCAGGAAGCAAGTCATGGTTGAGCTCACATCCTGGACGACGGTCATGGCGTTGTTGGACCCGCCCGAGGCCGACTGCCATAGTTCCAACGTTTGTTCACAGCCGGCATCCTTGAGAACCGGAATGGCCCGGTCAACTGGCATGGTGAGGAGGTTGGCGACCTCGCCAATAGTCATGCCGGGAAGCATGGACAGCTTCTCGATAACTTCAGTGAGAACTTGCTCCCGGGTGTTCTTCCAAAAGGAAGATTCGTTTCCGATGGGATTCAGCGAGCTGAGATATACGGCAATCTTCTTCGCGTGCTTCTTGCCCAAGGGCGCCCGAAACGGGTTGAACCCAACCGAGCGGTCGGGCCGATGAAACGCGAGTTGGACGACCTTTGCTCCCTTTCCACGAAGCAGGCGGGTCAAGTGCGTTACCGGTCCGATGAGGTCGCCCTTCGGATCCTTGACGATGACGATGCGTCTCTTTTCCTTTAGGGCCTGACAGATGAGCGCCAAGCCGACGGTTGTTGTCTTCCCGCTGCCGGTTTGGCCGATGACGAGGATGTGCCGTTCGTAGATGTTGTCTGGAAAGGTCACTCCATCAACGTCGAAGATCCCCTCCTCCGAGAGAAGCGTGACGGTGGGCCAAATGGAATCGGGACGCGCCAAAATGCCGGCCGATTGGAGTTCATCCATGTTGGCCAGAGAGCGCGATGAACTGGGAGAGGTCGCCGGGCGGCTAGCCATCGCAGGCGTTTTTTCCATGGCCGGAAATCGTGCAGGTTTGGAACGTTTGGCTCGAAGCCTGACTGAACCAGCCCGGGCGTCCTTAGCCGAGATCTTAGTTGGTTTCACGACTCACCTCCGATTCGAGCTCCATTGAGTCGTAGGATTTGCGCACGAATTCTTCCAGAACAACTTCGAGGCCCCTCATGTTTCCCACCGGAAACCTCTCTCGTGCTTGGTCGATAAACTCGTACAGGGCAAGTTCGGAAATCTCTACCTCCTCTTGCTCGCTTCCCAACTCAGCAAGTAGGGCTCGACAATGCGGGCTGCCCGGCATGGCGAGGATTTCGAACATCTCCGGCCGACTTAGGGATCGAAATTCGATGACTGTTCCCAAGTTCGTTTGGATTTCGACCGGAAGAAGCCAGTCGCCAACAAATTTGCCGGGCTCGCTGGGGAGTTGGGCATATCCGCTCACCGAGAGCACGATCTGAACCTGAGACAGCTCAAAGTCGACCCGACGCCGGTCAACCACAAGAGCGACCGACTTTGCCGCAAGCGCTTCGGCAAGGCTCTGGAGTCGTCCAGGTGTCGACTTATGCAAATTGTCGACGAGGGCCACGCCATGCGAGAAGTTGAGTTTCGACGCGATCTCGTAGGCCAAGGCGAAGTCGCTCTGCTCCGAGAGATCGATTTCGACAAGAGGATGTCCGAGTTCATGGCATGCCGCTCGAACGGCAACCGACTTGCCGCAACCAAAAGGGCCAAGTACTGTGATCGGACAGATAGGCGATCCCCTCTTCCGTTTGCGGTCGCCTCGAACAAGGGCACCACGAAGCTTGCGATACGCTACGGACTGTCCCACGAGCTGACGAGGACGATCGTCGATCGTTGAAGGGTTGGACGGATCAAGTGTCGTGGGCTGCTGCAAGCCCTCTTCTTCGGGCCATGGGGTTAAGATCGTAGAGCTCATTCGTTTCTCCAATGGGCAAACCGACCAACGCTTTGGTTCGCTTATGGAGATATCGTCGAGCAACCTGGATTTCGGACAAGGAAACGTTAACTTGCCCGGATAGACAACTTATCTTCAACCATTCCTAAAGTCCCACAAAGCCATGCACACTTTTTTTGATTTCCCGGCTTGAAGTCGCCCTTTGTCCACAGGACGAACGTCTTAGCGTGGTGGAGGTAGGTGTGCTCGGTCGTGGCTTCCAGGCCGGCCGATTTGTTTTCCTTCTCGTAGGCCGCGAGGAGTTGCTCGAGGCTGAGTGTCTCCTTCTTGGCCGACTTCAGTACAGCTGTCTTCGCCTAAACCTTGCTTTCGTTGATCGTTATGCGCGAGTCCTCGGTGAAAACGCAGAGGTTGATCGCGCTATCCCGCCCGGCGACGATGTTTCGGTTGTAGGAGTTCAGCTTCCCCAGCGCCTGCATCAGCCCCAAATGCAATTTCAGCGCATCCTCGAAGCTGAGTGTCATATTGATCGCCTTCGGCGTCCCCTCCGGCAGCTTTGGTCGGACGTGGTCGAACTTGACGATGCCAAAAGTCTTCTTCGTTGGAACAGGAAACGATGCCTCCTTTAGGCGGAAAGAACCCTTTGAAGTTCATCGGAGTCCTGCACGCCCTTCTTGGCAATTTCGTCTTCCAGGTGTGGCTTTAGCTCCTTGAGTCGCTTTAGGACGGCTTCTTCGCCATGAACATTTTCTTCCCGTACAACCCAAGTTGCCGTGGCTAGAGATTCGAGAGCCACGACGTTTCTCGATCCGACAAAGGAAGCTACTTTCGATATGGAATCGAGTCCTTTAGGTTCGGCCTTGCCTAAAGCTTCTGGAAAACCTCGCCCTTCGCCCGGAAGCAGTGTCGGACCATACTGCCCTTGCGGGACGACGTCAATCGCCCCATAGCTCACCATCTCCTCAAGCTCTTGATCCACTTCGAAGGAATATGGCCCATGTCGATAAAGCACAAACTTAAAGGGGAGTTCATTGAAGCCAATCGCTTGCGTCAAAAACAGGGTCTTCTGAACATGCGTCTTACCGGTCCAGCTTTTTGCTTCTCGAAGCCCTTCAATAGCGCGCAGGATGTATAGATGCCTGTCGTAGTTCATGATTTGCCCTTACCTTCTCCGTCGCGCCGAGCAGTCCCGTCAAACACGGGCTTGAATTCCGACCGGACGAGATTCGCTGCCGCCTCCGAAACCTCCGGCGCCGCAAACACTAGTCCCACCTCAATTCCCGGAAGTTGGCTGATTACGTCAGAAACGCTCAGCGAATGATCCAATTCGCCCTCTTCAGTCCAGACTCGAAACCGGTTCGCCTCCGTCTTCGGCCCATATTTGTCCCGCCGGATCTTGTCCTCCCCGAAATCGGTCTTCAAGCGCTCAAACACGTCGTCTACGATCGTCGGCCTGACTCGCTTATGGCTTGGGTTCAATTCATAGACGGTTTTGAAGTGGGAACGGCGCTCGATTCTTGCCGCAAGTTGGTGCAATGGGTCGCCTGTGTTCCCGGCCGCCTGCCACATCGTCGTCAAAACCCGATTGTCGTCCATCATCAGCATGTCTTCCCAACTCTCTGTAAATCGATTTCCGGGCAGCCATGCCGCCAAGAAGTCCTTAAGATGGGCGTCGTACACGCGCCGCACGTCGTGCATGTAGACTTGAGTATACATAAAGTATCTTGCCAAGAGAAGAGCTTCAGCAGCATGGATCGCCCCGATCTGAAGCGCCAGAACCGGATTCTCAGACTCATCGACCGCCACCAGCATGCCTCCAATAAGCCGGTCAGGGTCGAATCTACCATAGGCCACACCGGCATGATGCGAGTCACGGAGTAAGTAGTCGATGCGATCGGCTCCGAAGGTGTCGCTGGTGATCACATCGTTAAGAAGCGTACGCCAAACGTCTGGCAATTGTTCGGGTTCATGCTTTTGCCGCTTGCTTGGTTGCCAAGCCAGGTCGACGACGTCTTCCACTCGAATGGGCGGCGTCGCTCCCTCGAGAATCTGGGCGATTTCGGACTTACGGATGAATTCGGCCGTCATTCGCTCGTGGTCCCAACCGTCAGGCATGAGGTCCGCCTCGGCCGCATGAGAAAAGGGCAAATGGCCAACGTCGTGCAGTAGCGCAGACAGCCGCAGGACCTTACGCCAATAATCGATCCCGCCAGAGTCCAGATTCTCCTGGAGCATTTCGGCTGCCTTGCCCCGTAGGTCTCGAAACAATCGGTCGTAAAGTCGACTGGCAACCTCCATAACGCCGAAGCTATGTTCAAATCGACGGTGGGTTGCGCCCGGATAGACGCAGTAAGTGAGCGCAAGTTGATGAATGCTTCGAAGTCGTTGGAATGGGCGGGAATTGATTACATCGCGCTCCAAATTGTCGAAATGAATAAATCCGTGGATCGGATCCCTCACTTCATGACGAATCTTTCCTTTCATTTCGAACTCTCCGAACTATCGCTCACATTCTTACCCCGTTTCGCCAGCCAATCCCGTTGATCGCGGCCCGATATCAACTCTTGTGAGTTTCCTCTGCGAGCGGACTCAACGTTACCCATGGTCGTTTCACCGCAATCGGTGCTTTACGAACTCGCCTTCTAACTGAATTAGACTCAGCTCGCGATCGTGTTTGTCTTCTGCGAGCTCCCGAAGAGTCCGGCTGATGAAGTCGACATCTTCCGGATCGAGTTGTTTTTGGCGAGCCAACTTCATGGCCGTATCCAATTGAAGTCTCCGGATCGTTTCAAGAAGGTTTCCATCCGGTTTGAATCCTTGTCGCCAGCCACTGATCGTTCCGGGCTCAACCCCGACAAGTTCGGCGACCCGCGTGTTGTTGTTTCCGTTGACATGGACGGCCATCAAAACGATTTCTTTGGGAGTCAGTCGATCTCCGGCCACCTTCCCTAAAGTCGATTTACGATTGTCCTGTTTCTGACTCATATCCGTATTCCTTCAACCACCGTCTCGCTGTATCGAGGTCTCGCTGTTCGAACAGGGACCAGAACTTTGAGTTTGCTAATACTTGCGCTTCAACCGTTAAGTCCAAACGACCTCGTTCCCACAGAGCCACAAAGCCACTGGATACCTGCGGTTCACGAAGGAGGTATCTCGCCGTTTCGAGGGCGCCGCGTTCCGCCAACATCCGCGCAAAGATTGTCGCGTTGTATTTGGCCTCGGTCCTTGCTTGGAGGTAGACAGCCGCCATCAACTCGGAGAATTCTTGCTCTATCTCATCCATACGGTGTCACGCTTGACTCGACAATCCGGTCCATCTCCACATTCGCCAGACAAGCCATTGTGGCGGGGTCGAGTTCGGTGGTCGCTGAGAGGTCGGGGTGTGGAGTTTGTCGTCGAGGAGGACTTACTTCCCCCGTATCGGCTTGATGCCAACCTTGACGAATGGATTGCCGTTGACTTCGTCGAATGCGGCACAATCGACCTCGAAGGTGCGACTTCGAATCTCGACGTACTTCTTCCGATAATTTCACCTCATTCACCCGATATTCCTTTCAAACTCTTAAATTCAGTCAGGCCGCTCTTTGGAATGCGTTTCACGACGCCGTCACGTCGAACGATAAGTTCATTGGGAAGGTCAAACAGTAACTCAACATTCCAAGTGGTACCTTTGGCGTCAGTGATCGCGACTTGGTGATCACTGCGGCCATAAAACTCTGGCTTGAGAGCGCTAATGAGTGAACTGCTTGCATCAAGAGATCCAATTAGCAGAACAAGCATAAGGACAGCAGCTCCAGCAATCAGAGATACGCGAAGAACGACCCACGAACTCTTGGCCGCAGCTCCAAGCAAGACTCCGGTAATTAAACTGCACACTGCACCCCACCAGGGTAACAGCCTGGCTGGTTCAAATGTGTATGAAGCCTTCGCCGTAATCGGCAGGACGGCGAAGTACAGAACCAGCATCAAGATACTAGCAGAGACGGCGTAGATGACTCCAGTCGACACGCATTGCCGAAGGGACAACTGACTGTTCCTAACGAACAATTCGGCAGCTATCACTGTCAGTAAGAGTGCAGGCGCCGAGCACAACAATCCAAAAATGCCATAGAAGAAAACCATCTCTCGCGGAGGCTCGGGAAAGCCGACTCCAAACTCTGCAAACACCAAGCGACAGGACAGGATGCCCGAGGCGAGGACGAACGTAAGGAGGAAGCCCGCAACTACGGCAACGTTTGATAAGGTCTTCTCGATGTCCCCAGAAAGTAGCGCGCTCGGGTTCTCTTTCATGTCAATCCCATCCGAGCCCGTTGCATGGTGTCTGTTACTCAATTTCCACCCCAACATTCGCCAGGTAGGCCATTGTGGAGCGGTCGACTTCATCGGGGGTGCTCAGGTCGCAGATGATGAGATTGCCGTTGAGAAAGACCTTTAGTACATCGGTGTTTAAGACGCCTACTGTCCTTAACCAGGAAAGGCGTCCCGCTCGCCCAGAGCACCTGACAACTGCTTTCAATTCGCAAAATTCCTCTACTAACATCACATCTTAGTCCAGACCTATCTCCCGGCGCCGCCCAGGCAGCCATTGCAGCATTTCAGCCTGAGTTAACTTCCGTGTTCGATTTCCCTCTCGAATCGACACTTGACCTCCGTAGAGGTATATGTCTCGGCCCTTCTCGACGTCGATCTGACACACAGTCTGTAGCCCTCGTGGGAGAAAGGCAATTCGAACCTGCTTGAATGCCTGGGGCTGGATTCGTCCCTGAATGAGATTCCGAAGATGCTGCTCAAATCCATCCCGATCTTGCCGTTGTCCAACGAACGGGAAATCGACTTCAAAGCCAGTAATTGGCCCCTTATCGTGTACGCCGATAAGCAATGTCCCGCCGTCTGAATTGAGAAATGCGACTATTGTTTCGAGAGCGTCGTGGGTCACTGCGACCCGTGCTTGTTGCAGCCCCTGCTCGCGAAGCTCTTCCGGCATTCGTAGGATGTCTCGATGGTTCGGGTCGGCCCAAACAAGCGACTGCTTGAACTCCAGCTCGTGCCCCTCTCCCTTTGCGATTAACTTGATAAGCGCGTCGTCCCGGGATGTTCGAGGGTCCTGGTCAATTACGTAAGCACAACGGGCAAGATGGTCTTCATAGGCCGCGCGTGCGTCATTTAACCATGTACGAGTGGACGCTAATCGCCCTCGTTCGAAGCGACACGTCCAGAGATCCACATCCCTGACCTCATCGTGCGATAACTCGTAGGCGTCGGCTACAAGCTCTTCAATTCGGACAGCTTCACCGTTCCAATATTCGTAACGAGGATCTTGACGTTGGGCATCAATAATACACGTTACTAAATCACGAAGGCGATCCATGATCCTTTGAGGCATGACTATCGGGAGCCTTTTTACGTCGTCGACTTGAGCGTCCCAGCCATTATTCAGAAAGGCTTTGGTCAGGAACCGGCACAACTTTGAATTGAGAATGCCGAGCAACGGCAGGATCGGGACTATGGGGAACATTGTCGAGCCCTTTACATCAAAGACGCCTCCGGACCCAAGTCTGAACGTCGGTGCAAAGCGCCCGGAAACCGACCAGGTAATGCCATCCCGAAAATAGTAGGTCGCATTCTGAAAGCGGGATGCGACTCTGTCAGCGTCTCCAGGTCGAATCCGATGAGCTTCGCCGGCATCCCTTCGGATATCTGCAATCGTCGCAGTTCGAAGCCGGTGTACTGCACGTCTGGACCAATCGATGTAGTATTCGGTAGGCACGTGGAAGCACGGAAGCCATCCACCAGCTTGTAAGTCCGATTCGCCTCCCTTATCGTATGGCACAAGGTATCGTCCGCCAAATTCTGCGGGATCGATTCCACGAAGCCGCTCAGCCTCGGGACGTGAAGCAAATTCCCTGAGCTGCTCCTCAGTAAGAACCAGGTCAATATTTACGCGCGCGTAGCGGCTCGCTCCGGATCCTGCGTATCGGAGATAATAGTTATTATCTGCAGTAGCTAGGCCCTGTACCACCGTCGCAACAGCAGCGGCCCCCTCTCCAAGCCGTGGTAGAGCCGCCTCCGTAAAGAAACGCTGCAGACTGGGTAGTGCAATGAAAAACGCGGCATTTGGATCTTGGCCGACCTGGGCTTGCGGATATGAGTAGCGAGCGAATGTGTCCGTCTGCAGGTCGGGTCCGTGATAGGCGACGGCTCTTAAGTTCGCTTCAAGTAGCGGCCAGTCTTCCCTTGGTAGAGCAGCAAGGTCAGCCGCAATCATCACGTGGCCGTCCGGGGATGGGTTGTTCTTTAGCGTGGTTACGCAGGTACGCACGACGGGCTGAGCAAAAACCCACTCCGGTACGTCGATGACATGTTGAACGGTCGCGTTCTCAAGCAGCATCCGGCGCAGAGGACGGTGCGTACGAATCGTACGCCAAGTATTGGAAGTGATGTATGTCATCCATGCGCCAGGCTTCATAAGCTGAAACGCCCTGGCCATGAACGCGGAATACAAGTCCTTACTCTGTCCCGAGCGGGGGCCGAAAAGCGCGTCGCGAGTTGCGTCGGTAACCGTTCCCTCGCCATATGGTGGATTCGCGATAACGATGTCGAAGCCTTGAAAGTCCCCGGTTCGAATTGCGGGGGCGAATACTTCTGCAAAGTCCCTTCGCCAATCAAAGGCGCCCTCAGGGGCCGGAGAGTCTCGGAGAAGGTCGTCGATCTCCTCATACCGGTCGCCGATGTCATCCTCAATGTCACGTGCGCTTCGGCGGCGATGCTGGTCAGGCTCGAAATACTCCTCGTGAAGCTCTCGAACTCGATGAGCGGCAAGCATGTACGGCTCGGCGACCATAAGTTCGCTTCGACGAGGATGAGGCGCAGTCAAGCTGTCACCGATCCCGATCTTGAACCTCAGATTAGGCAAGCTCACGTCCGCATCGGGATCGTCAAGGGGCTCCTGCTCATCATTGACCACCAAGGAAAGCCACAGCCGAAGCATAGCGATATTCACCGCAAATGGCTCGATATCAGCTCCGTATAGGCAATTCCGAATGATCGTCAGCTTCCGGTCGTGATCATCCCTGGCATTGAGTTGCTGAGCCCTCGTGTCAAGTTTGCGTTGAAGCTTAAAAATCTCTTGAAGGAGGCCAACCAGGAAGGCACCGCTTCCACATGCGGGGTCGAGAACCTTAACAGCTTCTAGTCGCTGAAGGACTGCCGGTGCTTCTGGGACCGTGATAAGTGATGCGTCCTCATCGTCGACCAACGCCTCCACCTTTTCGCGTTCAATTCCTCCATCCGAAAGATATCCCTTGAGGACTTCCTTGCACATGAACGAAACGATGGAACGGGGCGTGTAGAAGCCTCCCTGGATGCGACGTACATCGGAAGTTACCAACCGCTCGAATACCCTTCCAAGCATCTCAGGATCGATTGCAACCTCGATCTCGTCGGGCGTGCTCTCCGTGTACGTGAAGGTGTAGCGCCTCAATAGGCCTTCTGGCTCGAGAAGCCTTGCGAGAGACTCATTCGGAACGAAGAATTGGATACGATCGACATCCGCATCGGGTTTGAAGAGGCCGCCATTCAAGAAAGGGACTCGACCGATGAGGTCGCGGATGTGGCCGTCACCCCCCAATCCGTTTAGCGAATTCAAGCCACTGAAAAAGAGCACTCGAAGCCTGTCGTAGAATCCTCTCTCTCTTTCGGCATCGACAAAGGCTGGCTTCCATGTTTCCCAAAGGCGAAAGAGATAGTCTTCCCGCACTCCGTCGTATTCCAGCCATCTCTTTTCCTGAAGGAAGCAGATAAACAGCAGCCGGTTGAGCAGGGTTTGTGTGAAACGACGCTTGAGCGGCGCATCTTCCACTCCCTGAACTGATGCCTCGATGGCAAGGAAGTCCTGTCGGTACTCCTCGAAGAAATCATCCGCAAGAGCTTCGGCATTCCAAGCATTGTGCCAGTCCTGTTGATCCTCCCACCGGAGTTTTGGCAGATTGCTTGTTCGAGCGGTGCGACTCCGGTTTGGGTCGGTCCAGCCAAAAATGCGTAGCCTGGAGTTCGATAGCTTATCACCGCGGAAGTATCCAAGCGTGAACGCGCCGCATGAGTGTCGTATAACGAAGAGGACTTTCTCATGCGGCCAGACTGGGTTGTCGTGTTTGGCGCGGGCGCGGTCGGCGACTTCGGTTAGGATGCCGCGGAGGGCGGAGCGTTTCATCTCGTTCGACCCGAAGTCGACGAGGAAGATGCCCCAGGATTGATCGTCGCTCAGCTTCTGGACAGCGGCAAGGGATTCGACGCCGTGTTCTTCGAGATCGGTTAGTCCATAAAGCTTGGCGACTCCGCCGAACGTGGCCCAGGTGTCCTTCGGCCAGCCGAGTTCGCGGGCGAACAGCCCGGCGAGATCTTCGAAGGTCTGGATTGCCGCAAGATGTTCTGCCGTGATCGCCATCGTTCCTTAAATCCCCCTGTTACCGAAGCGGCTAACGGCACTCATTTGTTGGCCTGCTCCCTTAGCCAATTACGACCTTCGTCCGTAATCTCCCAGATTCCATCTGGTGAATCTTCACGGATCAAACCGTCTTGCCGCATGGTGTTCCGAGCCCATTGAGCTTTATTTCGCCATCGAATCTGTCCGGTTGCCGGCAACAGGCCCCAGTCATGCTCGGTTAGTTGGCCGGCGAGCATCTGTCCCACCCGGTCGAGCACATCTCTCGTTCGGGCCGAACCACCAAACTCCACGATGGCCTTGAGAACCGGTACGCGGAAGGCCGTTTCTGGAGTCCTAATCCCTTGTCCGACGGCCGTGCTTCGTTGCCTTCGGCCAACTACCTTTCGTTGGTTCGGTTCCTGTCGGTTGCCCAAGAGGTCGGCGTGAGGCGTTGGCCTTTCGGCCACCGGTGCGGCCCTCGGCGTTTCGCTCTGCCAAGCGATGCGCACGTCCTTCAGCCCTTGCTCCAGTACCTGCAGAGCCTTCAGTGTCGGGACGAGTTCTTCCACGCATTGAATTCTCCGCGCTCTTGTTTCTTTTGAAATCCGGTCAGAAAGGAAGTCGATCTCCGACTCAATCTCTTCGAAGAACTTGTCGAATGCCGCGTCGATGCCGCCGTCCCAGGCCGGTGTCCAGTCTTCGCTGCAAGGCCATCGAAGATACTTGAGCCGACTGGCCGCTCGGGCATGCGATTCTGGAAAGTCGTTCCATCCAATAGAACGCATGACCGCGCTCGAATGCCGGTCGCCTCGAAAGTGACACAGTGAGAAGTGGTGGCCGCAGTGCTTCACGATAAAGAGTAAGGAGGCTAAAGGCCAAGTCGGTTGGTCGCCATTCGCTCTCCCACTCTCCGAAACCCTTCCGGCGATTTTCCGAATCGGCATTTCGGCCATCGGCCTCGAGCCAAAGTCGACAAGGAATAGTCCCCAGGAATGGCTAGCGTCCATGCGCTGAACGGCCCGGACGTCGGTGACGTTGGGAAGTTGCATCGCTTCAAGGCCATATTGGCTCCTCACTCCGGCAAAGGTTCGCCAGTGGTCGGTGGGCCAGCCGAGTTCGCGGTGGAAGAGCTTCGCGACGTCTTCAAACGACTGAACGGTGGCGAGATGTTCGGCAGTGATGGCCACTTCTATCCGACCTCCATCCAGCAAACCAGTTCATCTTTGAAGTCGTCGGGGATTTGGCTGCGGTAGCGGATGACATCGATCAGTTCGTTCTCGACGACCTTGCGGAGTCGGGTTCGCTCCTTCGGGGATACTTCGACCTTTCGCAGAGTTCCTTCGGCGCATTCGATCTGTTCGTGGATCCGGTCCAGATCCTCGGTGATCTCTCCGGTTTCGCGGTTCACCATGACCCACCGGGCGTCGCGGGTGGTTTGATCGATGGTTTCTCCGGGCTCGTAGCCGGTGACGAGGCGGTAGCAGAGGAACAGGTAGCGGCCGCCCTCACCCCCTTGCCCCCCTCTCCCGGAGATAGAGGGGGATGCCTTGCCCGAGTAAATCCGGTTCGGATACTCCGTCGTTTTCTGCCAGAGTTCGGGGTGTTGTTTGCTCAGTTCGTGGGCTTTGAGACGTAGCCGCTCGACCGTCGACATGGTGCCTTCGCCGAGGTTGAGGTAGTAGTCCTGCGCCTTGAAATCGTCCTTTGCCGTAAGGACGGGGGCTTCGATGCCGATCGCCCGGTTGATGACGATCAGCTTATCGTTGATGATGTTGTAGATGTCGACGACTTGGTTTAGTTCGGCCGGGGGCAGGAAGTTGTAGACGTAAACCCGGTCGTAATCTACCGGCTTGCTTGGGTCCATCCGGCGGTCGACACGGCCGATCCTCTGCATCAGGCGCACCGGGTTCCAGTGCAAGTCGTAATTGACGATGATATTGGCGTCCTGCAGGTTCAAGCCTTCGCTTAGGACATCGGTCGATATGAGGATTCGAATCGGATCCTTGAGCGCATTGTCAAGGTCCTTGTCGTTTTCGCAGTTGTAGTAAGGGGCGAACCGTTTGATCACCGATTCTCGGTTCCCGACGTTCCGCCCAGAGTCGACCTCGACGATGTTGTCGTTCGGGAAGTGCCGCTTGAGCTGCTGTTCGAGGTAGCGGGCGGTGTCCTTGAACTCCGTGAAGAGTACAAACTTATCGTTGAGAAGCTTGGGAGACTTTCGAATATGTTCGACAAAGGCTTTCAGCTTGGCGTCCGTTTCGGGGTGGGTGACTTCATAGATACCGCGCACTAACTGACCCAGCTCCTTTAGATCTGCTTCGAGCGAGTCCAACCAAATCGTCTCATTGACGCCGAAGAACTTTATTTCTTCTTTAAGCGCCCCGAGTTTCTTCGCCTCGTATG
>ERZ761609.1409-NODE-1409-length-21299-cov-89.385521_pt1 | contig 21299 bp, 16 predicted proteins | sample MGYA00511163_ERZ761609 | MGnify/ENA primary metagenome ERZ761609 (study PRJEB28899, sample SAMN02445070) | bioreactor sludge metagenome | biome: EBPR sludge | place: Australia: Brisbane, Thorneside Wastewater Treatment Plant | collected 2011-12-16 ... | reverse complement strand
CGCCGTCACCGTCAAAGTCATTGTCGGTGTTGGCGGTCACGGAGTTGCCGTTGGCGGCTGCCCAGAGCGAGTAGTCGAAGTTCGTCACTTCGTTGTCGTCGTCCGAGTCGCCCACCAGCGGGGTCACGGTGCCGAAGTTGTAGTTGCCGAGCGGAGCAGCTGGATCAGCTGGGTTCGGCATCGTCTTTCGGAGCCAGAAGCCCAGCTTGAACGAGACGCGGTACGGGACCGTCACTGCGCCCGGAACAGCCGCGCTGAACGCACCCGTCACTGGGTTGTAGGAGGCGGTGCCGGTGGCGATTTCGCTGTTTCCAGCGTCGCGGAACGAGACCGGGATCGAGGTCGGCAAGTTCGCGCCGGTGTTGTAAGCAGCCGTCAGCTGACCGAAGTCAACCGTGCCAGTTGCCGTGTTGCCGCTGCCCGTTCCGACCAAGGTGTACGCCGCGTTGAACGGTTGGAAGCCGAGATTTCCTGGAAAACCGAAGCCGCCCCCGGGGTTGGCTTGCCGCATGTTCGTCCCCAGAGGTGTGCCTCCGGTCCAGCTTGAATTAACAACTCCAACCTGTCCGTTCGGATTGAAGTCCATTTGTGGGATCATCGCCACCCACCAATCGCCAGCCGACAGGTTCGCCGAAATCGGCAATGTGATCAGTGCCATTTCGTCGTTGGCAGGAGCCCAAGTGTTGTCGATGTAGGACGGATTCGCCGGAACGTCGAGCGAGATCACTCCCGACAAGTTAGCGGCTGCCGTCAGCGGATCGTTATAGAACTCGACATTGTAGTTGGTGATGTTGTTGAAGTCCGGCGTGGCCGAGTTCCAAAGCTGCAGAACCGCTTTGAACTGCGAGACAGTGGTTGGAGTCGAGAGCTTGAATCCATCCAAAATGCCCACGTTGAAGCTCGTAAACGCAGCTTCGAACTCCTGAGAGGCGTAGCCGAAATTGTTCACCGTAAACGAGTCGTCTGGACCGATCTGGTCGATCAGTCCTGGTGAGACCGGGGCTTCGACGGCAAGGCCTGTGTCAAGGGTGAGTGTGCCTGTGAACGAGTCATCAAAGTTCGATGTCGTTGCATCCCATCCGTCATCGAAATCCATCGGGAAATGCGCAACCGCAAGGTAGTACGTTCCCGCCGGAATGTTGTCGTTCTGTCCGTACGGAGTGAATGTCCCTTGGGAAGGCCGGGGGATACCGAAACCGCCGAAGCTCAGTCCGGGCTCATAAGTTGGGAACTGACCATCGACGTACCATTGCCACGCCCCTGCATTGTCGAACCAGACGAAGTCGAGGTCAACCCCGGATGCGGTGGTGTGAATATCCAAGAACTGGGACGCTGTGGTGGGACTCACCACGGTGACCTTGTACCAAGCGACTCCGCCTGCGGTGATGCTCAGCGCGGCGGTGGTCGAAGTGGTCACGTTCGGATCGACGGTCAGGTCGATCGTCGGAGGCGGGCTCGGCGGCGATGAGACGCCAGTATCAAACCTGACCTCTCCGGTCCAAGAACTCGTGGTGTCGTTGGTCGTCGCGGTCCAGCCGTTATCGACACTCATCGAATAGTATCCGACGGCCAGATAGTACGTGCCGCTCGTCATGTCCCCGTGCTGGCCCTTCGGCTTAAAGGTACCGATGAGCGGCCTTGGATTTCCGGCTCCACCAAAACTCAAGCCTGGCTCGTACGTGGGAGTGGTTCCATCGATGTACCAAATCCAGTTCCCGGTTGAGTCGTACCATCCGAAGTCGAGATCTTCTCCCGAGCCATTGGTTGAGATGTCCAGGTAGTTCACGGCGTCGGTCGGGTTGACGATATTGACCTTGTACCAGGCAATCCCACCGGCAGTGACCGTGAGCGCGACCGTATTGGAGGCTGTGGTCAACGGATCGACCGTGACCGCAGTGCTTGGCGGAGCTACGGGCTGCTCATCGGTGAAATTAAACGTAATGTTGATCGAATTGTCCGTCGAGCCTGTGGGGGAATCATCCACCACGTTGACAAACCAAAAATTCCAGACGCCACTGACCGGGACCGTGGCCCCGTTATTCACGAAGGTCGACCCGGCAAACGTAAACGTGCCTGAATATCCGGCCGTCCCGCTGATTGGGCTCACCCCTGTCACGGGCGATCCACCCGGATAATCCACCCTCATCGAGTTATCAGCTACCCAATCGCCGGTGGTCCCGTTAATCTCGGTCGTGTCGCCCGAAAAGTCGATCCGGCCCAAAGTGTAGCTGACCGGGGAGGTGTGTTGCACGTTCGTGCCCGACGTGTACACGTTGGTCAGTGCAGGCTCAATGCCCGTAAACGTCACGGTGTCTTGAATGGCGGCTTGCGTGGTTGCCATCAACATAGCCCCCGCAGTGACCGCAATACCGAACTTGATCTTGTTCACTTGTATTCGTTTCTCCTCAAAGATTTCCCACACAATGAAAAAAGTGCAAAGTAGCTCCGGGTCCGATGGACCCGAGCTACCAGGCCTTAGTTGTCGCCGAGGGCGCCGTTATTGGCGGCCCAGAGCGAGTAGTCGAAGTTCGTGATTTCGCCGTCACCGTCAAAGTCGTTGTCGGTGTTAGCAGTCACGGAGTTGCCGTTAGCAGCAGCCCAGAGCGAGTAGTCGAAGTTCGTCACTTCGTTGTCGTCGTCCGAGTCGCCGACCAGCGGGGTCACGGTGCCGAAGGCGTAGTTGCCGAGCGGAGTCGCCGCGCCTGAAGGATTCGGCATCGTCTTGCGAAGCCAGAAGCCCAGTTTGAACGACACGCGGTACGGAACCGTCACTGCGCCCGGAACAGCCGCGCTGAACGCACCCGTCACCGGGTTGTAAGTCGCCGAGCCGGTGGCGATTTCGGTGTTGCTGCCATCGCGGAACGAGACCGGGATCGACGACGGCAGGTTCGCGCCGCTGTTGTAAGCAGCCGTCAGCTGACCGAAGTCCACGGTGCCCGAAACCACGTTCGAAGGCGCCGCGACGGAGCCGTACAAGGCGTAAGCCAAATCCTGCGCGGTCGGGAAAACTCCGCCTGAACCGGTCACGGTCCAGGCAGATGGCCAACTCGCATCTTGTCCAACAGCCGCCGGGCCTCGCCGGTAGAATGCGGCGTTCCCCACAATCGGGTTTGTCGGGCTCGAGGTCAACCAGAAGTAGTTGTTTCCGGTGGCCGCCACGGGTCGCACGGCGACCATGTAGCTTCCAGGAGCAAGAGCTTGAGTTCCTCCGAGATCGACGAGCATTCGAAGCGCGGTCGAGCCAAAGTAGATGCCCTCGTTAAACAACGTCACCGCTGACCAGGGTCTGACAAAGCTCCCCAGCACCGCGCCCGGCTGGCCTCCGCCAAGCCGTTGATAGAACGTCACTTCGACCGAGCTCGGAGTCAACCCGCCGCCATCGAGGAACGTCCCCGAGACGCCGGTGATGTTCCAGCCCGGATTCGGAACCACCACATCGTCGGCGAATTGCCGGTCGAAAGTCGTGACCCCACCATCTAGCGAACCCGAAAGCACGCTCAAGGCATCCCCGCCGGGAGCTCCGGCCGTGTGCTTCAGCTGCTCATAGATCGGAGTTGGCGGCGGTACGGGAGGGGCGATGACTCCGGATTGGAAGGCGGTCACACCCACATAAGTATTTGCAGACGATGTGGTGGCCGACCAGTTGGAGCCAATCGACATCGGATAGAAGCCGACGGCCAAGTAATAGGTTCCAGCAACCAGGTTGCCGTCTTGTCCTTCCAACACGATGTTCCCCACCGGCGGGCGGGTTTCGCCTCCGGCACCGAAGCTCAACCAGGGTTCCCAACTCGAAGCCTGGCCATCTCGATACAGAAGATTGTTGCCGGAACTGTTAAACCAACCAAAGTCGAGATCGACACCCGAGCCGTTCGTATGGATATCCAAGTATTTGGAAGTGTCGGTGGCGGCGAGGACGGTCACCTTGTACCAAACAATTCCGCCCGCCGAAACATTGAGGGCGGCTGTCGTCAGCGCGTTGACCCCCGGTGTCACCGACACCGGGGTGCTCGGCGGGGCCGCCGGGACCTCGTCGGTGAAGTTGAACGTGATCGTCATGGAATTATCCCGCTGGCCAGCAGGAGAATCGTCCACCGTGTTGATGAAGAGGAAGTCGTAGACGCCGCTGACCGGGACGGTCGCCCCGGAGTTCAGGAAGAAGCTCCCTGCGTATGTGACCGTGCCGGAGTAGCTCTGTTGAGAACCCAGGAGCCGATCAAAGCTCGGCGCCCCTCCGGGAAAGATCGTACGAAACTGGTTATCGTTGACCCAGTCGCCCGTCGTGCCATTGATCTCGACGGTATTCCCAGAATAGTCGATCCGACCTAGCGTGTACGATGCTGGTGACGTCCTTTGCCGAAGCGTTCCAGACGTAAATGCACCGGTGACCGCCGGCTCGACGCCCGTAAAAGTCACGGTATCCATAATCGCCGCTTGCAGATTTGCCAAGACGAGCAAGCCAGCAACAACTCCAATTCCCCTTCGAGCCCATTGAACGTTCAAAATACTTTTTCCTCCGAGGTGCTCGTGCGCGATAAAAATCATCCGCAGATCAAGCCTGACCCTAGTATATGGTAGAGATGGGTTCTCAACAAGGACTTTTTTGAAGCCCATCAGAATCACCTGATTCCGACATTCGCCGCCGAGAGCCAGGGTCCTGCAAAGTCAGGAAGGATGCCAAGACTGCTCCGCGAATAAGTACGCCTGATGAGGCGGAATGCCGTCTTGTTTGCGATCGAATGGCAACTGAGATCAAAGCTGTTTTGCAGGCTGGGTGCGAAGAAGGCGTCTTTCCGGGGTGTGCATACGCCTGGGGGACTTCGTCTCGGCTCGAAATCGGCGCGGTCGGCACCTATCGATACGACGAATCGCCTCGAATCACGGCCAAGACGCTCTTTGATGTCGCGTCACTCACCAAAGTCATGGCAACAACGCCGGTCGCGATGCTGCTGGAGCGGCTCGGACGGCTCTCGCTGGACGCTCCGGTTGCACGCTGGGTGCCCGAATACGGTCGGGGTGCGACCGAGCAGATCACGGTCCGGCATCTTTTGCAACACAATTCGGGGCTCCCGGCCTACGCGGAGCTTTGGGAGAGCCCCGACGCCCCGTTTTGGCCGCGAGTCCTGGCTCTGGATCCGGTCCGCCGACCCGGGGAGGCTCACGAATATAGCTGTCTCAGCTTTTTGATCTTGCAACGGGTCTTGGAATCGGCCTCCGGTATGGAGTTGGGGCCGCTGGCTGAGCGCGAGGTTTTTCTGGCTCTCGGCCTGGCCGATTCTCGGTTTTCGGCCTCATGGATCGATCCTTTGGCCTGCGCACCCACAGAGCGGATCGAGCCCTGGCGAGCCGCAATCCTCGGCGTACCGCAAGGAGGGTATCTGCAAGGATGCGTGCACGATCCGCTCGCCTTTTTGGCGGGAGGTTACGCAGGGAACGCGGGAGTCTTCGCCCCGATTCAAGATGTGGGTTCGTTTGCTCAAGCCGCCCTGCGATCCGTGCTTGGGTTGCGAAGTCGATTCTTTGATCCCGAGCAGCTCCGCCTCTGGAGTCGCTCCCAAGGCCCCGGACTGCCGGGTCTGGGTTGGGACGTTCGAAGTCCGGGTCCAGGGAGTTGCCTCAGTCCAGAATGGTCAGATTCCAGCTTTGGTCACCTCGGGTACACCGGCACCAGCCTCTGGGTTGACCCGAAGAACGATCGGTTTGCGGTCCTCCTGAGTGCTCGGGTCCACCCAACTCATGAAAATCGTCGGATTGTCGAGTTTCGGCCCCGATTTCACCAGGCTGTGGCCCAGGCGACCGCCTAAGGAACGATCTGCGCGGTTGATGCCCGGAGAATTCCTCCGTCCAAGCGACCCGAGACCTTCACCTTAGGCTTCTTGGCGAGCGCTTGGAAGAATTCATCCTTCGTGAGTCGGTCACCAGCCGTGTTGCTCAGCTTGGTTGAATCGGTGAGCTGGACTTGCCGAACCGCCGACGGTGCTTGCGAACGCGCCTCGGCTTCGCCTGCGAGAGTCAACGTCATCACCTTGGGATCAGAGTCGCCAACAGCTCCGGTCCACTCTGTTTCTGCTGGGACGACGTCCGGGGCTGCCGGGGTTTGGCCTAACCGAGTGGGCTTGGCTTCGGCCAAGGGCGCGGCTTGAAGCGATTCGAGAAGAAGACCTGTTTCGGCAACGCGGACCTCGGCGATCCACCAGCCCGATTGCTTCGAAGCAAGCTCGAAGACTTCGGCCTTTGAAAGCGACTTTCCGGTGCTGTCGAGAGCCTTGAGGTCGGCGCCCAGTGAGGTCTTGAACGCCCCGAGGGGATCCTTCGAACCTTCGAGCGCGACCGGAGTCCAGACGATCGTCTCTTTCTCTGCATCGACCGCCTTCGGCCGGGCGATCCAGCGAGCGAGCCCCGAAGGAGCCTGAGGGCTCTGTTCGATGGCCCGAGCTTCGACGGATTGCGATACAAGACTATAGGGCCCGACCACGCGGAGCGTTTGACCTTGGGCGAGCGACGCCGCGGCTTGCCCATCCCGGCGAAAGACGCTGGTCGATGGATCGGAAATCGTCCGAATCAATCGCTGAGACCCCTGGTCGAGTTGAAAGTTGATTTGAGGAGCGGCCCCGCTCAGGCTAGCCACAGTCCCATTCAGGGTGATCGGGATCTGCCGAGTGAGGTCTTCGAGCCCCGCCGACGAACCCAGGACCGGCTCCAATCGAATCCGATCTTGGCCGTCGGGCCGGACGCGAGCAGTTCGAAAGTCGACGACAAAAGCCGACGCGGCGGCTTGGCCCTTCACCGGAATGACCAGCTTCGACCGAGAGTCATCCACTCGGTGGGTCTCGGAGAGCGACTTCAGTTCCAGAGCCTCCTCGCCAGCTTTTTGGATCGCGACTTGAGGTCCGACCTCAAAGACCAAGCGGGTGACGTCTTGGGGGGCGACCCCGGCGGCACCTAGGAAAAAGAAGAACCCCTTCTTCCCTTCTTGGAGCGATTTCAGGTTCAGCCAGAGCCCCTCGGGGCGATCGAGGAGGTTGACCGTATCCTTGGACGTGCTCAGGCGGACGGTCAAAATGTTTACCCAAAGCTGCTCCAGGTTGCCTCCGGCAACATCGCTCACAAAAACGGGCACCACGAGGGATTTCTCGAGCTTCGGCTCGGCTCCGCGAGTCGCGTCGCCGGCCATCGGCTGGATCCCTCCGCGGAGATTGCCGCCGGTGAACCCGTTCGATTGAGCGTTCGAGCCGCCGCAACCGATCAGGCTCGCGACGAACCCGGCCAACAAGACTCCAGCCAACGAGGAATGCGAGATAACCTTCATGCGTTCTTCCATTCAGACGTCTGGGGGCCAGCAAAAAGACGACTTTTTGCAGACTTCCGCCCGAATTTGAACCTTCAGGATACCCTCGCGGCGACCCTATGTCGAACCGTAATCTCAGAGGGTGCCCTGGCCTCTTTTTCATTCTCCAAAGGCCGCAAAATCAAAAGAAAAAATGCGGCGGAGAGCTCGAGGGCTCCCGCCGCGATCCAGGGTTTTGAGTGGGTCTTTGGGTGTGAAAGTTTACAGGTTTAGTTCCAGAGGTCGGTGAGCGAATCTTTCATCAAGCTCCAGGCCCCGGCGGCAGCGGCACCTGCAACGGCGATAGCAACGATTGTGTAGATCATATTTTCCTCCTGTTTGCCCTCATTCCGGTTCAGTTCTTCCGCAAGGCAACGGAGGTTTGAGACGACTCACCAGGAGTTCTTACGAGCTTTTCTTTGAATCCTAGAAATGCATACGATTAGCGAAGTTTCTAGCAGAAGTTGTACGGTAAGAAACATTACTATTCGCATGAATGCGTGGAGAAATGGGCTCCTTGATCCGGGCATGGCAACGATTGAGCTCCGGAGACGGCCTGCGGCCTGAACCTAAGCCAGCCGAATATAATAGGGACCTATGGCCGAAACTGCACCGATTCTTGAGGCTCTGTCCGAGCGCGTCTTGATTTTTGATGGGGCCATGGGCACCCAGATTCAGGGGATGAACCTGGGTCGCGAAGACTTCACCCTCCGGGACCAGCCCGGATTGCCGCCCAAGGCTCGGGCTGCCGCCGAGCGGCTCCAGGGCGAGTACCTGGAAGGCTGCAACGAGATCCTCTGCTTCACTCGGCCGGACGTGATCGAAGAGATTCACGGGAGGTATCTCAAAGCCGGGTCGGACTTGATCGAAACAAACACGTTCGGCACGACGAGTATTGTCCTGGGCGAATACAATATCGCCGAGCTGGACTACGAACTTTCTCTCGCCGCAGCCCAAATTGCCCGCCGGGCCGCGGACAGCCATTCCACCCCTGAGAAACCTCGCTTTGTTGTCGGTGCCCTCGGACCCGGAACCAAGCTTGTCAGCTTGGGGAACTGCTCGTGGGACGACCTGGAAAAGACGTACACCGCCGCGTTCATCGGCCTCATCGAGGGCGGTGCGGACGCTCTTTTGCTGGAAACCTTACAAGACCTCCTGATGGTCAAAGCTGGAATCGTCTCGGCAAAAGAAGCAATGGCGCAGACGGGCAAGCAACTCCCGATCTTTGTGCAAGTCACGATGGAACAGACCGGGACGATGCTCCTCGGCTCCGAGATGGGGGCGGCCCTGAACATGCTGGAGTGTTTCCCTGAGGTCCAAGTCGTCGGAATGAACTGCGCCACCGGACCGGTCGAGATGGTCCAGCACGTCCGCTTCTTGGGCCAGAATTCGACTCGCCCGATCTCGATCCAACCCAACGCAGGCCTCCCGGTGATGGAAGGCGGAGCCGCCGTTTACAAGCTGACTCCGGACGAGCTCGCGGCTCATCACGTCAAGTTTGTGGAAGAGCATGGGGTGGCGATCGCTGGCGGATGCTGCGGGACGACGCCTGCTCACATCGCCGCCGTCGCCGCAGCGGTGGGGGGACGGCCACACCAAGCCGATGCCCATTGGATTCGCGTCCGGAAGCTCTATCCAGGGTTCGATTTTCGAATGGATTCGGATGAGCGCGCTCAGGGCTTATCGCTCGTGGGTTGCAGCAGCCTCTATCAATATCAGCCTTATGAGCAGGACAACAGCTTCCTGATCATCGGCGAAAAGACCAACGCGAACGGCTCCAAGGCGTTCAAAGACATGCTCGCGGCGGAGAACTGGGAGGGGCTGACCGAACTCGCACGCGAACTCGAGGGCGAGGGGTCCCACGTGCTCGACGTCTGCACCGCGTATGTCGGTCGAGACGAAGTCGCCGACATGACCGAACTCTTACAGCGATACAACCGGCACATCACCGTGCCGATCATGATCGACTCGACGGAGTATCCGGTGGTCGAAGCCTCGCTCAAAGTCCTTGCCGGCAAGCCGATCATCAACTCGATCAACTTCGAAGATGGCGAGACGCGCACCGCGAAAGTCCTGGCTCTGTGCCAGAAATACGGGGCCGCCGTCGTCGCGTTGACGATTGACGAAGAAGGAATGGCCAAGACCGTCGAGCGCAAGGTGGCGATTGCTGACCGGATTCTGGAATGGACTCGTCGATACGGCCTGCCCGATCACGACGTCTTCTTGGACTGCCTGACGTTCACGCTGGGCTCAGGAGACGAAGAGTTTCGAGATGCGGGGATCGCCACGATCGAGGCGATTCGTCAAGTTCGGGAGAAGCATCCGCTCGTGAACTTTACGCTCGGCATCTCCAACATCAGCTTCGGTCTCAAGCCCGCGCTCCGCAACGTCTTGAATTCAGCCTTTCTTCATTACTGCCGAGAGGTGGGTCTGACGAGCGCCATCGTCCACTTCAGCAAGATCGTCCCGGAGAACAAGATTGACCCAGAGGTCTGGAAGATCGCCAGCGACCTGGTGTTCGATCGGCGCGAATACGCCGAAGCGGGCTAAGCCTCTTTCATGACACCACTTGTGGGGACTTCCTTGAAGTCCCCACAAGTTCTTCGGGGCTTTAGAGGTCGTAAATGCCTCGATACTTGGCGGTCAAGCCTTCGAGATAGTCTTCGGCCCCCATCGGCTTGCCCGTGACTTGCATGACCAGATCCCGGGGCGTGTACCGGCGACCTTGCGAGTAGATCTTCTCCTTCAGCCAGCCGAGAATCGGGGTGAATTGGCCATCCGCCATGAATTGATCGAGATCGCCGAGGTCCTTCTTCATCGCATTCCAGAACTGGTAGCTGAGCAAGTTCCCCATCGAATAGGTTGGGAAGTATCCCACGAGGCCCGCCGACCAGTGAACGTCCTGGAGCACTCCATCCGAATCGTTGGGCGGGGTGATGCCGAGATACTCTTGGTACTTCTGATTCCAGATTTCTGGCAGGTCTCGAACCGCGACCGAACCTTCGAGGAGCGCACACTCAATCTCAAAGCGCACCATGATGTGCAGGTTGTACGTCACTTCGTCAGCTTCGACCCGGATGAGCGACGGCTTGACTTGGTTAATCGCTCGGTACCAGGTTTCAAGATCCATGCTGGCAAGCGCCGGAAAAGCCGAATGCAGGTCCGGCAAGAATCGCCTCCAGAATGCACGGGATCGCCCGACGATGTTTTCCCAAAGCCGCGACTGACTCTCGTGAATGCCTAAGGAGACGCCGCCAGCGAGCGGAGTGAGGTCCCACTTCTCGGGCGAGTTTTGCTCGTACATCCCATGACCGGCCTCATGAAGGGTTCCGAAGATGGCAGAGCCAATATAGGGCAAGTATCGAGTCGTGATCCGGACATCGTTGACTGACCAACCGGTGCAGAAGGGATGATGGGCGGTGTCTTGTCGCCCTCGCGTGAAGTCAAAGCCGATTGACTTAGCGAGGAGTTCGGTGAACTCACTCTGCTTTTTCTGATCCCAGTCCCCGGTCAGAGCGGCATCATGGGTCGGCTTGCCCCGCTCTTGGATGTCTTGGACCAGTTTCACGAGCGGCGTGCGCAGGGTATCAAACATCGCCCGCACGTCGGCGGCGGTGGCGCCTTCTTCGTATCGATCCAGGACCGCGTCGTAGATATGGTCGCGATAACCCAGAGCTTCGGCTTCTTGCCGAGTGATCTCCATCATCCGCTCCAGCATGGGGGCGAAGCTGGCAAAGTCGTTGTTTTTTCGCGCCGCCACCCAGGCTTCGTGGGACTCGACTTCGAGCCGGGACTTCTCTTCCACCAAGGCGGTCGGAATTTTGGTCGCCATATCAAAATCGCGTTGAACGACCCGCAGGAGCGCCCCTTCTTCGGACTGAGGATCGACTTCGGATCGAGCTTGAGTGAGCGCCTTCGCGACTTCATCGGCGGTGAACATCTCATGCGCCATCCGGCTCAGGATGCTCAGGTGGGTGGCTCGGGCAGCGCCTGCCCCTGGCGGCATGTAGCATTGCTGGTCCCAACTCATCATGCCGGCAGCAGCATAGATGGCATTGATTTCAGCGAGACGATTCTTCAGATCGACGAGTGCACTCATGGAGCCGATCTTACTCTCTGGCCGCGGGCGATTTGGGCCTCTTGGCCGGAGGAGCCGCTCGGACCGCGGCGAGAGCCTTCAGAATGCCCATCTCCAGAGCTTCGGCGAGCTTTTCTTGCCCCGCGTCCGTGAGGATGAAGGCTTCATCTTGGGGATGGGTCAGGACGACCAGCTCCACCAAAAGGACCGGGACCTCACTAAAGATGGAGCCGGTCAGCGCCCCTTGCTGGGCTCCGATCTTGGTTCGCCGATCGGTGTAAAGTCCGAGAACCGGAAGGTGACCTCGCAAGACTCGCGCCGCCTCGGAGTGAAACGCCGTCGCTGCAAGCTTGGATTGACGCAAGACCTCGGGCGAAGGCCCGGTCCGCCCTTGGGCCCGGCCCGCCCGGTCCGGATAGTACGTCGCAAAGCCACGTCCGGACTGGGCATCGCAGTGCAGCCGAATCATCAGGTCGGCCTGGGCCTGGTTGGCAATTTCAGCGCGCCGACGGTTCGTGACCTTCTCTTTTTCGCTGGACTTCGTCATCACGACCTTTATCCCCCGAGCTTTGAGGCGCCGCTCCAGCTTCTGACCGACCAGCCAGACCGCTCGCATCTCGGTGATCTTTTTGCCCCGAGTGCCCGGCCCGACTTCACTCGGGTGTCCCGGGTCGATGCAGATGGTCGCCCCTTTGTGAGCCCATGCTCCCCCGGCCCAGACCAAGAGGGCAATAATCCAGGCGAGCCTCAAGCCCCGCGCTCCTGCAGGAGCTGCCGGACTCGCTCCGCTTGTTCAGGAGTATCGACCGCGAGCTCAGTCCCAGCGGCGGGACGCATCTGGATTCCAACGCCGTGGTGCATAAACCGAAGTTGTTCCAGGCTTTCGGCCTGCTCCAAGGGGCTCATCGGCCAGGATTGAAATTCCAGGAGCGGCCGCCGTCGATAGGCATAAAGGCCGACATGCTTTTTGACCGGTGAGACCCGTGGATTCCGAGCAAACGGGATCGCGAACCGAGAGAAGTAAAGGGCTTGGCCATCCTCCCGCGTCACGACTTTCACCACCGTGGGATCGTCGTACTCCGACTCTGGACATTCGGAAAAGACGCTCGCCATCTGAACTTCCGGATCGCTAAGAAGCGGATCGGCGCAAGCGGCGATCCTCGAAGCTTGGATCAGTGGTTCGTCCCCTTGGACGTTGACATAGACTTCGGCCTCGATCTGCTGAGCGACTTCGGCGATTCGGTCGGTGCCGGTCGGATGGTCGTGCGAGGTCAGCACCGCTTCGGCCCCAAATCGGCGACACGCCTCAACGATCTCTTCGTCGGGTGTGGCCACGACGACGCGGTCGGCGACGCCCGATGCTTGGGCCGCTTCGACGACCCACTGGACCATCGGCTTCCCCAGCAGATCGACCAGCGGCTTGCCAGGAAAACGAGTGGCCCCCATGCGGGCTGGAATGACGATGAGACAGCGCATTCCTGAAGTTTGACACGACGGGCGAGCGCTCGCTACTTCAGGCACTGGATGACGCAGATGTACGGATTTTTCTTGACCTGCTTGACCGTTCCGTCCGGATTCAGCGGGACCCGGCGAGTCCCCACTTTGTGGTCTTCATTCCCCCCGATCGTGCGCACGTACTTCCCTTTGGCATCCTCGCCCTTTTCGACCACGATCGCCGAGTGAGAGAAGTACTGAGTTCGCCGGGCAGCATCGTCATATGTGAACTTGCCCCCATTTCGGTTGTTCTGGATGAGGTCTCCAACGCGGGGCGCGTAATCTTGAATCCGCTTGGCTCGAAAGACTCCGGTGCCGTTTTTTTCGTTTTGGATCGCCTCATGAACGAACTCGGAATGACGCCCGCTGAACTTGAACTCTGTGCGAGTTGCGCCGGCTTGATGGACGCACCAAGAAACAAACGCGGCGGACCACGCCGTGCTTCGAGGATCTTTTCCGTCGAGCCCGACAAGATCAAAGTACTCACCGATTCTCTCTTTGAGCGGCGACTGTCCTTCCCGATACTTGGCATGTTTTCGATGCTCGGCCCGGGCGACATCGCGAAGCTGGGCGGCGAAGGCAGAAGGTTCAGGAACTTTTGGATCAGGCATATCTTCAGTTTAGAGATGCCTGTTCCGAAATGGTCAACCAAGCGGGACTTAAGACCCCTGACTGGTTCGAACGAACCCTTGGACATCTTTGAACAGGGCCTTCAGGCTCGGCTCGTGGATATACATCATGTGTCCAGCTTCGTATTCTCGGGTCTCGACATTGGATCGCAAACTCGGGTCTAAGTCCATGTGAGCGAGCGTGTATTCGGTTGCAAAATGCGGGGTCGCCAAGTCGTAAAGTCCCGACGCGATGAAGACCTTCATATGCGGGTTCATCGACATCGCCATCCGAAGGGCCTCACTCGTGTCCGGATGCCCCTCGGCCGCGTTCCCAAAGTCCCAAGGCTTTTTGATCCCGCCGAAAACGGCGTACTCGAGGTCAGACTCGTACCCCAGGACCGACCGAACGTAGTGACAGAACAGCGAGACGTACGGGGGCATGAGCGCGGTCATGCTCGGGTCGTGCTCGTTCCTTTCTCCGGCAGCATTCAAGTCGATCCCTTTGAATCGGGAGTCGAGTCGGCCCACCGTTCGCCGCTCGTCGCGCAAGAGCTCCTTGACGAACATGTGGATATTGAGCCGCATCTCTCTGAGGTCGATGTAGTACGGGCTCAGACCGGTGAAGCGAGCCAATTTTCGGATGATCGAGGACCGCTCCTTGGCCGAGAGACGATCTCCTTGAGCGAGGGCTGCCGCATAGTCTCCGATAGCAAACTGCTCCGCCCGTTTGACGGTCGACTTGAGATCCTTCTGAAGCGACGGCTCCAGGCAGTTGTGATACCAAGCGGTCGCGGTGAAGGTCGGCAAAAATAGGATGTAAGGCAGGTCATTGCCCTTCACAAACCGAGCCGTTTGGAAATTCAGGATCGAGCTCACCAGAGCCAACCCGTTGAAGGCGACCCCACGCGGCGTCAGGTAGCCCGCGAGTCCGGCGGCCCGGGTCGTGCCGTAGCTCTCGCCCACAAGATACAGCGGCGAATTCCAGCGCTCGTTTCGGGTCAGATACAAACGAATAAACTCGGCGACGGACTCGATGTCACCCTTCAGACTCCAGAACTTTTCCGCAATTTCGGGGGTCTTGGCGCGCGAAAACCCGGTTCCGATCGGATCGATAAAAACGAGGTCAGTAAACTCAAGCCAAGTCAGGGCGTTTTCAACCAGTTCGAACGGCGGAGTTGGCATCTCGCCCGTGTCGAGCATCTTGACCCTTTGTGGCCCCAGCGCCCCCAGATGAAGCCAGAGCGACGGCGAGCCCGGGCCTCCGTTGAACGAAAACATGAGCGGTCGCTTCGCGGTCCCCGACTTCAGCCGGTACGCCATGTAGAACATCTGGGCTTCGATTTCGCCTTTTTCGTTGCGAAGCGGCATTCGACCGCTCGTCACGACGACGTCTTGGGTCTTGGATCCGATCTTGACCTTGATCTCACGAACGACCGGAGTCTCTTCGACGAGCGGCTCGGACTCTGTCGACTCGACAGGCTTCTTCTCTTCCATCACGAGCACCTTACCTGGGGGCAGGCGCCCGGAGCGACCCGGGCGGGAACTCTTGGGTTAGTCGATCTTCTTGTGATTCGTGAAGATGCCGAGATTTTCGACCTCTTTTCGGTCGATCCGCGGCAATACTTCCTCGGAGAAGACGATCAGATTCGGGGCGGTAAAGTCGGCTCCCGCCTCGATGAAGATGGGAGCATTCTCAACGGCGCACGCGCCGCCCACACCCAGTAAGAAATCGTGCTCCTTCGACTTGATCGAGTGCAGCTCGCGCACCAACGCTAAGCCCTCTTCGAGACCATCGGCGGGGGTGACGCTCACCAGAACCAAGTCCGGGTTGTGCTCGCGCACTGCCGACAAGAAGCTCCGAGTAGGGACGTTCGCCCCCATAAAGAAGGTTTTCCACCCGCTGAGCCGCAGGTAGTCGCTGATCATGCGCAGACCCAAGGCATGCCAGTTGCTGGAGGAGCAACCTAAAACGGCCCGATGAGCCGTCCGGCGGAGAGGAGCGCTGTAGTGAACCACGCGGGCCATCATCCGCTCGGTGATCGCGCTGGCCAGGTGCTCTTGGCCTTCATCGACCGCATCGACCTCATACCAGCGACCGACGAGCATCATCGCATCGGCAAGGACTTGCTGATAGATTCGAACAAGCGGTGTTCCCTGCTTGATCAGGCCATCGATCATTTGAAGGCAGGTCTGTTCATCCCCGGCGCAGGCAGCGCGAGCGAACTGCTTGGCGGCTTGCTCGAAGTCAACCACGACGGCTTCGGTCTGATCTTGTTGGAGCAGTGTCGAGAGCTTGATCTCGACCTCGGGGCTTGAGAGCGAGTAGAACACCTGGCGTCCGACCTTGCTGGCCCGCACAATCCCTCGGGATCGGAGCTTGGCTAAGTGGTTGCTGACGTTGGGCTGCTTTAAGCCGGTTGCGGCGACAAGGTCCGAAACACTCTTGGGGCCGGACTTAATCTCCGACAAGATGTCTCTGCGGGACGGTTCGGCGATCTCCTTCACTAAGTCTCTCATTGAATCAGTCTCCGTTCGGCTTCGAATCATGCCGCTTATATATATATTACTGCAGAATCGATGATTTTGTATGCATGACAGTGATGAATTCTGGGATGCGAGCTAAAATCGGCGCTCACGCAGTAGAATGCACCGGACCTTTTCTATTCCACGACAAAGGACGCATGACGATATGATTTTTCAGCTCTGCCCCGAAGAAACCGCGTTTCTCGACCGCGTTCGAGACTTTGTGAATCAGGAAGTTCTCCCGAACACCCGTGAATGGGAGACCAATACGGCCTTCCCCTCGGACATTTGGCCGAAGTTGGGCGCCTTGGGGCTCCTCTCGATGACCGTGGCGAAAGAGAACGGAGGGATGGGACTTTCTTGCTCGGCCTACGTCGAAGCCTGCCGCGAACTCGCCAAAGGGGACCCAGCCTTGAGCATGAACATCGCCGCGATCAATGCTCTGTGCGCCGCGCACGTCGAGATCTTCGGCAGTCCCGAGCAACGGACCCAGTATTTAGCCGGGATCGTCAAGGGAGACATCAAGCTTGCTTGGGGATTGACCGAGCCAGACGCAGGCTCGGATGCTCGGCGGGTTCGCAGTACCGCGACCCCCATCGCCGACCGACCTGGATACTTCCACCTCAACGGTGAGAAGATGTTCATCACGAACGGTGGAAATGCCGACCTCATCATCTTGATCGCTCGGACAAGCGAAACTGAGCTGTCCGCGTTTTTGATGGAGACCGATCAGCCCGGCTTTACCCTGACCGACCGGATTCACACGACCGGGGTGCGGGCCTCCAATACGGTCCGGTTCAAAATGGAGAATGCCATCGGCTGGCACACCCCATGCACCTTCGAGCAAGCGATTAGCTTGCTGTATCGAGGCCGACTTGGGATCGCCGCCATGGCCGTGGGCATCGCCGAAAAGGCGCATGAGATCGCCGTCGAATACAGTAAGAAGCGCGAGCAGTTCAACCGCCGTCTTTGCGACATGCAGTCGGTCCAGAACATGATCGCCGACAGCGCGATGGAGATTGAGGCAGCTCGACTCTTGCTGCACAAAGGCGCGATGATGTATGACCGAGGGGAAAACATCACGCTCATCTCGTCCATGGCCAAGCTCTATGCCAGCGAGACCGCGAACCGCGCCACGAACCGCGGGATTCAGATCCACGGCGGCCGCGGCATGACCTTCGAATTCCTCGCCGAGAAGCTGTGGCGAGACGCCAAGCTCACCGAGATCGGCGAAGGATGCAGCGAAATTCAGCGACTCGTCATCAGCAAGCAAGTCCTGAAGTAACCGAAACTCCTTAGAAACATGAACGGCCCGAGTCGCTGACTCGGGCCGTGCTGCTTGGCGGGGCCCCTACTTTCGAAGGTAGACCCACACGAAGCCGGTGGCGTCGTCGTCTTTTTCCAGCGGACGAAGCTTCGTCATCAGCTCTTGGGTCTTCTTGCTGCCTTCCTCGAACTTGGGATCCTTGTCCAAGAACTCCGCGTACGCGGCGAACCAGCGATCTTGCTGCTCTTTGGTCAGCTTGCCGTCGTTCTTGAGTCCAGTTGTCTTTTCGGCATGCTGCATTGCGGCTTCGTATCGCGCCATCAACCCGTTTTGGAGCTCGGCGAGTTGCTTGCGATACTGGTCGCGTTGCTTTACTTGGGCGTGCGTTAGCTTCGGCTCGATTCCGGCGATTTGGATGAAGTCGCCGACCAAGAGATCCAGCTTGCCATCGCCATTCCAGTCGGCGACGTAGGGCTTTACCCGGACGCCAGGACGCTTCGCGCTGAATCCAATCGGGCTCTTGGGGTCTCTCTTGATGGGAGTCCAGCCTTCGGATTGCTTGACTTGCGGGATCAAATAGACCGGTGCCTTGAAGTTCGTTGCGCCTCGGGCCGTGCCCTCAAAGAACTGAACGTTGCCGGTGTCGTCGCCTAGGACGAGGTCGAGGATGCCGTCTCCATTCCAATCCACCAAGTTGGGGCCGCCGTCACCAGCAACAATCGGCTGACCCGCCGCGGTCAGGGTCCGCCCCTGGTCAAACTTGAGCTTGCCTTGATTGAGATAGAGTTTCACTTCGCCGGAGATAAATCCGACGGCAAGGTCCCAGTCGCCATCGCCATCCCAGTCAGCGAGGCAAGGAGATTGAGCCGCTTCATCGGAGATCGGGCCGAGCTTGGTCTCGGCATGAAATCCCCCTTTGCCGTCCCCTTTGAAAAACGACAGGCCCCCGGTGTAGGAGCCGGAAACGAGGTCGGGGTGTCCGTCTTGGTCAAAGTCCGCGAACCGCGGAACTGCGCCAATGCATCACCCTGCGTCGACGCGGATCGGCTTCCCTCCTGCTTGGAGCATTTGAAAAGAGCCGAACTTCGGCTTTCCGGCGGTCCCGATGTTCTTGTAGAACCGGATGCCTCCGCTGCCGAATTCGCCGACCAACAGATCGGGCTTGCCGTCACGATCGAAGTCCACCCAAATCGGGGCGGCGTGTCCGACCGACAGCTGAATCGGCTTTCCTTCGGCTTGCGCCAAAAACGGAGCCGCTAAGCTGCTGCTCGGTTGCAGGGATGAAGCAAAAGCGACAGAAAGTATTGTGCTGAGTATCATCGCTCTTCATTATAGGACCGCTTTTGCAATTTTGGGGACCTTCGACGAGACCTTGCCTCCAGGACTCCGCCGCCCTGCCCCGGTAAACTCTGCCCCATGGAATTCCGAATCGAAAAGGACTCGCTGGGCGAAGTCCAAGTTCCTCGTAGCGCCTATTGGGGCAGTCAAGCCGAGCGAAGCCGCCAGCTTTTTCAGATCAGTGGTCTGACCGAGCACCCCAAGATGATCGACGCCTTCATCATCTTGAAAAAGGCGTGTGCCCAAGCGAACACCGATTTGGGGCTTCTGGAGAAAGAAGTCGGCAACGCGATTGTCCAAGCGGCGGACGAGGTCCTCAAGGGGCAGTTTCGCGATCAGTTCCCGGTCGATGTCTTTCACATGGGTGCAGGCACTAGCTTCAACATGAACTGCAATGAGGTCTTGGCGAACCGGGCCGAGCAGATTCTCGGCGGCGAGCTTGGAGCTTATCAACGCGTCAATCCGAACGACCACCCGAACTACGGACAATCCACCAACGACACCTTCCCGACCGCCATGCGCATCATGTCTCGAATGATGCTACAAGATCTGCTCGGCGCAGTCGACCGGCTGGGCGACGCGCTCGAAGCCAAAGGCAAGGAGTTCGACCACATCCTAAAGAGCGGGCGCACCCACCTGCAGGACGCCGTACCGATTCGGCTGGGTCAAGAGTTCACCGCCTACGCGATCAGCGTCCGAAAGAGCCGCAAATGGCTTGAGCACGCGGCCTATGAGCTCGAAGAGCTTGGCATCGGTGGATCTGCAGCCGGGACCGGCATGAACACCCACCCCGATTATCGCGTGCGAGTGGTTTCTTACCTTGCCGATTGGACCGGTCTCCCGTTCCGACCGACCTCGCATCTGCCCGAAGCCATGCAAAGCCAGATGTGTATGGCCGCACTGGCCGCCGGACTCCGGATCCTTTGCTTGGAGCTCACCCGAATCAGCAACGACCTCCGCTTGATGTGCTCCGGCCCGCTGACCGGGATCGCCGAGATCGTTCTTCCCGCCGTCCAACCGGGCTCCAGCATCATGCCGGGCAAGGTCAACCCTTCGATGGCAGAGAACCTCAACCTCGTGCTGTTCCAAGTGCTGGGCCAGTGCCAGTCGCTGGACTACTGCGTCCAAGCGGGTCAGCTGGAGCTCAATGTGATGATGCCGGGGATGGCGTTTTCGTCGCAATTCGCTCTGCAGATCCTCACGAATACGCTGGATACGTTTACTGAGAACTGCGTCATCGGGATCGTCGCAGATGAAGAGCGGTGCCATCACTACGCCATGACGTCGCCTTCTTTGGCGACGGCCCTGAACGCGACCATCGGCTACAAGGCCGCTGCCGAAGTTGTGAAGACAGCGCTGAAGGAGAAGCTCACGGTTCCCGATGCTGCGCGACACCTGGGCCTCGTGACCGCGGAGGGCCCGCTGACCGAAGAAGTCCTCGCCAAATCCCTCGACCCCGCCCTCCTCACCGAACCTGGCATCCCTGGTCGTGCATAACATTTCTGAAAATTCTTTAATAAAATCGATCAACCCAAAAATTCTGTGTTATAGCCATGCAAATGGCTCCTAGACTAAGTGTCCTTGCAGGTCTAGCTACGATTACGATCGTGACGAGCGCCGCATATGTGATCACAATGCAAATGGTCGAACCAGACTTTAATGCTTCCCGACATGTTTCAATAGTGAAGTACGACCCGGCGCTCGATCCAAAAGTAGAAGAGACTTTTCCCGAGCTCGCCTCAATACTACGAACCGGAGGGGGGGCGATAAACTCCTCATCTATACGAGTGGATGCAACTCATGTCCAAAGGATGACCCTTGGAATCATGTCGATCGAAAGAAGTACCGAAAGATCTATTTCGTTGCGCCCGAGAGTGCATTGAAGCTTCATCCATGAGGGCAGACCAATACACTGATTTGGTATGACATTTATCAGTTGGCCAATTATACTGATCTCGTGAAGTGGCCCTGGTCCAAAAAGAAGAACGAAGCTGCGGAAACCAACACGTTCTCGATTGAGCTCGCGTTAGAGAGTGAGCGAGCTGATTTGGCGGTTTCAGATTGGTTGTCTCGCATGTACCATCACCGAGACCAGATTCCTTCCGAAGTCTTGAACGGGTACGTGGTTGACCGCTTTTTGAGTGAAGTCAATCATGGGGGATTACTGGGCTTCTTTGAATGGGAATTCGAATTTGTGCCCGCTGCTGTGGTTGCGTTGAAAGATGCCGGTTTGGCGGACATCGCAGCTGTTCTCCAGGATGCGATGCACATTGTTTCCGGAGAAACCTGGTTCGCTACACGAGAAGACTTTGACAACGCCAAGCCACTTCTGCTCGATGAAGGACGACTCGAGGAGCTCGATCAGTTGGTCATCGAAGCGAGTCGAAAGATTGAAGACGCCATGCACCATTACATCCGCGCGAACCTAAAGACATTCTCGGCGCTGGACGCAAAAGAGACCTGATGGCGCAGGGGGGAGAATCAGATGGCAAATTTAGGTCCGGTGACCAGTCTCCAAAACTCGCGGCGAACTAGCTCGGGGTCTGGTTGCCCAGCGCCGAATGGGGCCGCGTTTCTATGTAAGAATGCCTGGTGCTCCCCAGTGCGGACTGCGCCGCTCGGAGGCGGCAGGTTGGGCGGACGCCCACAAGGGGCGTCCGGGGT
>ERZ761609.1408-NODE-1408-length-21303-cov-40.082973_pt1 | contig 21303 bp, 15 predicted proteins | sample MGYA00511163_ERZ761609 | MGnify/ENA primary metagenome ERZ761609 (study PRJEB28899, sample SAMN02445070) | bioreactor sludge metagenome | biome: EBPR sludge | place: Australia: Brisbane, Thorneside Wastewater Treatment Plant | collected 2011-12-16 ... | reverse complement strand
GGTGGGGAGGCAGATGGGGAGGCTGGTGGGGAGACAGATGGGGAGGCTGGTGGGGAGGCTGGTGGGGAGGCTGGTGGGGAGACAGATGGGGAGGCTGGTGGGGAGACAGATGGGGAGGCAGGTGGGGAGACAGATGGGGTTAAGGGTGGGCGTCAACAAGTGCTCTAAGACGTTTCATGTCTTCCCATGTATCTCGTTTCCATTCAGGATTCCGAAGTAAGGCTGCCGGATGATACGTAACAACCGTCGGTATACCTTCATACGTCAGCGTTTGACCACGGAGGTCCTTCATTGCCTGCTTTGTGCGTAACAACGTTGACGCTGCCGTGAGGCCAAGGCACAAAATGTATCGCGGTTGTACGAGGTCGATCTGGCGTTTCAGATATGGCTCACATTGATCGGTCTCGGAAACAAGCGGTTTACGGTTGTTCGGTGGACGGCACTTCAGGATGTTGCAGATGTATACTTCATCTCGAGAAAAGTTAACAGATTCCAGAATCTTGGTGAGCAGTTGACCAGCCCTTCCAACAAACGGAAGTCCAGCTTCATCCTCATCTGCACCTGGTGCTTCACCAATCACCAGTACGTCGGCATTAGGATTTCCAGAGCCAAACACAAACCTTGTACGACTATGGCCAAGAGGGCACTTTAGGCAGGATGAAATTGCCTGGCCATACTCTTCGAGAGACATTCCTTCTTTCCAACCGTCGTCCGAGACTACCATGGGTGTTTCCTGAATGAGGGTACCGACCGACGGAGCACTATCAATGTCCGCCTCTTGCGTCCACGGAACGTCGAACGCCTCTACGTCGATGGTATCGACATAGAGGCGTTGACCAAACACTTCTCGCTGTTGACGTAGATAGTTGACGATGTCTTCGTGGGTGGACGGCATTCCACGAAGATAACGACGTCAGTCTATGATGGGTCCTGCAAATCTTCCATTCGTAACGATTACAGTCTCTTCCGTGGCAACATTCACTAGCGTCCCCTCAAATGTTCCTTCCATTCGCCGTCTGTTCATGTCTACCATCGTAATCGTGGTGGTACCAGAAACAGACTCTAACATCCACAACTGCTGTGTCGTTGTATCCGTAAGGAAGAACCGCACACTTGGCAGTTCCGAATTCGATGAAGGACTCCATGGAGTACTTCCGGTTTTCCAGATGGAGCTATTCTTCTCGAGAACAAAGGACGCGATTATTCGATATGATCTTGAAGCCCGGCCCACGTGCCCGGAAGCTGACACCATTCTATGTAATGGCTCGGATGGCTCGAATTGTAGCGTAAGCCCGCCAACAACAAGATCATCCTCTGCAGTAAAACGTCCTTGCAAGCCACTACCCTTTGCATCAAACTCAAAAACTTGCACTTCGTTAAAATTGGCATTGTTGTCAGGTCGACGCCGCACGGAAAATGACCCATCTGTGATTGTCCAAACCAGTGAGTCACCGTCCACTGTTTGATATGTCATCCTACCAGTGATGCTGCCCGTTATGTAACCTCCAGGTGCGTCAAACCGAGTGACGAGAATTGTCACATCTTGAGACAACCAGGCAGTGTCGTTACGAACAATCCGAACCGAGGCCGATTTCAGACCACCTGTTGCGTAAACACCGATACCCGACCCAATCAAGGTTATCTCGCAAAAAGGATCTGATTGTATGTCAGACCAGTCTATGTCGTTCCCGAGTCGTATTCGAGTAATTCCACCTTGAACAAAGAGCTCACCCTCTCCCCAGTTCAATGTTATGGAATCTGGAACCTGCTCACCTGTGCCACGAACAACTGCACCAACTTGTGGTGCTGGTGAAGGATTTGACGGGGACCCATCATTACACGTTGCTGCAATGAGTGTAACAGCAACAAGGAGTAGGATGACAATTCGGTTCATAGTGAACTCACAGATCCTGAATGGCACGTGTCTGCTAGACACAAAATGGTTTGTTACATCACAAATCCACTCGAACGAATGTAGGAAACGAAATGTAACCGCCATGATATGTCCAGTCTCCAAGTGCCGTTCACTTCACGATCACCCGGAGAACATCATGCGAAAACTCCTGCTTTGGGCTTGCGCCCTCATCATCGTCCTCCAGCCTCTCTCAGCCTCCCCCGCTAAGGACAAGGTCCAGATTGCCCTTCTTCTCGATACAAGCAACTCCATGGATGGCCTCATTGATCAGGCTCGCACGCAATTATGGAAGATTGTCGACGGTCTCTCAACTGCCACAAAGAATGGACAGCAGGCAACGTTAGAGATTGGTCTGTATGAATACGGAAACACCATGCTGGCGGCCAACACCGGTTTTTTGCGCCAGGTGTGTGCGTTTACTACGGACCTCGACCTTGTTTCAGAACGCCTTTTTGAACTCAAAACCAACGGTGGTGATGAGTATTGTCCGACGGTTATCGTCCGCAGCGTTCAAGACCTTGCCTGGAGCACACAAAAGACGGATCTACGACTCATCGTCATTGCCGGCAATGAGCCCTTTGCACAAGGGAAGATCACTCCTGCAGAGGCGTGTAAGGCGGCAAACGCCAAGGATATAACGATCACGACACTCTACTGTGGCAGTGACGCATCAGGAAAATCCGAAGGTTGGCAATCAGCTGCGTTTTGTGCAGGTGGTGCATACTTCGCGGTGAACACGGATAAGCCCGTTCACCACATTACAACGCCGTACGACACAACACTGTCGAGACTCAATACGGAGCTCAACAACACGTACGTTGGTTATGGTAATCTTGGAGCAACAAAAAAACAACGTCAGGTTGCTCAAGATGCAAACGCATCTGGAAAGGGTCTCGCCGTGATGGCACAACGTGCCAAAGCTAAATCCACACAACACTATAAAAATAGCGACTGGGATATTGTGGACCTGCATGCCGAGAGCCCTGTTGCAGCGTTGAGTGTACCCGAACAAGAACTTCCGAGTGAGCTCAAAAGTCTCTCCGTAAAGGATCGAGAGGCGAAGATCAAGGAGTTGGCGTCGCAGCGAAAGAAACTTCAGGCACAGATCGAAACGCTATCTCAGCAACGCAATGCATTTGTCGCTGCTGAGGAACGTAAACTTTCAAAAGATGAAACGACGACAATTGACAAGGTTATGATGACGGCTATTCGCAAGTTCGCCGCCGACAGGTCGTTTGTCTTGTAAGCCCCTTTTGCCCCTTCCTCAACAATAAACGTTGAGACAGTTGGGTACGACAAAGGATTGCGACAAAGGATTGATAGAGACGCCGTCAAAAAGAATACGCCCGACCGGTTGCCATACCGGTCGGGCGTTGTTGTGTTGCGTATAGTTCACTTCTTCACAACAGGTCGCGGTTTCGGTGGCGGAGGCGCTTCCCCTTCCTTGATGAGTCTGATAGGGGGGCCTGGCGGCCTTGGTCGCGGTGGCTTTTTTTTAGACTCCGACATTATTCACTCCTTTCAAAATGAAAGCAACGATCAGGAGAACCTCAAACACTACGATGGTGGTCATCGTTGCGATGAGACGAACCTTAGCTTTGTGAAGTTGACCTGAACGAAACTCGTTGATCCGAGCGTTGATTGTCGACACTTCAGCCAAACGATGTTCAAAGTATTCGTCCATGGATCCCTCTTCATTGATTGCTCCATCTTCGTAGATATCCCTCGCAAGAGGAAGATACGCATACTCAAAGCCAGTAAAGTGGCGATTGTAGGCCTTTGAAAGATAGTACAGCGTGTTTAGTATACCCAGACCTGACACTAGGAACAGAATTGCTTCACCAACGAAAAACCATGCGCCAACAGATAACATCGTCGTAATCGCTGAGGTTTTTTCCAGGACATACGCTACTGAAGCGACGAGTAGGACAATAGCACTAATCGGAAACCGAATTTGAGATTCGATTTCCGATTTGTGTTTAATCTGCTCTTCGTAGAGAAGCAATTGGATGTCGATACGATTCACGATCGAGCTCCATCACTCTTCGTGCGTTTCGAGTTCCTCAGCTTCTTCGGCCGAGTCACCACCACGTGCTTTTGCCAGACTGAAGACGAGTTGGCTTGTCTTCTTATCCAGTTTGGCCTTGATGTGTGAGCCGTCCGTAAATCCGCCCTTTAACATTTCCTCGGCAAGAGGATCTTCGACGTACCGTTGAAGTGTACGACGTAATGGACGCGCACCGTATCGCTCATCGAATCCCTTGTCGGCCAGGAATTCCTTGGCGTTCTTTGCGATGTCGAGTGTGATCTCGCGTTCGTCAAGACGCTTAAGGAGCTTTTTGAGCTGAAGATCAATGATGCGGAACATGTGTTCGCGCTTCAGCGGACGGAAAACGATGTACTCGTCGATACGATTGATGAATTCGGGATTAAAGAGTCGTTTGAGCGTCTCTTCAACTGTCGACTTCATGTTTTCGTAGTCATCGGCCACGGTATCGGTCGCGAAGCCGATCTTACCGCCGGCCTTGACATCGCGCATACCGACGTTCGACGTCATGATGATAATCGTGTTCTTAAAATCGACACGACGTCCGAGTCCATCCGTCAACTGGCCATCATCAAGTACTTGAAGCAGGATGTTAAATACATCCGGATGTGCCTTTTCAATCTCATCGAGAAGGATGATGCTATATGGCTTGCGACGTACCTTCTCCGTAAGCTGACCACCCTCTTCGTATCCGACGTATCCTGGAGGAGCACCAACGAGACGTGAAACGGAGAACTTCTCCATGTACTCACTCATGTCGATCCGGATAAGAGCTTCCTCCGATTCAAACATGTAGCGAGCGAGCGCTTTTGCCAACTCCGTTTTACCGACACCCGTCGGACCGAGGAACATAAACGAACCGATTGGCCGGGATGGATCCTTCAGACCAGCACGGGCACGGCGAATTGCCTTGGCAAGGTGCTCAACTGCTTCATCCTGGCCAATGACCTGTCCCCGAAGCTCATCGCCCATTTTCAGGAGCTTTGCGCTTTCACTCTCGGCGATACGGTTTACGGGAATCCCCGTCATCATCGCAATGACGTCGGCAATGTCATCTTCCGTCACGTCATTAATCTGATCAGACGACTTTGTTTCCCAGTCTTCCTTCGCGCGTTCGAGTTCTGTCTGATACTGTTTTTCGAGATCACGAAGACGAGCAGCCTCTTCAAAATTCTGGTTCTTAACAACCTGATTCTTCTGAAGCTTCACGTCTTCAATCTTTGCCTCTAGATCGAGTACTTCCTTTGGTACCTTGATGTGGGCAAGGTGCACACGAGCACCTGCCTCGTCCATAACATCAAGAGCCTTGTCAGGAAGGAAACGGTCGGTAATGTATCGATCTGCCATCATCACGCAGGCACGAACGGACTCAGCGTCATATCGAACACCGTGATGCTTTTCGTAGCGGTCTTTGACGTTCGTGAGAATCTGAATGGCCTCATCAGCTGACGGTGGGTCGACAACGATTTTCTGGAACCGACGGTCGAGTGCACCATCCTTTTCAATGAACTGGCGGTATTCATCGAGGGTTGTTGCGCCAATACATTGAATGTCACCCCGAGCAAGTGCGGGCTTGAACATGTTGGAAGCATCAAGTGAGCCTGATGCGCCACCTGCACCAACAATCGTATGGAGCTCATCGATGAAGAGGATAACATCCTTCGCCTTTTCGAGCTCATTCATCACGGCCTTCATACGCTCTTCAAACTGGCCCCGATATTTTGTGCCAGCGACAAGTGCCGCGAGGTCGAGCGTCACAATCCGTTTGTCGAACAGAACTCTCGAGACCTTCCGGTCAATAATCCTCAGGGCTAGTCCTTCAACAATCGCTGTCTTTCCAACACCTGGCTCGCCGATCAGAACAGGGTTGTTCTTTTTCCGGCGGGAGAGTACTTGGGCGACACGTTCAATCTCTTTATCTCGACCAATGACGGGATCTAGTTTACCCTCAATGGCGAGTTTTGTGAGATCTCGACCAAAGTTGTCGAGGACTGGTGTTTTGACGCGTTCTGGTGCTGCCTTTGTGCGACCACCTTTATCGGCAGGTTTACCGGTTGCACCGGACTTTCCTGACAGATATGCGTCGAGCTCTTTGCGTACGGCATCATAATTCACGCTGAACTGCGTGAGAATCTGCGCCGCAATGTTATCCTCGTCACGCAGCAGCGAGAGCAGTAGGTGCTCCGTACCGATGATGTCGGATTTATACAGTTTTGCTTCGAGATAGGTGATTTTTAACACCTTCTCGGCCTGCTTCGTAAGGGGAATATTGCCTATCGTCAGCGGACCGCTCATGGAGCGGACGGTGTCTTCCACGGCGCGCTTCAGCTTGCCGAGGTCGACTCCGAGGTTCCGGAGGATTTTGACACCAATTCCCTCACCCTCGCGGATGATGCCCAGGAGCAGGTGTTCCGTGCCGATGTAGTCGTGTCCGAGCCGAAGTGCTTCTTCGCGGCTCAGCCGAATAACATCCTGAACTCGATTTGAAAAGTTGCCTTCCATGATGACGGCTCGCTCTGGGTAGTGATTCGATAGGAAGACGATTGATGAGGCATTCTGTTACCTCGGCGTCAATATACTGCGCTTCGGTGCCCTCATACGACCCGTGTTTTCCACGTTAACCAGCAAACACAAAACCATCATCGGCCGTTCTGTTACGGGAACAGCTTCTTGACCTTTCCGATCTTGGCCTCAAGAGTGGCATGTGTGTAGACTGGTGCTGCTGGAGCTGATGTCTTCTTTGCTGGGGCTGCCTTTTTTGCCTTTTTCCCCTTCTTAGTTGTTGCTGCCGCCTCTTCCGGTTGAGCCACAGGTTCTGGTGATGCCGTTGTGAGTGCCGGAAGGGGCTCCGTGTCGTACGTAATGCGTTCGTCACCGTTCCGAACATCCTTCAAGAGCTTTTTTAATGCAGCAACACGTTCTCTGACGAGTTCAACATTGGGATCGGCTGGATCTGCACCACGAACTGGCGGTTCTGGTGGCGTGGCGCCTTTTTTCACCTTCTTTTTCGCCTTCTCCCATGCAGCCATTGCCTTGTTGTACTCGGCTTCGTTTTTTGCACGTACACCGGCAACCTGATCCTCATCAGGACGCACAGTGAAGACTACTCTCATTTGCTGATTTGCTGCTAGAAGGTCCATAACCTCCTTGATCTTCGCTTCACCTTCCGGTGTCAGCATGGTTGCATTCTTTATCCACGCACGTGACGACATGAGAGTTGTACCCTCAACAACGCTTTGAACGGCAAAGTCTCGCTTAATGATCTTGAACTTCGCGCTCTTCGGAATATCTACGGTTTCTTCCTTGCGGTAGATATTGTAGTCCTGAAAGACAAACTTGTGAGGGCCAGCCTCAGCAAGTGTTTGCAGATAAGATCCATCCTTTTCGGCAGAGCTGATCTGCAATTTCTTTCCACTTGGCGTAAAGATGTAAATCTTGCAACCGACGTGTTTTCCGGACTGATCCTTGACGAAGCCTTCAATGTTCTGCTGCGACTGAAGATCTTGTCCCGTCAGTATCGTTGGAAGCGTACACACAACGACAATGATGGACAATATGGACTTGATCACGTGTTACCCTTTGATGAAGTTTTGTTGACAAATTTAGCTATTCCGTCGCGGCACTCGTCTGTCTGACGAGCAAGTGCATTCATTGCAGTTGCATGATCCAAGCCAGCTTCGAGCGACATGCCGTGAAGTGATGTCAGCATTCGTTTTGTGAGTGCCATGGCATCCGAACCATTTTTCGCCATCGTACTTGCAAGCCGAAGTACATATTCACGCAGACCAACATCTTCCACAACATCGGTTACGAGGCCGATTCGATGCGCCGTGTCTGCATCGATATTCTCAGCCGAAAGAACAAGCCGACGGGCTTGCGTGTCACCTATTTTGCGCAAGAGAAACACAAGGACAATTGCAGGAACAAATCCAATTCGCACCTCTGAGTAACCAAAGGATGCGCCTTGACGACCTGCGATGACAATGTCGCAGACACTCGCTAACCCACATCCACCTGCAATTGCCGGTCCATGTACTTCAGCGATCACAGGTTTCGGACACTTTACGATGCTCAGAAGCATGTCCTTTAGTGCCGTCGAATCGTCCAGGTTTTCAAGAACCGAGTTCTCTGAAATCTGCTGTAGATAGGCGAGGTCCGCCCCAGCACAGAAAGCCGGCCCATCGCCACGGAGTATGATGACTCGAACGTCGTTCGACGAACCGAACTCGAGGATTGCTTCGTGGAGTGCGGCAACTAGCTCCGGACCAAGCGCATTCCGCTTCTCCGCGCGCCGCATCGTAATGATGCCAATGCCATTCTCATACTCGCGTGTTACCATGAGGGCCGAAGATAGGAGTTCTATCGGACTACGACGAAGTTTCCCGTCCGTGTATGCCGATTTCCGCTCGATGATTGCGCCGTTACAAGAAGCGTGTACGACCCTGAGGCAAGTGTTGATGTATCAATCGTCACATCGGCACGGCGAGCAACGTGCACAATTGATCCGGGAGCAAGTACTTCCCGCCCGACGGCGTCAACTATTCTCCAAGTGTACGATTGCTCTTCATCCTGAGGTATGGACATCGTAACGGTATTCGACGTTGGTACGGGGTATGGATCTAACGTCCGGTCTGGCATTGGTGTCTGCTCGCCAGCCATTTGAAGTGCGGCTGTTCGGGTCGTGTCAATGATGATGTACGTTACGATTTCACGTCGCTCTCCACGTCGCCACATACCCGGAAACTCTGCACCTGCAACGACGGCAACATCTGTCGCATCCGATACCTGTGGTAGCCTTCCTCGGAGTGCCGAGTCCTTTTCTCCGATACTAAAGCCGTCATACGTTACGAGGTTGCTCATCGCACGAACGAATGCTCTACTTCCAACATTGAATGTTTCTTGACGTACGACAACAGTTGGTGCCGTAGTATCAGTTACGCTGTACACAACAGCAAGTGGTACACGCAGACCATCGGTAGTAGAGAGGTCCACCATATTTGCCGACGGTGCAGCACCGATATCCCAATCATAGAACCAGCCTACGGCAACATCTGTAAGGTCACGTCCCGACGTGTTTGTAATTGCCACGTGATCCGTGAAGATTGCTTGTCCACGCTGTGGAGGGATGATCTGTCGGTCAATCGTCAGTCCAATACGTAGACTGTCTGGAGCATCGTCGTCCGTTAAAATCGCACGGTACAGTGTCGTTTCACCAAAGACAGACAACGGTCGGAAGTGGTCGTCAATCGCATGTTCACCGCGAACAGCACTTACAACCCGTCCCCCTTCAGAGGCCATAAAGCCACCCTCGTAAAGAAGTCCGCATGACTCGCGATACCGAATACCGGGTCCGAGAGCTCGTGATATGTCCGCATAACCAGTACGCATTCTATCACCAACACCTACAACAACAACATCGTTGCGTATCGTTAACCACGACGTTGATGGTGTGACACCAACAAAGAAGCGCTTGGAATACGTTGTACCATGTTCTGCTATAGCGTCTACGTCAAATTGTAGGAAGGTCGTTGTATCTGTTGCACGGTCAATGGCTACGGGAACGACAAACAACGCCGATGTATCACCGCGTGAAAACGAAGGGAGCAAGATCGTCCTCTGAAGCGCACGAATGGCAGAGGGTTGTGGCGCTACCACAGATACGTCTGCTCGTAGTGAAGAAATCGAAGCCATATCTGCTACAAACTGGGCAACAACAAGAACCGTATCGCCAATTGACCACATTGCAGATCGTGGTGTTGTGTCCTGAACGCCACCACGGAATGGTTTGACGGTTGTGTCATTAACTAAACGTAATGAAACCAAAGAATCAACGGATGACGTCACAGCCCGCAGAAGATCGAGCCGACCCGGCAGAAGCTGTGCGAGTTCTCCATTCACGCTGTCGATCGACACTGCGGATTCGCGCACCACGGCACAGGCCTGTAACGCATCAAGCTCGGGAAATCTCGACCTCACCATAGCGACCGCTGCCGATACAATTGGTGCAGCACCTGATGTACAACAGAATCCTCCGTATCCACCATCCTTGTTCGTCGTCCACGTATACTGTCCCGGTGCCATAATGTCGACGTGCGGTCCGCGTGCCGTCATTGGCACAACACGATCACTTTCATCTGTTACACCAACACCTATGACACCGTCATACGCCGCCGGATAAAATGCTACTGGTGCACCGTGATTCCCGGCTGCTGCTACAACGGCAGTTCCACGCAGTATGGCATAGGCCACAGTGGATTCATCAATACAGGAGTAGGAGAAACCTCCCCACGAACAGTTAACGACATGAATATTATTCAGGGCACAATAGAGGATTGATTCGTAACCAAAAAGAATTGCACCAGAACCTTCAGGCATTGTTTTGAGCGGCACTATTCGATTACCTCTCGTTACTCCGGCAATACCAATTCCATTGTCTACTGTTGCGGCACAGATACCTGCCACGCCAGTACCATGAGTGTCCTTGTAATTGCGTGGATCTCCAGGTCGTGTGCTATCAATCTCTGAACAAAAATTGTATCCGCGATAGTCATCAACATAACCGTTGTTATCATCATCGATTCCATTATCCGGAATCTCTCGTCGGTTGGTGTGTACCGAGGCCACGAGATCTTCATGCTCCGTAAACACTCCGCTGTCACTAATACCAATAAGCACGGTCGAATCACCGGGCTCTACGTCCCACGCGTCATACGCACGTATGGTTCGTAACATCGGCTGTCGCCCTACATCGGGATCATTCGGTACTCCCGTTGTTCGTGCAATCGTCACGGGTTCGGCAACATCAACGAGTCCGCATTGTGTGAGGCGGTGTGCAATGCGTTCCGGTTCTTCGTCAGTGTCATACCGTACGACGTAGGTCCGCAGCAGTTCTCGCTCAAGGTCAAGAATTCGTTGTATTCGTTTCCCATCGGTTTTCGAGCCGATGTCGAACGATTGTTCTCGTTGCCAGGTAATTGACCGTGTAAGGGGCAAAAGGGGCCGCGCACGACGCAGTCCAAGTGTTACAAGGAAGGACGTGTCATTGCTGTGAAGTCGGACCTTAAGGTATCCATGGACAACTGCATCACGTCGAAGGGGTGGTCGTTCCGGGAGAATGTGCAGCTCCTCACTTTGCAGATCAAGCGATCCACAAAACAGTCCGACTGCCAACAGCGTTCGTAACACGCGACTCATCGTACGATCAGAAGTGGAATTGTACGTGGCCATGATGTTGCTGTCGATGTCGAAACGGGGATTGCCAGAACGTTGTACCAGCCAGGCGCAAGTGCAGTCACATCAATCGTTGTTTGACCTCCTGTCGTTACGACGGTTAACACCGTTTGACCCTGCACATTGACAATTCTCAGAGAGCCAATGTCGGTGGGGTGCTGAACAAGAACTTCTGATTCAGTTGGTAACGGGCGGATCATCAATCCGTCGGATGACTCGGATCCGTTATCTACAACCGACATTGGATTCTCAAGAGTTGATCGCACGATCGACGTCGCTTCAGACTCTGAACGACCTACTCCAATAACAATCATAAAGCTCACGGAATCGCCAGGAGCAAGTTGTCCTGGGAATAACATTCCGATTGTACCACAGGCATCACCGGAATCCGTTGACATTGTTGCTCCATCATTCGTAAACAGAACTACCCGGTCCGCATCGGTGAATCCATCACCATCATCAACGATGTCGCGCAACAACATACCAGCCATTTGTGCACGAGGCCTATCTGAAGGTGCTAACGATGCCACACAGACTGACGTCGAAAAGTACGTCCGCGAGAACACCATTGCTGTTGTTGCTTGCGCCGCAAAGGTAGTGGGAATCGCTTCTGGAGCTGATCGCACTCGATTGTTTGCTCCAATCGGACCGATGTCAATGTCGAGGAGGTAACCAGCAGCCACATCCTGGAGCGGTGCGTCCGTAATGTTTTTTACTGATATCGACCAGACCGTAGCCGGAGTTGTCGTTGTCGGGAAAGTATTTCGTTGCCGCACTTCAACACCGATACGTCGACCGTCAACGGCACCGTCGCGAAGGATGGCCGTGTTTACATTTGGACTGTCGTATGGCTTGACCGAAAAGAAGTCCGATCTGTACTGAAGGTTGTCGTAAGCCGTTGCCGATCGACTATTACCCTCAACAACAATCAATCCTCCGCCAGATCCCGTTGATGGCATAACGGGCGAAAATGGCTTGCGCGCAAATCCGTATCCATCGGCCAAGATGTCGCGATCGTCAAGCCCCACGAGACCGACGTCACTCATCCCATACAATATCGAGTCGTTTTCGAACAACGTCACAGTTGATGGTCGTGGCAAAGGAATCCACGCAGCATCTTCGTATCCGTTCGCGACCATCGTAAGTCGTAACCACGAATCCACAGGGTCAACACGATCAAGTATGACACGAACAGTTGGCAAGGTCACCGATTCGTTTGACGCGATGTTACCAAGGTCAGCCTCGGCTTGCTCAAGTCGAACAATCCATGGTGCACCTGAAACAGTCGATAGTTGCGTTGAGAGGTCTTCAACGTTTGCTAGCACGTTTCTCAGTCTTATCTGCACGCCAATAGTATCGCCCTGTCGTAGTCGTCGTAACGGAGCTCCTGTTGATGTGAGATAATCTACATTTTCGACAATAACAACCGGTACAGTTCGAGGATCTCGTTGTACGGCTTCAACAAGATCCAAACGGAGTGGAAGTGGGACAGGAGCATTGGGATTTTTCGACGATACGTCCTTACCACAACGAGCGATGTAGGCGGCTACTTCTCGTGCAGAAAGATTCGGGAAACGGCTGCGAACAAGCGCAACAGCGCCTGCAACAATTGGTGATGCAAAAGAAGTACCGGAAACACCATTTGCGCCATAACCTCCATTAAGAAGTGTCGTAACGGCAAAGTTTCCAGGTGCCAGTATATCTGCGTTAATACCTAGGGCTGAGTTTGGTGTGACAACGTCTGAGGGCGTCGTCTCTCCTACACCAACTACACCGGGATATGCAGCTGGGTAGTTCCTCTCGAGCCAAGATGCATTGGGAGCGTCGTTTCCATGATTGCCTGCCGATGCTACAACAACTGTACCCAGATCCAAACAGTAGTTGATAATGTCACGGTCAACAAGTGATGGCGGACGTACTGCTCCCCAGGACGTGTTTACAACTGGGAAGCCCCGCTCAGCTGCATAGATAAGAGAGATGTAGCCGTACAAAACACCACCGCTCGTGCGACTTGCACATTTCATCGGAAAGAATTTGCACCTGCCTCCAACTCCAGAAACTCCGATACCGTTATTCTGCCGTGCCGCAGCAATTCCTGATACCTTCGTACCATGTCCGTCGTTGCGATTTGAAAACGTTGAACCAGGCTGCGACCCATCTTCGCGCCATGTAAAGTTTGCACCCACGTAATCATCCACAACACCATTGTTATCGTCATCAATGTTGTTACCCGGGAGCTCTAATACATTGGCGGCAATGTTCGGACGCAAATCCTCGTGAAGTCCATCAATACCATCGTCACTGATTGCAATCACCACGGATGTGTCACCTGGCTCTATGTCCCAAGCCTCCGACGCACGAATCGTCGCCAAGGCCTCTTGCTGACTGTACAATGGATCATTCGGTACAGCCTGCGTTTGTGCCGCATACCACGGCTCTGCATATTCAACAACATCACCGTGTTTTTGGACAAGCCGGCGTGCTATGACGTCCGGCAAATCCGAAGTTGAATACTGAAGAATAAAGGTACGCGCCAGTCGTTCCGCTGGAGTCGACACAGGCTTTTGCGCACCAAACATGTCCGGTCGCGGTTGCACAAATCGATGAAATCTCCGGAATCCCTCGGGCAGTCGGCTGTCAATGTCATGATCAAGGCCACCTGCACGTAGTCGTACAATGACGAATCCCTTGGCAACAGCATGCTGGCGTTCGTCCACGACGATGTTGACGAGCTCCTGTGCCTGAATCGGTTGCCAAAGGCATCCAAGGACAACAAGGGTGGTGTGGAAAAGCGGGAGAAGTTTTCGAGCGATGGAGTTGGTCATGTTCTATTCGTTTTGCAGGTTCCGGCCCATTCCATTGCAGAGATCATGTCGGACCAGCAAAGTTTCATCGTAACGGCCAGAAAATGGCGTCCACTTCGTTTCAGCGACGTTGTTGGGCAGGAACATATCACAACAACTCTGAAGAACGCCATCTCGAGTGGTCGCGTTCATCATGCCTACTTGTTTACCGGCCCGCGTGGCGTAGGCAAAACAACCTGTGCGCGAATTCTAGCGCGTGCGTTGAACTGCCCAAATACCGTCGACAACGAGCCATGTAACGTTTGCCCTTCCTGCCTCGACGTACTTGAAGGACGCAGTGTTGACGTCATTGAAATTGATGGTGCATCGAACAACAGTGTCGACGATGTCAGAAAACTACGAGACAATGCCAAATACGCGCCCCTCAGTGGCACGTATAAGATGTACATCATCGATGAAGTTCACATGCTGTCGACGGCGGCGTTTAACGCCCTGTTAAAGACGCTTGAGGAGCCCCCTTCGCACCTTGTCTTTGTCTTTGCTACAACAGAAATCCACAAGGTCCCGGCAACAATCCTTTCACGCTGTCAGCGATTTGATTTCCGAAGGATGGAGATCGAATCCATCGTACATCAGCTCACACACATTGCATCCAAGGAAGGTATCACGATCGACGAAGAGTCCCTCGTTGCCATCGCCAAAAAGGCTGACGGCTCAATGCGCGATTCTCAATCGATTTTTGATCAAGTGGTTTCGTTCTGCGGAACGAGTATTGTGTATACCGACCTAGCACTGGCCCTCCATCTTGTCGATCTAGATTTCTATTTCGACCTGGGTACAGCTATTCGCGAGCACGACGTACCAGCAATGTTCCGAATGTCGCGCGACGTTATCCAGCGTGGATACGACCTTCAGGAATGTCTTATCGGATTGCTGGAACACTTCCGCAACATTCTCACGGTGATAACAACCGGAAAGACGGATCTGATCGAAGCTTCTAAAGCTTATTTGGAGCGGTATGCAGCAGAAGCACAGGCCTTTACAAAGGCCGACGTGCTTCGCATTATGGCAATGATCACACAGGGTGAGGCCGTTCTGCGGCAGAATCCTCCACAACCACGTATTCGATTTGAGTTTACACTTGTTCAACTTGCTGCCATGGATTCCACGGTTGATCTAGGAGAACTCCTTGGTCGCCTACGTGGAGTGGGCTCGAGTCCCGTGGGTGGCGTGAGCGGTGCACTGGCTGTACGAATCGGTAATCGGCCATCACCACGTCGTGATGAACATCGAACGGAACGCCCGGAAGGTCTTACTCCTGTACCCACATCAGTTGTGAAGACCGTACGGTCGCTGCCAGTTGCCGAACAACCGGTGAGCTCCCTAACACCGCGGAACCTTGCAACACGATGGACGTCGGTTCTGGAGTCTCTTCCTGAGCACCTTGTATTTATCCGCGATGCCGTGCGTACACATATGGTCGCAGTAGAGTTTTCGGATATCGGCATTGCCTTCCGTCCCACAGCAGAAATTGTTGGGCAACGCCTTCGCGATAAGTGTGATGCGCTAAAAGCCCATATCGCTTCGAAGTACGGTGTGTCTGTCGCACTGTTTGTTCACCCTGCGCCATCGATAACTACTGAAAAACCAGCTGAGAAAGGGGCAAATGGGGCATCATCGCCATCCACTGCGCCAACAGCTGCATCACCAGCGGCGAATGACAGTTATTCTGCGTCCTACGTCGACAATGCGGACCTGCTTCCAGTTGAACGAGCTATCATGGAGCACTTCAAGGCGCGCCGAGGTATGTCACCTTCGCAAGATGTATAGTCCAGTCTCCCGGTGAATGTTGAACATCTCCCGGTGAATGTCGCCAAGGGTCGACGCCGCTGTCCGTACCTTTGTGCATATGGCACTCTCTGAAGGAACGAAGGCTCCGGTCTTTTCGGCAGCAACGGACGGTGATAGAACATTCTCGCTCAAGGACGCCAAAGGATCATGGCTTGTCTTGTATTTCTATCCCAAGGACGATACAACAGGCTGTACACGCCAGGCTTGTGACTTTCGCGATAATATGGCGAGGATTACTCAGGCCGGTGTTGTTCTTGTTGGTGTAAGTCCAGACACTGTTCGTTCACACGATAAGTTTCGCACAAAGTACGATCTGACGTTTCCTCTCGTCTCAGATCCTGACCATTCAATCTGCGAGAAGTACGATGTCTGGAAGGAGAAGTCGATGTATGGTCGTAAGTACATGGGCGTCGAGCGCACAACCTACATTATTGACCCGAAGGGAAAGATCGTCAAAACGTTCCCGAAGGTCTCTGTACCTGGACACGTCGACGCAGTGTTAGCATCTCTTGAGGAGCTCGGCGCGAAGTGATTGACTCCCATGCTCATATTGACGCCAAGGCGTTTGACGGCGATCGTGAGGACATGCTACAGCGTGCTCTCGAAGCGGGCGTGACAGCGATTATTGTTCCCGACATTGAACCTGCTCGGCGACCCCATCTGAAGTCGGTCGTCGACTCACACTCATTCCTGTATCGTGGAGTTGGCATACATCCACACAACGTCGCAGAGATATCGGAAGCGGACCTTCGTGCTGTTGAGTTGGAAAGCACAGAGACGAAGGTTGTAGCCATCGGTGAGATTGGATTGGACTATCACTACGATTTTGCACCTCGAGATGTCCAGAAATGGGCGTTTACGGAACAAGTTCGTATTGCCAAGCGACGAAATCTCCCGGTGATTGTTCACAATCGTGAATCAGATGACGACGTTCTTTCCATATTGACGGCTGAACAGGACGGGTCACTCCAGGGTGTCCTTCATTGTTTCTCAAGTGACACATCAGTCCTGCGTCGAGCCATAGATCTCGGACTCCATGTATCCTTCACAGGCAATATCACCTTTCGTAACTCGACTTTGGACGATGTTGTACGCGAAGTACCAGCAGATCGTTTTATGATTGAGACAGATTCGCCGTACATCACACCTGTTCCATTTCGCGGCAAACGGAACGAACCTGCTCACGTTCGCCTTGTTGCGGAGAAAATCGCGGAGATTAGAGGAATGACCTTGGAAGACGTTATCACAACAACGACAGCTACGGCCCGCAGATTCTTTGGATTGCTTGCCGTGTTCATTCTGGTCACGTGCGCTGCTATCGCTCAACCGACTGCACCAAATGAAGACGACTACGAGTTCGAGGATGAATTCGATAGAGCATATGAGTTCTATGAACAAGACAGCATTGCGTGGAGTAAGTGGTATCGCAATCGATCCTTTGGATTTGGATTTACGATCGGCTCAAACACCGTTGTAGAAGGTCAAACCTACGTGCAGCGATACTTCGCAGGCGGAGATCGTTCGTCACCTCCTATGACATCGCCTTCTCGATGGTCTTTCCCGAAGGAATCGGGCAGGGATGAAAGCCGCGTGTTCTCATTCGACGGACAAATGTCGATCGGAGCAAGTCTGTCGTACCTTTTCTCTCCGCGCTTGTCCCTTGAAGCAACATATCTCTACACAAAGAACAACGGTCCGGCCGATGAGTTCGGTCTTGATCCTGTTATCATTAATGTCATTGAGTCTGCTATCCACTACAACCTGAACCCATATAGCCGCGTAAACTTTATCGTTAATGGCGGTGTGACGTATGCTAGCGTTGACGACGGCTTTGAGTCGAAGTCAGGTATCGGTGTTAATGCAGGACTTGCACTCGGTGTAAATGTTGAAACACCAATCGGACTGTTGTATCCAATGATTAACGTCCGATTTAACTTCATGCTCGGTACCGACGAAAATCGCCGCATTGCTGCGTATAATCAGATCGAAGGTGAGCCAAATCCGGGTTTCCCATTCGAGATTGTTCACCCGAATGGTCGTACCGTGCGCTCAGAAGATCGTGCAGATATCACAACGATTTACTCGATCCCTCGCTTTACGCTCATGTTCTATCCGAACTTCTAATGGCAACCGTTCTCGCCGGCACAGCTCTGCTCAACGACATTACCCTGGTCCGTACGTCGTCGACACCGATGGCAATATTCAGAGCGGCCGTGCGGAGAATCGGACTCCACATTGCGGCTGAAACGACGAAGTATCTTCCAGGCCGTGACGTGACAATTTCCACGCCACTTGAATCGACTACGGCAACCGTCATCGACGGACACGTCGTGCTCGTTCCGGTACTTCGAGCGGGGCTCGGTCTTCTCGACGCTTTTCTCGATATCCTGCCCGACGCCTCCGTCGGTTACGTGGGACTAAAACGTAACGAAGAAACTCTTGAGCCTCAGGCCTACTACCAGAATCTTCCACCGATTGATGCGACGACAACCGTCATCATTCTTGATCCGATGCTGGCGACAGGTGGGAGTATGAAGGCTGCCCTCAGCGTGATAACTCCCTTACAACCAAAGAAGATACTTGCAGCAAGCCTCATTGCTGCACCTGAGGGCGTCTCTGCCGTAGAATCAGCTTATCCCGGTGTCTCCATCGTCGTGGGAACCGTTGACCGATGCCTCAATGACCATGGTTACATCGTCCCTGGTCTCGGTGATGCTGGTGACAGACTGTTTGGGACGACCTGACTTTTTTCATTGCGTCATTGCTCCGTACAGTGTATGTTGGCGGACGTTCCTCTTGTATCACCGCAATAACCGAGGAGGTCGCCATGACGATCTTTCATTTCGGAAAGCATACGGTACCGTTTGCAGACATCCACGATATCAATGTGGAGTATCGGTATCACGACAATGAGATCTATGTGGATCTCGAACTCAACGGTGGAGTGCAGCTCAGTTTAAATCTTCCGGACTCGCTCACCTTCATGGAGCAGTTTATCAAGAAGATTCGTGAGGAAAAGGACATTCCTCTCGACGTTAAAAGTCAACAGGCCGTAGAAGCCTAACATGAACGAAAAAGGCCCGCTTCTCCAGCGGGCCTTTTTCGTTCTGCCGTGCTTCTTTGTGTAAACGACCTAGTCGGCGACGGCAACATTGTGTTCTGCTGCGATCTCAAGGGCTGATACAAGGGCATCTAGATCGTCGGACGTGGTATAGGCATGGACACTCAAACGCAGGATGCCCCTTTCGCCCCATTCCTGAACGACAATTTCGATACGATGTTCATCGTACAGCCATGTCTTGAGCTTTGTTGCCGACCATGACTCCGGTAACGTTACTGCTCCCATCATCAACCGTAATGAGGCTGGGTCTGAATGTGTCGATTTGAATCCAGGTATACGAGTGATACGATCTATGGTTTGTCGCAGCAGACTACTACAGCGACGTCGAATTGCCGATAGATCATGGGACTGCATCCATAAAAGTGCCATCGGTGTTGTGAGGAAGGCCGAGACATCACGTGTTCCCAGATACTCATGTTCATCGATAAAGTCAGAAACGTGAAGTCCCGTTCCATCGGTACCCCAGCTCGTTACAAGCGGAGGAAAGTTCTCCTGTAACTCTCTGCGGACAAACAGGAATGCACAACCCTTCGGCAAACAAAGCCATTTGTGAAGGTTCGCTGTGTAGATATCTGCATTGAGCTCACGAAGGTTGAGATCTAATTGCCCTGGAGCATGTGAACCATCAATAATCGTGATGATGTTTCGGCGGCGCGCTTCCTCGCAGATTTCAGCGATTGGCAGCTCAAGGGCCGTTGGTGCCGTAATGTGAGAGAGGAAGATGCAGCGTGTTCTGTTTGTTACGGCCTGAAACACACGATCGATAACAGACTGGTGCGATGGAAGCGGTACTGGAAACGAAACAACGTCGAGAGTTACGTCGCGACCGCGAAGCGCGTTGTTCCACGCTCGTATACAAGCTCCATACTCATGATCACATGTGAGAATTCGATCACCGGGTGACAGTGATAGTGCCAGTGCATGAGCGGCGACATTTGTGCCAAACGTTGAGTTTGTCACAAAGACAAGATCATCGGCATCACAGCTAAGGAAGGTTGCTAACGCGTGGCGTGCTTCTGCCATTAGCTGTGGTAACTCACGGTGGAAGAGCACCGGTTGTGCTTCGAGTCGGTCGATCCATGTCCGTTGTTCATCAAGCATCACCGTCGGTGTTGCACCAAATGAACCGTGATTCAGAAAGACAACATCATCTCGAAGTTGAAAGTCAGCACGTGATAACATATGTCTTACCGCTCAATTCGAACGAGTACTGAGCGATAGGCCACACGTTCCATAGGTGAGGTAACATTGCCTGGCTGTACCGTTTGTGGTTCTACTGACGTTGAGGATGATACATCAAGAAGTCGACGTGCGGCCAGTGCACGACGTTGCAGAAGATCTCGATTGTAGTCAGGACTTCCGAGGTCATCCGTTCGCGGAATGATGACAATCGATTGACCATTCCGCAATGCTACACGCACGGCATCAACTGCTTCGGGGTTAACGGCCGAAAACTCATCACCATCAAAGTTGAAGTAGCCGAGTACCCACGTATCGTCATCAAGGTGACGTCCGTCTGTCTGAACTACCTTCCGAGTCTCTGTGATGAGGTCCGGTGCTCGTACAACAACCACATGTCCTGATGATGTTACACGTTGTCCGGCAGAGTCAATAACCTGCGCTGTTACGTCAATGTCAGCAGTTGACGTGGTAATCATTTCAGCGGGTACCACTACGGAATGTACGGGATCAGAACCTGAAACATTCACTGGTGATCCGTTGATCCGTGCAGCAAGATCAGTCTCACACGGTCCTGCTTCACATGTTAACACGTGTCCGATAGAGAGTGTGACAGCTGATGATGAAACTGCTTCACGGACATTCTTTACTGGTACAACACGTCCATTCCCACCAAGAAGAATACGTACACTACGGTACTCGTCAGCAAGTTGCGGATAGCGTACCTGACCAGCAGTCGAAACGTCAACTGTTACACGATTCGGATCGATACCAAGAGCGTTGGTTACCCATAGCACTCTCTCCTTCGCCATACGTTCTGGTTCATCCGGTGTCTGTGATCCGATAACGGTCACGCGTGTTGACGGTGATGAAACAAGGTAGTCCTTAATTGATGTCAGCAGGTCTTCCTGCGACGTGGTTGACGTACCGTTACCGATACCTGATACTCGGACGGGGACTGTTGACGACGGTTCGAAGAAGATGATTGGAGCAACCTGTGCTTCATCAACTGTTCGTTGTATACGTCGTGCTGGAACGATAATCGTATCACCGCGCCGATCGACTGCGTCCGCCACGTCGAGCGTTAGTGCAGACGTTAGCGCTGGCTTTCGAGCAACGAGATCGGAAGAGCACACGTCTGAACTCCAGTCACTGA